>Ga0326728_10000490_pt1 | contig 155232 bp, 117 predicted proteins | sample MB3enrmetagenome_FD_207602 | JGI IMG/M metagenome (GOLD analysis project Ga0326728, IMG submission 207602) | Lab enriched peat soil microbial communities from McLean, Ithaca, NY, United States - MB31MN | ecosystem: Environmental > Terrestrial > Soil > Wetlands > Peat | place: USA: New York... | reverse complement strand
CGAGCAGGTTCCTATGCATATTCCTGATGGCTATTTAAGCCCGAGCACGTGCGTGGCGTTGTACGCCGGCTCAGCGCCTTTCTGGTACGTGGCATTGCGCCGGTTGAAGCGATGGCTCAGCACACGGCTCATTCCGCTGCTTTCGGTCTTTGCGGCGTTTTCCTTCCTGGTGATGATGTTGAATCTGCCGTTGCCCGGCGGCACCACCGGGCACGCCCTGGGCGTCGCCATCGCTGCCATCGTCCTCGGGCCTTGGGCTTCCATTCTCGCCCTTTCGATTGCCTTGTTGATACAAGCTCTCTTCTTTGGGGACGGTGGCATCACCACGCTAGGAGCCAACTGCTTTAACATGGCAATTGTCGGTTCTCTGGTAGCGTACTTCGTTTACCGCCTTCTGGCCGGGCGGGTGGCCATCACAGCCCCGCGAAGAGTCGTCGCAGCGGCCCTGGCGGGCTACATAGCGATCAACGCCTCGGCGTTTTGTGCGGCCCTCGAGCTTGGCATCCAGCCCCTGCTTTTCAGAGACGCGAGCGGTACGCCCCTGTATGCCCCCTACCCTTTGAGCGTTGCCCTTCCCGCCATGTTGATTGGACACCTGACCTTCGCCGGACTCGCCGAATTTGTCCTGTCAGGCGGCGTGGTGGCCTATCTCCAGCGCGCCAATCCTTCCTTGCTCGAACTCTCTGCTCCAGGCGCAGCTCGCGGCGAGGAAGGACGCCGCCAAGTCTCCATTCAAGGTGCTTGGAGCACCCTGCGGCCCCTTTGGATTGCCCTGGCGTTGCTGTTGGCCCTGACCCCCCTGGGTGTCCTGGCGGGCGGCGCGGCTTGGGGCGAGTGGGGAGTGCGCGATTTCTCACAGGCAGCAGCACGGCAGAAAATCGCGGCGGTTTCGAGCCACGTGGCGCCACCTTCACGAGCACCTCAAGGTCTGGAGCGCCTTTATTCTGTGTGGACGGCGCCCTTTCCCCAATACGCTCCTCCGTTCGTCCGGCACCCGGCTCTTGGCTACCTGCTTTCCGCCATGTTCGGCTCGGGCATCATCATCCTGGTTTTCCTTATTGTCAGCGCGCTGTGGGCACGCGGAGGCAGACAACGAAAAGCAGACTCGATGTAGGGGCGGCCCGTGTGGCTGTCCAGGGCGACCACAATGGTCGCCCCTACGCATTGTTTTATGAATTTTGTTGAACGCACCATTTCGAGTCTTGTTAACGCGATGGAGCGGGCGATCTATGCGGAAGAACTCGCGAAAGGCAATGGTCTGCTTCAACGCCTAGACCCACGTATCAAACTGGTGGGCATCCTGGCGCTGGTCGTGGCCTCCGCGATGGCCCATAGACTCTGGGTTATTGGCGCGGTCTTCGCGGTCGCGGTGACTATGGCCGTAATGTCGCGAGTTTCCTTAGGAATCCTGGCAAAGCGAGTGTGGATCCCAATCCTCATGTTTACCGGGGTTATCGCCCTCCCCGCTCCATTCATTATTCCCGGCCGCGAGGTCTGGCGGCTTCCAGGCGCCGGTTGGCCGGTCACTGCGCAGGGCCTGGCCAGCGCATGCTATCTCGTGGGCCGGGTGGAGACTGCCGCGACGCTATCGGTCCTGCTCGTACTTTGCACACCTTGGAGCCACGTATTGAAGGCGCTGCGAGTGCTGCGTGTGCCAGTGGTCTTGGTCGTCATCCTGGGCATGACGTACCGCTATATTCTGTTGCTGCTCCAAACCGCTCACGATATGTTCGAGTCGCGGCGGAGCAGGATGGTGGGCAGGCTGGAGGGGGCAGAACGTCGTCGCGTGGCCGCCTCGAGCGCGGGAGTTCTGATGTCTAAGAGCCTCCAACTCAGCGGCGAGGTTTACAGCGCCATGCTATCCAGAGGCTTTCGGGGCGAAGTCTATGTCCTGGATGACTTTCGGACATCAACCCTCGATTGGACCATGCTAGCCGTGTTTGCGGTCTTAGCTTTGGGCGGATTGTATCTAGGGCGATAGAGGCCCAACCGCCGCCGAGCCCCCTTCCTTAGTCAAGGGGGGGCGTTCAGCCTCCCCTCCTCGCATGAGGAGGGGGCAGGGGGTGGTGGCGCGCAACAAACGCTACGGCACTGCATTAGGGAGAGTCAAATGTCCGTTCCCGTCTTCGAGGTCCGAGACGTCACTTTTCGCTATCCCAAGGTGACCGCGCTCGACGGCCTGAGCCTTAACGTCAACCCGGGTAAGAGGGTGGCCCTGCTGGGCGCCAATGGCTCAGGCAAGTCAACCTTGCTGCACATCCTGGACGGGCTGGCCTTTCCGGAAAAAGGCAGCGTGCGATTCGAAGGCGAGCCACTCACCGAGGATCGTTTACAGGATCTTGAATTCGGCTATCAGTTCCGCCGCCGCGTGGGAATGGTATTCCAGAATCCTGATGTGCAGCTTTTTTCTCCCACGGTTTTTGATGAGGTGGCCTTCGGCCCCTTGCAGCTGGGATGGCCCAAGGAGGAAGTCCGCAGGCAGGTTACCCAAATGCTCGAGGTCATGAAGATAGTCCCGCTTAAAGATCGCTCGCCCCATCACTTGTCAACGGGCGAAAAGAAGCGGGTAACGCTAGCCTCGGTGCTGGTGCTTGACCCCGAAGTGCTCCTCCTCGACGAGCCCACGGCGGCGCTGGACCCCAAGAGCGCAAGCCAGATGATCGATTTCCTGGTGGGCTGGCGTGGGGGAGTCAAAACGGTGATTACGACCACGCACCAACTGGATATTATCGAGGATATCGCGGATTTCTGTTATGTTTTCGAGACGGGCCGTGTGGTGGCCGAAGGGGCGCCTTCGGAGGTCTTGCGCGACACGGCTTTGCTGGAGCGGACCAACCTTATCCATGTTCATCGCCACGTTCACCCCTCGGGCGAAGTTCACTCCCACCCCCATGTTCATCCCCACAAGCACGCCGATCTGTCATCCTGAGCACAGATTCCACGATCGCTCGGCTCAGCACCGTGCAGAAGAATGATTCCCCCCCTTACTTTGGATATGCTCCCCTACGCGACGGTTTCCCAGGGGCGGCAGATGCGCTCGATAATATCAATCATATTCTCGACTTCTTCTGAAGTTGGGCTGTTCTCTGGATGCACGGCGGCGCATCGGGCCCCCCACGCCCTTCTGAGGAGCGCCCTATCCCCAAGCGAAATATGGCCAGCTTCGAGCAGCCGGTCAAAAAGGATTTCGGTGGCGCCCTTTACATAAAGCTTCAAGCCCCCGCAGAGCCGACGCGCGGCAAAACGCAGGAGCCGCTCATATTCTACCCCGGCGATCATGCCGGCCAAGTTCGGGTCTTCGTAGACCAGGATGCGGGCAAGTTCCAGAGGGCCGTATTTCTCGAGAAACGGTCGAAGCACCTGAGCCACGCGGCGGCGCTGGATCCAGATGTCCTGGTCAAATGCCGTGCGCACGCTCATCGCGCCCGGCGCCTCAAGTTCTTCAATCGTCAGCTCGTGATAAGTCCACAGAGCGGTCTCGGTGGAAGCTACGGAAGGCAGGTGGAAGTGCTCTTCCCACTCCCGAAGCTCATCGCAATAGGCGAGATAGACGTCGACGGTGCGCGGGCGGTAGACCTGAAGAAGGTTCATGATGGGCGTACTGAAAACGCCGAAGCGATCGGGGTGGACGAAGCGCAGCACCAGGGAGACTATGCCGATATTCTGGAAAACCCCCAGCGCCCTCTGCACCAAGTCGCGCGCATCGGCAGGAAGGGGGCCTAACATAAGATGCGCGTTTCTCAGGGTCTGGTCCAACTCCTTTTCGACCGGCTTCGGCCAATAGCGCGCGAAGGCTGTCTGAGCGGGGTCAAAGATGTTCAGGACATCCTTCGCCACCAGCCACCGTTTGCCGGAGCGAAGCTGCTCGAACTTCTTTTCCAAGGTTTGAAAGGAATAGGTGCGCCCGAACTTCTTCTTACAAACTTCGGGGAAGCGGTCGAGATAACTCCTCAGGTCAAAACCCGGCACGATTATGCCCCTCCCCGAGCGTCAATCCGGACGCAGCTAGCATCTGCTGACATTTTACCGAGGTTGGCGTTCAAAGCAAGGTTTTCGCTCCAGGATAAGGCAGGTATGATTAATTTACCAAGGGACAAAGTGGGAGACTTGTGCTAATCTGCGGCTAGTTTGCTCACCCGGCGGGGCTTGGCTGAAATCGGCCACCGTCGGTTGAATTCAGCCAAGATAAGTTCATTCACTGGGTAACAGCTCATTTGGCAAGTGCCTTTAACTACTTGCGAATCAATAAGATGGCTCACCACACCATAGCCCGGAGCTTTGGCGACCCAGTTGCCTTAGCCAAGGCGGAGGACGAGATGAGGGCAGGCAGCCGAACAGATGCGAGGTGGGCCATGAAAAGCCGAAAACTATGGTATTTGATCGCGCTCAGCATGCTGTGCCTGTTGGCAGCGAAAATGGCCATGGCTCAGGAGCAAACTCCCCCGCCTGGAGCTGAGGCCCAGGAGCAGGCGCCGCTGCCGGACGTCGGGGACCAGGATCAAGGACTCCCGCCGGGCACCGCGGGCCAGCAGCAAGGACCCCCGCCAGGCGCCGCCCGCATTAGCGTGCTCAACGGCCAAGTTTCCATCATGCGCGGGGACAGCGGAGAATGGGTGGCGGCCATTGTGAACGCGCCCGTGGTGCTGGGCGATACAGTAGCGACGGCCGCGAACTCCCGCGCCGAGCTCCAGCTTGACTTTGCGAACGTTGTGCGCTTAGACCAGAATGCCTCGGTGAAGATCGCCGACCTCACCCAAAAACACATTCAAATCCAGGTGGCAAGCGGAATTATTGACTATACGGTATTCAAGGGCTCAGAAGCACAGGTGGAAATCGACACCCCCAATATGGCAGTGGTTCCGCTGGGCGAGGGAGTCTACCGCATCCAGATTGACTCAGACTCGCAGACGGAACTCACTGTCCGCAAAGGCAGGGCCCAGGTTTCAACCCCCGAGGGTAGCACAACCCTGGAAAGCGGCCAGGTCATCTACATCCGAGGCACGGATAATCCCGAATACCAGATCGCCAGCGCCGCGCCCAATGACGAATGGGACAGATGGAATAACGATCGCAACCGCGAGATCGAGAATGCGCAAAGCTGGCAGTACGCGAACCGCTATTATACTGGCGCTCAGGACCTTGACCGGTACGGTCAGTGGGAAAACACGCCCGACTACGGTTATGTCTGGGCCCCTAATGTCGGGCCGGACTGGGCACCTTATTATGACGGCAATTGGGTATGGGAGCCTTACTGGGGATGGACTTGGGTTTCCTTCGAACCCTGGGGCTGGGCGCCCTACCACTACGGCCGTTGGTTCTGGTGGGGCAGCCGTTGGTGCTGGTGGCCGGGCATCGGATACTGGGGTCCGCGCCCCATGTGGGCGCCAGCTTTCGTCTCTTTCCTCGGCTTCGGCTTCCGAGGCTTGGGGTTCGGATTTGGCCTAGGCTTCGGTTCGATTGGTTGGCTACCGCTAGGCCTCTTTGACAGAGCCTTTCCTTGGTGGGGATTCCATAACGGTTACCATGCTGTGGGTATTACTAATTTAATAAACGGTACCAACTTCAACCGTGGCCTCCGCCCGCCTGGGAATGTGCCTGGGCGTTACACTTCCAACCTCCAGGCAGCGCTAACCAACCTCAACATTCGCCGCGCCATCACCACCATGCCTGCGGATCAGTTCGGAAGAGGCATGGCGAGAGGGTTTGGGCGCGGTGTGGATGCCGCTACACTGCGGCAGGGCCGAATGGTGCAGGGAACTTTGCCCATCGTCCCCACCCGCGCGAGTTTGATGCCGGGTAACCGCATGGCCAGCCCTTCCGCCATTCCGTCGCGGGCTGTCACGAACACGCGGTTTTATTCCAGGACCCCTGCTCCTGCCCGCCCTGAGTCCTTCAATCAGCGGGCCGCGCAGATTCAGCAGATGGTCCGGCAGAACCCCCTCGGAATGTCGAACAATGGCGCGCGGCCGGGTGCGAGCTCAATGGGGAGGTTTGGGAACGCAGAAGGCGCAGGCAACGGCGGCTATGGCAACGCGAACCGCTCCGGCTCCGCGAATCCAAGGTCCACGACGCCTTCTAGCCGAGGCCAATCCGGCTACTCGGGCTGGCAGCAGTTCAGTCCTCGTGCGCCTTACGGCGGGACGCAAACTCAGCCGGGGCCTAATGTCCGGGGTTATGAGTCCCGGCCCGGCGCTGCGCAGCAGGGGGGCAACTGGAGCAGTTGGCAGAGGTTTTCGAGGCCAAATCAGCCCGCACCCTCGAACAGGGGCGGGGGGTGGAATGCTCCCGCGCCGCGTCCCCAGTCTACAGCGCCAAGCTGGGGCCGATTCTCCTACGGTTCGGGAGCGCGACCCTATGGCGGTTACGGCAGCCGTCCCACCCTGAATATGAATAAGCCTATCGTGGTCCAACGGTCCACGGCTCCGCGCGCTTCCGGAGGCGGGGGTAGGGGAGTCTCAGGTGGGGGTGGACACGGTGGTGGCGGGGGCGGCCATGGGGGCGGGGGCGGACACGGTGGTGGTGGGGGCGGCCATGGAGGCGGGCGCGGCAGACGGTAGCCGAAGGTGCCAGGTGTCGGGCGTCAGGCGTCGGGTCGGAGCAAGAAGTCGGGAGTCAGAAGTCAGGAGACAGAAGAAAGGCACAACAGGGCAAACGTATCTCCCGTCTGTTGCCTCAGCGCGCTCCTCATTTTCGGTGGACGTGGCGAGTGTAAATAGTCGGTAAGCCGAAAAAGTAGGAACGTAAAAAAAGCATGGACGACTCTGGCGCGCATACCTGAAAAACGGCACCCTTGTCGAAGGCATAAAGCATGAGCTTGACAAGGTGCACTAGGACCCCTGCGGTAGCTCCGACATCCCTGTCATCTGGAGAAATCAAGACACTGGTCAAACTGCTGGTCTGGCAACCACGCCGCTCAGTGAGCTGGTGAAAAATAGTGATTAGACCGTCGGGTCCTTCTGACTCCTGACTCCTCACTGCCAATCACCACAGTTCTCATATACAATATCTATATATGCTGGAACAGAGCGATTTGCTAGCTGCAACAAGTGCGCCGCTCGAGGAGATCGAGTCGCTTCTGAACGCGGATCACTCGGACCCGTTCCACATACTCGGCGCGCACGTCGTGGAGTGGGAAGAGAAGCCGGCCGTTGCTGTCCGCGCCTACCTGCCGGGAGCTGAGCGTGTTTGGGTGCGGCGGGATTCGGGTGTTTTTAGTGCGCAATGCATCCATGCGGACGGATTTTTCGAGGCGATGTTCCCGAATGAGACGCAGGTTTTCCCCTATCGGCTTCGCGCCCGTTACGGCGAGGGGAATGAGCCTGAGTTTGAGGACCCGTACCGTTTTCCCCCGGTCCTTTCTGAGTTCGATCTCTACCTTCTAGGCGAAGGCACCCACCACAAGTCCTACGAAAAACTTGGCGCTCACCTGATGGAAGTCGAGGGGGTTCGAGGCGTGGCCTTCGCCGTATGGGCTCCGAACGCGCAACGGGTGAGCGTGGTGGGGAATTTCAATAACTGGGACGGCCGTCGTCATCCAATGCGCTCGCGCGGAGGCAGCGGGGTTTGGGAGCTGTTCCTACCGGGGCTCAGGGAGGGTGAACTCTACAAGTATGAAGTCAAAGGGCGCAACGATTATCTAGGTTTGAAGACGGATCCCTACGCCTTCTTTGCGGAACTCAGGCCAAACACTGCTTCCATCGTGCGCGACATCGATGATTATACCTGGCACGACCAGGACTGGATGGAATCGCGCGCGCAGCGCGAGCCCCTTAAGTCGCCTCTTAGCATCTACGAAGTTCATCTCGGTTCATGGCGGCGCGGCGAAGGCAACCGCCTGCTCAGCTACCGCGAACTTGCCGAACAACTGGTCGACTACGTGCGCCACATGGGTTACACGCACCTCGAGTTGATGCCCGTGATGGAGCACCCCTTGGATGAATCCTGGGGCTATCAGACCACTGGTTACTTTGCGCCGACCAGCCGCCACGGCACGCCCCAGGATTTCATGTGCTTCGTCGATTACTGCCACCAGCACGGCGTCGGCGTGATCCTGGATTGGGTGCCGGCCCACTTCCCTTCCGATGCCCACGGGTTGGCGTATTTCGACGGCACGCACCTTTACGAGCACGAGGACCCGCGCTTGCGCGAACATCCCGACTGGGGCACGCGAATCTTCAATTACGGCCGGCCGGAAGTCGCGAACTTCCTCTTGAGCAGCGCGCTCTTTTGGCTGGAAAAATATCATGTCGACGGCTTGCGCGTCGACGCTGTCGCCTCAATGCTCTACCTGGATTACTCCCGCAAACCGGGACAATGGATCCCCAACCGATACGGCGGCAACGAAAACCTCGAGGCCATCGAGTTTATCAAGCGGTTCAACGAGCTTAGTCACCAGGACCAGCCCGGGGTGCTGACGATCGCGGAGGAGTCTACGGCTTGGCCGGGGGTTTCACGCCCCACGCACTTGGGAGGTCTGGGTTTCAGCCTGAAGTGGAATATGGGTTGGATGCACGACATATTGCTTTATTTTTCCAAGGACTCCATCCACCGCAAATATCATCACCACAACCTCACCTTCGCGCTCCTTTATGCTTTTAGTGAGAATTTTGTCCTGGTGCTTTCCCATGATGAAGTAGTACACGGCAAGCGGGCGCTTCTGGCGAAAATGCCCGGAGACGTTTGGCAGCAGTTTGCGAACTTGCGCTCGCTTTATGCCTTCCAATTCACCCACCCCGGCAAGAAGATGCTCTTTATGGGCGGGGAATTCGGCCAATGGAACGAGTGGAATTCGAAGCAGTCCCTGGACTGGAATCTGCTGGACTACGAACCCCACCGCCAGATCAAGCAATTGGTTGCCGACCTGAATTGCCTTTACAATGCCGAGCCCTCATTGTACGAAGTTGATTTCGATTGGCAGGGTTTCGAGTGGATCGACTTTCACGATACCGACAACTCTGTGATCGCTTTCTTACGCCGCGCGCGCGCCCCCAACAACTATCTAGTCGTGGTCTGCAACTTCACGCCCCTCCCCCGCGCCCGCTACCGCATTGGCGTGCCGGAACCGTGCTTCTACCGCGAAGTCCTCAATACAGACGCAACGAAATATGGCGGCAGCGGCGTCGCCAACTCTCCCGGCCAACAGGCGGTCCCCACACCCTGGCAGAATCAGCCCTGCCTTATCGAGATAACCTTGCCGCCGCTCGGCGTCGCCATTTTCAAGCCGGAACGCTAGCTTTGCTCTTGACATGAGTTTCGCTTAGATGTATAGTTTCAGCGTACGCTGAAACTATAGGTTTAAGCGAAACTTGTGACCGAGCGTGAGCTTAGAAATCGATTCGAGCCTGCCTTTTCACGGTTCCTAACTGAAGTCCAGGGGTCAATCCGCCGGAGGATAAACAATCCGACGGCAAAGACGCGCCCCGACCTGGTGATGGAGACCGAGATCAGGGGCAAGCGAAAGAACCTCGTCTTTGAGTTCCGGTCAATCGGGCAACCCAGGTACACCCGGGAAGCTGTCGCGCAGGTCAAGGCCTACGCCAGCGCTATTCCCAACAGCTACCCAGTAATTGTTGCTCCGTATATTCTCGAGCAGTCAGCCAGAATAATACAGTCCGAGGGTGTAGGCTTTTTCGATTTGGCTGGAAACTGCTTGCTTGACTTCGATGGCGTGTTCATCCGTTCGCAGGGCTATCCCAATCCCGATCCCACCACACGAGAATTGAAATCACTTTTCGAGCCGCGCGCCTCGAGGGTGCTGCGGTTCCTGCTAACGCCTGCGCTTGTCCCTGACAGCCTCCTCAAGCCCGGCGTGGGAACACAGCCGTGGATGTTGCTTCAGCCACCAGGGGACCGCAAGTGGACCGTGGAGAAACTTGCCGAACTGGCGGAGGTGAGCCTTGGCTGGGCATCCGCCGTCAAGCGGAAGCTTCTTGATTTTGAATACGTAAGGGAAGAGGACCGCCGCTTGGTTCTGACCAAGCCCGGAGAGTTGCTGGACGAGTGGGCCAGGAGTTACGATCCGGGTCTACACCACAGAATAGGTCTGTACGTACCGAACGAACTTCTCTCTGTGGTTGAAGGCGAACCGGCGAGGGAACACGCAAAGGAAGAGTTCGCTGAGAGTATCAAAAACGAGTTGAAGCTAAGCGCAGTGCTTTCCGACCCCGTGACGGGGCGCGATTTCCCTTTCGCCTTCACTTCGTTCTCCGGCGCCAGCTATGTGGCCCCTTTCGTTCGATATGTTTCCGTGACCACGTACTTTTCCGGACCCATTGAGAGGATCAAGAGGGAATACAGCGCGAAGGAAGTCCCGAGCGGCGCAAATCTCAATATCCTCGTCCCGCACGATGAAGGAGTCTACTTTTGCTTGCGCCAAATCCGGGCGGCCTACGTGGTCAACCCTGTCCAGCTCTATCTCGACCTGATCACCGACAAAGGCCGTGGTGAGGAAGCAGCTCAAGCCATTCGCGACATGGAACTCAAGTACTGACATGCCAGGCCTTCATGATTATTCCAAACAGGATACCGCCAGGGCGCTCCAACTCCTCCTGGAGTTGGTAGAACATCTCAAAGCCTACAAGGACCACATCGTCTTGGTTGGTGGCTGGGCGCCTTACTTCCTGATTGAGGACCCTGCGGGGAAGTTTGAACCACACATCGGGAGTCTGGACGCCGATTTGTTCCTGGACTTCCGCTCGATACCTGAGACTGCGTACGAAACTATTTTCGAGATTCTTGGGCAGGAGGGATACCGTCAGCGCAGAGACCGGCAAGGAAAAGTCATCCCAGCAAGCTTCGAAAAGGTTGTGCTGTTAGTGGGTGGAGGCAGTTTCCCGATGCGTGTCGATTTCCTGGCAGGCGAGTATGGCGGAACGGCTCAGTCTCATCGTCACCAAAAAGTGCAGGACCTGCTTGCCCACAAGGCCCGTGGCTCTGACATCGCCCGCGAGCAGAACTACACCCGTGAGATAACCGGACAGCTACCTAATCGGGCGAGAGTAACGGTGCAAGTGAAGATCGCCAACGAAGTCGCGGTCTTGGTGATGAAAAGCATCACCATGGGGCAGCGGACCAAGCCCAAGGACTTCTATGACCTCTACATGCTCGTGAAGTATTTCAAGAGCGGCCCTTGCAGCGTAGCGGGCAGCTTAAGACCCCTCCAGGGAAACAAGCTGGTGCGTGAGGCCATCGCCAATATCCGCCGGTACTTTGAGCGCTTCGATTCGTTAGGCCCCGTTTCGGTTGCCGAATTCTTCCAGCCATCCGACCCTGAGGCCTGGGCTGTTATTCAGCGAGATGCGTTTGAGCAGTTGCAAGCGCTGCTTAACGAGTTAGACCGATAGGTTCCGGACGAACCGTCGAGTCGAGCTCAAAGATGTTCAGAGGGCGGGCACTACGTACCCAGCACCAGCCGGTCTACTCGCTGGCCAACGTCGCGCAAATAGGCCGCGTCGCCGCCCTCCAGCTCGGTTGTGGCGTAGCCAGTGTAGCCAACGTCCGCGAAAGCCTTGCGGACCGCAGGCCAGTCGATATCGCCATCTCCCAGGTTGACCCAGCGGTAGCCATCCTCGAGGCGCTTGAAGTCTTTCAGATGGACTTTGGCGATTCGCTTGCCCAAATTGTGAATCCAATCCTGGGGATAACCGTAAAGCACCACGTTGCCCACGTCGAAATACGACTTGACCCAAGGACTCTGAAACTCATCCACGTACCTTGGCATCTCGAGCGGGCTGAGGAGGAATTTGTTCCAGACTTCCTCGATGGCGATGATCACCTTCAGCTCCTCGGCCAGAGGAATCAAGGTGCGGATCTGCTTCTGGGAGCGCGTCCATGCCTCGCGGTAAGTCGTCTGCGGGTTGACGACCGCCGGCACCAATAGCACCGTGTCAGCCCCCCAGAGCTTGGCGTTGCGCAGCGAGGTTCGCATCCCCTCGAGGCTCCTCTCCACTACCGCAGGATCGCTCGAGGAGAGCGGATTGTCCCAATGGGCCATGTTCATCACGGAATGGATTCTGACCTTGGCGTCATCCGCCGCCTTCTTGATTTCCTCGGCCTCATGCTCGTCGCTTACCGTTTGCCCCTCGATAGCGTCGAAGCCGACTTCCCGCACCAATTTCATTCGGTCGGCGTAACTCAATTCCTTCGGCAGCATGCCGATCTGAAGGGCTTTCTTGATGTGGCTCGCCGTCGGCATTGGAGACGCCCAAGAAGCCCCCGGCCCGGTGCTCAGGGCCGCTGCGCCAGCCGCAATCGATGCCTTCAAGAAATCCCGTCTGGTACTCTCATTCTTCATTTCAGCCTCCACCTCCCCTCAAGGGGTTCGATTCTACCTGGATTCGTAAGCTGGCTCGCCAGTTGCGGACGCCCGCGTTTACGCGAAGTTGGAAATATCGATATGGGGATCGTATACCTCCTCAGATTTCATCAATTCATCCCAAGTAACCAACCTGCCCGTGTATGCGGCCGTGCGTCCCAGCATGGCGCTGAGCGCGGACTCGGCGCCCTGTGCCGCCTGGTTATGGAATTGGCCGCTGGTGATACTTTCCACAAAGCTCTTTTGCTTCTCAACATCCGCTTGGTCCAGTGAGCCTTTGAACGTCCCCGCAGCCGAGAACTGGCCGCTTCCCTGCGCAGGGCCAAGCCCCGCGTCCCACGGCTCGGCTCCGGCGATGCTGACCCGATAGTCGTAATGCACCTCCGAGCTGCCCTTGGTGCCGAAAAAGCGTGCGGCAGCGTCAAAGGCCGGGTCGTCAAACTGCGTGGATCCAAAACTGACCTGCACATGATCCGGATAAGTGAAGACCACATTGAAATTGTCCCAGCAGTCCCCCGCGTCCGTGCGCAGCTTGCGTCCGCCCCCGCCTACGGCATATTCAGGATGCCCCTGTAGAGTCCAGTTGCACATATCAATAACGTGGATGTTCTGCTCGACGATGATGTCTCCCGAGAGTGTGCGGTCCCATACCCAGTTGCGAAGCCTTTTCTCTTCCGGAGAAGCACTCGGCCACTCGGGACGGTCGATGTGGCCGCAGTAGTAGTAGGCCAAGCCGCAACCGATCTTGCCCAAGGCGCCTCCCTGGATGCGCTTCACCAACTCGACGTGGGGTGGCGCTTTGCGAATCTGAAACCCCACCTCCAGGCTGAGCTTTCCCTGGGCCTTCTCGCCAATGCGCATGACGCGCTTGGCGCCCGGCACGTCCACGGCGACGGGTTTCTCGCAATACACGTGCTTTCCCGCCGCCACCACGGTTTCCAGGTGGTGAGGATGGAAGTAAGGAGGAGTGGTGATGAGGATAAAGTCCAATTCGTTCGATGCCGCTATCTGCTCGTAGGCTTTAGGGCCTTGGAAGAGCTGCGAGGAATCAATGGCCGCGTAGCCCTTCGCCTGCTGGTATTCGTCGAAGTGTTTGCGGCCGGCCTCGAGTTGATCGGCAAAGAGGTCAGCCAGGGCCACCACGCGGGTATTGGTGTTGTCCACGAACCCTGTTCCTACCGCCGTGCCGCGCCCGCCACAGCCCAAAATCCCCAGGCGCACGGCCGAGTTCGCCGCTGAACCTCGCACCGCCTCGGGTTTCACGATCATCACGCCCGCCGCGGTCGCGGCCGCTGCGCCGAGAAACTTTCTCCGACTGATCTTCTCCGTTGAGCTATTCACCATGAGTGTGCCTCCTTTGAGAGCCTTCCGCTCTCAGCCCTCAGCTTTCAGCCATGAGTCCTTGCCAAGGATAATCCCGAGCGCCAGTCCGACTCTGCTCACGGCCCCGAGCGACAGCCCAGGGGTGGCGAGAATTGCCGGCTAAGCGCTAGCATTATACTCCCACTAAAGATCTGATCGTCCTTATGCGGGCCGCTTGGTGCGACTGCCCGGCTTGACGGCGGGAATGCCCGACTTGCAGAAAGGACACTCGGCGGGAGTGTAGTTCTGAATTGCCAGTGTCGCGAGGGCTGCCCTGGGGACGCCTAGCTCGGCCGTGCCACCGCTGCGGTCAATCAGCGCCCCAACCCCCACCACCTTCCCTCCCGCTTCCTCGACACATTTCATCGTTTCGCGCGTCGAGAGGCCTGTAGTCATCACGTCTTCCACCACCAGTGCCGGCTCGCCGGGCGCCAGGCTGAATCCTCGGCGAAGAGTCATGACGCCTTCCTGCCGCTCCGTAAAGAGTGCCCGGATGCCCAGCGCGCGGGCGACCTCGTGCGCCACCAGGATTCCGCCCAGCGCCGGCGCCGCCACCACCGTCGCGCCCAGGGTCGCCAGCTTTCGAGCGAGTTCGGAGCACAATTGTTCGGCGACTTTCGGGTGTTGCAACACCAGCGCGCATTGGATGTAGCGGTCGCTGTGCAGGCCCGAAGAGAGAATGAAGTGGCCCTCAAGGAGCGCGGAGTTCTCGCGAAAGATTTGTAGGATTTCGTTGTCGGTCATGAGATCTTTCCCTTGAACAGAGACTCACCACAGAGCGCACAGAGAACACGGAGAAAAACTCCTCTTCCGTGCGAACGCTAAGACCTCTGTGGTGAATCTTGTCTTGAATGAACAGCTTCCCCCTTATCTGACGAGGGGGCTCTCCATCTCTGCCACAATCGCATCCGCCGCCGCGACCGGGTCGGGCGCGCCGGTAATCGGTCGTCCTACCACCAGATAGTCCGCCCCTGCAGCGATGGCGCTCGCCGGGGTTGCAATTCGAGCCTGGTCGTCTGCGGCGGTGGAGGCAGGCCGAATTCCCGGTGTGACAATAAGAAAGTCAGGGCCGCACGCCTGCCGGAGGGCGGAAATTTCGCGCGCCGAGGCCACCACGCCATCGAGTCCCGCGCTTTGCGCCAAGCGAGCCAGCCGTACCACAGCCTCGATCGGCGTTCCCGAAATGCCCAGCTCCTCGAGGTCCTGGAATTCGAGACTGGTCAGCACCGTCACCGCCAGCACCTTTGGGCCGACCTGTAGGGGCGGCCCTTGTGGCCGCCCTGTGTCGCTCGTAGGAGGACCGGGTAGCGCGGACCCCCGTTTTTGGGGTCCGCGGCCTTCTCCGGCCAGAGAGCATGCTCCTTCGAGCGCCGCTTCCATCATCTTGCGCCCGCCGGAGGCGTGGACATTCACCATGCTTACCCCAAGCTCCGCCGCCTCGCGGGCCGCCGCCCGCACCGTGTTCGGGATATCGTGGAATTTGAGGTCAAGGAAAACCTTATGGCCCGTTGCTACGAGATAACGCACCGCCAGGGGCCCTTCGGCGGTGAAAAGCTCCGAGCCCACCTTGAACATCCCCACGTGGCCTTGCAGCCTTTCCGCCATCCGAGTTGCTGCATCGCCGGTGGGCAGATCCAGCGCTACAATCAGTTTGTCTCGCAAAGTCATTCCGGCTATTGTAAACCCAAATTGGCAAGTTTTGGAGGTCTCCAGAGCCTCGTGTCTCCAGAGCCTCGACAAACGGCCCTTGGGCGTGCGATGATTCGTCGGGGAGATTGCCGAAGTGAGCGAGCGGTTGCAAAACCTGTTGGCGGAGTTGCAGAGGCGGTTTGAGGGGCTCTACGGGCCGCGCCTTGTCCGCCTGATGCTCTTCGGCTCACAAGCTCGGGGCGATGCCAAACCCGGCTCGGACATCGACGTACTCGTGGTTTTGGAGGGGCCGGTGCGGCCGGGCGAAGGAATCCGTCGCACACTCGATTCGGTTGCCGATCTGTCACTCGAAAACAATGTGGTGTTTTCTTGCATTTTCGTTTCACGTGAACGGTTCGAAACCGAACTCAGCCCTTTGCTCATTAATGTTCAGCGTGAGGGGGTGGCCGTATGACGCCCGAACAGGAGGGCCTGTTATTGCAAAGACGTGGGAATTCTCGGAGGGATGATTACCCCCTCGCGCGTTCTTGCCTCATCGGCGAACTTGCTCAAGCGCTCGGCGACGCTCTTCACGTGCCGGGGCAGAGGCAGCTTGGCTCCGGCTTCGAAAATGGGAATCAGCTTCTCAAGCTCCGGGCCGGAGGCTGCACCCGTTAGGGCGACGCGAATGGGATGGAACAGGTCCCGCCCTTTATTCCCAGTCTCGTTCTGCACTTCCTTGGTGAGCGCGCGGAACCGCTCGTAACTCAATTCCGTTTGGGCCAGGACCTTGGGGATGAAGGCGTGGAGCACAACCCGCGCGCTTGCCATCCCCGAGAGTTCGAGCTCCTGGACTGCTTTCCCGGCATCATATTCGAAAATGATACGCACCGCGTCAGGCAGTTCGCGCAACACGTTGATGTTCTTGAGCACAGCATCCAGCACCCGTTCAAGCCAAGCCAGAACTTCCGAAGTTGGACGTTCGTCCAAGTAGCCCGCCGAATGCAAGAAGGGAACGGCAAGCTCGGCTAAGCGGCTGGGCGGGCATTCCTTCATATAGTGCCGATTCAGCCAATAGAGTTTTTCCTGGTCAAAAACTGCCGGACTCTTGGTGATATGCTCGAGTGAAAACTGCTGGACCAGTTCCTGCGGGCTTAGGATTTCCGTCTTTCCATCGGCCGGCGACCACCCTAATAGCGCGAGGTAATTCCGCAGCGCTTCAGGAAGGATTCCCATTTCACGAAAACTCTCGAGCGAGGTTGCCCCGTGGCGCTTGGAAAGGCGCGTCCGGTCGGAACCCAGAATGGTGGAGAGGTGGGCGAACTGTGGCGGTTCCCAGCCCAGCGCGGCGTAAACGGCGAGTTGGCGCGGGGTGTTGGAAATGTGATCGTCGCCGCGAATGACGTGACTAATTGCCATCAAGTGGTCGTCGACGACCACCGCATAGTTGTAATTCGGATTCCCGTCAGAGCGCACCAGGATGGGATCGCCAATGACTTCGGCCGAAAAACTGGTGGGTCCGTGGACGAGGTCGTTCCAGGAAAACGCGCTGGGCGCAATTTTCAGCCGGATCGCAGCAGGCTCACCCGCCGCAACCTTCCGCGCCGCTTCTTCGCGCGGACGCTTGCGACAGCGCCCCGAATAGCGAGGCTGAAGTCCGCCCTTCAAGGCTTCCTGACGCTCCTGCTCGAGTTGCTCGGGAGTACAGAAGCAAAAATAAGCGTGGCCTTGATCGATCAAGCGGGCGGCTAACTGGGAGTAGGTCTCTTTACGCTCCGATTGGCGATAGGGGCCAAACTCGCCCCCTTTGTCCGGACCTTCGTCCCAATCGATACCGAACCAGCGCAAATCCGCAAGCAACTGTTGCTCGTACTCTCCCTTGGAGCGCTCGACGTCCGTGTCTTCGATGCGCAGGACGATGGCTCCGCCGAAATGCCGGGCAAAAAGCCAATTGAAGAGGGCCGTGCGCGCATTCCCCACATGGACGTAACCGGTCGGGCTAGGCGCAAACCGAACCCGAACCCTGGACATGGTCTGGTCTTCAGCCACCCGCTAACGATAACACATCAGAGGCGCTTCGGGAGGGCCATTCGAAATGCGCGTGGTTCCGCCAGCCGTTTTGGGAGGGCTACTCGAAGTGCGTTGGGTTGCACCGCATGCGGACCAAAAGTCTGCATTACAGTGCGAAACGCCTAGTTTCTCGAGCGAAGTTCCTGGCAGGTAAGGCAATAGCGAGCCCAAGGGACAGCTTTCAGGCGAAGGGCGGCAATTTCCTCATGGCATGCTTCACAGGCGCCGTAAGTGCCACGGGCGCAACGACCTAGGGCGTTGTCAACTTCTCGCAAGAGCTGGCTGCGCAGACTTGCGGTCACCGCAGTCACATCCTGCTCGGCAGTTCTGACTGCAAATTCAACCACATCCGGAGACTGAACGTTAGTCGCCAGCGCTTCGGGCGCGCCCTTTGCCGACGCCAGTAATTCGTTCCGCTTCTTCAACAACAAGCTTCGATAAACGCTCTTTGCAGGTTTCACCGCTGTTCCCATTCCAAACCGCCCTTCGGCCTTTCCCAGAAAAGCCTTGAACCTTTCGCCAGCGATAATTGATGACTTAGACCCCCTCAAGGTTGCACAATTTTTGGATTTATTTTATTTTTTGTGCCAAGCTATCCCTTTTTAGGAGGTGTCTGGATTGGCAAGACATGAGGAGATAATACAACAGATTCGGAAGGCCCTTGGCCGTCCCCTGCACGGCAGCTCGGTGAAAGGCGAAAGTGCCCTACCACCAGCCTCGTCGCTGGCGGGGATACTGCCAACTATCCCGCCGGAAGAACTTCTTCCCAAATTCGAGGCAGAATTGGCAAAAGTGGCCGGCATGGCCCATCGCGCAACTGATCGCCAAGAGTTGGAAGAAATCCTCAGGACTATCCTCTTCCAGGCTAAAGCCACAAACGTAGTCCTTTCCCGCAATCCACTTTTGGCGGAATTGAACCTCGAGCCGCTGCTGCGCGCGTGGGGCAAGGGCATCTGCGTTTGGCCGGCGTCTGGGGCCAAGGATGCTCCTGTTGACGAGGATGTTTCCCTGAGGGCCTTTGCCAAGGCCAGTTTTGCGGCGGCGGTGGGGATCACGGGTGTGGACTTTGCCCTGGCGGAAACCGGCAGCTTGGTTGTCAGCAGTGGTACTGAAGGCGCCCAACTAGCATCGTTGGCGCCGCCAGTTCATGTCGCACTGTACCGGCGGAGCCAGCTAGTGGCGTCGCTCGATGAAGTCTTGGAAAGGCTTCCCGCGGCACGCTCGCCTGAGCAAACTGCGCCAGGCCGTTCGGTTGTTTTCATCACAGGGACCAGCCGCACTGCGGATATCGAACAGATCCTCATCCGGGGCGTCCACGGCCCAGGCGAGGTCCACGCCATCCTCGTCGAAGAGGCCTGTTTTTTATAAAGCTAGGGGCTGGGGGTGGGCTCGCGAATCGCTAGCCCCCAGTCCCAAGTCTCGAGTCCCAAGGCTGACAAGTGTGACGTATCATTGAAGGTAACGAGTTGCCAGCCGTATGGTCGAGTCTGGATAATACTCAGCGCGGCATTATTCAGGACAAGACGCCTTCTATACTCGGAGGGCGACATTCCCAAGGCGTGGCAGATCGCCAGGCGGCAAACGGTTTTGTGGAAGACCACCAGCACAGGACCCGCAGGATGCTTGGCCGCCAGAGAATCCAGGCAGGACACGACGCGTTGCTGGGCTGCGAGGCCGCTTTCGCCGCCGGGAGGCGCGAACTGGGCAGGATCGGCATCCCAGGCGCAAAAAGTCTGGGGGTCGCTCTCCATTATTTCTGCCACCGTCTTCCCTTCCCACTGGCCGTAGTCAAGCTCGACAAGTCTGAAGTCGGGGACAGTCTGCAAGCCCACAGACTCAGAGATCAAGTGTGTCGTCTCCAGGGCGCGCTCCAGGGGGCTTGAATAGAGCGCTTCAAAGGGGATGGGCTTCAGGCGCGCGGCCAGGCTCCTTGCCTGCCGGCGTCCGGCTTCTGAGAGAGGAACATCGGTGCGGCCGCAAAACCGGTTCTCGGCATTCCATTCCGTCTCCCCGTGACGCAGCAAATAGAATAGTCCCATAGGAACCGGGCTTCCCAAGTCATCGTTCGATCGCCAGGAATATCACGCAAACAGGTGAGGGCACCTGAAGCACTTGACCGGTCGGCGTTAAGAGGCCGGTGTTCGGATTGATGCGGAACTGCACGACGTTGTCAGAGTCCTGGTTGGCAACGAACAGATACGAGCCAGTAGGGTCGATAGCAAAGCTGCGCGGCGTCTTCCCCAACGTGGGAACTTGAGCCAGAAGCGTGGGAGTCCCTTTTCGAGAGTTGATCGCGAACACGGCGATCGAGTCGAGCCCACGATTGGAGGCATACAGAAACCTCCCCGAAGGATGCACTTCCACTTCGGCGGCGGTACTCTCGCCCTTGAAATCCGGGGGAAGGGTCGAAACGGGTTGGAGCACATCTAAGGCTCCCCTGGCCGCCTCGTACGAAAATGGGGTTATGGTGGACTGCAATTCGTCGATTACATACCCGAATCTTCCGTTTGGATGAAAGGCAAAGTGCCGCGGTCCCGCCCCAGAGCTAACGGTGGCGGAGGGGGGAACGTTTGGCGCAAGCGTTCCTTTCGCGGCATCGAAACGGTAAATGAACACCTCATCAAGCCCCAAGTCTGCGCTGATGACAAAACGGTTGTCAGGCGACATGTAAACCGAGTGTACATGTGGCCCCTCCTGGCGTTGAGGGTTGACGCTGGCGCCCTTGTGCTGCACAAAGGCCGTGGCTTGCCCCAGACGGCCGTCGCTCAGAATTGGGAACACCGCCAAGCTTCCGCCGCCATAGTTAGCGACCGGAACGTATTTCCCAGTCTTATCCACTGTGAGATGGCAGGGGCCGGCCCCGCCTGACGCCACTTCGTTCAAGAAGGTGAGCTTGCTGGTTCCACGGGCGATGGCGAAGGCGCTGACTGCGCCGCTAGTTCGCCCCTCGTACTGCGATATCTCATTGACAGCGTAAAGGAATCGGCCGGAAGGGTCTATCGCCAAAAACGAAGGGTCGACAGTCTCGGCTGCCAGCCCCACCGACGTCAGGCGATCCGCGGCTGGATCAAAGCGGCAAGCATAAATGCCTTTACTTCCCTTTTCGGTGTAGGTGCCGATGTAGACAAGATACTTGCTCTTGGTGGAGGCCCGTTCAGCGCCGCGGGCGTAAAGAGTGAATAGGAACGGCGCCGGCACCAGCGCCAGAATCAAAACCAAGCATGGAATGGTTTTCATGCTCCTATGAAACCTCATTCGACCCCCTCGGCGCAAGTGCTATAATTTCAGTGCCTAGTGGCTGGTGCTTAGTGCTCAGTGCCAATAATCCGGTCACTTGTCACTAACGGACTGGCTGGGCTTCGCGACTTCTCGGTTCTTTGGTTTCAGGTTTTGTCTAGCCACTAAGCACTAACCACTGGTAACGACGACGGGACAAATCACCATGACTACGTTGATGGCAGAGATTGCGCAGCAGCCAGCGGTCCTTTCGGGCTTGCGGAAGTTCTATACCAGTCCCGGAGCGATTCCCTCCAAGGCGCTGCGAGCGATGGTGAAGCGCTGGCCGCCCACCGTAGTGGTCACCGGCATGGGATCGTCTATGTACGCGGCCTACCCGGCCCAGGCCTACTTGAATTCTCTGGGTATCCGCGCCTTGATCTGGGAGACGGGCGAACTGGTGGGCCACATCCGGAAGTTCCTCGGTGCAGACATTCTCTTGGTGGTGGTCTCACAATCGGGTGAAACGGCGGAAGTCCTCCGCCTGCTCGGCGCCCTGCCGAAAAGGGAGGCTTTGATAGCGGTCTGCAATACGGAAACAAGCGCCCTGGCACGGCGAGCCAACCTGCTGCTGCCCATGATGGCGGGCCCCCCGGCCCCCGTGGGCACCAAGACTTACACCTGCGCCGTGGCTGTTCTGATGTACCTGGCATTGGCGATTGCCCGAAAGCCGACACAGGCGCTCACCCAGGCGCTGATGCAAGCCATCGAGGCCCAGGAGAAAATCATCGAGCGCCACGACGAGCTGATCCCACCTACCGTGGAGTTCTTTAACAACCCACTCTATGTTGCCTTGCTGTCTCGCGGAGCTGAGTTGGCCTCGGTCTACCAGGGAGCGCTGTTGTTCAAGGAGGTGGCGAAAATGGGCGCGGAACCCACGAGCGCCGCTCAGTTCCGTCATGGTCCCATGGAGATCATCGACCCCGCCCACCGCTACATTATCTTCTCCCGGCAAAGAGAAATGGGGACGAAGTGGAAGGCCGAGACGGGCCTCTTCAAGCTGGCGAAGGATATCCGCAAGCACGGTGGGCGCGTCCTACTTTACGCCGACCAGCCTTTTCCCGACGTCACCAATGTGCGGCAGGTCGCCGTCGAACCGGTTCGGCTGGGGTTAGGAACCCTGATCGATTCCGTCCATATCCAGTTGCTGGTCCACGAGCTCGCTCTGCGCGCCGGCCTGGAGCCCGGCAGTTTCCGGTTCGCGGGCTAACTTCTTGGGCAGGGCAGACCTCCCCTTTTGAGGTTTGCGGGTCTTAGAGAGCGGGGACCCTTTCGGCGCGCCGGCCACCAAAGGCATGGATGGTTCGAGTACCCCCGACGCACTCGCCCCCATGCCAAATCCCCTTCGGAATGAAATACTCTTCTCCGGCCCTCACGGGAATGCGCTTGCCATCGATAATCAACGTGTAGCAGCCCTGCACGACGACCATGTATTCGTCGTATTCATGCGCGTGCGGGGCTGATACCGCAGATTCACGGCAGGTCCAGAAGGCCATTTGACTTCCATCGGCGCCATCAAACACGTACCCTTCTACTCCGGGGGTGGCTTGACTTCTGGCGGCAATCTTATTGGCTGGATGCTTCATGAAATCTGGAAAATTATCCACGGTTCCTCCTTAAGTTGTCGCGGTAGGCAATGAGGTCAAGTATCGCAATCATACATGAACCGACCTAGGAAGGGTGATAGAATCTGAGAATCGGCAAGCGGAGTTTCTGGAGAGTTACAGGCATGAGCTGGCAAGGCCGGATTGTCATCGACCCTAAAATACTGGCGGGAAAGCCGACCATAAAGGGTACACGGCTGGCGGTCTAATTCATCGTGGACCTGCTGGCGCAAGGTTGGACGGAGGACCAAATCGTAACGAATTATCCCGGCTTGACTCACGAGAATATCTTGGCTTCCTTATCCTACGCCAGTGACCTGCTGAAGTCTGAAAGGGTCTTTCCAACCGCGGTGTGATAATGCGTGTTTTGGCCAACGAGAACTTTCCCCGAGAGGCTGTCGAAGCCCTGCGAAGTCACGGGCACGATGTGGCCTGGGTCAGGACGGATTCGCCAGGTTCAAGCGACGAAGAAGTCATTCGCAGAGCCGCGGCAGAAGCTCGAGTACTGATTAAGCTAGTAACCGATATGTTATTCAACGTCGGAAGGGTCTTGTGGCAACTATCTTTCCGCCTTCTTCGACTATGTAAGTGGCGTTGGCTTTGAGGTTCTTGAGGGTATCGCGCTGGCCGCTGGGCCAGATGATTTCGACGCTGTCGGCTTGGGTGGCTTTTCCCAAGCCAAAAGTCAAGGTAAGTTCGCTTTGCGAGCAGTAGCTCGAGCCGGAGTGGACGGTCTGCCAGTTGGCGATGCCGCCCGAGGTGGTGCGGACTTGCGCGCCGATGCCGTCCCGGTTCGAACGCGTGCCGACGGTCTTGATGCGGATGGCGTTGTTTCGGCTGCCACCGACGTTGCGGAAGAGATAAGCAGGCCCGCCGTTCGTCGTAACCAAAATATCCGGCGCGCCATCGTTATCGATATCCGCGTAGGCGGCGCCCCGCGCCACCAAGCGGCGCGTGAACCCGAGTTGCTTTCCCACTTCCAGAAACTTGTCGTGGCCCTCGTTGTGGAAGACCAGAGGAAGCTCGGCGTAACTCACCTGTTGCTGGATGCGCCCAATGTCCGGCTCAATGTGGCCGTTGGCGACGAACATATCTTCGAGGCCGTCCAGGTCGTAATCGAAAAAGAAAAGGCCGAAAGAAAGCGAGAGCAGGCTGGCGCGGCCCAGCGATGAGGATGGGGCGATGTCAATGAAGAAGCGGTTGCCCTCGTTGTGGTAGAGGCCGAGCATCTGGTTGGAGAAATTGCCGATGGCCAGGCTGGGGTAGCCCGAGTGATCGAAGTCATCCTCGTCGATCCCCATGGCGCCCCGCGCCACGCCGTCCTCGCTGAAAGCGATGCCGGCTTGCACGGCCTGCTCGGTGAATGTGCCGTCGTGGTTATTGTGGTAAAGCTTGTTGCGCTCCGTGTCGTTCGAAACCGCGAGGTCCGGCCAGCCATCCATGTCGTAATCAATCACTGCCACGCCGAGCGACTTACTGGTGGAATCGTAGATGCCGGCCTTCTCGGTGACGTCTTCGAAGCGGCCGTTGCCGAGGTTATGAAAGAGCCGGGGAGTGTCGCCCTTATAGGCTTCCGGGGTGCAATAGGATTTGTGCCGACCGTCGAGCGTGCAATAAAGGTCGTCCTTCTCGGACCACTTTACATAGTTGGTTACGAACAGATCGAGCTTGCCGTCCTTGTCGTAATCGACCCAAGCAGCGCTGGCGCCAAAGCCGGTGTTATTCACCCCTGCGCTTCGTGTGACGTCCTTGAAGGTTCCATTGTGCTCGTTGTGGAAGAGGTGAGCTTCACCGAGGCCGGTGATGTAGATGTCGTCCCAGCCGTCGTTGTCGTAGTCGCCCACCGCCACACCCATGCCGTAGATCTCGAGGTCCAGGCCCGCCTTGGCCGTAACGTCGGTGAAGGTGCCGTCGCCATTGTTGTGGTAAAGCTTCGGAGTGGCGCGCCGGGTCTTGTGGCCGGGAAAGTCCTTGCCATTGATCAGCAGGATGTCTGGATAGCCATCGTTGTCGTAGTCAATGAACGCGCAGCCCGGTCCCATGGTTTCCGGCAAGTATTTCTTGCCGAAGGCGCCGGTGTAGTGGGTGAAATTGATTCCCGCCTTCTTCGTGATGTCCTCGAAATGGATTCGCTCGCTGCTGTCACTAGCCGGGGCCTTAGCAATGCCTGCGGAGGTCGCGGCGGGTTTGAAACCTGCCGTGAAGATCAGACTGGCAACGCCGGCGGCCAGGAAAAACCCTGCGACTCCGGATTTTAGATTTCGGATTTTGGATTTGTCCGGCATCGTTCACTTTCCCTACAGCGCGACCCCCTCACCCGGCCCGCCTCGGCTGGTGAAAGCGCCGGCGGCGTGCCACCCTCTCCCCCAAGGGGGAGAGGGCTGCTTCCCGATGGGTTTTGGCCCCTGACACCTGATACCTGCCACCCGACGCCGGCACCAGCGGCACCGACACGTGCTCGTGGATGGGTTGTGATTCGTTGTTGTCTTCGGGATGACTGAGCTTATAGGGGCCGGTGATGGCGCGCGAGGATTCATCTGCCTTGAAGCGCAAGTAGAGTTTCTCTTCCCGCGCCGCCAGCGCGTCGTCTCGCAAACCCCGATAACAGAGCATCAGGTTGTAATGGGCTTCGAGGTCCTCCGGGTCGACAGCCAGTGTCTTGTCGAACTCCGCCTCCGCTTCTTTGTATTTGCGCTGGAGAAAGAGCATGCGGCCCATCTGGTTCCTCACCACGCGGTCGCGCGGATACAATGCGGAAGCCTCGGAAAACTCGGCGAAGGCTGCCGGGTAGTTGCCATCGGCCTTGAGGGCAAGTCCCATGAAGTAATGCGCGCTGCCGAGGCGGGGATTCAGTGCGATGGCCTTTTCGAGCATGGGCTTCGCCGCATCGATATTGCCTTCCTGCACTCGCGCGCGCGCCACGTTGACCCAGCCGTCGGCGTACCCCGGGTCAAGCTTCGTCACTGTCTCAAAGGCCCGCTCTGCTCCTTTCAAATCACCTTGCAGCAACAGCCCGATGCCATAATCGTTCCAGCGCTCGCGGTCGCCGGGATTGAGGCTCAAAGTTTCGGTGAAGGGCATAGAGTTCTTGGCGACCACCGGAACAGTCGCAGTGTCTTGCGCGATCACCACGGTGGGCACGTCCGGAATCGCTTTGAACTTTGCGGAAACCTTGGAAAGGTCACCCTGAAAAACCCAGCGGCCATCATCGTAGTTCTTGGTTACGTCGGGATTAGCTTGAGAGGGATCGCGGACGCCGGCAAATGCCCATTGCGTATGCCACCAGGAGAATTTCCGGTAGTTCAGCTTCGCGGTCAGGGTGATCGAATCTCCGCTATCCTCGGGGACCTTCATGCGGAAATGCACGGTGTCCGCGGCGCCTGGAGGTATCAGGTGGGCATACATGGTGGCGCGGGTGGACCAGGCGTTGCGCTTGTTGATGGGATTGCCGTGCGCATCGAGCTGGAGGGAGCGGTAGAAGTGCGCGCCCGGCTCGACCGGGCCGTGGCCGTTGTCCGCAGCTTCCCCGCTCCAGAAAATGATCTTCCCTTTACTGTCACGCGCCTGAAGCTCCAGCCAGCAATCGAAGGCATCCACCGTTCCGCCCGGAAAGAAATGGCCCAGCTTGCGGGTGCGGACCACCACCTCGACGCGCAGCGTGTCGCCGCGCCGCACTTGAGCCGCCGCCCGCCCCAGCGGCGCCATCAGCTTGAGGGGAGCGACCGCGCTCACTCCCGCAGCCGCCAAGCCCGCTGAGGATTCTTCACCCACGGCAAACGTGCTGGCCAGTTGCGGCGCCTCTCCGCCACCACCCACCCTCCTCGTCGGGCCAGCGCCCTCAGCAGGTTCTTCGGCCAGAGCAAAGATATCGACGCTTAAAGCACCCTCCAGGAAGCTCTCGACTTGCCGGACTTGTTCCTGGTCGCCGTAAGAAGTTGGGACGGCCGTGTTCGCCGCCGCAAAGCGGTGCGAGTGCACAAAGCCCTTGATGTTGCCGAAATCCTTCGAAGGCACGAGCGGCATATGGCAATCCGCGCACTGCGCAGGCTTGGGTGGGTAATAGAACGACCTCGCGCCCTGCCCGGAAACGCCGCTGGCCTGCCAGTTGTCGTAATCGTTGAAGCCGCGAATCCAGCGGTAGTTGTTGACAGGCACATCCAGGTGAACCTTGTGGCAGGTAGAGCAGAATTCCGGGACCAGTCGCGGGTCTTTGTGGAAAGGCTTCAGGAAGGCGTTGCGGTGCGGCTTGGGATCGAGCTTCACCGCATAGTCATGCAAGAAATGGAGGAGGGGGTTCTTACTCGAGGCCAGCCGGTCGAGCGGCGGATAATCCATAACGAACCCACCCTGGCCCATGGTGTCTTTCACCCGCGCGATGGAATGGCACGACATGCACCCCAGGCCGTTCTGGCCCTCGCGCGTATCCTCGACATCCCGGATGGGGTGCGTCTGCATCTTGTTGGCGAAGACCAAGGCATGGTCGTGGCAGCCGCCGCACCAGAGCGAAGGCTTGATGCCGACGGTGTCCTGCATGTACTCGATGGCCTTCCGGTACCACTGGTTATTGAAGGACGCCATGTGATGCATCGAGCTTTGCCACTGATTGTATATGTCCGTATGACAGGGCCGGCAGGATTCGGAATCCATGAAGAAGTGCGAGGTAATGGTCTTGCCGTCGCTGGTGGTCGCGGAACTGGGGAAGAGCAGGCTCGAGGGGCCGCCCCCTTCATTATCCATACTCAGAGGGGCGGTGGAAGGGTTCTGAATCCTGTAGCGCGGATCGGAGTGGATGTAATGGTAGACCGCGACGACTGAGTAGAATGCGCCCGCAGCTACGGCCACTGCAAGGCTCCAGCGCCAAGCGGTTGGCAGGCTTCCGGGACTGGGGTCGGCCGGGCCCTGGGGATTGGCCAAGCCAGGTGAGCGAGCGCCGCCCACCCCTAGCTTACTACGCCAGCACACCAGCAGGAAAAACAGGCCTCCGATTGCCAGCCCCACGTGCGCATAGAGCGCCACGCTCTGAGGCCGAGTCATGCCCACGACCGCCAGGTAGACGCCAGAGGCTGCCGCCAGCCCTAATAACAAGAGCGCGCCGGTTCCCCAAACGCCGGCAAATGACCTTCGATGCCGGAGCACAAAGCCCACGAAAAGGACGCCGACACCTATCCCCAGCAGGGGGTGCAGCAGAGCGTTCGCGACATAAAACAGTGAGGGGACGCCAAAGGCGGAGACGTAGGCGCTGTTGAAAATGAGAAGGGCCGCAGACACGGGGAGGAGCCAGCCTCCCCGCGAGCGGCTAGGGCGTGTGTTTTTCATGCTCTCTTGATCTTGCCCTGATTCTGCCCAGGACCCGACGCAGCCATTAGGGTAGCGAACATGGCCCGGGGGTTTCAATCGCTTTGTCGCAGGGATAGCTCTCTTTTCTCTATTAGCTGCCCCCTTTCTTTACATTACACGCATGCGAGGGGTCGAGGCTGCCCACCCCTCGGAAGGTGCGAAAAAATCAGGATGTAGGGGCGGCCCTTGTGGCCGCCCGGCGGCCCGCCGCCCGAAGGCTTTGGGCCGCAGGGCGGGCAACCATCCCGCGGCTGCGGGACCCCTACGACACGCCTGCGCAACACGATTTTTTCACACCTTCTGTCGCCGTGGGCCACATGATGGCGCCACCACCGTGGCTCAATACGTTTTTCGTGGCGTTAAATTAACGCTTATGGGGCAACGCCCCCGGAAACCAACAGCACTACCGACCGGACCTTGAAAGGGTCGAATTGATAAGCTAACGATCAGCCCAAGGGGTAGAGGGGCACGAGTTTGCACACTCGGGCGCGCAGCCCGATTTGGAGTGGGCAAGCCGAGCTGCTGCCGTTTCTTCGGGGGCCTGCTTGAGCAGTGGAAGGTCGGCCGCTGCGCTACCTCATTCTGAGAGGCGGACCTTCAGATTTGACTTGACACCTTTGAAACCTATATATAGGATACACACTTATGAAGCACGTGATCAATATCGGCGCCCAAGTCAAGCGGGGCAGCGCGGAGTTGGCTATTCTATTGGTGCTGGCGGACGGGCCACTGCACGGCTACGAAATCGCCAAGCGAATCGAGCGCCAGACGCAAGGCGTGTTGCGCTTCAATCTCGCCTCCCTCTACCCGCTGCTCTATCGCATGGAGAAGCGCGGTTGGCTGAAAGCGACCTGGGAAGAGCATGCGAGCGGGCGCCACAGACGCTACTACCGGTTGGCGCCAGCGGGCAAACGGCGCGTGCTACCCCTTCGCGAAGAGTGGGGACAGTTGTTTCGAGCATTGAATAGCCTGGCAGGGGTGACCCATGCCTGATTGGCACGAGCTCGCAAGACGAAGGTTAGGACCGTTGGCGTTGGATAGCGACCGGCAAGAGGAGATCATTGTTGAGCTTGCCAACCACATGGAGGACCATTACAGCGATTTGGTTCGGCAAGGCAAATCCGAGGTTGAGGCTGTCCAGGTCGCCTTGAGCACCGTGGCTGACTGGGATGAGCTTCGTCACGAAATTCAACTCGCTGCAACCGAGGAGGGCATTATGAAATACCGCATTAAGGCCCTGTGGTTACCTGGGGTATGCACGAGCGCGCTTTCCATGCTTCTGCTTCGACTGTTACAGATCCGGTCCGCCCCTGCGCCAAACGTTGTCTGGTTACCTTACGGTGTGGGATTCGTGGTTTACTGGCGCTGGTTGTTGTTTCTGCCGCTGATCGGCGCTCTTGGAGCGTACTGGTCCCGACGAGCAGGGGGAAGGGTCGTCGAGCGGGTGTTGGCCGCTTCCCTCCACATTGTGGGACTGAGCTACCTCATGGTATTGAGTTTTTGCCTCGCTGTAATTATTGATTTTCGTGTCTCTCTGAGCGTCCAGCTCGTGGCATTTGGGATGTACATCTTGGGCTGGGGCCTCGCACCGTTTCTTCTGTTGCTGCTTGGGGCCCTCCCGTTCCTCAGGGGAGATGCCGGGGAATCTCGCCCAGCCGCAAGCTTGCAGTGACGAGAAATTACCGCCGTAGGGCCGAACGGCGTTCGGCCTGTCCAAATTGGAGACCTACTCGAGTGATCAGAGCACCTCTCCCGGCGGTTGGATCGAGCGTTATTTAGACAAGGCCGAGCGCTGCTGGGCCCTACAATCGGCGCACGACGGCCTGCTGGGCAAGGTCGAGCGCTGAGCGGATGGCGCCGAACGTCTGAGCTTTATCTTCCAGCGCGCTTAGCTTGATGGGCGGGGCATTCTCTTTGTAAACGTGCTGCACCACCTTGCCTACGGTGGAAAGCATGAACTCCGGCGCGCCTTTGGCGATGCCTCCTCCCAAAACAATCAAGTCAGGGTCGAGGACGGAAATGATATTGACGATACCAACCCCTAGCATAGTGAAGATTTTTTCCAAAACGGACCGCGCGTTGGGGTCGCCTTGGCGGAAAGCCTCAAAAACGAAGTGCGCGTCGCGTTCCGCGGCGAGGCCGGAAGCTGCGGACACGGCCGGTGGCGGGAGCGCTTTACGCCCCTCGGCGGCGATCCCCATCCCGGAAACATGGCTTTCAAAGTGGCCCGAATCGCCAAAGTCCTCCCCCCAGCGGGGCCAATCGATGTTCATATGGTAGACTTCGCCGGCGGACCCTGTGCGGCCGCGATAAAGCTTGCCGTCCACGAACACTCCGGAGCCGGTTCCGGTCCCGATGGCGATGAACACGAAATTGTTGACCCCCTGAGCGACCCCGCGCCAATGCTCGCCGATGGCCGCCATATTCGCGTCGTTCTCGAGGAAAACCGGCACGCGCAATTTCCTTTCGAGCTCCCGCCCCAGATGGATCTCCTTCCATCCCGGCAGGTTATAGGCAAAAGCCACCACGCCGCGCTCCGCGTCCACGGGGCTGGGGACGCCAATGGCCACGGCGCGAACGCGTCCGCCGGCCTTGGTGGTGAGCGAGCGTACCCCGTCGACAATCTCGCCCATCAGTTTGTGTGGGCCGTCCTCAGGCCGAATTTTCTTATTGGAATCCTGAAGGATCTTCCCGCCAAAATCCGCCAGGGCGAAGTGGAGGTGGCTGCCGCCCAAGTCGATGCCGACTACGTGGCCGAAGTCGGGGTTGATCCCGACTTTCGCCCCGCCCTCGCTGATGACCAGGAGTCCCTTCTTAACCAGCGGACGGAGCTTTGCCAGCACCGACTGGGGTTGAATGCCAGCTTCCCGGGCGAGCTGGGCAATCGAAGCTGTCTCGCGGTTTGCGATTTCCTGAAAAATCCGCTGCTCAGTGCTCTCTGATTTGAACATTAAGAAGCCTCCAATTAGCGCCGCTGTGTGCCCCATAACTTTCAACCTCTCACATAGTGTGGCGGTCCGCGGAAGCCACAACGACCTTCTCCGTGCCCTCGGCGCCTCCCAAGCTCTAACACAGAGGACACAGAGGCGCTCAGTGCCCCCTGTGTTAAATGCTTTTTAAGCCACAGAGGGCGCTGAGACAAATCTCGTCAGCGCGGGGCGCTGCCTACCTGAAAGCCTCCTCTACGAAAAGCCCTTCATCCTTGTTCCGAGGCCCTTCGCAAGAATCAAATCGGAATACGATTCCGCGACGATATCCTTTGCGGTTATTCCGAACAGTTTTTGAAACTGGCGCGCCCGGGACCCTATCTTCTTCACATCACCTGTGCGTGATATGGCCTCAACTTCGATGAACTTGCCCAACTGCCGCACGCGGTCCAGGTGAATTTTCACATTCTTCACGAAGTAAATCTCGCGGCGCTTATCTACCACGGCCAGCGTCGCGAGGGCGCGCGCCAGGATCGCCCGGAGGGAATTCCTCCGAGGAAGAAGCATCATCTCAACCGCAGCCTGGCGGGGGCGGTGAACGTTGCTGCGCCGGTAGAAAATCAAGGCGTTCTCAATGCGGCCCTCCCGAACCTTCAGCCGGCCGGAAGGGACGCGAAAGTAGGTGTCGATCTGGTGGTCGGTTCCAACAAAGCGGGCGCCCAATCTCTTGAGCACCTCGCGGACGCGAGGCTCGTCCTTCAATCGTGCTTTAAACTCGAAGTTGAGGAGTTTCATTGCGGGAGAAGCTCACCCTACGATAATGACGCCGTAGACTTTGGGACTGGCGATGGTCTGTGGCACTTTCAGCGCAACCTCAGGCTGGTTACCCTAACACAAGAAGTGTAGCACAGCGCGGCAGAGCCGCAATTACAAATTCCAGATTCAAAATTTAAGAGGCTAGGATTTAGCGCTAGAATAAGGGAAGCACCGATGGAACCCCGGTTCGAGACACGTTGGAACCTGACCCCTCGCGAAGCCATGCGGCTTCAGGAGAGCTTGGCCGAGCGGGTAGAGCTCGAAGACCGCTTTGGAGACATCCACTACGTGGCGGGCGCGGACATGGCGTTTGATCCCGAAACCGAGGTGGCATTTTCAGGCGTCATTGTTTATCGTTTTCCCGGCCTGGAGGAAGTGGAGCGCCGGATGGCGCGGCGCAAGCTGCGTTTTCCGTATGTCCCCGGTCTGCTTTCGTTCCGCGAGTGCCCCATCCTGCTCGCGGCTTTTGCCCGGCTCGAGACCGAGCCGGACCTTATCCTGATCGACGGCCATGGGCGCGCGCACCCGCGACGGTTCGGCATTGCATGCCACATCGGCATCTTGTTTGACAAACCCACGATCGGCTGCGCCAAGTCACGGCTGGTGGGTGAGCACGAAGAGCCCGGTGAGAGAGCCGGCGCGGCCGCCCCTCTGATGCTCGAAGGCGAGCGCCTGGGGGTGGTGTTGCGAACGCGCGACCACGTGAGGCCCATTTACGTCACTACGGGACATCGGGTTTCACTCGATTCCGCAGTCGGCTTGGTGAAGCAGTGCGTGGATGGATTCCGCATCCCCAAGCCTACGCGGGAAGCTGACCACTACGTCCGCGATTTGCGCCGCGCGTATCAAAAGAGTCGAGAAGTCGCGAGTCGAAAGTCGATCGGGGAATGACAACGCTCAGGGGCAGAATGTTATAATCAGGCGGTGGTAGCAGGTCCGTTTGATGCAGAGGCGGCTTTACGCCGCCATCTGGCGATCCCGCAGACGCGGGGATCGCCGCCACAAGGGGCGTTTGGGGGCATGAAAATGGAAAGTGCTGCGACGGTTCAACCTGGTAGCGCGGCGGTTCGCGAAAAGTCACAATTGATGTCAGCCTCGGAGATCGACCGCACGGTGGTGCGCCTGGCGCACGAAATTCTGGAGCGCAACAATGGCCTCGAGGGACTGGTTCTGGTGGGAATCCGGCGGCGTGGAGTCCCGCTCGCCGAGCGATTGGCTAGGAAGATGACGGAGATTGAAAAGACCGAGCCCCCGGTCGAAACGCTGGACATCACGCTCCACCGCGACGACCTCATGAGTGTCGATCAAAAGCGTGCCGCCCAGCCACCTCGGTGGTTCTCGGTGGAGGACAAGACGGTGATCCTTGTGGACGACGTCCTTTATACGGGCCGAACTGCGCGCGCCGCCCTGGATGCCATTGTGGAGCACGGGCGGCCGCGCCGAGTGGAACTCTGCGTCTTGATCGACCGTGGGCACAGGGAGTTGCCCATCCAGGCGAATTACGTGGGCCGGGTTCTGCAGACAACAGATACCGAAGCAATTGCAGTTCGTCTCCGCGAAGTGGACAACCAGGACCGGGTCATGCTTTGCGAGCGGGTTTAGAATCACAGTGGCAAGTGCCTGGTGGTTAGTGCTCAGCGATTAGTGGCCAGTGCGTGTTCACTAGTCACTAACCAGTGCTTTTGAGCGAGGGGGTGATATGAAATACCCGGTGGAGCCCGAGGATGTGAAGTTAATTCAAGGGCGCAGCAAAGGGCTACAGGTCCTGTGCGACTGCGGCTGCGTTAACTTCAACTACCTCGATCCGCAGGACCCGGCATGGCGCTGCCGCAATTGCCAGCGTATTCTGAGTTACGACTTTCCCCGCCTCATGGAGAAGGTGCTGGCTCGCGAAGAACGAAAGGCCCCCGTGTAGCATGAGTCAGGGCTAGGCGCTGCGGTTGGGGAGTGCCATGGCCGGTGCGAGATGGAGAATCGGCGGCGCACTCTTCAACGTTCCGCGCTCGCGCCAAGCCGTCTAAGCAAACGAATTTGTCCGGCGTGGTAAACATCGTGCAAAGCGACGCCGAAGATGAAGTGGGACGGAATTCTGCGGGTCGTTCCCGCGGACATGTCGGCAACGGCGTCCAGCAGCTTCTGATGCTCTTGGTCAAGCAAGGCCAGATCCTCGCGCCAGGCTTTGTCGCTGCCGTTGCCCTCCGCCGGGCGCATGAACCAGTTCGATCCCTTGAGCGCAAACGAGCCCCGCTTGTCGCCGCGCAGTTTGCGGCGCACAACGTACTTCCAATATGCCGCATGGACAGTAATTTCCCAGATATTGTGGCGGTCGGGAGCGGGCCTCCAGGCCGCATTCTTCGCCGGCAGAGCGCGCAATGCTTGCCGCAAGTTTGGGCCGTGCCAGGCTTTTCTTGAGTAGGCTTGATCGAGAATCTGCGTTAGAAGTTCGATGTTGGAACGTGCCGCGTCATTGCTCATGGCGGGTTCTCCTTACCGCTACCATTCTTGCACATGGTGAAAAAGCAGCAAAGGAGTCAACACATGCCCTACGCAAAGCCTTCCCGGCGCTCCTGGGCGGAACCGTGGAAGATCAAGATGGTCGAGCCCATCCGCATGACGAGCCGCGGGGAGCGGGAAAAGTACATTGTCGAGGCCGGTTACAACACCTTCCTGCTTCGCTCGGAGGATATTTACATCGACCTGCTCACCGACAGCGGCACCAATGCTATGAGCGATATCCAATGGGCGGGGTTGATGCGCGGCGACGAAGCCTACGCGGGCAGCCGCAACTTTTACCATTTAGCGGAAACCGTTGGCGAATACTACGGCTATAAATACATGGTCCCCACGCACCAGGGGCGCGGGGCCGAGCACATCCTTTCGAAGATCATGATCAAGCCGGGCGACTTTGTCCCCGGCAACATGTATTTCACCACCACGCGCCTCCACCAGGAGTTGGCGGGAGGAAGCTTCGTGGACGTCATCATCGATGAGGCGCACGACCCGGCCAGCGAGCATCCCTTCAAGGGCAACGTGGACCTGGCCAAACTCGAAAAGCTGATCGACGAGGTGGGAGCGGGGAAGATTCCCTACGTATCGGTTGCGGGAACGGTGAATATGGCGGGGGGCCAGCCGCAATCCATGGCCAATATGCGGGCGCTTCGAGAATTCTGCGACCGGCACGGCATTCCCATCGTCCTCGATGCCACGCGGGCGATCGAAAACGCCTACTTCATCCAGCAACGCGAAACAGGGTACCGCTCGAAGAGAGTGGCGGAGATTCTGAAGGAGTATTGCTCCTACACCCAGACATGCACGATGAGCGCCAAGAAAGACGCGCTAGTGAATATCGGGGGCTGGCTGGCCAGCAATGATGAAGGACTTTACGAAGAAGCCCGCAACATGGTCGTGGTCTACGAAGGGCTACACACCTATGGCGGCCTGGCGGGGCGCGACATGGAAGCCATGGCGTGGGGCATCAAGGAAAGCGTTGAGGACGACCACATCCGTGCCCGCGTCGGCCAAGTCGAGTATTTGGGCCAACACCTGCTGGATTGGGGCGTCCCCATCGTTAAGCCTATCGGAGGGCACGCGGTTTTCCTGGATGCCAGGTGCTTTTACCCGCACATAAAGCAGGAGCAATACCCGGCCCAGACGCTGGCCGCTGACATCTACGTCGATTCCGGGGTGCGCACCATGGAGCGCGGCATCGTCTCCGCCGGGCGCGACCCCAAGACGGGCCAGGAGTACCATCCCCGGTTGGAGTTGGTGCGTGTCACCATCCCGCGCCGCGTCTATACTCAGGCCCATATGGATGTGGTGGCGGAGTCGATTCTGGAAGTCTACGGGCGGCGCGACCAGGCGCGCGGGTTGAAGATGATCTACGAGCCCAAGTACCTGCGCTTCTTCCAAGCCCGGTTCGAACCGGTGGGGAAATAGGGAACAGGATGCGGGCAGCATGCTGAGAGCAGTCGCGCATTCCCGTCCGCTGACGGGCACCCAGAAACCGTGAAATGTCCAGCCAATTTCTAACCTTCCTAGGCTAGCCATTAGCCACCAGCCACAAAGCACTGACCACTCGCCAGCAAAAAGTGACTCCGCCACTTTCCCTCATGCGATAGTCCACCGCTGCCGATAGGGGAGTTTGAAGACCATTCGTGTGGTCTATTTGCTTCACCAACCCGCAGGTCATGGGAAGTAAGGCAATATTGCGTTCCAACAGATTGAAAGGGACAAGGTGCGTTATGGCGGAGAAGAAGAAAAAACGACCCCCGCAAGAGGTCCGAGTACCCGTGGTGGACGTTTTTGAGGAGGAGGACCACCTGCTGGTTATGGCAGAGCTGCCCGGCATCGCCAAAGAGGACGTAAAGATTGAGATCAAGGAGGACGTGCTTTTGATCTCCGCGGCGCGCGGCGACAGGAAGTATCGCAAGGAAGTTCTCCTGCCCCGCGACGTGACGCGGGGAAAGCTGCAGGTTTCCTGCAAGAACGGGATTTTGGAGATCAAGTGCCCGAAATAGTTGGCGGGCTTGAAACCCCCTCACCCGGCCTGCGCCGGCTGAAGAAAACGCCGCTGCAGGCCACCCTTTCCCCCAAGGGGGAGAGGGACCGCAATCGGGGTGTTGTAGCGGCGAGTTTGTCTCGCCACACCTCTTGCTCCGTTCCTCCCCTAACCATGGGAGTGTCCCTGTGAATTACTTAGTTTATTGCATCTTTCGCGGACCTCTTCCGGCGGCCCTCGAAATTCCCGACGGCGTGGCGGGGCATCGTGTCTTCACCGCGAATTACAATGGCTTGGGAGCCGCACTTTCCAAGCTTGCCGAACCCCACGCGCCGTCTGCTACCTCGAACCTTCTCGCCTACGAGCGGGTGGTAGAGTCCTTTTATCGCCACCTGACCGTGATTCCCATGCGCTATGGGTGTGGTGTGGGGTGTCCATACGACGCCGTCATTTTGTTGAGGGAAAATCACCAGGCGTACAGCGCACTTCTCCTCGAACTCGAGGGGTTGGCGGAGGTGGGCATTCAGGTGCTCCTCGACGGCTCCCTCGCCGCCGGGGAAACCGATCGCTCCGCGAACCTGCCAGAATGGTTTCCTCGCCCAGCGAGCGGCCCCGGGGCCGCTTATTTGGAGGCGAAGACGCTACGTTGCCAAAGCGACCAGCAGGCAACTACGGTTCAGCACGCGTTGGTGGAGAATCTCTGCGATTCGCTGCACGGCTCTTTCGTTCGACACAAGGTGGAATTCCCTTGTTCCAAGAGAAGCCATCTCTTGTCCCTCTATTTCCTGGTGCCTCGCGATTCTGTGGAAAGCTTTCGCCACGCCGCGCGTCAGTTCCCCGCCAACCCCTCCTTCAAGCTGCTTTTGAGCGGTCCCTGGCCACCCTACAACTTTGTTGATGTCTTGCAACCGTAGGTGGGCGAGCAGGGGGCTCAGACGGTTGGACATTGGGCAAGCTGCCTTACCCATCCCAATGTCATTTCGAGCGCAGATTCCTCGCTTCGCTCGGAATGACCGCCCCCAGAGATGGCCCCGCCCAGTGTCACCGTTGGCGGGAAGTGATAAACTGCAAGGAGTGAGATTTGATAGGGCGCGGGAGGCTTCACGTGGCTGCTGGACTGCATCGAAAGTCACTTCATACCCGCGGAAGCGGGAATCCAGTCCGTATGGCGACGTGCATCCCCGCTTGCGCAGGGGCAACGAAGCCCTGACTTCCATTTTTGCGGGTGGGCCGCAGGAGCGTGACCACTCTGAAAAACGTGCACATCACTCTCAAAGATAAAGTAGCTGTGATTACGGGCGGGTCCCGTGGTATCGGCGCGGCGACCGTGAAGGTGTTCGTTGCCGCGGGTGCGAAGGTTGTTTTCAACTATCGGCGAGAAAACCGCGCCGCCAAGCAGGTCATCGAATCCTGTGAGGGCCTGGAGGGTCAGGCCGTTGCGGTGCGGGCCGACGTCTCGAACATGGCCGATGCCAGGCGCTTGGTTGAAGAGGCGGTTTACCGTTTCGGCAAGTTGGATACGCTGGTGGCGAACGCAGGGATTTGGAACTACAAACCCTTGCCCATCGAGCGAGTGACGGAAAAGCAATGGGACGAAATGATGGCTGTAAACCTCAAAGGCGTGTATGCGCTGGTGCGCCACGTCGTTCCCCAAATGATCCGCCAGAAAGGCGGGCGAATCATTGTGGTTTCCTCGACCGCGGGGCAACGTGGAGAGGCTTTTCACAGTCACTACGGAGCCAGCAAGGGCGGCCTGATTAGCTTTGTCAAAGGGCTTTCTACAGAACTGGCTGGGCACCGCATCTTGGTGAATTGCGTCGCTCCGGGTTGGGCGGAAACGGATATGAGCACACCAGTGTTGAAAAATAGGCGCGAGTATAAACAAGCCCTATCCACCATTCCGCTTCGTCGCTTTGCTCGGCCGGAAGAAATTGCTCTGCCTATTCTCTTCTTGGCCTCGCCCATGGCGACGTTCATCACCGGAGAAGTCCTGAATGTAAACGGCGGGAGCGTTTTGTGTGGGTAGGTGCAGGGGCGGCCCTCGTGGCCGCCCAAAGGCTTTGGGCCGCAGGGCGGGCAACCATCCGTCAGCCGACGGATTGCCCCTACAAAAGAAAAGAAGGGACCTTTTATGGTCATGCCAAGATGCAGGGTCGGAGAGATAATGACGGGGGCGGCGCTGGTCCTCCTGCTTGGGGCCGCCTCTGGGACGGCGCTACGCGCGGGGCAGAATTCTGCTCAGCCTTCTGCCAATCCTGCCGTGACTCCTTCGAAGCCTGCCGAGCCTCCTTCGCGCATCGACCCGAAAGCCCAACAAGTCCTCGACCGGGTCATTCAGGCATTGGGCGGACCTGCTTTCCTGAAAGTAAAACGGCTGACCACCCGAGGCCGCATCTATTCCATCAGGGACGAGGCCACCGCTGCTTTTGCCCCCTTTGATAGCTTCGTTGAATTCCCCGATAAGCGCCGCTTTAGCTACGGGAAGCGTCCCCCTGTCATCCTCATCAATAATGGCGACCAGGCTTGGGAATTGGACCGGATGGGCCAGACCACTCAGCTGCCGGAGCAGGTCCGGCGCTGGAAGATTTCCAATAGCTATGCGCTGGAAAATCTCCTCCGTCTCCGCATCCATGAACCCGGAATGCTCATTCAACTGGGCGGTGTTGACTTCATGGATAATGTGGCCACTCAAAGTCTGGATATGGTGGACGCGCAAGGAACGCAATTGAAACTGGATTTGAATCGCCAGACGCTTCTGCCGGTTAGCGTCACGTATCGCGTGCGCAACCCCAAGACAGGCGACTGGGACGACTTCGCGGACGTCTACAGCGATTACAAGAACATCGATGGAGTCATGACCCCCATGCATATTGCGAGATTTATGGATGATGAACGAGTTTCTGAAGTCTTTCGCAACTTCGCCCACTATGACGACGCATACCCCACTACCTATTTCCAACCCGTCTATTAGGAGTTCCGTCTGTTATAATGACCTAGGGGAGCGAGCGTGAAAAGCCAAACGGAAGGGCGGGGCACTGGCTCCGCCACAGAGCCCAGGCAGGATTTGGGGACTTTAACCCCTGAAGCAAAGCGGCTTCAGAGCCTAAAGGACCGCTCAAGCCTTCCCGCCTTGGCGGCCGGGCTAAAGACTCACCCTTCCACGCTGCGAAGCACTACGATAATCTGCGTCCGGCGCGACGGGCGGCTGGCCATGGGAGGCGATGGTCAGGTGACCATGGGAGAGAATATCGTCAAGCAGAAAGCCCGGAAGATCCGGCGTCTTTTCAACGAGAAAGTCCTGGCGGGTTTTGCCGGGAGTACCGCTGACGCCCTTTCCCTATTTTCCAGGTTTGAACAGAAGCTCGAGGAGTATCACGGAAACCTGAGCCGCGCCGTGGTGGAGCTGGCCAAAGACTGGCGGACGGACCGCGCCCTCAGGCACCTCGAGGCGCTGCTCCTGGTCGCGGATGAAAAGAACACTTACCTGGTGAGCGGCAACGGAGATGTGATTGAGCCTGATGACGGAATTGTGGCCATCGGCTCCGGCGGAGCTTTCGCTCTGGCGGCCGCGCGCGCCCTAGCAAAGCACACCACGATGAGCGCAAAGGAGATTGTCGAGGAGTCCATGCGCTTGGCCGGGCAAATCTGCATCTTTACCAACGACCAAGTGACGGTCGAAGAACTGTGAGTGCTAACCTACCACCCCTTATTCCCCTCCTCAGTGAGGAGGGGAGCAAGGGGTGGTGGCATCGCGAGCGCTGAATCCTATGGTTTTCTATCTGCCGGAAAGTCTCGAGACGGCCACCTCACTGGATGAGCTGACCCCGCGCCAGATCGTGATGGAATTGGATAAGTACGTGATCGGCCAAAGTGAAGCCAAGCGGTCTGTGGCCACGGCCTTGCGCAACCGCATGCGGCGGCAAAAGCTACCTCCCGAGCAAGCGGAGGACATCCTTCCCAAGAATATCATCATGATTGGCCCCACCGGAGTGGGGAAGACGGAGATCGCTCGTCGCCTGGCTCGGCTGACGAATTCTCCTTTCCTTAAGGTGGAAGCCTCACGCTTCACTGAAGTCGGCTACGTGGGCCGGGACGTGGAGTCCATGGTCCGCGACTTGGTGGAAATCGCCATTGACATGGTCCGGGAAGAGCGCATTGATGAAGTCGCTGAAAAGGCCGAGCAGAATGCCGAAGAGCGTCTGTTGGATCTGCTTCTCCCCCCTCCACCTTCTTTGAAGCCGCATGAAAAGAGCGGCGACGAGGACGAAGCACGCGGCGCCGCTGCCCAGGAACAGTTCCGCCGCACGCGGGAGAAACTGCGCGCCCAGCTCCGCGAGGGAAAACTCGACGAACGCCAAGTCGATGTGGAAGTGCGGGACCGTAGCTTCCCGGCTTTCGAGGTGATCTCCTCGCAAGGCATCGAGGAGATGGACATCAACATCAAAGACATTCTCCCCGGGCTTTTTGGCTCCAGAACCAAGAGGCGCCGCATGCGCGTGGTCGAGGCCATGGATTACCTGACCCAGGAGGAAGAAAACAGGCTGATTGACATGGATCAGGTGACCCGCGTGGCGGTGGAGCGCGCCGAGCAGTCGGGCATCATTTTTCTGGATGAAATCGACAAGATCGCGGGCCGGGAACGGGGCCACGGGCCGGACGTGAGCCGGGAAGGAGTGCAGCGCGACATCTTGCCCATCGTCGAGGGTACTACGGTCAATACGCGTTATGGGATGGTGCGCACCGATCACATCCTCTTCGTCGCGGCCGGAGCTTTCCACGTGAGCAAGCCGTCCGATCTCATACCTGAACTGCAGGGGCGATTCCCCATCCGGGTGGAACTGCACTCGCTCACCACGGAGGATTTTATCCGTATTTTGAAAGAGCCCAAGAGCGCCCTGGTAAAGCAGTATGCAGCCTTGCTGGAGACGGAAGGCATCAAGATCTCCTTCGCGGACGAGGCGCTGGAGGAAATTGCCAAGTTTGCCGCGGCGGTTAACGAGCAGACGGAAAACATCGGGGCCCGGCGTTTGCACACGATTATGGAAAAACTTCTCGATGAAATCTCCTTCGAGGGTCCGGACCTGAAGAAGAAAACCATCCGCATCGATGCGGCTTACGTTCAGAAGCAACTGGCGGATATCGTCAAGAACCAGGACCTCAGCCGGTACATCTTGTGACCAATGGGAGATTCCTCACCTCGCTCCCCTGAAAATCCGCCCTCGCCGGTAATCTCAGGTGCACATCACAGCGCAGGCTTGTCTAAACTAGCAGCTCACGGCAGCGGCTCCGCCGCTTCGACTTGCGGAAAGCCTCCGGCTTTCCGGCCAGCACAGGCCCCTTGTTCCCCTCCGCCCAGGCTGGAAGGCTCAGCCTTCCAGCCTCCGCGGAGGGGGTTGTTCAGAACGCAGGCCTTGCGGAAAGGCGTAGCCTTTCCGCAAGACAAGCGGCGAAGCCGCAAGTTATCGTTGCCAGACTCGAGCGTAATTTGGACAAGCCTACATCATGGCGGTCCCCAGCGATGGACCCCCGCTTTCGCGGGGGTGACGACGGTCGCCCGGGCACTTCTGCTAGCCCAAGTTGTTGGCATTGTTTTCCTGCTGGCCTGTGGTGTGCAGGGGCCGCCGCAGCCGCCCCGGCTCGAGGTGCCGGTACGCGTAACGGACGTCACCGTAAATCAGGTGGGACGCCAGCTCGAGATCCGGTTTACGCTTCCCCAGTTAGCCGTGGATGGAGAGCGTTTGACTAAACCGCTGGAGATTGAGATTCTGCGCGCCCACCTCCCCTCGGGCTCACAACCCTCAAAGTCCCCCTCCATGGTCCTTTGGGCTAGGCTTCAACCCAGCCAGTGGGCTCGTTACAGCAGCGAGGGAAAGCTCATCTACCCTGGGCCCCTATCGCAAGATGAATACAAGAACTGGCAAGGAGAAGACTCGCTCATTGCTGTCCGCACTCTTACCCGCGGGTTTCGCCACCGCGCGCTGGAAAGCGAGATTTCCAATCTTGTGCGGCTGCGCGTATTGGACGTGTCAAGCCCCGTCGAGCAGGTGGAGAGAGAGGTGAGGGAGAAGGCGATTGAGCTGAGGTGGCAGCCACCCGGGAAAACGCTTGAGGGGCTTGCGGTCAAGTATCTTGGGGGTTACCGCGTTTATCGGAGCACCACAGGAAAACCGGGATCATTCCAGTTGCTGGCCGAGAGCGCCGAGCCAAGATATTCGGACCAGGATTTTGAATTCGGACACAGTTACTTTTACGAAGTCCGGGCGTTGTTCAAAGAGGCCGGAACCACCGCAGAAAGCGAAGCCTCGCAACCCTATGAAGTGATCGCCCGCGATGTATTTCCGCCGGCGCGCCCCACAGGGTTATCAGCTTTGTATACCAGCGGCGCAGTGGAATTGGTATGGACGGCCAACTCGGAAAAGGATCTGGCCGGTTACTATGTTTACCGGCATGAGAACGGCGAAAAGCCCAAGAAGCTGAATAAGGAATTGCTCCAAACCCCAATCCTCCGCGACGCCAGTGTCGAGCATGGCCACACTTACATCTATCAGGTGACAGCGGTGGATCTTTCAAACAATGAAAGCCCGCCGTCCGAGGAAGTCAAAGTTGAGACTGGAAACTAGAAATCAGAAACTAGAACCCAGAAAGACTATCCGTGATGTCGTAAATTGAGTCCGTCGCAATGTAGGCATATCGCACAGTGGGTCTGCCCTCTCCCATGAAGCTGGGTATGTGCCACATGTTGGCTAGACACAGGGGTTAGAAGTGAACGAACTGCCCTCTCCCGAGGGGAGACGGTGGCCCGTGACGGCGCTTTCGCCAGCCCTCGCGGGCCGGGTGAGGGGTCAGTTCCAGCGCGCAGCGAAATCGGACCGGACGACTACGTTGCAAGGCAGGGAGTGAGCCCCCACAAGGTGCGGAAGGGGTTAATTGGACGGGCAAGGCAGATCGAACAAACCGGTTTCACGTCACGCGCAGGACGGGAAGCCATCCCCCAACAATTCCGTCATTCTCCGCGTCCGTCCGATTTTGGGTTGGGTGGCTGCTTTCGCGACCCTTTTGCTTCTTCACTATCCCTTCCTCCGCCTGCCCTACTATTGGGACGAGGCGGGCTACTACATACCTGCTGCGATGGACTTCTTCCACTCCGGGCAGTTGATCCCCAGCAGCACCCTTCCCAGCGGACACACTCCCCTGGTCATCATCTATCTGGCTCTGGTATGGCGGGCTTTTGGGTTCTCGCCCCTGGTCACACGTGCGGCCATGATCGCTGTTGCCGCGGGCACACTGGCGGGCGTTTACGCGCTCGGGCGCCGCGTCGCCAATCAGGAGATTCGATGCTGGAGTGTGTTACTCCTGGGGCTTTCACCCCTGTTTTTCGCCCAAAGCGCGCTAGCTCATCTCGACCTTGCGGCGGCATTATTCACCGTACTGGCCCTCGTGGCCCTGCTTGAAGATCATCCCGCCAAGTTCGCGCTCGCCTCCACCGCCGCCGTCTTGAGCAAAGAAACTGCTGTGGTCCTGCTGCCTGTCGCCTGGATCTCCTTCTGGTGGCGCTGCAAGAATGCGACCGGTACTCTCGCCCGCGCCTGGTGGGCCGCCTATCTCGCGCCCCTCGCCGCGCTGATTGCCTGGACGGGTTTCTACCACCATGCCACGGGATTCTGGACGGGCAACCGCGAATATCTCAGCTACAACCTCTACTCCACGCTCCATCCGGCTCGAGTGCTACTGACTTTCCTCCGCCGCCTTTATGAAACCTTCGCCGGCGGGTTCAATTGGCTCCTGACGGCCGGCGCGATCGCGGGATTGGCATGGAGCCACAGGAACAAAGCCGGCACCGCTCTCGAAACGCCCGTCATTCCCGCGAAAGCAGGAATCCACTCCCTCTTTTTTCTTGGCGGCTGGCTCGCTGCGGTTTATCTGGTGATGCTCAGCCTGGTGGGCGGCGCCGTCTTGCCTCGCTACTTGCTGCCCTTCTTTCCGCCGCTGGTTTTGATCGCCGTCATCCTGATCTGGCGTCTGCCGAGGCCGCTCGCCCGGTCTATTATGGCCGTCACTACAACCTGCTTCGTCTGGGCGTGGTTGCTGAATCCTCCTTACCCATTTCCTTTTGAGGATAACCTGGCTTATGCGGATTTCATTCGCCTCCACGAGCGTGCCGCGCAATTTCTCGAGGCTAAGGCCGGAAAGGAGCGAATCCTGACCGCCTGGCCGGCCACCGATGAACTGGCGCGCCCATTTTTGGGCTACGTTCGCCAGCCCCTCAAAGTGGTTCCCGTACAAGGGTTCGGCCGGCAGGATTTCGATGGTGTTTCCCCGGAGTCCTTCGACTGCTTGTACCTTTACTCGCGCCGCTGGGAGCCCGGCAACAACTGGCTGAGGCGCTTCCCCTGGCTGCAAAGGCTTCAAGAACGCTACTTTGAGTATCAACCCCAGGTTCCGGAAAATGAGCTTGCCACCAAGTACCATTTGCACCTGCTGGCGAGCTTCGAAAGGCGGCACCAATGGGCTAGAATCTACATCAGACAGTGAAACTGTCACTATTTCATTGAAAATAAAGGTTGTTAATGTGGACCGGACCTTTAGGGCGGCAGCCATTGCGCTGCCCCACGCCGCGAGGTCAACACTATGGGTACCGGGAGCGGGACGCTTCCGCCACAGCCAGTGCGAAGGACTCGCGGTGCAGCGGCGGCTCTTGTGGCCGCCCCGGGGCGACCGTTCGATGTCGGCGGCTTGCCCCGACGTCGCGGCGGGATGCCCGCGCTACTGGGCGTTGACAGCCCACTATCGTGTGCTATACTGAAAAGTGCTAGGGTCGCGAGGGGCTCTAGAGCCTTCCAATTGGAAACGTGGCTTCCCTGTTATCGAGTCGCTAGCGCTGGTTCGTGTGAAGCTTCAAACTCGCCATCCTAATCTCCACCACTCCAACAACCATTGAGGGCTTGTGGAAGCAACGAATTGCAAGAAAGAACTCCTGATTGAGATTCCTGTCGATGTGGTCAGGCGGGAGGCCGATACCGTGACCGCGCAATACGCGCGCAAGGCTCGAATTCCCGGCTTCCGCCCCGGCCGCGCTCCTGCCTCGCTGGTCCGAAGCCGCTTTCGGGACGAGATTCGAGACGAGGTGGTGCAAGCGCTGGTTCCCAGATTCTTCGAGGATGCCGTCAAGGAGCAGAAGTGGACGGTGGTGGGTCATCCGCGCTTCGAAGATCTGCGATTCGAAGAGGACCAACCCCTGGCGTGCAAGGCCACGTTCGAGGTATTGCCTGAAATCGAGCTCCAGCAATATAAAGGATTGGAAGCCGAGGAAGAAACGCCCCGGGTGACCGAGGCGGACATTGATAAAGCGCTGGAAGAGGTGCGCGAGCAGGCGGCCACTTTCGAGGTGGTTTCGGATGGGTCTGCCGCGGAGGGGGACTACCTAACGGTAAATTATAGCGGCTATGATGTCAAAGCACCTGCGGCCCATCCGCCGCAGGAGCGTGACGTGACGCTGGAGTTGGGCGGCCGGGGAACCCCCGCGGCCTTCACAGAAAACCTGCGCGGGGCTCGGCCGGGCGAGATTCGTGAGTTCGAGGTAAACTACCCGGAGGATTACCGCCAGGCGTCCCTGGCGGGAAAAACCTTGCGTTACCGCGTCGAGGTTCAAAGCATCAAACATAAAGTGGTTCCCGCGGCTGACGATGAACTGGCGAAATCGGTGAGCGAGTTCTCCACGCTGGGGGAACTCCGGGCCAAGTTAAGTAAGGACCTTGAGGAACGCGCCAGACACCAGGCGGAAATGGCGGCCAAACAAGAACTCTTGCAACAGCTTCTTCGATTACACGAATTCGCAGTCCCGGAGGCAATGGTGGAAGCCCGGCTCGACCGCAGACTCGAACGCGCCATGAGCCAGCTGATTTCTCGAGGAATTGATCCCCGTCACGCGCAAGTGGACTGGCGCAAGCTGCGTGAGGATTCGAGGGCGGACGCTGAGAAGGAGGTGCGCTCCTCGTTGTTGCTGAGCAAGATTGCCGAGGCGGAAGGGATCGAGATTTCCGAAGAAGAAGTCGATGAAGTGATTCGCGAGATGGCGCAAGAGGCGCACGAGCCTCCGGCCACCCTCAAGACGCGCTTGACACGCGACGGCGAGTTGGATATGATAAAGTCTACTCGCCGCAGTCAGAAGGCTATTGATTTCATCTACCGCAACGCCAAAATCACTCGCAAAAGTGACTAGGTTTCAGAAACGGTGCAGAGTTTCCCCAGTGGAAAAGCGATGACCAGCAGGCCCAACATGACTCTGATTCCTATGGTGGTCGAGCAGACCAACCGCGGAGAACGCGCTTACGATATTTATTCCCGCCTGCTCAAGGACAATATTATTTTCATCGGAACCGCCATCGACGACAACGTGGCAAACCTTGTGACCGCCCAACTGCTCTTCCTGGAAGCCGAGGATCCGGAGCGAGACGTCTCGCTTTATATCAACTCGCCGGGCGGTGTGGTCACTGCCGGCATGGCGATCTATGATACGATCCAGTTCATCCGCCCCGACGTTGCGACCATCTGTATTGGCCAGGCAGCCAGCGTGGCGGCTCTCTTGTTGGCGGCGGGGACTCCTGGAAAGCGTTTTGCCCTCCCCAATTCGCGCCTGCTCATTCACCAACCGACCATGGGCGGTCTCTCGGGACAGGCCACCGACATCGACATCCATGCCCGCGAAATCCTGCGCATTCGCGCCAGCCTTAATGAGATCATGGCCAAGCATACCGGCCAGCCAATCGAGAAGATCGAACGCGACGTGGAGCGCGATTTTTGGATGAGCGCCCAGCAAGCTCGCGAATACGGCATCATTGATGAAATCATCTACAAGCATAAGTAACTTACGGCTATGACCACGAAACGTCCCAACTCGGAGGAAGCCCCCCACTGTTCATTCTGCCGGAAGGTTCAGGATGCGGTGGGTAAGCTCATTTCTTCCCCGGGGGACTTTCCCCGCGCCTACATTTGCGACGAGTGCGTGGCCATCTGCAACTCCATTCTGGAGGAGAAGCGGAGCGAGGACATTCCCACCTCCCAAGCCAGGCCTCCCAGACCGCCCGATATCAAGGCCTTTCTCGACCAATATGTGGTGGGACAGGAAAAAACCAAGAAAAAGCTGGCCGTGGCGGTTTACAACCATTACAAACGCAACCTTCTCACCCGCGTACGCAGCGAGGTGGAGCTCACCAAGTCCAATATTCTGTTAATCGGCCCCACCGGGACGGGTAAAACCCTTCTGGCTCAGACTCTCGCCCGCGTTTTGGAAGTCCCTTTTGCCATCGCGGATGCGACCACTTTGACAGAAGCCGGCTATGTGGGCGAAGACGTGGAGAACGTGGTTTTGAAACTGCTCCAGAATGCCGGGGGTGACGTACAACGCGCCCAGCAAGGCATCATCTATATCGATGAAATCGACAAGATCTCGAAAAAGGATGAGAATATCTCCATCACCCGCGATGTCTCCGGCGAAGGTGTGCAGCAAGCCCTGCTTAAGATATTGGAAGGGACCATCGCCAACGTGCCCCCACAAGGCGGACGCAAGCACCCCCACCAGGAATGCACCCCGGTTGATACCACCAACATTCTCTTCATTTGCGGCGGGGCTTTCGTAGGACTGGAGAAAATCATCGAGCAGCGCATGGGGAAGAAGACAGTGGGCTTCCGTGGGGACAACCCCGGCGTTCTCCCAGGGGGGGAGCGGAGGAACGTCGAACTCCTCGAACAGTTGCAGCCTTCCGACCTGATCCGCTACGGCTTAATTCCTGAATTCGTAGGACGCTTGGCCGTAGTAAGCGTGCTGAACGATTTGGATGAGGCGGCGCTGGTCGAAATCCTGGTACAGCCCAAAAATGCCCTAGTCCGTCAGTACCAGAGACTGTTCGAGTTCGAAAATGTTAAGTTACGGTTTACCGATGGCGCGTTGAAAGCGATCGCGACTCAGGCTATCGAAAGGAAGGTGGGCGCTCGCGGGTTACGAATGATCCTCGAGGATCTGATGTTGGACCTGATGTACCACCTGCCGAGCCAGAGGAAATTGCGTGAATTTGTGGTGACCGAGGAGATGGTTCAGAACCACGAAATCAGCTTTAGCTCGACGTTCCTCGAGAAGGCAGGTTAATGGAAAACCCTATGTTCTCAGGCCGCGAAAAGACTGAAACTCGTTCCTTGCCGATGATGCCCATCCGTGACGTGGTCATCTTTCCCCACATGATGACTCCCTTCGTCGTGGGACGGGAAGCTTCCATCCGCGCCCTCGAAGAAGCGCTGGCGGGGGACAAGAGGATCTTTCTGGCCACTCAGCACGATCCCTCCGTTGACGACCCCAAACCCAACGAGATTTACCAGGTGGGGACCGTGGCCAACATCGTGCAAAGCCTGAAATTGCCGGACGGCAATATCAAAGTGCTTGTGGAAGGGATGGACCGGGGGAGAATCCTGAAGATTTCGAATGAGGATGGGTACTTCCGTGTCACCATCCAAACCAAGATCTTCCGCACCGTGACGACTCCCAGCCTGGAACAACTCGTCCAGAGGGTCACGTCGCTCTTCGAGCAGTACGTCAAGCTTTCCCAAAGCCTCAATTACGACACGATGATTGCGGCGATCAAGGTGGATGAAATCGCTAAGTTTACGGACACCATCGCCGCCAATCTCAACGTCAGCATCGAGGAAAAACAGGAACTCTTGGAGATCTTCGATCCCGTGGACCGTCTCACCCGTCTGGCGGATATCCTGGATGTGGAAATCGAAAAACTCAACGTTGACCGCACCATTCAGGGCCGGGTAAAGCGCCAGATGGAACGGGCTCAGCGCGAGTATTACCTCAACGAGAAAATCAAGGCCATTCAAAAGGAGCTGGGACGCAACGAAAAAAACGAGCTCGAGGAGCTCAAGAAGAAGATTGAAACCGCAGGCATGACTAAGGACGCCCTCGACCACGCCATTGCCGAGCTCAAGCGTCTGGAAATGATGCCTCCCATGTCGGCGGAGTCCACCGTCTCGCGCAATTACCTCGATTGGCTTCTGGCGGTTCCCTGGAAAAAGAAATCGAAAGAAATCCGCGATATCAGCCGCGCTCAAAAGGTTCTCGAGGAAGATCACTACGGCCTGGAAAAGATCAAAGAGCGCATTTTGGAGTTCCTCGCCGTCCGGCAACTGGTGAAGAATCCGCGCGGCTCTATCCTGTGTTTTGTGGGACCGCCGGGGGTGGGCAAGACTTCCTTGGGCCGGTCCATCGCGCGCGCCACTGGCCGGAAATTCGTTCGCCTCTCCCTGGGCGGGGTGCGTGACGAAGCGGAAATCCGCGGCCACCGTCGGACTTACATTGGCGCGCTCCCCGGCCAAATCATCCAGATGATGAAGAAGGCCGGCACGATCAACCCGGTTTTTCTCCTGGACGAAGTGGATAAGATGAGCATGGACTTCCGCGGCGATCCTTCCGCGGCCCTGCTGGAGGTCCTCGACCCCGAGCAAAACTACACTTTCATGGACCACTACCTGGACGTGGAATACGACCTGTCAAAGGTGTTCTTCGTTACCACGGCCAACGTCGTGCACACCATTCCTCAGCCCCTTCAGGATCGTATGGAAATCCTGCGTCTGGAGGGATATACCGAGCCCGAGAAGTTGGAGATCGCCAAGCGTTTCCTGATTCGCAAGCAACGTGAGGCGACCGGTCTGACCGCCGGCAATATGACCCTGCCGGATGAGGCCATTGTCCACATCATTCGGCATTACACGCGAGAGGCCGGGGTCCGCAACCTGGAACGTGAAATCGCCAACATTTGCCGCAAAGTGGCCAGAAAAGTGGTGAAAGAAGGCAAGAACCTCCAGGTCACAATGAGGCCGGAGGATGTAGGCGAATTTCTGGGAGTTATAAAGTTCCGGGACACCAAAGCCGAAGAGAAAAATGAGGTAGGGCTGGCTACCGGACTGGCCTGGACGGAAGTGGGAGGCCAAATCCTCAACATTGAGGTTACCCTGATGCAGGGAAAGGGTAAGCTCCTCTTGACCGGTAAGCTGGGCGACGTGATGCAGGAATCCGCACAGGCGGCTATGAGTTACGTGCGCTCCCGCGCCAGCCAACTCGGACTCCGCCCCGATTTCTATCGTCACTTGGATATCCACGTTCACATCCCGGAGGGGGCTATTCCCAAAGATGGCCCCTCGGCGGGGATCACCCTCGCCACGGCCGTGGCCAGCGCCTTGACCAAGATCCCCGTGCGTCGAGACGTTGCCATGACCGGAGAAATCACCTTGCGCGGCAAGGTGCTCCCTATTGGCGGCGTCAAGGAAAAGCTTCTCGCCGCTCACCGCGCCGGGACCCGCACCGTGATCCTGCCGCTCGACAACGAAAAAGATCTGGCGGATATACCTGTAACTATCCAACAAGAACTGAGCCTCCGCTTCGTGGAGAGCATGGATGAAGTTTTGGACCTCGCACTGGAAAGCAAGATCGAGGCTCCCCAAGTCCTGGTCCCCGAGTCCCCAACCCCAGTCGGCTTGGAGCCTCCAACCCTCGAAACTGATCGCGGGTCATTGACCAATTAGCGTCTGAAGGCGGCAAGTCAGAATTTGGAAGCAGCTGAAACCCTGAGCGGGAGATGCGCATCAAAACAACCTGTCCTAGTGCTCTCTCCGGGTGGGCACAGATTAGGAAAGGCTGCCCCTGACAGATCAAGCTTGCAAGACCCGGGTCCACGTGAATAGCTTTTTACCGCACTTCGTGCCGCTCTTTTACTACCGCCAATGACTATTCGTTCTTTTGGGACGGATGGAAGGTTCGTGGAGCGGTGGAACTCGGAATCATTGGCGCACAAACCTCGAATTAAGAGGTGTTGTCCTATTTTAGCGTAGCGCCGACCCGGCAGTCGCGGGGCCGGCAAGTGCCCCGACGACCCGGGACGCTACAAGTCAGATCAGGACAGTACCGTTTTTAGAAATCCACTTGAATTAGAGAGAGAAGTTATGCCTGCAAAGAAACAAGAAGTAAAACCCGCCGAGGAAATCCAGGAAGAAAAAATTGCGGAATTACAGGAAGGCGAAGTCCTCGACATCGCCAAGCTGAAAGAGATGAACATCAGCACCCTGACGCAGGTGGCCAAAGACCTGAGCGTGGTGGGCGCGACGGGGATGCGCAAGCAGGAATTGATCTTCAAGATCCTGCAAGCACAAACCGAGAAGAGCGGCCTCATCTTCTCCGAGGGCGTGCTCGAGTGCCTCCCTGACGGCTTCGGATTCCTGCGCGCGCCGGATTATAACTACCTGCCCGGGCCGGACGACATTTACGTCTCGCCCTCGCAAATCCGTAAATTCGATTTGCGCACCGGGGATACGATCTCCGGCCAGATCCGGCCGCCCAAAGAGGGGGAGCGGTACTTCGCGCTCATCAAAGTCGAGGCGATTAATTTTGAGCCGCCCGACGAAGCCCGCAACAAGCTCTTCTTTGACAACCTCACCCCTCTTTATCCCCAGGAGCGCATTCACCTGGAGACCATCAAAGACAACATCTCGGCGCGCGTGCTCGACCTGTTGACGCCCATTGGCAAGGGGCAGCGCGGCTTGATCGTTTCGCCTCCCCGCACCGGCAAGACCATGCTCTTGCAGTGCATTGCCAATTCCATCACCAGCAATCACCCGGAAATCACTTTGATTGTGCTGCTGATTGACGAGCGCCCCGAGGAAGTGACGGACATGCAGCGGACCGTCAAGGGGGAGGTGATAAGTTCCACCTTCGATGAGCCGGCGGCGCGGCACGTGCAAGTGGCGGAAATGGTGCTGGAGAAGGCCAAGCGGCTCGTCGAACACAAGCGCGACGTGGTCATCCTCCTCGACTCTATCACGCGCCTGGCGCGCGCTTACAACACCGTGGTCCCGCCCTCCGGGAAGGTGCTTTCCGGTGGCGTAGATTCAAATGCCTTACAACGACCCAAGCGCTTCTTCGGCGCCGCCCGCAACATCGAGGAGGGCGGCAGCCTCACGATCATCGCCACCTCCCTCATCGATACGGGCAGCCGCATGGACGACGTGATCTTTGAAGAGTTCAAGGGCACAGGCAACATGGAGATCAACCTTGACCGCAAACTCGTCGACCGGCGCGTCTTCCCCGCCATCGACATCAATAAGTCCGGCACCCGCAAGGAAGAACTCCTCGTCCCACGAGATGAGCTCAACCGCATCTGGGTGTTGCGCAAGGTGCTGAATCCACTCTCCCCGGTTGAGAGTATGGAGCTGATTATCGATAAGCTGTCGAAGACGAAGAGTAATGCCGAATTCCTCGCTTCCATGAGCAACGGAGGAAGGTAAGCTCAGAACTGTCGCAGCTTGGCCCGCTTCCCTTCCTGCCTCCGCTGTTCTTCGCTTCTAGGTCTCCGGTTCCAGTAACTTCTTCGTCCGCGCCAAATCCAGAATCTGCTCGACCACCTGATCGGCAGCAAGGTTAGTGGAGTCCATTTGATAGGCGTCCGCTGCGGCCACGAGCGGGGAAATCTTCCGCTCCGCATCGAGCCGGTCGCGCCGGGCGATTTCGTCAGCAGTTTGCTCGAGGGTGGCCGAACGTCCTTTTTTGCTGTCTTGCTTCAGCCTCCGCCGCGCCCGCTCCACCGGATCAGCCCTGAGAAAGACCTTTAAGGCGGCGTCGGGAAAGACCACGGTGCCAATGTCGCGTCCTTCCATCACCACTCCACGCCCCACGACGCAGCTTCTCTGCGCCGCTACAAGCTTGGTGCGCACTTCCGGCAAGCGCGATACTTTGGCTGCTGCCAAAGTCACTTCTGGCGTGCGAATTTCTTCCATCACGTCCTGCCCGTCTAGCAAAACGCGAAAATGCAGCCCCTCCGTGGTGATGCGGATATCGGTCTGCGCAACGACTCTTGCTACCGCCCGCTCATCGTCGGGGGAGATCCCTGACTGAAGGACCTTCAACGCGGCGGCCCGGTATGTGGCGCCGCTGTCAACATAATTCAGTCCAAGGCGCGCCGCCACCTTCTGGGCGACTGTGCTCTTGCCTGCCCCGGCAGGGCCGTCGATGGCAATCACTAGGGGCGTTGACATAGATCGGACATACGAGTCGTCAGTCTTCAGTTCTTAGTAAAACCGACGCCATTCCGAGCGTAGCGAGGAACCTCGCTCTGGTTTGTGGTGGAAGGAATTGGAGTGAGATTCCTCGCTGCGCTCGTCGAAAGCCACGTCATTCCCGCGCAAGCGGGAATCCACCTGACGTGAGCCCCCGCTTTCGCGGGGGCGACGGGGACGCCGTGTTCGTACCGATAACTGACAACTGACGACTGATAACTGATGACTAGATTCTCTTGAACGCCTTCTGCAAATCCTTCATCCCATAGCGCAAGACAGTGGGCCGGCCGTGCGGGCAAGTCATGGGGCACTCCGTCCTGGCGAGCGCCTGGAGCAGCCAATCCATTTTGCTCTTGTCGAGAGGCATGTTCACTTTGATAGCCGCGTGGCAAGAGACCGAGGCGCCGATTTTGTTGCGCAGGACATCCAAGGACACCGTCCGCCCCTCTTGCCGCGCGTGGTCAAGGATTTCGCGCATCAAGTCCCCCACATCGTCGGCGCGCGTCTCTGCGGGCGCGGCCTTGATCGCGAGCGTTCGCTGGCCAAAGGGCTCGGCCTCGAACCCGTTCGCCGCCAACTCTTCCGCGATCTCCTGGTAGGTAACCTGCTGCTCGGCCCTTAATTCCAGAATGACGGGCACTAGGAGCCGTTGTACTGAGACCTTCTTCTCCTGCCGCATGCGGACGTGCCGATCAAACAAAACTCGCTCATGGGCGGCGTGTTGGTCCACGATCCACAGCCCCGTGGGATTAGTGGCCACGATGAAGCTCTCCTGAACCTGGCCCAGAGGCTGAAGATCAACCGGCAACTCCCCCGGCGTCACGATAGCGGCTGGGGCCGCTTGGCGGGCGAGCGAATCGGCTTCCAATCCCGATGTGGGGGGAGCGTAAGGAGACAGCGCGGCCTCGAGCGGGAGCCGATCCGTCCGCGGCTCCGGCCGAGGAGCGGACAACCTGAACGGCGGGGTAAGGGCTCGCCCTGGCGCGCCTACACACGGGTGCTGAGTGCCTTGGCCCGCTGTGGGCTCTTCCGCGAGCTTCTCGGCCACCTCCGCCGCGTCAGTGTCCACGGGCATCCCTCGCGACGACTTGGCTATCGGAAACGCGGCCACTGGGCGGGTTGCCAGCAGAGCCTGGCGAAGCGAATCCCGCACCAAGTCGTGGATGAATCCCGAATGGCGAAACCTTACCTCGATTTTCGTGGGGTGAACGTTCACATCCACTTCCGCCGCAGGTAGCTCAAGAAAAATCAAGGCCACTGGAAACACCATCGCAGGAAGAATATTGCGGTACGCTTCCGTGATGGCATGAAGGATTAAGCGGTCGCGGACCAGCCGCCGATTCACAAAGAAGTAGATGTTATTGCGGTTGAGCTTGTGCACCTCGGGGCGGGAGGTAAACCCAAACACGCGGACCAAGGGGGCCTCACTGGAAGTCTCCGCTTCCTCCTCGGCGCCTAGCGGCGCCGGATACGTCATGCGCCGCTCCACAGGAGCAATCTCGATCAGTTGTTCGAGTGTTTGGCCGCCCATCACCTGGTAAACTCGCTCGCGCAGGCTCGCAACCGGCGATACATGCAAGATCTCGTTGCCCAACGAAGCCAGCCGAAAACTTTTGTTCGGGTGGGCAAGCGCGTAATGCGTTACCAAGCTCGCGATGTGACCAAGTTCCGTGGATTCGGACTTGAGAAACTTGCGTCGCGCGGGAGTATTGTAAAAGAGGTCCCGCGCTTCCACGCGCGTCCCCGCCTCCCACGCTATTTCCTTGACATCGCGCAGCCTTCCTCCCGCCATCTCGAGGCGCGTGCCCGAGCTCTCCGAGGCGTGCCGGGTCTCCAGTACCAGGCGCGAGACGGCTGCCAGCGAAGGCAGGGCCTCGCCGCGGAAGCCTAGAGTCGCGATTTCAAGGATGTCTTCGGCGGAGCGTATTTTGCTGGTGGCGTGCCGCTCGAAGGCCAGCAGGGCATCGTCGTGGCTCATGCCACATCCGTCGTCCACCACTCGGATCAGGCGCTTCCCCCCCGCTTCGACGGCCACTTGGATTTGACCCGCGCCCGCGTCCACGGAGTTCTCCACCAACTCCTTGACCACCGAAGCAGGACGCTCCACCACTTCGCCGGCGGCGATTTTGTTGACGACGGCTTCCGGCAGGATGCGTATGATACTCATTGACTCATTGAGCCATTGGGTCATTGCGGAGTGGTTCTCGTGACGAACGTGATTTATTGACTCAATGATTCAATGACTCAATGAATCAATGGCACAATGGCTCAATCCTTCCTGATTTCCAGCCCCAGCTCTTCAAGTTGCTCAGGCTCGACGCCGGCGGGAGCCTCACACATTAAATCCACGGCGCTGGCGGTCTTGGGGAAGGCGATGACCTCGCGGATATTCGCCTCGCCTGCCATGAGCGCAATAATGCGGTCGTAGCCCAGGGCAATGCCGCCATGCGGGGGTGTTCCGTACTCGAGCGCATCGAGAAAGAACCCGAAGCGCTCTCGGGCTTTCTCTGGCGTCAAGCCCAGGACGCTGAAGACGCGGCGCTGGATGTCCTGGCGGTGAATACGGATCGAACCGCCGCCAATTTCCGACCCGTTGAGCACCAAATCGTACCCCAAGGCCTTGACCGAGCCCGGATCGGACTCGAGCGCCTCCAGGTCCTCTTCGCGTGGCGAAGTGAAAGGATGGTGCATGGCGGTGTAGCGCTTCTCGCGCTCGTCGTATTCGAACATGGGGAAGTCAATCACCCAGAGAAAGCTCCAGGTGCCGGGCTTGATCAAGCCTAGCCTTTCCGCCAACTCCATTCGGAACCAGCCGGAGGCCTCATCGAGATGACGCAGCCGGAGGCGCGAGAGTTCCTCGCAACCGAGGAGAACGATGAGATCGCCGGCAGTGGCTCCCGTAGCATTGACGATACCCCGCAAGCATTTCTCGCCGACCGTCTTGGATAGCCGAGACTGAATTTCGGAATCCTTCAATTCCAAGAGGGCGAAATTCCCTGCTCCGAGCGTCTTTAGAGGAACCTGGTATTTGTCCATCTGGCTGCGCGAGATTTTGCCCGCCCCGCCTGGAATTCGAAGCGCTTTCACCGCCTTGAACCCGCGTAGATTGGCCAGGGGACTCCCAGTCATGTCGATCCGTTTCCAGGCCAGGTCGAATCCCAGGTGAGGCTTGTCAGAGCCATAGCGCTCCATCGCCAAATCATAGCTCAGGCGCAGGAACGGTCGCTGAACTTGCACTTCGACGAGCGCAAACAGCTTTTCCATCAGCCGCTCGATGATCTCGAACAGCGCCTCGCGTTGCGGGAAGGCCATCTCGATATCTATTTGCGTAAACTCCGGCTGGCGGTCCGCGCGCAAATCCTCGTCGCGAAAACATCGGACGATCTGGAAATACCGGTCAAAGCCTCCGATCATCAGAATCTGCTTGAAGAGCTGCGGAGACTGCGGCAGGGCGTAGAAATGGCCGTGATGCAGGCGGCTGGGGACCAAGTAATCGCGCGCGCCCTCCGGCGTCGAGCGCGTCATGAACGGTGTCTCAATCTCGCTGAATCCATTTTCGGAGAGATGCTGGCGAACCACCTGACTTGCCCGGTGCCGAAGCCGCAAGTTGCGCTGCATCTGCCCTCGCCTTAAATCCAGGAAGCGAAAACGGAGCCGAGTCTCTTCGCTCGTCTTCGTTTGGTCATCGATGGGAAAAGGCGGGGTCTTGGACTCGTTAAGGACAAGCAGGCTTTTGGCTTTAACTTCCACCATGCCCGTGGCTATGTTTGGATTTACAGTGTCCGCCGCGCGCAGCACCACTTCGCCCTCTACTCCCACCACGTACTCGGGCCGGACTTCATCAGCCCGGTCGTGTGCTTGGGCGCTAATTTCCGGATTGCAGACGATCTGGATCACGCCGGTATGGTCGCGCACATCCAGAAAGATGATGTTCCCAAGGTCCCGCCGGCTATCAACCCAGCCCGCCAGAAAAACCGTCTGCCCCGCGTGCGGCTCTCGAAGCTCCCCGCAATAGTGCGTTCGTTGTCGATCTCCAAGAAGGTCTAGTTTCAATTTCACCGCCCTAAAAAACAGTAAGTAGTAAATTATAAATAGTAAATTCTAAATTATTACGTTACATCGAATATTATCCTCTTATTGAAAGCTAGTCTGCGGTCGAAAACACTCCTGTTATTCCGATCCCGCAGTAGCGGGAGAGGAGTCTCGCTCTGGGTTGTACGAACCGCGAAGCAAAGAGCAGGGCGCGATTCCTCGCTGCGCTCGGAATGACATCGCAACATCAGACCCCTCTTCATAATTCATAATTTACAATTTACTATTCGCAGTTCACTACTCACAAGCCCGCTTTCACGAAGTCCGCGATGTTTTGTGGTTCCATTTCCTGCTGCCTGCCGGTGGCCATGTCTTTCACTTGATAGCGCCCGGTTGAGATTTCGCCCTCGCCGATAATTATGGCAAAGCGAGCCAGGAGTTTGCTCGCCACTCCCATCGCCTTCTTGATTTTCATGGGGTCATAATCGATCTCGACGCTCAACCCTTGCGCGCGCAGCTCACGCACCAGGCGCGCGGCCGGTGGGAGGGTGGCCTCGCCCATCCAGACGACGTATGCCGCGAGCGGTGCCTCTGGTTTGAGCACAGCCGCCGCCTGCACGGCCAGAATCAGACGGTCCTGGCCGATCGAGAATCCGATGCCCGGCGTGGGCGGGCCGCCCAGCATCTCGGAAAGCCCATCGTAGCGCCCGCCTCCCAGCACGGCGTTCTGCGCCCCCAGGGCGCCGCTGGTAATTTCGAAGGTCGTCCGCGTGTAGTAGTCGAGCCCGCGCACCAGGCGTGGCGTAACCTGGTAAGAAATCCCGCGCGCCTGAAGTTCGCTCGTAACGCAGTCGAAATGCTCGCGGCAATCGGGGTCAAGATGCTCGATGATCTTGGGCAGCTTCTCGATGATGGGCTGGTCGGCCTCCACTTTGCAGTCCAGCACCCGCAATGGGTTCGTGTCCGCGCGCCGCTGGCAATCCGCGCACATCGAGGCTTTCACGCTCTCGAGGGCCTCGCGCAGAACATTCAGATACTCGGCGCGGCACTTGGGGCAGCCCACGGAGTTCAGGAGAAGCTGATACTCCCGGATGCCGAGCCGCTCCAAAAAAAGCACGAGCATCTCCAGGACTTCCACATCCACCAGCGGGCTCTCGGACCCCAGGACTTCTGCCCCGATCTGGTAGAACTGGCGGTAGCGCCCCTTTTGCGGGCGCTCGCGCCGGAACATGGGACCAATGTAATAAAGCTTGTGAATGCCGCCCAGGTTGTACAGGCTGTGCTCGATGTAGGCGCGCACCACCGATGCCGTCGCCTCCGGCCGCAACGTCAGGGATTCGTCGTCGCGATCCTGAAAGGTATACATCTCCTTCATCACAATGTCTGTATCGGCGCCCACGCTGCGCGAGAAGAGTCCCGTCTGCTCCAAAATGGGAGTGCGAATTTCGCCGTAGTGATATGCGGCGAGAATGCGACGCGCTTCCGCCTCAACCCGCTGCCAGAGGTCGGTGTCGGGCGGCAGCAGGTCGCGCATCCCTTTGACGGAGCGAATGGGTTCAATTCTCGTGGTCATCTAAGTGCCGTCTCTCCCGGCCCCCCATGGGCGCTAGTTAGGCCTTACCAAGAATCCATTTGAGCCACAGCGGTGGCGGAGACCTGCGGCCCACGGCGCGAGCCGCGGGATGCGGGCGGCCAGCAGTTCCTTTTCCCACGGCTTAGAAAGTGTGAGAGAATCACGACGTAGGGGCGGCCCTTGTGGCCGCCCGGCGGGCGACCACAAGGGCTGCCCCTACAATATCTCCAAGCCACAAACTCCTCGAAATTATCACGCCCCGAGAAACCCTGCAAGGAATTTGCAGGAGAATATTCTTGACAACGAAGGCGCCACTGTTTAGGATTAAAACCTGCGTTTTCAGGAGGTTCGCTTGATAAAGCTGGATATCATCAACGATGTTGTAAATCGCACCGGTATTACCAAAACTAAAGCGGAAATCGCTGTCGAGACGGTCTTCGAATCCATGAAGAAGGCTCTCGCCGGAAACGACCGCATTGAGCTTCGCGGCTTTGGTGTCTTTAACGTCAGGCCCCGCAAGACCGGAATCGGCCGCAACCCCAGGACGGGCGCCGAAGTGAGCATTCCGCCAGGGAAGGCCGTGCGCTTCAAACCCGGCAAGGAACTGCAAACCCTTCCCTAGACTATTTACAGACTCAGACGAGCAGGCGAAAATACATCTTTCGCATCCTGTGCTATGGGCGATGAATTCTATATCCGGCCTGGCCCTGGGGGGCTGTCTCCGGAGGTCATTATTGCACGGACCGAACCGCCGGTGTTTCGGTGGCTCGGGCCGCCACGGCGGCGATGGTTTAACTCGCCCGCTTTTCACGGCCTCCTGTTATTCCTCACATTTGTGAGCACGCTCATCGTGGGCGCCCACATAGCCCTGAACTACGAGCGTAATTTTCCTGCGTTCAACTGGGATATCTCGCGGGCTTTCCTCACAGGCATCCTCCGTAACCCCGCCACGCTCGAGCTTGGGATCCCCTTTTCGCTCACGCTGCTCGCCATCCTGCTGGCGCACGAGTTAGGACACTTTTTCACCTGCCGGTATTACGGTATTGAGGCAACTTATCCTTACTTTATCCCCGCTCCGACCTTGATCGGAACCATGGGCGCCTTTATTCGAATCAAAAGTCCTATCACCACCCGCCGCGCCCTTTTCGATATCGGGATCTCCGGCCCGCTGGCGGGTTTTATCGTAGCGATTCCCGCCCTGATCGTGGCCACCTTGAACTGTCATCCGGTAGTGCCGCTAAATCTTCCGGACACCATCACGCTGGGCAACCCGCTCGCCATCACACTTCTGGCGAAGATCTTCCGCCCCGGCTTGAACCCCTCCAGCATCTCTCTGCAACCCGTGGGCTGTGCGGCCTGGGTGGGTTTGTTTGCTACCGCTCTCAATTTGCTTCCTGTAGGCCAACTCGATGGCGGGCACATCCTCTATGCGGTTCTGGGCGACAGGCACCGAACGGTTTCCCGGGGTTTATTCCTGGCACTGGTCCCCCTCGGAGTTTTCTGCTGGGCAGGCTGGATGGTTTGGGCTGCCGTTCTGCTGGTCGTCGGCCTTCGTCACCCGATGGTCATGATTCCTTCAGAACCGCTCGATAACGTAAGAAAGACTCTTGCCCTGGTGGCAACTTTGATTTTCCTTCTCACCTTCGTGCCCACACCGTTCGCTGTGCGGTAATATCGAAAATCGACGCTAAAGGACCAAACCAGCCGGACGGACGTGCAGGGCTGGGCCGGATATCGAGCGATACAACTTCCATTTCCGAGTTTCGATTTTCGAGTTTCCAGTTTCGGCACTCACATGATGTTGACCGGATCTACGTCGATCATCACCTCGCGGGGCTGGACCCCCGATTGCGCGCAGTGGTGGGCCAGTTGTTTCAGTAGCGCGTGAAGAGCCGCACGTGAAACCGACTTCAGCAGGAACTGGATTCGATAGCGCCGCTCCACTTTCGCCAGGGGAGCTGGTCCTGGACCGAGGATCTTGATGCCGGGGTACCGCCCTTCGACCCTGGTGAAGAATTCTCCCATCTCCTTTGCTACCTGTGCAGCCCTTTCCAACTTCTCGTGCTGGGCCACGACGTTGGCAAGAGCGGTGATCGGCGGATAATGCATCATGCGCCGGAAGCCCATCTCCTTACTGAAGAACCCGTCGTAGTTCTGGTCTGAGGCAAGGCGAATTGCGTAATGACCGGGAAAGAACGTCTGCACCAGAACGCGCCCCGGGGTGTCGCCTCTCCCGGCGCGCCCCGCCACCTGGGTTACAAGCTGGAAGGTGCGCTCGGCGGCCCGGAAGTCCGGCAGGCCCAAGCCAATGTCCGCAGACACTACGCCCACCAGCGTAACCCCGGGAAAATCGTGCCCTTTCGCGATCAATTGTGTGCCCACCAGGATGTCGATCTTCCCTTCCCTGAAATCCGAAAGCACACGCAGGAACTCGCTGCGGCGTCGCGCCACGTCGCGGTCCAGGCGGGCCACCCGCGCCCCGGGAAAAAGCTCAGCGAGTCTTTGCTCGAGTTTCTCAGTCCCCTCGCCGACATAGTGGAGGTACTCACTTCCGCAAGCCGGACAAACAGATGGAACGGCGGTCGAGTAACCGCAATAGTGGCAGGTCAGATGGTGCTCCCGGCGATGATACGTGAGCGAGACGGAACAATTCACACAGCGCAGCGTCTGACCGCAGCTCCGGCACAACAGGAACCACGAGTAACCCCGCCGATTGAGGAGAAGCATGGTCTGTGCCGAAGCTCGAAGCTGGGCCTCGATTTCCGCCTTCAGCTTGCGAGAGATGGGCGCTTGGGCGTGCGTCTCGCGGAACTCCTGCCGCATGTCCACCACCTCGACCGCAGCCAGTTTCCTGCCCACCACGCGCTCTTCCAGCTTCACCAAGTGGTATTTGCCCTGCCGCGCATTCCAGTAAGATTCCAGTGAGGGCGTTGCGGACCCCAGAAGAGCCAGGGCGCCGGCGAACTGCGCGCGCACAACCGCTACATCCCTTCCGTGGTATCTCGGCGTCTCGTCCTGCTTGTAGCTTGAATCGTGCTCCTCGTCCACGATCAGCACACCCAGATTCGCGAGGGGAGCAAAAACCGCAGAGCGGGTTCCCAGCACCACCTTGGCTTTACCGCGCCGCGCGCGCCACCAAGCATCATCGCGTTCCCTTTCGGTCAACCCGCTGTGCAACAAAGCGATCTGCGCCCCGAATCTCGAGAAAAACAAAGATTGCATGGCGGGAGTTAGCGCAATCTCCGGCACCAGCATCAGGGCGGACCGGCCTCGCTCCAGGCAACGGGCAATCAGGTGAAGGTAGATTTCTGTTTTTCCACTTCCGGTAACGCCGTGCAGCAACACCACATTGAATCCTCCGGAATCGAGCCGGGGGAAAAGGTCATTGAGGGCGTTGGACTGCGCGGGTGTCAGTGGAGGCGGGCCCTCCGCATCGCCATTCGGAAACACATGCTCGTGGGGGCCCGGTGGCTTCCCGGGCCACGACTCGCGAGGGCCTGCTTCGCCAAGTTCGATTAACCCCGCCCGGCTGAGGGTGCGCAAGTTGGCCAGGCGGGCGCCCGCTGCTTCGAGAAGCTTGCGGTGATCTTCCGCAGGCCCCTGCCGCTCGAGTATCTCGATGATTCTCTTAGCGACGGGGGAGAGTCGGGGCGGGCGTTCCGGCAATGGCCCTGCCAATCGGACGGCAAGAACATTTCGCCGAGCGCGCTGGCCAATCACCTCTTCGACCATCACCCATTTCTGTGCCAATGCCGACGGAAGCGCGTTGGGGAATTTCTTCTGAAGGCTCTCAACGGAAGCACCCGGACGCCGGTCGAGGTAGGCCAACAGAGCAGCTTCCTGACTTCCTCTGCTCTCCTCCAGGAGGGTGGCGGCGATTTCTTGCAACTTTCGGCTTCCCTCCTGGGTCAGATGAACACGCCGAGCCCGCCGAGTCGCGTTCCTCAGCGGCAACATGGCACGGAAAACTTCCCCCGGCGGCCCCAGGTAGTAATCAGAAATCCAGAGCCCCAGCCTTACGAGTTCCGAAGAGAGGACAGGTTCAGGATCGACGGCGCGCAATGCCTCGCGCACCTCGATCCCAGGCGCCAGCCGGCTGGTTGGACCCAGCACGATGCCCGTCGCCTTGCGGCTGGCCAGGGGGACCAGCACCCGCTGGCCAGGAGAGACTGAAAGAGATGGCGGGAAACGGTAAGTGAGCGGATGACGGATGGCCGCCATCACGGCGACATCGAAGAGAGAACCTTGCGGCTTTTTTCGTCCTCGATCCATGGAGTTAAGAGTCGAAAGTCGAGAGTTAAAAGTCTAAAGATGATAGTCTAGAATCGAAGCGACCGCGCATGCAAACAGGCGTGTGGGGCATGCAAGCAGGCTGTCATCCTGGGCGCAGCGAAGCATCTCCGCAGTTCGTCTCAACCCGTAGAGCTCGAAATCAACTGCAAAGATCCTTCTCCCGCGACTGCGGGATCAGGATGACAGGCAGAAGAAACGGTCTTTGTTTCTCGACTTTCGACTCTTGACTCTCGACTTCATGTAAGGCTGCGAGCATGCTGCGCCGTGAGGTTGGCGTAGAGATTACCAAGGCGATCCAGCATCTTGATGGCCGGCGAGAAATTCCGGCGGTTGATGTGCTCGATGTTGAGCCCAAGCAGCGGCGGGTCAGGCGGCAGGTGGTCGAAAACATCCATCAGGATGCGCTGTGCCAAGTCGAGCGACCTCTCGAGGCATGTGGAAGCGGGGGCGGCGGCTCCCTCTTCCGAGCCCAGCAGAAAACGATCGAGATTCTGCGGGATGTCCGCTCCCAGCCAGCGCAAGAACTGCAAATCGCGCCGCTGGCTGACCGGAGCGAAGCTGAGGAAAACGCGTGCTTGCAAGCCGTTAAGCCGCTGCACGAGCCACACCACGTCATTCGAGTCAAACAGAACCTGCGAGGTGAAAAAGTTGAGGCCCGCCTTGACCTTGGCGCGAATCCGCTCGGATTCATTCCTGCGGCTGGGAATCGTGATTCCCCCCAGCGTTATCGGCAGTCCCTCCCTCCGCACCAAGGCTGCGGCCTCCATGACGTTTGGCCCCGGATAGCGGACCGCGGCGGATTCACCGCCTACTAGAATGATGTTCCGTAGGCCCCGTTCCAGGCAGGTCTCGCGGAACCAGGTTTCCGGCTTCGGGTCATGGACGACCACGCGGTTGAGAACCACCTCGGCTCCCAGTTCACGTTGAATGCGCGCGCCCAACAATCTTGGCTCGACGCGCGGCACGAACTTGCTGGTTCGCTCCGTGCCGCGATCTTCGTCAAGGATTTCCGGAAGATTGACCCCCTCCACAAACGGTATGACCCGTCTCAATTCTGCAAGGGATTCATTGATAGCCGCCGGCTGATCCGCCGCCGGCGGCACAACCTCAAAAAGTGTCACCGGGACGAAAGGGTTCAGGATTTTCTCGTGCAGCGTCATTTGCCGATCCCTGCGTTGGGGGCGCGCTATTAAGTTCCAATTTAGCCCAAACAGGTGGAAACCGCAACATCGGTGGATTCCGGGTGGGAAACGCTGCCGATGAACGGCGAGGCAGGCGCTGTGGAGAGTCGTGAGAAAAAACCTCACCCGTCCCGCGGCGGCTGTTGAAGGCGCCGTCGCGGGACACCCTCTCCCCTGGGGGGAGGGCTGTGCGTCAAAATGGGTCTGCGCTACGGCTCGATGAGGGGTGGTAGGCGGCGGGGGTGGCGGTAGACGTCGCGGAGATGATTCACGTCCCTAGTCGCCTTTTCCCAGCGTTCCAATTCGTCATCATAACGAACCGAGATATTGTCGAGGAAATAGGGCAAGTTTTCCCCGAGCCAAAGTTTGCGGTAGTAGGCGCGCAGCAAGCTGGTCTGGTCGCGCATATCCTGGAGCAGGCCATTGACGCCGTCAATTCGTTCCAGGATATCGCCGACCTCCTGGGGCTTCGTAGCATTGGCTTGCGCCTGGGAATAGAGGTCCATGATGTACTTTGCGTAAATCGCCTTTTGGCCGAGGAAATCGAAGCGTCGGGCGGCAAAGTCTACGTAGTCCAGGAGGTCCTGGTTTCGGTGCGCGAGGTGGGAGTTGGTGATGAGATCGGCAATCACATCTTCAGCCAGAAGCCGAATCTGATGCGCGGCTGGCTCCATTTGGCGATAGAGGTTCTCCCCTTCCGGGCTTAGGGCGTCGACCCAGGTCAGCCAGTCCTCTCCATCCGAATGGACAGCGCCCCGGAGGAGAGCATGGATCTCGGTAAGGTTTTTGATCTCTGTGGCGAAGTGATGATCCTGAGCGCGATAAAACGCCCAATCCCACCCGTCGGAGAATTGCTGGTCATCCACGGTTTTCTGCCAGGACTGCGCGGCGCCGTAAACCAAACCGTACCAGGTGAAGTTCACCGTGCTTTCGCCATTGTCCATCCAGGTGGTGTTAAGGACCCCGTTGGCGCCCAATTCTTTTCCGTCCGTCACGAATTGCCGTATGTTGGGCAGCGCCACCGCGTAGTCCGGGAAAATGCGGTTCCAGTTGCTTACGCCCGGCGCCACCCAGGTTTCAAGTCCCACATCGCGGAAGGGCTTGATCTCGTTCGCGAAGGATGGCTTGGCATCGTAGTCCCAAGGGACGGCAATCATGTCGTGGGGCAAGTCTTTGAGATGTTCGGGGTGCTGGACCCCCATATCGCCCCAGAAAAGGACCTTGCGATGATAGGGACTCAAGTCTTCGTCGATTTTGCGAAGGTAAGCGATGTAGACGCTGCCGTAGCCTTCTTTTTCGATCTCCGCTTTGGTCCGCCCCTGGCCCAACTCAAAGGTTTCATCGGCCCCAATATGCAAGAACGGCCCGGAAAAGACAGCAGCGAGATCGGCAAACATCTTGCCGATGAAAGTGAAGGAGGCGGGGACGGTGGGCGAGAGCACGTGCCCGTATGGGACTTCGACCATGTCTTGGAACCGCTCATTCTGAAGCGCCAGGTGCAAGTGTCCAAAGGACTCCTGCTCAGGAACTATCACCATGTGAAATTGTTTGGCGTAGTTGACGAGTTCCGTGGCTTCTTGCGGAGTCACGGCGCCGCCCGGGGCCGCCACCAGCGGCAGGCTCGGGTAAGCAAAAGTGTTCTCCATGTAGAGAGAGAACAGGTTGATTTTGAATTCCGACAACAACGTGATTTCCCGCTCGAAAGACGCCAGGGTGGGGATGGGGCCGCGGCTAATGTCGATGCTCACCCCTCGCCAGCGCACGGCGGGCCAATCGACCACACGCACGACCGGAACCTCTGCGCCACCTCCCGGGGTCCGTTGAAGCAACTGCCGAAGCGTCTGGACGCCGTAAAAGACCCCCGCCGCCGTCTTGCCCACGATGGAGGCTTCGCGAGGCGTAACCACCAGGAAGTAACCTTCCTCATCAGCCTGAGGCGGCAAGCTCAATCCCGACTGTTCTAGAATGTGCTTGCCGGCTTGGCTTTCGCTGCGCGCCAGCACAACTCGCGGCCAGCCGGCGCCCTTGGCCACCACCCTGGCGGAAACACCACCTAGTGAATTCAATTCCTGCGCGAGAAGCGAAGCGGCAAAGCGGTCTTCCTCCTCGTTGCTTGCCACTTCGATGCTGAGGCGCTCCCCTAACCGGAGCACTCCCTGACCCACTTCGACCTGGTTTGGGTACGGGACGAGCGGCAGGCTGGACGAGAAAAGCCCGGGGCTAACAAATACCAGAGCGAACAAAAGGCTAGCAAAATGTCTATTCACGCTTAACCCTCCAACTGGAGTCCGTTGGGGGCACCCTCGAACGCCATTCCTCTCCTACGCCCCCAGGAAAGCTGTGAGTGTACACCCTACCGACTCGTTTTGAAACGCTGTCGGCAATCCGGGGGCTGTGCGCCTCTCGTAAATGACCCCTCACCCGGCCCCGCTCCCCGATGAAGCGTATCGGGACAGCGGGTCATCCTCTCCCCAAGGGAGAGGGCTGGGGCATAAACACGCAGGATGGCAGCCCTCTCCCGTGGGGAGAGGGTGGTCCGTCGGCTGACGGACAGCGGGCCGGGCGAGGGGTCATTTTGTGGCCCATGAGAGCAGCCCCTTACTCAACTTCGAATTCGGGATGAATAATGTCGTCCGAAAAGCGACAAAACGGCCCACACAGACGCCTTGGAGTCGAATTTGATGCGCTTACCGCAACCCATCATCTCTCCCAAACGTCTTAGCTCTAGTAGTTAATCTCGGACGGAAGGTATTCTATTCCTGTCTGTTGCTGTGTGCTTGGTATGGATGGGATTCATACAAGGTTGGAAGCTGCCGCCGCGTGATTTTACCAACTCAAAATTCTGACAGGAATGGCGGCGCTCAGCCTCGCGCGACCGCCTGTTTCAGCGGAGGTTGATAATGGGGAAGGGAATTTGTCAGCGACCGACGGACGTAGACGTAAGGTGCGTTCTTATCTTTCTTTGCTTTCTGGTCATCAGTCTGGTGGCGACAGGACGCGGCCAGACGCCGAGCGCCGCCTACAAGGCCACGGGCACGGTGGTAAGCACTGAGTCAACGGGCTTCACCATCCAGACCGACGCAGGAACGCGCCTAACAGTATCGCTCCCCAGCAATGCCCTCCTTATCCGCGTCGCTCCCAATGAAAAAACTCTGAAGAATGCCACCCGGATCACCGCCGGGGACATCGTTGTAGGCGACCGCGTTCTGGTCCAAGGCCACCTCTCCGACGATCAGAAGACCCTGGTCGCCGTCCGCGCGATCGACATGAGCCAGGCAGCCATTGCGCAGGAGCACGCAACGGAAAGCGCTCAATGGCAGCGCGGAGTGGGCGGGCTGGTGAGTTCCGTCGATCCCGTCACCAGCACAATTACGATTACGGCGGCCGGCTTCGGGGGCTCAAGAAAGGTCGTGGTCCACATATCCAAGGACACAATCCTACGCCGCTACGCGCCGGGTTCGGTGAGGTTCGAGGATGCAAAATCCGGGACGCTCGCCCAGATCCAACCCGGAGATCAACTTCGCGCCCGAGGCACGCGTAGCGCGGATGGGAACGATTTTGCCGCAGAGGAAATCGTCTCGGGATCGTTTCGAAACATCGCTGGCACGGTCTCTTCGGTTGACACCAGCCAGGACAGCATCACCGTTATGGATTTGAAGTCGAAGAAGCCCTTGCTCGTGACGTTTACGCCGGACTCCCAACTCCGCAAGCTGGACCCCCAATTCGCCCAAAGGATTGCCATGGTATTAAAGGGGGGCGGGACGGGCGCGCCAGGCGGGCCAGCGAGCGGCGCACGTCCGCCAGGTGCTCCTGCCTCAGGTGGAAGTCCAGGAGGTCCCCCAGGGGGCCCCGGAGGTCCGCGATCGGGTGGAGCGCCTGATTTCCAGCGCATCCTCAACCGGATGCCCCAGGCAACTCTTGCCGATTTGAAGAAGGGCGACGCCGTGATGATTGTGGCGACGCAAGGCTCCGCTTCCGGCGGGGTGACGGCAATCACGCTGCTGAGCGGTGTGGAACCGATTCTGACAGTCTCACCGAGCGCCAGCCAAGCGATGTTCATGGCAGGCTGGAACCTCGGCGGCGGCGCCCCGGTCGGAGAAGAAGGAACGCAACAATAGAACGCCCGGCTTACTGGAGCGCAGGCGTCTCGCCTGCCGTCGGTGCGTACATCGTACGCTCGAGTGGGAACAAAACGTGCCCGCAAGGCGGCTGCGCTACAGTCGGCGGCCACTTCAGAAAGACTGAGCGTTTTCCCAGGAGAGGTGATGAAATTGCGGTTATTTGGAAAGTGGCTTCATATTGTTCTCGCGCTTTTTTTGGCGCTCATTCTTACACATCCTTTACTCGCGCAAATTCCTTCCGGAACGCTCCGCTGCCAGGTGACCGACCCCTCGGGCGGGGCGGTAACGCAAGCTACCGTCCTGGTGACCTCCGCCGGAGGACAAACCCAAGCTGTTCAAGGGAACAAAGACGGCATTTACGAATTCAAGGGTCTGGCTCCCGGCAAATACTCGGTGAAGGTCATCGCAAAGGGCTTCCAGGTGTTCGAGCAGGCGGGAATTGACATCAGCGCCAGCCAGGTTCAAAAACTAGCCATCTCGCTTCAGATCGAGGAGGAGGTGCAAAAGATCACGGTTTCCGGTGAGGCGCCCACCGTTAGTGTGAATCCCGAGAACAACGCCAGCTCGCTCGTCATCTCGGGTAAGGAGCTCGAATCGCTCTCCGATGACCCTGATGAATTGCAGTCCGAGCTGGAGGCATTGGCAGGGCCATCGGCAGGGCCAAACGGAGGCCAGATTTATATTGACGGCTTCACCGGCGGCCAGCTTCCTCCCAAGTCTTCCATTCTCGAGATCCGCGTTAATCAAAATCCTTTCTCGGCGGAATACGACAAGCTCGGCTACGGCCGCATCGAAATCACCACCAAGCCCGGCATGAGCCAGTTCCACGGCCAAGCTTTCGTGAGCGGGAATACCACTGCCTTCAACACGCGGAACCCTTTCGCCCTCGAGGAGCCGACCTATCATTCGGAGTTTTACAACGGCAGCATCGGCGGTCCCCTCAGCAAGAAGGCATCTTTCTTCTTCAATATCTTTCGCCGCGATCTGGACGACTCCAACGTTGTGAGCGCCTACGTTCTTAGTCCTGATTTGACTCAGCAGCTCCCCTTCAGCCAAGCTGTGCTCAATCCCCGCATGCGCATGAACCTCGGCCCGCGCGTCGACTACCAGCTTAGCTCCAAGAATGTCTTGACGGTCCGCTACCAGCTCTGGCAGAACAGTGAAACCAACGATGGAATTGGTAATTTCTCTCTTCCTACTCAGGCTTACAATGGCCACGGCTCCGAGCACACCATCCAGGTAAGCGATACGCATGTGATCAGCGACCGGACGGTGAACCAAGCCCGCTTCCAATACCTTCACGACAGCAACTACGAGGCGTCCGCGAATATTCCGATCAGTACTACCAGCAACCTCATTGGCCCGCCCATTGGCTGCCTCTTACTGGCGCAACCCTGCCAATTGTCGGTGCTGGGGGCGTTTACAGGCGGCGGAAGTAGCATTGGAAAGACCACCGACACCGAGAATCACTACGAGTTCCAGAACTACACTTCGATCAATCTGAGCAAGAACTTCGTGAGGTTTGGCGGGCGCTTCCGGGACGTCGACGAGATGACCAGCTCCACCGAAAACTTCAACGGCACGTTTACGTTCCCTTCCTTGACGGCTTACCAAATCGCGGAAAGCGGCGCGCAGGCCACCCCCCCTTGGACACCCGCACAGATCGCAGCAGCGGGCGGCGGGCCGATTCTCTTCTCGATCGTTCGCGGCAATCCCGCCGCGAGCCTCAATTACTTTGACCTGGGGCTATATGGGGAAGACGACTGGCGCGCACGGCCCAATATGACCCTCAGCCTGGGCTTGCGCTTCGAGACGCAAAGCGGCATCCATGATCACGCTGACCTCGCCCCGCGAATAGGTTTTTCTTGGGGCCTGGGCCACGGAAGGTCGGCCAAGACCGTTTTGCGCGCCGGCTTTGGCATTTTCTACGACCGCTTTTCGCAGGATGATCTGCTTCAGGCGGAGCGCTTGAATGGCTGCAACCAGCAGGATTTTATCTTCAGCCAGACTGACGCTTTGAATGCCTTCCCCAATATTCCGTCCGGCGTTCCGTCCCCGGGGGCCGCCCTAGGCTGCCAACCCGGTTCGAACATCTACCAGGTCGATCCGAACCTGCGAACGCCCTATACGACTCAGGAGGGGGCGGGCCTGGAACGACAACTATCAAAGAGTGCGACCTTGTCGGTCACGTATCTAAATTCGCATGGGGTCCATCAGCTTATGACCCGCGACATCAACGCGCCTTACTGTTCTCCCAGCGCTTCTTCCTGCACGCCGCTCAGCGGCGGCAAGCGCCCGTTCCAGAACCAGACTTTTGCCAACGTCACTGACCCTGAAAACATCTATCAGTACGAATCCGCCGGTATATTCAATCAGAACCAATTGATTACGAACTTCAACATGCGGATGGGGGCGAAGCTGAATTTATTTGGCTTTTACACACTCGGCTACGCTAACGGCAACACCGCTATACCGATGAACCCGTATGATGTCGCGGAAGACTACGGGCGGGCGGCCTTTGACGTGCGTCACCGAGTCTTCGTGGGCGGCACGTGGACCATGCCCCACGGGTTTGCCCTCAGCCCCTTCATCGTCGCGAACTCCGGCGCGCCTTTTAATATCACGTTGGATCAGGACGTGTATGGGACTGGCCTTACGATGCCTAACGCCCGGCCGGCATTCGCCAGTCCTCAGGCGCCCGACACGCTGGTAACCCGATGGGGCACTTTCGATATCAGTTCCACCCCTGCTTCCGGCGAAAAAATCATCCCGCCAAACTACGCCACCGGTCCCGGCCAATTTACAACCAACCTGCGCCTGAGCAAGACGTTCGGCTTCGGAAAAAAGCCTGAGGGTCCTGGCACCTCTCGCGGGCCCGGTGGCGGACCAGGGGGGATGGGTGGTGGCAGAGGCGGCTACGGTGGCGGGCTCGGAGGCCGCGGGCTGGGTGGAGGAGGAGGGATGGGCGGTTTGTTCGGCCCGACCGTCACCAACACGCGTTATAGCTTCACTTTTAGCGTCAACGCGCGGAATGTGTTCAACACCGTAAATCTGGCCGCGCCCACCGGCGTTGTCGGTTCGCCGCTCTTTGACCCGAGCAGGGGCACATGGCGGTCGAATGCGCTCGTGGGAGGATTTTTCTCCTCGGCAGCGGCGAATCGCCGTATCGACCTTCAGGCGGCGTTCAACTTCTAGCGTCGGTTGTCATTGCACGACAAGGTGGACGGAAGTCCCCCGGGTGACCGTCGTTGTAGTCCCCGTAACAACTCCCACTCCCGCCGTTGTCCCCGTATAGGTCCCCAGGACAGGTATGGTGTAATTCCCCGTTGGAGTCCCATTAATCGTCTGGGGCTGGACTACGTTGGTGTAAAGATAGTCCTGGCAGCTTACCAAGAACATAGCCGTAAGTGATAGTACGGCTAAAGCCACCTGCGCGTAGATGAGTCTTCTACGCTTTCCCGTTCCGCGGAACCGCAATTTCCCGCGAACCAGGAGGGCCACAAGCAGCAAGAGATTGCACGCCCCCCATAAGGCAAGAAACATCGGAGGTGGCGGGGGAATACGTGGACGGGCACGCGGAAGCGGAATCAAGTGGGCGGGTGTTGACGAGGTTGATTGCGGCGTGGTGCTCACTGTAAGTACAGAGCTGACCGCTCCACCATTGGGCGTCAAGGAGGCGGGGTTGGCGAGACAAAGCGTTCCCTGCGGCAAAGGCGTTTGGCAACTTAAAATCACCGCCTGGCTGAAATTATTGACGGGCGACACCGTGACAGTATAGGACGCCGACTGCCCCGACTGTATGGTGTTGGTTGCCGGGGTGGCGGAAATTGAAAAATCCTGGAGGTAGATCGTCAAAGTCAGCGTGGCCGTCTCGTTGCCCGATGTGAGGTCATTGCCACTGACGGTGACGATGGTGGGGTTGGAGCTCGTAGCCGAGAGCCCGGTAAGCGTCATCGTGCTGGTGTTCGGCACGGTGGTCGAATTCAAAGCGATCTCCGAGGGGTTGAAAGTGCACGATGCGCAGGAGAGTTGGATGGTGTCCGTGAAATTGGCAACGAAAGCCGACATGGATACGGTGAACGTAGTGGTTGTGGTGCCAACGGTCAGAGACTGGGTGACGCTAGGAGAGCTCAATTGGAAGTTAGGGTTTCCAGTCCCCGTTAAACTAAAACTCGAGGAGCCGCTCTGGGTGTTATCTGTAATTGTAATACTACCTTTAATAATGCCCGTCTTGGAGGGAGTGAAAGTTACCGAGAAAGCGCAAGAGCCCCCCACCGCCATGGTAAACGGATAAGGAGGGCAGGTATTGGTTTCCCCGAAGTCGGTGGAAGTCGAGGCGATGTTGGTAATGGTCACCGGGACTTGCCCGTTGTTGGTCATAACCACCGTCTGTGAGGCACTGGTGGTGTTCAAAGTCGTAGCTGGGAACACCAGACTGGTCGGCGAAAACTGCACCTGCGCAAGGCCGGTGACCCCAGTACCGGTGAGCGAGACCAGATGTGGACTTCCAGCGGCATTGTCGGTGATGGCTAGCAACTGGGTTTCGTTCGACAGCACCGTCGGAGTAAAGGTAACGTTGATGGTGCAAATTCCGCCAGCCGCCGGGACGGTTGTCCCACAATTGTTGGTCTGCGCAAAGTTGCCGGCCGTAGCAATACTCGATATCTGAAGCGGCTCGGTGCCGGCATTCACCAGAGTTACAACAGAAGGAACATTCTCGGAGGTAACATCAGCGGTGGTGTTTTCGGTCACATTGCCAAAGTTTAATTTTTGCGGGGTCAAGGCAACACCTGGAAGATTGTTGTGATAAATCATGGAGATGAAGGCGTTGCTGAGCCCGGTGGTGCTCCCCGACTGTCCTTGATAAGCGAGGGCGATGGCAGGGAAATTGGAAGAAAAGGTTGTCCCCGCGATGGCCGCTTCGAAGTCGCCGTTGTTGGTGCCGTTCGACCACACCGCGATCCCATTTCCGAAGTTCCCCGCGCTGCCGCCAAGAAAAGTGGAGTACACCAAAGAAGTTCCTTGGGTATTCACTTCGGTCACAAAGGCATCTTGGCAGGGGGTGGACCCGCAGGTACCCCCTGAATAGCTCGCCTGCACAGCGTTGGCGGTGCGAAAATCGGAAGATTCAGTGTAACCAGTCACGTAGGCGTTGCCCGCGGTGTCGACGGCGATGCCGGAGGCGACGTCTGTTAAGCTACCGGCCAAGAGGGTGGAATAGAGGAGGGCGGTACCATAATGGTTCATTTCGGTAACGAAGGCCGCCGAATATCCCGGCGCTTCCTTGGTGGCGTAGGTCTGATAGGCGCCGGGAGTGGTGGGAAAGGTTGAGACGGGATTACAATACGTGGTGGGTGGCGTGGTCGTTGCTGGACTACACGGGGTGAGGGTGCTACCGGCGATGTAAATGTTGTCTTGGCTGTCCAGCGCAATCGCCCAGGCTCTATCGTCCCCGGTTCCGCCCAGGTAGGTGGAAAACACGAAGCTGGAGCCATAGGCACTAATCACGGTGATGAAGGCGTCCACGCTCCCGGCGTTGGCGGTCTGGTAAGCATTGTAGACGGGAAAGTTGGTGGAAAAGGTGTAGCCCGTTACATACGCATTATCGCCCGAATCCACTGCGATCCCCTGTCCCGAATCGGCGCTGCTTCCCCCCAGATAAGTGGAATAGACCAACTGTTGGTTTTGCGGCAAATTCGTATCGATTTCGGCTACAAAGGCATCGCCATTGCCGCTGTTACCGGACTGAATCGGGTTGACGGTGGGAAAATTGGTCGATTGGGTGTAGCCTGTCACAAAGACATTCCCGGAAGGATCCAGAGCTATGGCCAACCCGTAATCGATAGCACTCCCGCCAAGGAACGACGAAAAGAGCAGCTTGGCACCACTGGGATCCAACTTGGAAACAAAAGCGTCGGTGTTGCCGCCATAAGCAATTTGAAAGGCGCTGGCAGTGGTGGGGAAATTTGCGGAGGACGTACTGCCCACGACGTAAACATTCGTTGACGAGTCCACAGCAATCCCCTCGCCGACATCGTAGTTGTTTCCCCCCAGGTACGTCGAGTAGATGATCGCCTCGCCGTCAGACCCCAGTTTGGTTATAAAGGCGTCCGTGTCGCCCCCGTAGCTCTTTTGATAAGGCGAGACGCCGGCAGCTGAGCCACCTGCAGGAAAATCGGTTGAGGCCGTGCTGCCGGTAACATAGGCCTCACCGTAGGTATCCAAAGCAATCGCATTTCCCGCGTCACCCCCACTTCCGCCCAGGTAGGTTGAATAATATAGATAGGGATCAATAACCAGTGGCTCATGCGGGTCATAATCGAGCACCTTGAAGCCAACCCTGTTGTGCCCTTTAAGAACATAAGACGCGGTAAGGAAATGCTTCTTGGCTGGGTTCGACTTCTCACTCTGGAAGGCGAGGGGCCGGCGAAAAGTAACTTGGCCATCCGTTGAGGCGAAGATCAAATCACCTTGCGGATCGAGCGCCGCGTCGCTGCCCTCGAAAGTCAATCCCAAGGACTGCGGCTTAACGCCCGGTGACAGCACGAAGTCGTACTCCAGTTGACCTTGACTCCCGTAGTAAACCAGGTTTACGCCAGGGCGAATATGCTCGAACTGCACCCTCTTGTAAGTCGGAACATGGGTATGCCAGCGGCTGGGGTCATTACCGATAAAATAGTTGCTCACCCCGGGGAGCTGCTCGAGGCCGGTGGCAGCGGCGGAGAGATTCGCTCCCTCAATTCTCATTCTCAACACGCGAGTGGACGGTTTCGGCGGCGGTTGCACTTTTGGCGGAAACTGCGCCCCCTGCCCTGGCGACTGCAACGCCAGCGCCGCTTCGCCAGGTTTCAGCAGAATGGTGTAACCTCGGCCGCGCGCCAGGAACCGAACGTCGGGGTCCGCCTGTCCTTGGTTCACCTCAAAGCTCATCGGCAAGGCGGCATAGGACTTCCACACGCGAGCTTTCGACAAAGGAAAGCCCTGCGGGGGTGAAGGCATGCCGGCAGGTTTGTGGCCCACAGGATTCAACACGGTGAGGAGAATAGAAAGCAGTAAGAAAAAGATACTCAGCATATCCACCTTCAAATTCAAAAGTAGAATTTAACTGCAAATTGGATGGCGCGCGCATCATTCGGGTTGTCGCGCGTTGAACTGATCTGGCCGAAGTTCGAAGTGTTGAGAAAATCCAGGTTGGAGGGTTGTGCAAAGAATGGGTGGTTCAGCGCGTTGTAAGCTTCCGCGCGGAACTCGACCCGGACATTCTCTTTAACCTGGAAGCTCCGACGAAGGGCCGCGTCGAGCCGGATAAGGACCGGTCCGTAAACCTGAGTGGCGCCGCCTCCCAGCGGGGCAAGGTTGCCCTGCCCGGTCGTGGTGACCACAGGAGGATTATAGAAAGCCGCGGGACTCCAGTACTGGCCCACAGTGTGCGGACCGTTGTTGGGCTTCGCTCCCTGCACCTCCAGAGCGTCGCAGCCCACGCCCGCAGCGGCCGTAATGGTACACGGAATAGTCACGGGCTGGCCACTCGCGTAAGTGAAAATCCAGTTGAGAGTCCAGTTGCCGAGGATTCTCCCCCTGATGTCGCCTTTCCCCGCCAAGTATTGTCTTCCCGGCCCGAAAGGAAAGTCATACCCGCCGCTGAAATGACCCGTATGTCGAACCTCGAAGTCCGCCTGTTGGTAATCACCCCTGACACCGAAAGATTGGATGTTGGGGGCACGATAAGTTTGCGGGTTGGTGAGGTTGAAAAAGTCCAGGGCATCCGTCTTGGTCCTCGCATAAGTATAATCGGCAAGGAAATTAAGCCCGTGCCCTAGATTTTTCACATATTGCACTTGACCGGAATTGTATTTGCTGTCTCCTTCTGTCTCCAGATAACTCGAGGCATAGGCGAAGCTCAGGAAAGGTTCATAGGTTTGGGGTTGTTCGGAGGGGGGGAGCAGCTCGTTCACCTCATTCAGTCCCGGGTTTATCAACAGATGGTGGCCTACGGTCGTCACCCAGGTGAACTGAAGAAGATCATTGTTATGCCGTTGATATTGCACCGAGAGATTCAAATTGTTGGTATAGGGATTCTTGAAATTCTGCTGCATACCTCGCAATACCAATTCGTTAGCCGAAGCCGCCAACGACGTGAGTGGAACAGGCGCCAGACCTTCTTCCAAAGTCGCGTTACTCAAGGTCGAGGGATAGGTGATTGGGGTGCCGTCATCCAGGCTCCTGTATTGGTAATTGACTTGAAAGGGGTAGTTGCCGTTTAGGCCCCCCTGAGCCCCCTGATTCACCAGTCCGCCGAAAAACGTTCCAAACCCTCCCCGCACCACTACTTGGGGCGAGTACTGATAAGCAAAGCCGATGCGAGGGCCGATATTGAGCCTTTGGGTATATATCATCGAGCCTCGGCGTATATAGTTAAGTTTGACGTTGTCGTTAGTGAGGGTATTGGTAAAGTCAGTAGAGAGTGTATTTATATAGCTGGTGACGCAGGTGACTGGGTACGCAGGGCCGCAAGGGAGAGTATCGAATCCCCGGCCGGAAGGAATCAGATACTGAGCCTGCCCGGCGCTGCCCGGAATGAAATTCGCCTCCGCACTGAAGTTCTCCTTCCAAGGTTGGAAGTATTCCCACCTTCCGCCCAAGGTGATGGTCAGGTCGGGGCGATACTTCCATTGGTCTTGGAGATAGGCGGCGTAGTAAAGCCGCCAGTTGTACGAATCGATGTTGCTGATGTTGGAGGCGAAAACCTGGTTCGGCCCTCCCACGTAATTGCGCCCGAAAGGCACCGTCGTCTTCTCCGGAGTCAGAACAAACTGAGCCACTCCCGTGCTGGGATCGAGGGAATTGGCAATGGAAGCGAAGTTGCCCGAGAAGCCGAACTCCCCGCGGGAATAAGGAGGCTGATTGATGGCGTCTTTAATCTGCATGGCCTCACCGCCGCCAGTTACGGTGTGATGCCTCTTGGTCTTGGTGAAGCCTTCGCTTACCTGGTAGGTCGCATTGTAATCAATCGCGGGCATATAGGGACCGCTTCCCAGCGGAGAGTAAATCCCGACATTGATGGTGGGTAGGCCGCCGTTGCCGGTGAATTGTGGAACACCCGCAATCCCGAGCTGCGCAGGGATATCAGTCAATTGGTTGGCGTACGCTTGCACCCTCTCCAGCTCCACATAGCTGCCAGCCAGCCGGATATTGTGGATCAGGGTTGAGGAAGAGACGTGGTTGATGCTCAAGACCCCGTTCACCGCCTTATCGGTCTGCGTGTAACCTCCGCCATCCGCGTAGTCCGGCGTACCGCCCACCTGCGCCGGGAAAGGACTATCCTGTAATTGGGGGTTATCGAGAAAGCTGACGCGGACGAACGCTTGATTGCGATCGCTCATGTGGTGATCGACGCGAATGTCAAACTGGTTGGCGTCGCCTCGGCTGAATGCGTTGGTGGTGTAGTTGTCGTAGACCGTCGAAATGGTAGGCGCCGGAAAGAGATTCAGGAGCCCCGCCGCCACCGCGTCCACTCGCTTCGCAGGGATCACGTTGCCGGGAAACGGATCCCGGACGTAGCCCGAGGTGGTGGCAGTCGAATGTTCATATGACTCGCCTGTAGTTAACGAGGTTGTCGAGGCAGGATCGAAGATCGTCCCACAGGGCACGGTGCGCCCCAGCACATCCGGTCCGCTGGTGCATTTTGGCTGCCCGGCGATCAAATCCGTGAAATCCGTATAGCCACTGCTTCGCTCATCAAACGTGGGCACGGTGCCAACGAAAGGAACGCCCTGGCGATACTTCGTTCCTTGGTAATCCGCAAAGAAGAATGTCCTGTTCTTGCCATTGTAGACGTTGGGGATGTTCAGGGGCCCACCCAGACTTGCGCCGTACTGGTTCCTGCGCAATTCCGCCTTCCTCAGAGCCACAGCGTTATCAAAGAAGTCCGCGGCATTAGTGTAGTCGTTACTGGAGTAATCCCACGCGCTTCCGTGCATTTCGTTGGTGCCTGATTTTGTGGTGGCATTGACCACCGCGCCAGCCGCACCTCCGACGGCAGCGCTATAAAGGGTTTGCACTCTGAATTCTTCAATGGCTTCCATGGCAGGAAGGACTTGATACCCAGTGCCGGGGAGGAAGTCTGGGAAACGGTTGTTGTTGTCAGCTCCGTCGAGGAGATAATTGTTTTGGGCAGGCTGAACGCCGTTGGCCGCGAAACTCCCCGTCGCCGCCAGCTGGATGGGGGCGGGGCCGCTGAGGACTTCGGTTTCTGCGAAACTCTCCTGCGTCGACAAACCAGCACCCGTGGGTCCGCTGGGGCTTATGCCGGGAAACAACTGCGACAAAAAGGTAAAGTTGCGGGTGAATACGGGAAGAGACTCAACCGCGAGTGGAGTCAGCATCTTGTCCGCAGGCTCGTAAGTGTAAGACGCAGTCGATCCTGAAGAAACGGTGGCGCCCGAAGCAGCCTGGGAGGCAACGAGTTGGAAATTGACCTCCACCTGCCGCTGGATTTCTACCACCACCCCCGACTGAAAGGCGGGAACAAATCCTTGCAACTCGACCGATACGGTATAAGTGCCGACCTTGACGGGCACGAAATCATAACTGCCGTCTCCCCGGGCGTAAGTGGACCTCGTAATGGCGGACGCTTCATTCTTCAGAAAGACCTTGGCGCCGGCTGCTCCTTCACGCGCGGGGTTTTTAATGGTCCCAGCCACGCTTCCCGAATCAACTTGCGCGGACACCCCTTCGCACGCGAGTACAATACAAACCAGGAAGCCGCTGGTTCGCATCAACCTGATGAACTTTGAAATCGCTCGTGTCAAAGATTCCTCCAGTAACCGCGTATGGTACGGTACGCCCCCTTGCGCGGGGCATTTTGGGCTAAGCCAAGCCGCTTACGTTTTCAACTAATCTTCCCTTGGCCTTTGTTCTTACCTTGCTGTGCGCCTGCTCTTTGTTGTTGCGCAAGAGAATTACACTGTCGCGGGCTGCCAATTCCCCTCTGGGCCTGGCAGCACCATTCTCAACTCAAACGCTTCCTTAACGCATCCTGCTGCCGGAACAATCCAGCGATTTTAGCCTGAGCGGGGGGTCCAGTTACAGGGGTATATCGCCCCACCGGACACAAATCACAGGTATCAAGAGCATTGTAAAGTGGTTGGAAGGCGATAAGAGGGCAGTGGTTTTCCCTCTCGGTGTTAGGTTGGTGTAAATGTTTACTTACACAGAGTTGATCTCGCCCCCCTGCCTTTTCACACCTTTCAACTCTCCTCCTCGCGTTGGCAAAATATCTTTACTGCTCAGGCAGGATTTCGCAACCTACCGCCCTCACTTCATTCCCGGCAACATCGTTGGGCGGTGATGCCCGCAAAGGAGCGCGGACCCCGCTCCTGCGGAACTTGCGGCTTTCAGCCCGCCTCAGGAACTCACCCAAGAAACTTGTAGCCAAGCCCCATTATAGTCTGAATAAACTGCGGATGGCTAGGATCTGCTTCCAATTTGCGCCGCAGGGTAAAGACATGCACGTCCACGGTTCGCGTCGAAGGCACTCCGCTGTACCCCCAAACTTCCTTCAGAAGCTCCTTTCTGGATAACGTCGCTCCCGGGTGCTCGATGAAGTATTTTAGCAATTGAAACTCCCTCGCCGATAGAGCCACCGGGGATCCCTGCCGATAAACCTCGGCGCGGCGGAAATCCACCCGGACGGGGCCGAATTGGTAGATCGCGCCCGGCATCCCACTCCCGCTCGGAGCGCGGCGCAAATGGGCCTCGATCCGGGCGAGCACTTCCAGCATGTCGAAGGGTTTGGTAACGTAATCGTCCGCTCCGATCTTCAGACCCAAAACTTTATCGATGGTCTGGCTGCGAGCGCTGAGCATCAAAATGGGCGCGGTAATCAATTGCTGGCGGAGTTCCCGGCAAACATCAAGGGCGCTTTTCCCCGGCAGCGTGATGTCCAAGACGATCAGGTCGAAGTAATCACGCGTCGCGCGCTCGAGGCCCGCCTCCCCGTCCGCAGCGACTTCAACGCTGTAGCCTTCACACTGCAAGTCGTCCCGCAGAGCCGCCGCAAGCTCCGGTTCGTCTTGGATCAAGAGGATCCTCTTCATTTTCCGGCTGTTTGCCGCCGCCCGCCGGCCCGCTTCCATACCCTTGGCGCGCTCTGTCGCAACCTTCTCCATACGTCCAGCCATGTAGCCTGTCGCGAATTTAGCCTGGTGTCAAGCCGGAAACTAGTCTGATCGTTAGCTAACCCCCCCCCCTTGCTCTAAGCCGGGTTGCCGTGATACCCTGTTCCTGGCGGAGGGCGTGGAAGCAGGCACGCGCGAATGTCCCATGAATTGGCGGCTGCCCATCGCGTTGAGCGTTTCGATGCTTGCGACGGTCTTCCTTGCGCCCCTGTCCGCGCAAATGCGCGGCATGCGCGCAGCCGCCCCTGCTCCTCGAACGCCTGCCTCTTTCAGAGCGGGCGGGAGAACCGGCTTCGGCTCCCGGGGACTGGGCCGGCGCGGGTTCTTCCCAGGCAGCAGGTTTTTCCCTGGCTGGGCATTTCTGCCGCCCCCCTTCTACGCCGATTTCGATTATGACTACGATTACGACTACGGGCCGGAGGCGATCCAAGCGCCTCCACCCTGGGTAGTCCCTACGCAAGCGGATCAGCCGCCTGCCCCGGCGAAGCCAATTGAGCCACTGGTGCTCGAGCGCCACGGCGATGAGTGGGTGCGGATTGCAGGGTATAGCCAGTCGACCGCTTCAGCACAGTCAATGAAGCCCAGTGCCGAGCAAGCCCCTAACCCACCCTCCGAATCAGCAGGACAAAATAATGCAGGCCAGCCGGCGGCCCCCAAGCTTCCACCCGCGGTGTTGGTCTTTCGCGACGGTCACCAGGAAGAGATCGAACGGTACACGATCATCGGTCCGGTCATTCACATACGCGCGGATTATTGGAGCACAGGATCGTGGACAAGAAAGGTCGCGATTACCGATTTGGACCTCCCCGCCACGCTGAGAGTGAATCGGGAGCGGGGTGGAAAGTTTAGTCTGCCTTCCGGGCCTAATGAAGTGGTGGTCCGGCCGTAGATTCCCCCATTGCATCGATCAATTGGCCTGCGCTCAGGACTGTGGCCAAGCGCGGGAAAATCTTCTCAACGAGACTGCGGTGCACCTCGGGGTCGAGGTCCGCTACCCTCGGCTCCGCCGCAGTTAGCGCTGGTGCTAGTTCGTAATTTGGGCGCTTCTTCTTTGGTGGGCCTGGGTAGAGTTGAACTACCGACCTCACCCTTATCAGGGGTGCGCTCTAGCCAGCTGAGCTACAGGCCCGCTGCCTGGTCGGGGCTGCGGAAGCAACCCGCGGATCCTGGCGGGAGGTTTTATAAGTATAGGTGGAGGAACGGCTTCACGCAAGTGGAATCCACCATATGTGTTTTCATAGCCTTTTAGTCACCCCTGTGGTATAAATAAAAAAAAGGGTGGACTACCGTCTGAAGTTGGCCCGGATGCGGGGCAGAATTTCTCAAATATAGTAAGGAATTCCGTATGTCGGAAGTTTGCAAAGACGTTCTCCCCAATGGTCTCACAATTCTCTCGGAGACGATGCCTGCCGTCCGCTCCGTCTCCATAGGCATCTGGGTGAGGACCGGTTCGCGTCAGGAAAGCGAGGAGGACAACGGCATCTCGCATTTCATCGAGCACATGGTCTTCAAGGGGACCACCAACCGAAGCGCGGAGCAAATTGCCCGTGAGGCCGACTCGATCGGTGGCCATCTGGACGCCTTTACGGCCAAGGAGTGTACGAGCTTCTCCATCAAGGCTTTGGACGAGCATGTGCCGCGGGCCTTCGACATCGTTTCGGACCTGTTCCTCAATCCTCTCTTTCAACCTGAAGACATCAGCAAAGAATCGAAGGTCATCCAGGAAGAGATCAAGATGGTCGAGGACACGCCCGACGACTTGGTGCACGAACTGTTCACGCAGAGCTACTGGCGAGGGCATGCCTTGGGCAGGCCGATTCTGGGCACTCGGCACACGGTGAGCAGCTTCAACCAGGAGCGTCTCTACGGCTATTTCCGCCGCCACTACACCCCTAACAGCACGCTGGTAGCGGCCGCGGGAAACGTCGAGCACGAGCGCTTCATCGATCTGGTGGCGCGGTATTTTAGCGACCTGCCGCGCGGGCCTGCGGCCGACGACGGTCCCCCGCCCACGCCCCACCCCAGCATTCGCCATCGGCATAAGAAAGAGCTCGAACAGGTTCACCTTTGTGTGGGCGCGCCTTCCTACCCGCAGCCGCACGAGAAGCGCTTTGCCTGTTACATCCTCAATACGGTGCTGGGTGGCGGGATGAGCTCGCGCCTGTTTCAGAACATTCGCGAGAAGCGGGGGCTTGCCTACTCGGTTTTTTCCGGCCTCAGCAGCTTTCGCGATGCAGGTTGCCTGAGCGTCTACGCAGGCACCTCGCTGGAGAGTGCGCGCCAAGTCTTGGGCCTCATCCTCGAGGAGTTCCGTCAGTTGAAGTCCCAGCCCATCGGCGAGGAGGAGCTCCAACACGCCAAAGACTATCTGAAGGGCAACCTTCTACTCAGCCTGGAGACGACAGGCAGCCGCATGGCGAATGCGGCGCGGCAGGAAATGTATTTCGGGCGCAATATCTCGCTCGACGAGGTCTCCCGGCGCGTCGGCGAGGTAACTTCTCCCGAAGTCCTGGAAGTGGCGCGCGAGTTCTTCCAGACGGACCGGCTTGCAGTCACTTTCCTCGGGCCCGTCAACAGCTTCAGGTTCACCCGCGCCGACTTGGCTTGCTAGGCCTTGCGGCGCGGCCCTCGAATGCAACCAAAGACCGGGCTTTTCATCTTTCACCAGCCCTTGAGGGGGAAGGAGGAACCGTGATTATCGTTCACGTGCACGTTCGAGTCAAAGCGGAATTCATCGAGGCCTTCAAGGAAGCCAGCATCGAGAATGCTCGCCACAGCGTGGAGGAGCCGGGCATCGCCCGCTTCGACGTGATTCAGCAGGCCGATGACCCTGCCTGCTTCCTGCTGGTCGAGGTTTATCGCAGCGAGGAAGCCGCCGCCAAGCACAAGGAGACGCTGCATTATGCCGCCTGGCGTGGCGCCGTAGCCTCCATGATGGCGGAGCCTCGCACGAGCGTGAAATACTCCAATATCTTTCCCGCCGATGAGGGTTGGTGAGGCGGCGGTGCGTTTCGAATTTGCCACGTCCACACGCATCGTGTTCGGGCCAGGCGAGGTCCGCGCGGTTCCTCCCGCTGCAAAGGCGATGGGCCAGCGGGCGCTGCTGGTCCTAGGCCGCTCGCCGGAAAGTGTAGCCTTCCTGATCGAGGCGCTGAAGCTGGAGGGAATCGGCTGCGTTAGCTGGCCTATACAAGCGGAACCCTCCGTTTCCCTGGTTCGGCAGGGTGTGGAACTCGCCCGCCGGGAACAGTGCGACCTGGTGATTGCCTTTGGCGGAGGGAGCGCCATTGACGCGGGCAAGGCCATTGCCGCGCTTCTGACCAACGGTGGCGAGTTGAGCGATTATTTGGAGGTGATTGGCAAGGGCCAGCCTCTCCAAAATCCTCCCGTACCCTTCATCGCCATCCCCACCACCGCCGGCACAGGGTCTGAAGTCACGCGCAACGCCGTCCTGGCTTCCGCCGAGCACCGAGTCAAAGTTAGCTTGAGGAGCCCGTTGATGCTGCCGCGGCTGGCTGTGGTGGATCCGGAGTTGACGCTCGACTTGCCTCCGGTGCTCACGGCCAGTACGGGGCTCGACGCGCTCACACAGTTGATTGAGCCCTACGTCTCGAGCCGCGCCAATCCCCTGACCGACGGCTTCTGCCTCGAGGGCTTGCGCCGTGTCAGCCGCTCGCTGCGCCACGCTTATCACAGCGGGCGCGACCGTGCGGCGCGTGAATTCATGTCGCTGGCGAGCCTGCTGGGCGGACTCGCGCTGGCCAACGCCGGCCTGGGCGTGGTGCACGGCTTCGCCGCGCCGGTGGGGGGCATGTTCGACGCTCCGCACGGAGCCGTCTGCGCCGCGCTGCTGCCGCACGGGATGGACATCAACATTCGCGCCTGCCGCGCTCGAGCCCCGGAAGGCGAGGCGCTGCGCCGCTATGAAACCGTGGCGCGCCTGTTCACTGGCAAGCCCGACGCCCTCGCCGAAGAAGGAGTGGAATGGGTTCGCCAACTGTGCCAGGAATTGCAGATTCCTCCTCTGCGCTCCTACGGGATTCAGGAACGGGATGTAGCCACCCTTGTCGAAAAAGCCTCCAGAGCCAGCAGCACCAAAGGTAATCCCATCACCCTCACATTGGATGAGCTGCGCGAGGTATTAACCCGCGCCTTATAGCAGTCGAGGGGACGGCAAGCCGTCCCCCCACAACCCACTCAGAAGTCAAACCGCACGGCTAATTGCCCCGTGCGATTTCCGCCCAGTCCCTGTGGGATGCGGAGGTCCCAGCCATTGGAGTTGGACGGGATAGGCACAAGCGTCTGGTAGTTGCACGCAGGATTCGCCTGATTCAAGTTGGCGTTGGGCAGCGGATACCAGTCATTGAGCAATGTGCTCGCGACGGGATTGATGCAGTCCTTAGAATTGGCGCAGGGGTTGCCCGGGCCGCCTGGGATGGTGTTGTTCGAGTAGGGTGCGCCCGTAAAGGGGTCCATCAGTACGCCCGGGGTTCCTGGGGCATTTACCAGAGCAGTCAAATCGCCTGCTCGTTCCGCTGCCGTCGGAACAAGAAGTTCTTCCGGGGCAGAAGTAGTCTTGCGGTTTCCTTCGTAGTCCAAAAAGAAAAACGTTCTGTCTTTCCCGTTATAGAGATGGGGAATGGTGACGGGGCCGCCCAGGCTTCCGCCGAAGGTATTGAAATGCTTGGGCGCCTTCGTCGCGAAATTGTAAATGTTCGCGTCCAGCGCGTCGTTCTGGAGGTAGTCGAACAGACTTCCATGAAGCTGGTTGGTCCCGCTTTTGGTAGTGAACGTGACGTCACCCATCTGCGCGAACTCGGCGTTATTGTTGAACGCCGTGACGTTCATTTCCTGAATCCCTTCTTCGGAGGGAAAAGCGTCTTTCAAGGCCCCATTCATGCGCACGTTCGCGGTGGAGATCCCGTCCGCCGAGTAACCCGTCTGGGCCGAGCTCGAGCCGCCCACATTGATGTTTCCCTGACTGTCCGTCGTGACATTGGGGTTCGTTGCCAGCGCCGCGAGGGGGGCGCCCAATCTGAGCCAGCAAGTTCAGGTTTTGGTGGACGCCCTTATGTAGTCAATGATCCTAAAATATTCCCTGATAATACAATTCAATGTTTTTATTATTTGGATAGGCTCCGAGACGAAATCCGAAACCCGAAATTCGAAAATAGGCGCGTTTCTCGAATTTCGCTTTTCAAGTTTCGATTTTCGATTTTCGTTTTTCGGGTTTTGCCCTAGCACGACCCCAATGCCAAATTCAGTATGGAAGAGCACCCGTCAGAAAATCCTAAAGATCACATAAGGAACTCGTAAGGGGATGATTGAAAGTTTTTATTGTGCGGATTAGGTGTGGTTCTAAACGAGTTTCGATTTTCGAGTTTCGGCTCTGGTCAACTCTTGGGCACATCCGGGCGGTTCCACCATCCGCCACCCAGCGCCTGAAACAAGGCGGCAGTGTCGGCATAGCGATTGGCTTGCGCCTGAACCAAGTTAATAACGGCTAGCTGATAGGCTTGTTCCGCGCTTAAGAGCGCCAGGTAGCTGACGTAACCGGACTGATACTGTTTTCTGGCCAGGTCCAGGGTGATGCTGGAGGCATTTTTTGCGTCTGCCGCGGCCTGCAAGGCGTCAGCGTCTTGTTGCAGCGCATGCAGTGTGTCAGCGACATTCTGAAAGGCGGTCAAGACCGTGCTGCGATATTGTTCGGCAGCCTGAGTAAAAGCGGCTTGGGCGGCGCGCTGCCGATGCCGCAGGGTACCGGCATCAAAGATGGGCTGGATGATTCCTGCGGTCAAATCCCAAAAGCCATTGCCGTGTGAAAACATCCTGCTGATTGCATCCGGCGAGCTGCCGGCATCGGCGGTCAGGGTAATAGTCGGGATCCGGTTCGCAATGGCTACGCCGATGAGGGCGCTGGCAGCATGGAGGTTCTCCTCCGCCTGACGCACGTCCGGGCGCTGCTCGACGAGTTTCGAAGGCAGGCTGAGCGGCAGTTCCTGCGGCAGGTGCAGATTCGGCAGCTCAAACTTTTCGGTCAAGTCCTGGTTGGGGAACCCGCCCGCCAGCACCGCCAGCAGGTCACGTTGTTGCGCCAACTGCTTCATCATGGGGGGCATGGTGGCGATGACTTGCGCGAGCTGCGATTCTTGCGCCGCCACGTCGAGTTCGCTCGCATACCCCTTCGCATACTGTTCCCGTAAAATCTTGAGCATGTCGGTGTTGATGGAGATGAGCTCCTCGGTGGCTTTTATCTGCCCCCGCAAGGATGCCTCTTGTATGGCCGCGGCGGCGACATTTGCGCTCAGTGTGATATGCGTCGCGATCAAGGCAAAACGCGCCTGCTGGGCCTGCGCTGCGAGCGACTCCACGGTTCTGCGGTTTAGACCGAAAACGTCCGGCACAAACGAGACGCTCACCTGCGGCGTATAGAGGCTGTAATTCTGGATGTTGGCGTTGAGGACAGGTGAAAGGTCCTGCGCTGTCCTCGCCCGGGTCACCGCAAAACTTCCGGTAACACTGGGATAGTAAAAACCTCGTTGGGCCAGCACATTTTCTCTTGCCACTATCAACGCCGCCTGCGCCGCCTTGAGGTCGGGATTGGCTTTGAGCGCGCGCTCAATCAAATCGTTGAGTGGCTTCGAGTGAAACAATACCCACCACTCTCCCGGAATATCTTGCCCTTTCTCAAAGTGTTGCTCCTCTCCCCCAGCGACCTTGGCCGTGCTGTTGGTAGTCGAAATCGGAGTGGGCGTATAGCCGCCCACATCCGGCGGAGCGGGCTTCTTGAAGTTGGGCCCCACAACGCAACCAGGGGTGAGTAATAAGGCAGCGGTGGCGACGAAGAGGGCGAGGCGTGATTTGAGTGTGCGAAACATGGATCTAGTTCCTTACCAGGTTCTGATTCGCGCGTCACAGGCGCTCTAGATTGCGGCCCGTCAGTTGACGGGCCGCACTCCAAACGTCTCGACCGCTCTACATCTTGTTACTGCCTGCGGTTCATACGGGTTCCGTTGAGCGCCGCGGCACTGCTGCTGCGCGAGTTCGGCGCTCCAGCTACGACTGCGGGGTTAGGGCTGCGATGGCGCACAATGCTGAAGGATGGTGCGGTGGGCCGGACGACACTCGGCGCCCGAGCAGCCAAGGTGTTGTTGACTGTTTCGCTGCGGACGAACCCGCTTTTTGCCACGCCAGCGAATTTGCTTGAACCCGGCTGTCCAAGATTCATGGGATTTCCAGCAGGGGAACTCTGACGATGATTCGGAAGCTGTTTAGGAGGATTTACCTTCTGGGATGCTGCCCCCAAGTGACCCCTCGCCCGCCTGCGGGCCGCAGCGGGGTGTGCGCCCTGAGCGTCCGTTACTCTTCGGCCGGCGAAGGCCCGTCCCGCGCCGGCTGATGAAAGCGCCGGGCGCGCATCACCCGCTCCCCTAGCGAGCCTGTGTGGCGGCGTCAAATGGTGTGAAAAACCGATCCGAGTTGGAACCCCCTCACCCGTCCCGCAGCGGCTGGTGAAACCGCTGTCGCGGGACACCCTCTCCCCCAAGGGGGAGAGGGCTGAGTTTTCACACATACCCCAAGCAAGAGGGCAAAGAAATAATAAAAGGAGGCAGGTAATCTTCATCCTGATTGAACCTCCGATGCTGGGTGATTGTCGCGGCCTAGAAATATCATTCTCAGCGCGGGCACAGCGAGAAGCAGCATGACGGGGCCGAGCAGCATGCCGCCCACGATCACCGTGGCGAGCGGACGCTGCACCTGGCTGCCGATACCCGTGGAAATGGCCGCGGGAAAGAGGCCAATGCAGGCCGAAAGCGCCGTCATCAGCAGTGGGCGCATGCGCGTGCTTGCGGCGCGGTACATTGACTCCATGGGCGCCAAGCCCTTATCTCTTTCGTGGTTGTAAAAAGTCATCATCAGGATACCGTCCATGACGGACACGCCGAAGAGCGAGACGAAGCCGATGGCGGCGGAGATGCTGAAATGGAGACCTGCGATATAGAGGGCCAGGATGCCGCCCACCACCGCGTTAGGGATGCCGGCGAGCGCCAGAAGGCTGTCGCGCATGTTATTGAACAAGCTGTAGAGCGCCCCGGCAATCAGCACGAAGCTGAGCGGCACAATAATCTCCAGACGTTTTTTGGCTTCCTGAAGGTCTCCGAACTCGCCCGCCCAAACCAGCCGGTATCCCGGCGGAAGTTTCACGTTGTTCGCGATCCGCGTCTGAGCCTCCTCGACCGTGCCGCCCAGGTCGCGGCCACGGACACTGAACTTGACCGGGATGAAACGCTGCACGCTCTCGTGATAAATCCAGGCAGCTCCCGTATCCAGGGTGATCGTGGCTAGTTCGTTCAAGGGTATGTATGCATTGGCGCCACTCGAGGTTTGATAGGCCACTTTGATGTTGCGGATTTTTTCGATGCTGTCGCGGTATTCCGGCGTATAACGGACGACGAGCTCGAACTGCCGGTCGCCTTCCAGGACCGAAGTCGCTACGGCTCCACCCATGGCCGCTTGCACGACCAAGTTAACATCACCGGAATTGAGGCCATAGCGCGCCGCCTTGGCACGATCCACCTTGATGTTCAAGTTTGGCTGTCCCAGGACGGGGAAGATGCCGAGGTCCTCAATGCCCCGCACCTGGCTCATTTGGTCGCGGACCTGCTCGGCAAGTTTGGTGATGGTTTGGAGATTGGGACCGACGATCTTGACCGAATTCACGCCTTTGACGCCCGAGATTCCTTCCTCGATGTTGTCCTCAATGTATTGGGAGAAATTGAAGACGACCCCCGGCAGCTCGTTATTAAACTCCGCTTGAATCTGGTCGGTTAACTTATCCTTGTTCAAGCCTTTGGGCCATTCGTCAAAAGGCTTGAGGGGTGCGAAGAGTTCGACGTTGGAGAAGGGTGAAGCGTCGCTGCCGTCGTCCGGCCGGCCATGCTGGGAAACCACAGTAAGGACTTCGGGGTGTCGCAGGAGAATTTCGCGCATTTTTCTCGTCGCTGCCTCACCATCTTGCAGCGAGAGCGTGATCGGCATGGAAGCGCGAATCCAAAAGTTGCCTTCTTCCAAATGCGGAAGAAACTCGCTGCCGAGTTTCGGTGCGATCAGGAAGAAGGTTCCCAGAGAAAAGGCAAGTTCGATTCCTACCACGAGAAAGCGGTGATTGAGTGAAAACCGCAGCGCAGGATTGTATACATGGTGCAACAGGCGGACGACGATGGTTTCGGCTTCCTTCACGTGCTTGGGGAGCAGCATGGAAGCGATCACGGGCGTGACCGTAAACGTTGCGATCAGGGCGCCGGCCAGGGCGTAGCCGTAAGTGCGCGCCATAGGGCCGAAGATCTGACCCTCAACTCCCTGCATGGTGAACAAGGGCACGAAACCGGCCACGGTGATGAGCGCCGAGAATAGAACCGCTTTGTCCACCTGCATGGCGCTGATCAGAATCAGCCGCAATCGATCCGTCCATCCGTGAGCTGCCGTTGAATGTTCCGAGGGTCTCGTCGGGTCGGGCCCCCAAGCTCCCCCCGCCAGGCGCTCGAGCAGGCTCCGTCTTTCCTCCGGGTCGCGCTGAAAATTCTTGAAGATATTCTCCACCAGGATCACGGCCGAATCCACGATGATGCCGAAATCCACCGCGCCCACCGAAAGCAGGTTCGCGCTTTCGCCCGTAATCACCAAAAGGATGGTGGCGAAAAACAGCGCGAAGGGGATGTTCAATCCCACGATGGTCGCGCTGCGGAGATTACCGAGGAAAATCCATTGGATCAAGAAGACCAGCAGGCATCCGAAAATCAGGTTGTGCAGAACCGTGTGCGTGGTGATGGCGATCAAGGAGGAGCGGTCGTAATAAGGAACGACCCTGACTCCCGGCGGCAGGCTCCCATCGTGATTCAGCTTGTCAATGGCCGCTTTGACCTTGGGAATCATGTCGGCGGTCTTTTCCGTTCGCCTCATCACCACGATCGAGCCCACCACATCGTCCTGCTGGTCGCGGCCCAGAATGCCGAGCCTTGGCCGGTAGCCGACCGACACCTTGGCGACATCCCGGACCAGCACGGGGACACCGTTGGCCTGGGCGAGAACCACATTTTCAATGTCGTCAACCTTGTAACCCTGCCGCAAATCATCATTGCCGCCATCATCAATGAGACCGACGCCGCGGATATTGATCGACTGCTGGCCCACGCGGATTTCGCGTCCGCCCACGTTGAGGTTGGCGTTGCCCAACGCCGTCAGGACCTGGGGCACGGTGATGCTGTAGGCTTCCAGCTTGTGAGGGTCCACATCGACCTGGAATTCCTTCGTGGGGCCTCCCCAACTGTTGACGGCAGCGATGCCGGGAATGGTCAACAGCCGGCGCAGGACAATCCAATCCTGAACCGTGCGCAGATTGGTGACTCCGAAATGCTTTGGACCGACGACTTGATAACGATAGATTTCACCCGTCGAGCTGTTCGCTTGAATGGTGGGCACCAGACCGCCCGGCAGGCTAACATTCTGTTGCATCGCCACCGATGCCTGGGCGTAAGCGAAGTTGTAGTCCACCCCATATTTGAAGGTGACGCGCACAAAGGACAATCCATAGAAGGAGGTCGAGCGGATGACATCGATGCCGGGGGTGGTGTAGAGGCCAATTTCCGTGGGAAGCGTGTAGTAACGTTCCATCTCCTCGGCCGAGAGGCCTGGCGCCTGCGCGGTAATTTCCAAGATCACAGGCGTAGGGTTTGGATACGCCTCAATATTGAGCATCTTGAAAGCTATGACCCCGGCGCCGGCAAACAACAGTAGGCCCAACACCACAATCGGGCGGCGGCTCAGGCAAAATGCGATGAGAGATTTGAACATAGGGGTTAAGAGTGTCATTCCGAGCGGAGCGAGGAATCATGCTCTGATTCTTTCTTCCGCATGACGCCTCGCTATGCGGTTTGCCGCCGGGCGAGATTCCTCCCCTTCGCTCTGCTCAGGGTCGGAATGACAGCGTTCACAATCGTTTTCAGCATCCGGCTAGTCGCTCGGTGGTGCTTGCAGCATGTTGCTCAGAAAGACGGCGCCGTCTGCCACGACCAGTTCTCCGCGCTGCAAACCCTCGAGGATCTGAACCCAGTCGTCCTTTCGCAGGCCGGTCTTGATAACTCTTTGCACAAAATGGTGGCGATCGGTTGTCACCCAAGCCGTCATCGTGCCGTCGGATTCGCGTACCACGCCATTCGCGGGTATGGCAGTGGCTTCCACCGGGTCGTGAACGCGAATCACGAAATTAGCGAGCATTCCGGGATGCAGCTCATTGTCGGGGTCCGCGATTTCGGAACGGATCGTTACGCGATGCGTATTCGGATCCACCGACTCGTAGATCTTCGAAACCCTCCCCAAGAACACGCGGTCGGGATAAGACATCACCCGGACTTGAACCTGCTGGCCCAAATGAAAAAGCGGGATTTCGCTTTCAATGACGTTCGCCAGCATCCATTTAATCGTGACGTCGGACACCGCATAGGGCGCCGGCATGTTACCCGGCTGCACCAACCACCCCGGCTGTGCGTTTTTGGAGGTGATTTTGCCGGGAATGGGACTGCGTACCACCAGGGCGGGATCGATCTTGCGCGAGGCGATTATTTGATCGATTTCGGCATCCGTTTTGCCAAAAACGCGGACGGCATCGCGCGCTGCTTTGAGCGCGCCTTCCGCGGTTTGTTGATCGGAGGCCGCCTGTTCCTTCTCGCGCTCGGCCACTCCGCCCAGACCCTGGACGCGCGCCAGTTCCTTGTTAGTCAGCTCGAAAGTCGCCGCCGCGCCGATCAGCGTTGACTCCGCCTGGATGAGGTCAGGACTCTTAATGGTGTAAAGAGGCTGGTCTATGTGAACTTCGGCGCCAAGCTGCGCCAGAGTCGCGATGATGGTCCCCTGATAATCCGGGAAAACTTGCACGGACAGGTCTTCGTCATAATCAATGTTGCCCACCGCTTCCTTCTCAACGGGGAAAAGGTAGCTTCCCACCGGTTCGATCTTGATCGAGCTCAGTTGGCTGGGCGACAGGTCCAAGGTCGCTTCGGACGGGGACGTGTTGGACTTTGCGCCTGATTCCTGCGGCGTATTCGCGTTGGTAGCCTGACTGCGACTGCGGCCGGATTCCAGCAGTCCCGTGGCGACGACAATCGCCACGGCCGCCACCAACACTACGGCGAATCTCTTGCTGATGTGAAGCGGATACTCCATCGTTCTCCTCTACTGTCAATTGGAGCGAAGCGGAGAATCTCCGCAGTTCGCTCATCCCAAGATCTCCTGGCACTCGTCATTCCCGCGAAAGGGGGAATCCACCTTCTTCTAGACCGACGTGGCCCCCTTACGCGGGGGTGACGACAAGGATGATTTCATCTCCTACCGTGGGACCAACATAAAAGATTAAGGCTCAGGCTGGCCGTCTTCCAGTTATCTTGCGGGCAATCCGGCCCTATCTCTAGGACACTATCCTTCGGCCAGATTGACCCTATCTTTTGGTCATTGGCGCCGCGACCGGCGGGCGCTTTGATAGAATTATAGACGCGCTGTAGCGGCGGTCTCTCACCGCCGGCCCAAAACTCGTAAGGCTTCCGGCACTCAGAGACCGCGGCTACAGAGAGGGGGCGGTAGCGAGATGCTTTCATTCTTCCTACGATTAAGTCGTGCCAAGCTTCTCTTCGTCGCCGCGATGATGATCTTGATCGTGGCCCTCATTGATTGGCGTGTCGAACTGAACGTCTCTTTTGGCTTTCTATATCTTTTCCCCATGCTGATCGTGGGCAGTTGCCTGCCGCGCTGGCAACTCGCAATACTGGGAGGATTATGTACCTTTCTGGCGGAACTCTTTTCCCCCTTCTGGAGTACGTGGGATCTGGCAGCAGGGGTTCCCCGCGACATCTTCATGTTCGCTGCCTACTTTGGCACCGCGCTCTTTGCGCACGAATCCGCTAAGAACCGGCGGCTGGCAGAGCGGCACGTGCGTGAGGTCGAACAGGAGGCAGTGCTGCGGCGCGACGCTGAGCAGCAGTTGCAAGCGCTCATCGAGAGCAGCCCGGCAGCTATCCTGACAGTGGATTCTGCCGGTAAGATAGTGATGGCCAATCAAGCCGCCCACGTTTTGCTGGATTTTGAGCCTGGGACCTTGCCGGGCGAATCCATCAAGGACTTTCTCCCGCTCTTGGCCCGCGTGCCGACCGCTGACGAATCCATTCCCAGCTTCCGCACCGCGATGCAGTGCAGTGGCCGGCGCCGCGACGGCGAGGTGTTTCTGGCGGACGTTTGGTTCTCCACCTATAAGACCAGCGCCGGGCCAAGGCTGGCGGCTATGCTCGTGGACAGCTCCGAGGATCTTCGCGACGAGGAGGAAGCCAGCCTGCGCCACCTCATGGTTGCTTCGCGCTTAACCGTCGGAGCTGTCTCGCACGAAGTCCGTAACATCTGCGGCGCCATCGCGGTGGTTTACGAAAACCTTTCGCGCCATCACGAGCTGGCGGCGAGTGAGGACTTCCGCGCCCTGGGTGATCTTGTGGAAGGTCTGGGGAAAATCGCCGCCTTTGAACTGCGACAAAGCGCGGGAAGCGAGGAACCGGCAAGTGTGGACCTTGCCACTGTGCTTGACAACTTGCGCATTGTGATCTCGCCTTCACTACGAGATGCGGGTGTGCTGGTTCGTTGGCACGTCCCCAAAACCTTGCCCCGGGTGTGGGCCGAGCGCCATAATCTGTTGCAGGTACTTCTGAACCTGGCCAAGAACAGCGAGCGCGCCATGCAAGACCAGGAGGTGAAAGAGTTCAGAGTCAGCGCGGCCGTGGAAGGTGAACGGGTCGTGGTGCGCGTCCGCGATACCGGTCACGGCATTTCCAACCCCGAACGCCTGTTTCAACCGTTTCAGGAAGGGGCGGAAGCCACCGGGCTGGGGTTGTACCTCTCGCGGGCTCTGGTGAGAACATTTAACGGCGACCTCCGGTACGAACCAGGACCTCCCGGGTGTTGCTTCGCTTTGGACCTCGTGCCTTGTGTGGAAGGTGGGTAGAGGGGGACCACGCTGCCCAGAAAGCGATCGGAAACGAATGGACAAAACCAGAATCCTGTTACTGGATGATCATGCTCTTTTCCGGGCCGGCCTAAGCCGCTTGGTGGAGAGCGAGCCCGACCTGGAGATGACGGCCCTTTGCGCCACACTCGCCGAAGCCACCGAGATCCTCCGCCAAAAACCGATTGACCTCGTGTTACTCGACTACGATCTGGGAAAAGAGAACGGCTTCGAGTTTATTGCACGCGCCCGGGAGCTCGGCTTCGAGGGCCGGTTCCTCATCGTCACTGCAGGAATGAGCGATGTCGAATCTGTCCACGCGGTCAGACTGGGCGTGGGCGGGATTTTTCCCAAGCATTACTCGCCAGGCTTGCTCGCCCAAGCCATCCGCAAGGTCATGGCAGGAGAGACATGGTTGGATCAGAACTCGATCCAGGCATTGGTGCAAGCGACCCAGAGGCGGGAGGCCCCCGACCTAAAAAAGCCTTTCACAGAAAGGGAGAACCAAGTATTGCAAGGCGTGTTTGAGGGGCTCAGCAATAAGGAAATTGGGGCGCGTCTCGACATTTCGGAGAGTTCGGTGAAAGCGGCTCTGCAACAACTCTTCCAGAAAACAGGCGTGCGCACGCGCAGCCAGCTCGTGCGGATCGCGCTCGAAGAAGGCATTGGCCGCAAGAGGTAGAGCAAGTGGGCGCGGCCCTTGTGGCCGCCCTCACGCAACCATCCGTCAGCCGACGGATTGCCCCTGCAACGTGGTTTTTCCACACGCTACATGGGACGGGCTTGCCTACAGAGATTGTGATAAAATTCCTGCCAATGGGTCTCTTCCTCGACACAACGGGGTCTGCGTTGCCCACTCGTCAAGCCCAAACCAAATCCTTCTATAAGGTGTAGCCAGGATGCCTGATATGCATATAGTTCCAAAACCGACACGGTCCCGACTTTGGCTTGCTGCCAAGACGGTTCTCTTCCTAATAGTTCTGAGCTGCCAAGCGGTGGTGGGGCAGCAATCGCCGCCGAGTGTGCGAATCGACCTCGAGCAGGCTATCCAAATGGCGGTGGTCCATAATCACGCCCTGAAGGCCGCGCGGACCGAGATCCAGCAAAGCCAGGCAGAGGAAATCACGGCCGCCATCCATCCCAACCCGGTCTTTACTTATGATGACCTCTATGTCCCCATTTTCACCCCAAGCCAATTGACCGCGAACACGCTCAATGAGATCACGGAGTTTGACCTCGGTGTCAGTTACACGTTCGAGCGGGGGCACAAGCGGCAGGCACGCATTCGGGCCGCCCGCGATCAGACAGCCGTGACACGCTCGCAGGTCAGCGATACGGAAAGAGGATTGATGTTTAACGTGGCGCAGCAGTTTATAGGCATCCTCCTGGCCAAATCGAATCTTCAGTTCGCAACACAGGATCTGGCCAGCTACCAGCAGACCGTAGATTTGAGTAGCGAACAGTACAAAGCGGGGGCGATCAGTGAAGGCGACTTGCTGAAGATCAAGCTGCAATTGCTACAATTTCAGATGGACGTCTCTCAAGCACGGCTGAGTCTGGTCCAAGCTTTCGCTAGCCTGCGCGCCCTGCTGGGCTACGATGCGCTCCCGGAGGGATACGATGTGGTCGGCGAGCTTGCTTGCGAGCCTCTAAAGCTAAATCAAGAGGATCTGCAACTCAAAGCGCTGCAACTGCGCCCGGATTACGTCGCGGCACAACAGGGTGTTACGGCCGCACAGAGCCAATACTCCTTGGCCAAAGCCAACGGCAAACGCGACTTGACCACCACCTTCGACTATACCCACGTTTCAGCACTGAATGCCGCAGGATTGACCCTTAGCATTGAGATCCCCATCTATGACCGAAATCAGGGTGAGATCGCTCGCACCCACTACGCCATCGCCCAGGCGCAGGAGACCAAAACAGGTACCGAACAAGGTGTGATGACGGACGTGGCCAATGCTTACCAGGCATATAAGACCGGCGACGAGGTGGTTCAACTTTACCTCTCCGGCTACCTGAAGCAGGCCGAGGATTCGCGCGATATCAGTGAATACGCTTACAAGCGCGGCGCCGCCAGCCTGCTCGATTTCCTGGATGCCGAGCGAAGTTACCGCGCCACCCAATTAGCTTACCGCCAGGCTTTAGCCACTTCCATGCTCGCCATCGAACAGTTGCGAGAAGTCGTAGGAACGAGGAAACTGCAATGAAAACAGCAAGCAAAACCCTCAAATGGAAAGCGCTTCCTCTAATCCTCGTGGGACTGCTCTTCCTGGCGGGGTGTGGGCAGCGTGGTGCGGACGCCGGAGCCTCTTCGGTTTCCTATGGCCCCGCTCCGGGCGAGGAACCCAAAGCGCAATTGTTCACCGTCCCCCCAGAGCAGATGGCGCACGTCGAGGTGACACCGGTGAAGGTGACGCGTTTGCCTCGCGTGCTTCGCCTGACGGGTTCGGTGGCTTACAACAATTTCAAAACCACGCCGGTCATTACGCAAGTGAGCGGGCCGGTCTCGCGGATTCTGGTTTCACCAGGTGAGGTAGTCCGCACCGATCAACCCATGCTTTATGTGAGCAGCCCGGACTACGCGCAATTGCGTTCCACTTATCTGAAGGCTCGCGACGCCTTTGGATTGGCGGAGAAGAGTTATAACCGCGCGAACGACCTTTATGCGCATCACGCCATTGCCGAGGCGGACCTTCAGCAGGCCGAATCGACGCGAAACCAGGCGCAAGCGGATCTCGAATCGGCCCAGCAGTCGTTGAAGGTTTTGGGGATCAACCAGCTCGATCGTTTGCTAAAGGCCCCGGTTTCACCGGAGATTCCCGTCCTGGCACCCCTGGTCGGGGAAGTGGTGGAAAGGCTTGTCGCCCCCGGCCAAGTGATCCAAGCTGGCGCCACACAATGTTTCACGATCTCTGACATGACCACGGTGTGGGTATTGGCCAATGTTTACGAGCACGACCTGGGATTCGTTCACCTCGGGGACGCCGTGACGATCCAGACCGACGCTTATGCCACCTCCTTTAGCGGAAAGATTTCGTATATTGCCACGGCCCTGGATCCCACTTCCAGAACCCTCCAGGTGCGCATTGAGACCATTAATCCCGGCAAGAAGCTGAAGAGGGATATGTACGTTACGGCGCTTGTTCACGCCGGCGTGACGGAAGGCGCGCTCACGGTGCCGGACGCGGCCATCCTTCGAAATAATGAAAATCAACCGTTCGTTTACGTAGAGGAAGCCTCCGGCCAACCCCATCAGTTCGCGGAGCGGCTGGTCACAATTGGAGATAGCCAGGAGGGCAAGACGCAGATCCTGAGCGGACTGCGCGCCGGCGAACGAGTGGTCGCCGACGGAAGCCTGTTTTTGCAATTTGCCAATTCCTATCAGCGGTAGCGCAGACAACTGACGACTGACCATGATTCATCGCATCGTTCAATTTGCATTAAACCAGCGGTTCCTAATCGTGATGATGACTGCCTTTATGGTTGTGGCAGGAATCGTCGCGTTCCGACGTATGCCGGTGGACGCCTACCCGGACCTCTCGCCGCCCATGGTGGAAGTCATCACGCAATGGCCAGGGCACGCCGCGGAGGAAGTCGAGCGGCTTGTGACCCTGCCCATCGAAGTTGAAATGAACGGAATTCCTCGTCTGGTATTCAAGCGGTCCATTTCGCTCTATGGACTCTCGGACGTCATTCTTACGTTTGAGGAAGACGCAGACGATTATTGGGCACGTCAGGTGACGTTTGAGCGGTTAAGCGACGCCAATGTGCCCACCGGGGTGACGCCTTCGCTGGCCCCCCTGTTCTCGCCCAGTGGGCTTGTTTACCGCTACATCATCGAAAGCCCGGACCACTCGCCCCAGGAAATGAAGACCATCGAGGATTGGGTGCTGGAGCGAGCGTACAAGTCAGTCCCTGGAGTGGCCGACGACTCCGGCTTTGGCGGCACGGTGATGCAATACCAGGTGCTGCTGGATCCTTCTCGTGTTTATGGATATCACATCACCGTCCCTCAAGTGGTTCAGGCTCTCTCTGCCAACAATGCCAACGCCGGAGGCGGATTCTATTCGCAGGGAGGGCAATTCTACTACGTGCGCGGGCTGGGGCTGGTGCGAGACACCAAAGACATTGGCGAAATTGTAGTGACCAGTGTCAACGGCGCTCCGGTCCGGATCAGCGACATCGGCGAAGTGACTATGGGGCACGCGCCGCGGCTGGGGGAGTTTGGCTTCCAGAATAACGATGACGTCGTCGAGGGCGTCATCCTGATGCGCCGAGGCGAACAAACTCAAAATGTTCTAAAAGGAGTGGAGGAGAAAACAAGGGAATTGAATGAGCAGATCCTCCCCAAGGACGTTAAAGTTCGGCCTTATTACGACCGCAGCGATCTGGTGAAGCTAACTACCGAAACGGTAGAGAACAACCTGCTTCGGGGCATGGTGCTGGTGCTGATCGTGCTGGTCTTCTTTCTGGTGAGCTTCCGCGCCGCCCTGATCACGGCGCTCACCATTCCTTTGGCTCTGCTCTTTTCTTTCATTATTCTTCATGCGCGCAATATCTCCGCGAACCTGCTCTCCATCGGGGCCATCGATTTCGGCATCATCATTGACGGCACGGTGGTCATGGTGGAGAACATTTACCGTGAGCTAGGCTTGCGCTACGGGACGGATTACAAACTGGACGAGGTCATCATCGCTGCGGCTCGCGACGTGGACCGTCCGATTTTCTATTCTGTGGCCGTCATCATCGCAGGCTATCTTCCCATTTATGTGTTGCACGGGCCTTCCGGTATGCTGTTCCACCCCATGGCGGATACCATGTCCTTTGCCTTGATTGGCTCCTTGATTCTGGCCCTGACGCTGGTTCCCGTCATGGCCTCCTACTGGTTTCGAGCGGGAGTGAAGGAGAAAACCAATCGCGCCTATGAATGGTTCAAGCAGGAATATGCTACAGAGCTGAATTGGTGCCTGGACCGCCCCAAACTAACCATGCTGATGGCCACGGTGATCTTCGCCGCCACTTTGCTGCTGGTGCCGTACATTGGCGGCGAATTCATGCCTCACCTGGATGAGGGGGCTTTGTGGGTCCGGGCGACCATGCCGTACACGATCTCCTTCGAGGAAGCCGCTAAGATTACGCCCCAAATTCGCCAAATCCTGATGTCATACCCTCAAGTTACGGTCGTCGGCTCAGAGCTTGGACGCCCAGACGATGGAACCGATCCCACCGGCTTTTTCAACGTTGAATTCTATGTGGGGCTGAAGCCTTACAACGATAAAGCCTGGGCAGGATCGCTTCACACCAAGGAGCAACTAACGGACTCACTCCGTGATCGACTCAAAGCTTTCCCGGGCATTATTTTCAATTTTACCCAGCCGGCCGAGGACGCCGTGGACGAAGCATTGACCGGCCTGAAGAGTGCTCTGGCCGTAAAGGTATACGGCGCTGACTTGAATATCCTGCAAGACACGGCTTTGCAAATCAAGGACACGCTGGCCAGAATTCCCGGATTTTCGGAATTAACGGTGGTGCGCGAGCTTGGGCAGCCGAGTCTGCTCATTGACGTCGACCGGGCGAAAATTGCCCGCTATGGAATTAACGTGTCGGATGTGGAGGCCGTGATCCAAGCGGCTGTGGGCGGACAGGCTGCTACACAAGTCATCCAGGGCGAGAAACTTTTCGACCTTGTCGTCCGCATGAGGCCGCAATTCCGCGAGAGCGCGCGGGAAATCGGAAACCTTCTGGTCGGCACTCCGGCGGGCCAGCAGATTCCCTTGAAGCAGCTTGCGGACATCCGGCAAGGGAACGGCGCGTCTTTCATCTATCGCGAAAACAACTCGCGCTACATCGGAATCCAGTACAGCATTGTCGGGCGCGATCTGGAGCGGGCTGTGGCCGATGGGCAGAAGGCCGTGCGCAACGCAGTGCATTTGGCGGCCGGGTACCGTCTGGAATGGGGGGGAGAATATAGCGAGTTCCTCGCCGCCAGGGCTCAGCTCACGGTCATTGGTCCGATCACCGTGCTGCTCATCTTCCTCATCCTTTTCGCGCTCTACGGTAATTTCAAGTTCCCCGTCATCGTGGTGCTCAGCGTCGTCATGACGGAACCGGTCGGGGCGTTGCTGGCCCTCAAGCTGACCCACACTCCCTTTAGCGTATCTTCCGTTCTAGGCTTGCTGGTGCTGATGGGCGTCTCGGTTGAGACGGCAGTCATCGACGCTTCCTACATCAACAAACTGCGCTTGCAAGGGGATGAAATCCGCAAGGCGACCTTCGATGCCTCTTTGGTGCGACTCCGGCCCATCATGATAACGGCTTTGGTTGCCTGCCTGGGGCTTCTTCCCGCGGCGCTCTCAACGGGCATTGGCTCGGACTCGCAGAAGCCTTTTGCTATCGTCATTGTCGCCGGCTTGATTTCCCGGCTGTTTCTGGGGCGCATAGTGAGTCCCGTATTGTATCAGTTGGTGGCCCGAGAGGGTGACGTGCTGCAGGTGTAATTGATTTTCGCGCGCGCGGCCTTTAGAATCAGATTGGGGTATGGTGGGTGTTTCTCGAATAGACTGAGGAGGTCCATAAATTGATCCGGAAAAGCTGGGCTAGCTATAAAGTCTGGAGCGGGGTTTTACTGCTTGCGGCAGGAGTTTTGATGGCGCGCGGGATGGCGAAGGTCAAAGCGAATGGCCCGGATGATGCCGCCCTGGACGAAAAGGTCATCTCCTACGTTCGCATGAGGTACGGTATTCCTGATACGGTGAAAATCACGGCGGCCCCATTCCAGGCGTCGGGTTTCCCCGGCTTCCTGGCCTCGACGCTCATCACCGACGACGGCAAGCAAAAGAATAATACGAGCGTGTTCCTTACCAATGACCGCCACTACCTTATCGTGGGGTTCCTTTTTCCTGTCGGCAAAGACCCGAAAAACGAAATCGCTCAACATGTGCGTGAACAATTCAAGGTCCCTGAAACGACCACCCTCACGGTCGGGCCGTTCCATAACTCCGGCATTCCCAACTTCTTGGCGACCACCGTGGACGCTGATAACGGGAAACAGAAGCAAACTCAGGATTTTTACATTACCGAGGACAATCGGGTTTTGGTGTTGGGAAGAATCTTCAACTTGGGCGTGGATCTCCGGCGGGAAGCGTTGCGAATGATTGCGACCACCAACCAGCCAACCCAGGGTCCGGCGCATGCCCCGGTGACCATTGTGGAATACGCGGATCTCGAGTGCCCGATGTGCGGGAAGCTCCATGAATTCCTTGAAAAAGAGGTCCTGCCGAAATACGGGGACAAAGTTCGAGTTATTTTCAAGGAGTTTCCCCTCGTGCAAATCCATGACTGGTCGCTGACGGCCGCGATTGCCAACGAATGCGTTTACAAGATGAAGCCGGAGGCCTTCGCGGCTTACCGTTCGTTGATTTTCCAGAATCAAACCACCACCAATGCCGCCAACGTGCGCGACAACCTTTTGAGTTATGCGGACCAGGTGGGAGTGGACCGCATGAGGCTGGCAGGGTGCCTGGATTCCAAAGCTTCACTCCCCCACGTCGAAGAGGGGGCTCGCGAAGCAAAGGAGTTGGACCTTCAGAGTACGCCGACCTCTTTTATCAATGGACGAATGTTGGTGGGATTCGTTTCACCTGAGGCCTATTACGAAGCAGTTGATGCAGCCTTGAAAGAAGCCAAATAGCATGAAGAAAAAAGGCATATTAGCTTCGAGCTTGATGGTCGTTTTATTTCTCAGCTTGGGGAACCTTGCCTCGGCGGGCAGCCAGGGGACGTGGGGCAGCCGATCATGGGAGCCTCGGGAACGCGTCGGGATTGAGAAGCTGCTGGCTTTGCTTGATAGCGATCGATTTAGAAGTTACTTGGGCCTGGAAGGCCCGCAGGTGGAGCGGCTGCGCCAGATCGCGCTCGAGACAGAGAAGGCTAATGTGAAAATCAGGGCCGAGATAGAAGTGCGGAGCATCGAGCTCCGGGAAGCCCTCCGCGCCGACAAACCCGACCGCGATGAGATTCTGAAAAAGGTGCAGGAAATCTCGGACCTTCGCGGGGGAATGATGACACAGCATGTAGAGGCGATCCTTGCGGCCAAGTCTGTTCTTACCCCCGAGCAGCAAAGGAAAGTATTGTTCATCATCGAGAACCGCGAGGAGGGTGGGCCTGCCGGAGAAGGACGATGGGGCGCGCACGCCAAACCCCTCCCGAGGCCCGGGGAGTCGCCCCAACCGGCCCCACCTCATCCCGGCGAGCCACCGGTGCAATAAAATAAGTGAAGCCCGTGATGGCGAGGGCGAAAGAACGGGTCGTAGGGCCGGCCCTTGTGGCCGCTCACGGGCAACCATCCGTCAGCCGACGGATTGCCCCTACTACACCCGCGTCAGCGTTTGACCGCGTGAAGCAACAAGGCGCCTTCTTCCTTGAATTTCCGCATATGTTCCGCATCACGGAACCAGCGCCCTGTGTAAACGTCCGGCGTAGGTGAGCGGTCAGGAATGCGTCGGTGGCGCACCGCGCGAAATCCGGCTTGGCGGAAGAGCTCGGCCCACTCCTCGGCTGAGAAAAGATGGGTCTGCACCTTGAACAACCCTCCCCATTGGTGGCAGTGGAGATTGTCGCGGTAGTAATTGATGAGAACCCAGGCCGTGCCGCCCGGCGATAGCACGCGGAAGATTTCACGGAGGCCCTGCGCGGGGTCCGGCCAGTAATAGGCCGACTCGACGGAGAGGACCTTTGTAAAGTGACCGCTGTCCCAGGGAATAGCCTCCACTGCGCCGTGCGCGAAGACCACGTTAGGCAGTGGAGCGCTCAGCGCCTCCGCCCGCCCCAGCATGGCATCGGAAACATCCATCCCCGCCGCTAGACCAGCGGGAACGAGAGGCGCAATCCTCCGCACCAACCAACCTGTTCCGCAGCCCACATCGAGGACTTTGTCCCACGGCTCGAATTCGATGAGATCAAGCACCGGCTCGACGATCGGTAGATGGTGTTCTTCCATCTCGTCGCCGCGCCCCGCTTCCGCCCAGCGGTTGAATTCTTCGCGCAGTTGATGTTCGAGCGATTCATCGGTCATGCGAGATGGATAACCCTAGGATTTTTTCGCGGGTCTAGGAGTTTGTGACGTTAATCGGACGATTGGCGCTCCGATTCTAAGCTGGAACAGGTTTGGCGTTTTGAATTGTAACCTTCGGCTCACTCGCAGGGGCCGGGACTGGCAACCCATGTTCGCGAAGTAAGGCCACGTGTTCCTCCATGCCCCACTTGGCCTTGTAGAGACAATCTTCGATGGAGTTGCCCACACCCGTAAACCCTTCCAAGTCGGGAGAATAGAACCCGAAGAAATTGGGGTCTTCTGTGGCTTCTATGACGAGTGAGTATTTCATGTCGATCATCCGCGCTCACCTCTTCTTGATGCCTGCTGCCTTGAGTATAGCTTGGCAGGTCCCGGTTGGCACCTCTTTCGGGCCATGGTCGTCAATCCGGATCAACCGCTCAACACTGGGCTTGAAGTAATAGCCAATGGAACCTTTTTACTTTACCGGCCTGAATCCCTCCGTCTCCAGCAGCCGGGTCAACTCACTGAACTTCATAAATGCAGCCTATCAGCCCTGCACCTTTGTCAGCAGCTCCACGAACTTCTGCTCCCGCTCGCCCTGATCGAATCCCAGTTGTTTCTCCAGGACCTGGGTAGTATTCATGGAGCAGAACTTGGGGCCGCACATGGAGCAGAAGGCAGCGTCTTTGTAGGTTTCGTTGGGCAGCGTTTCATCGTGCATGGAGCGGGCCATTTCGGGATCGAGGGAAAGGTCAAACTGCCTGTTCCAGTCGAAGAGGAAGCGCGCGTAGGAGAGCGCATCGTCGCGGTCGCGAGCTCCGGGGCGGTGCCGGGCAATGTCGGCCGCGTGGGCGGCAATCTTGTAGGCGATGATGCCCTGACGGACGTCGTTCTTATCCGGGAGTCCAAGGTGTTCCTTGGGCGTAACGTAGCAGAGCATGGAGGCCCCGTGCCAGCCGATCATGGCCGCCCCGATGGCCGAAGTGATGTGGTCGTAACCCGGCGCGATGTCGGTGACCAGCGGGCCCAGCGTATAGAACGGCGCTTCGTGGCACATCTCGATTTCCTTGTCCACCTGGAGCTTGATCTGATCCATGGGAATGTGCCCAGGACCTTCAATCATCACCTGGACATCGTATTCCCAGGCTTTCCTGGTGAGCTCACCTAGGGTCCTCAGCTCGGCGAATTGCGCTTCGTCGCTGGCGTCCGCCAGGCAGCCTGGACGCAGGCCGTCGCCCAAGGAAAAGGAGACATCGTATTTCTGAAAGATCTTGCAGATTTCTTCGAAGTGCGTATAGAGAAAATTCTGCTGGTTATTCTCGACGCACCACTGGGCCAGAATCGCCCCGCCCCGGCTGACGATGCCGGTGATGCGTTGACGCGTCAGGGGAATATACTCGCGCAGCACGCCGGCATGGATGGTCATGTAATCCACGCCCTGCGCCGCCTGCTCCTCAATCACTTCGAGCATGATCTCGGGTGTCAGCTCACGCACGCGTGACACGCGCGAAAGGCCTTCGTAAATGGGCACTGTGCCGATAGGAACGGGACTGTGACGCAGAATCGCTTCGCGAATCTCGTGAATGCTGCCTCCCGTCGAGAGATCCATCGCCGTATCGGCCCCGAAATGGACGGCGGTGTGGAGTTTCTCCAGCTCCTGCTCGACGTTGGAAGCGGTCGCGGAGTTGCCGATGTTGGCGTTGATTTTGCACTTCGCCGCAATGCCAATGGCCATGGGCTCAAGCTCGAGGTGGCGGACGTTGGCCGGAATGATCATGCGTCCGCGGGCCACCTCGGACCGAATGGATTCCGCGGAAAGGTTCTCGCGCTTGGCCACGAACTCCATCTCTTCCGTAACGATCCCTTGGCGCGCATAGTGCATCTGCGTCACCACAGGTCCAGTCCGCTTCTTGACCCAATCACTCCGAATTGGAGGCAACATAGGCTTTTTCTCCCAGCTTACGAATTTCCCCGAACCTTGTGGCGCCGACCCCACGCCGGCGGGAGTAACGCCACGAGGATACCCCGAAAATCCAGTTTAGCGCCTGCCTCGACGCCCCGCAAGCCGCGAACCCCTGTAGGGGCGGCCCTTGTGGCCGCCCTGGGCAACCATCCGTCAGCCGACGGATTGCCCCTACAACTCCCCCAGCGGCGGTCTAGGTCGGGGCAAGCCCCAGCCCCCATTTTCCGCAAGCACTGCCTTAAGTTCCTCTGCCGTATTGACAGGCGGCTTGCACGAAGACCCGATGCAAACCAGCGCCAAGGGCGCATGGGCAAGGGGCAAGTTGGGCAACGTAGTGGCGAGCCCGGGTGGGAGTTCGCCACTCCTTATCACCCCTGGGGGAAACGCGAACACTCGCTTGCTGGCGCGCGCCGCTTGGTAGGCGGTGGTTAAGAGCTCGGAAGTCCGCTCATCCTTGGCTTCGCCTATCACCACCACTTCAACAGGAGGTTCCAGGTGGCTAAACAGGGCCAGCCCATAAGTAGAGGCGAAGAGGCCGTAATCGGCGGCCTTCGATGCAAACAGAGCCAGCGTTTCTCCCGCTCTCTCATGGAAGTCCGGGCGGGCGGCAAGGCTGGCAAGACGGTCGAGAACAAGGACCGCCACAGAATTGCCCGCCGGAGTCGGCGAATCCTGGAATGGCTTGCGGAACATTGTGAGGTTTCCCAGCCGGTCATCCAGGTCGCGCGCGGCATCCAAGAACCCGCCGCCATGGTCATCCCAGAAGCGGCGCAAAGTGATCTGCATCAGCTCCAGGGCGCGATCAAAGTAGAGGCGAGCGCCGGCAAGCTCATAAGCGTCCAAGAGCGCAGCGACCATGAACACCTGGTCGTCCAGCAATCCCTCGACACGCGCCTGACCGTTCACGAGGCTGTGGAACATACCCTTTTCGGGATCGTAGGCCTTGACGAGAAGGAGGTCGAGAGCGGCCAGGGCCCTATCGCGAGCCCCAGCCAAGCCGAGAACTTTGAACGCCTCGAGGAGGGCGGATATCATCATCCCGTTCCAACTGGCGTAAATCGTTTTGTCTACAAAGGGCGTAGGCCGCTGGGCCCGCGCTTCCCGCAGCTTGGCCTTGGCCCTCGCCAACACCTGCCCGACCTCGTCCGGCTTTAGTCCTACGCGAGCAGCAATGGCCTTGAAGGGTTGGTCCACGAACAGGACATTCTTGGCGGGGTTGTGTTGCATCTCGCCTTGAGGCTCGATGTGGTAGTAGAGTGATGCCACGTGCGCCTCGAGCGGGCTGAGAACCGCTTTGGTCTCCTCCAGGGTCCAGGTGAAGTAGTCACCATCATCTTCCAAACTGTAGTCTGCGTCCTGGCTGGCGTAGAATCCGCCTAGCGGGTCGGAGAGAACATTTCCTACAAAGGAGAGTATGCCCTCGGCAATCTCCCGGAAGAAGCCATTTCCCGTCACCTGAAAGGCGCGCAGGTAGCTGACGAGCAGGCCGGCGTTGTCATACGCCATCTTCTCGAAATGCGGCACGATCCAGCGCTCGTCAACTGCATAGCGATGAAAGCCACCCTCCAATTGGTCGTAGATGCCGCCCCAGCCCATATGCTCGAGCGTATTGGTCACCACGGTCAGAAAGGCGAATTGGCGAGTTTGGAGATAGGCCTCCAGCAGCAAGTCGAGGGCGCTGGGGTGGGGAAACTTTGGGGCGTTGCCGAACCCGCCGAACTGCGCGTCGTACATTCCTCTGACGCTCTCCAGCACGCCGTTGAGAACTTCCCTTCCTGCTCCTTCGCCGTCCCGATGAAAGCGCTCCATCCCTGACAGCGCCTCGGAGATCTTCTGCGCGCTCTCCAAGACTTGGGACCGCTGGGCTTTGTAGCTCTGCGCGACGGCTTCCAGCACACGTCTCATCCCCGGCCGGCCGTACTGGTCCTCCGGTGGGAAATACGTGCCGCCGTAAAACGGTTTGCCTTCGGGCGTGAGGAACGCCGTCAGCGGCCACCCCCCTTGCCCGCTCAGAGCGCTCACGGCAGTCTGGTACCTCGAGTCGATATCCGGGCGTTCATCACGGTCCACTTTCACCGCCACGTAGTGCTCATTAATCAGGCGGGCAACTTCCGGGTTCTCATAGCTCTCCCGATCCATTACGTGACACCAATGGCACCAGACCGCACCGATGTCTAGAAGGATGGGTTTGTCCTCTTCGCGAGCCTGTGCAAAGGCTCGCCCTCCCCATTCCTGCCAGTTAACAGGCTGGCGCGCGGCGCTGCGCAAATAAGCGCTGGCCGCCTGCCCTAACTCGTTTGTGGGCTCGTTGAAGTTCATCAGACTCACAGACAAGCTGGAAAATGGAAACTGCGAGCATCTCCCCGCAATTCTCCCGCATTAGGTCGGCGACCGAAATTTGGAAGCAGCTCCCCGCAATCCTGCTGTATACGGTCGAAGATCCACGAACAAGTTTCCATTTTCTATTTTCCAGTTTCTTGTTTCTTGCCGCTACTGTACGCGCGAGGAGTTGGGCGGCTCCTCTTCGGTCTGCGCATCATCCAGAGGTTTGCGTCCCGCGAAGCCTTCCTCGATTCCGTGCCAGTACCCAATGCGCGCTTCTCCCAACTTCCAGCAGAGATAAACCTTCTCGCCTCCTCGTAGGCTTGGGAAGTCCACCAGACCCGTCTCGAGATCCTTGACCAAGCACCCGATTTGTTGGATCTCCTCCACCGCGCGGGTCAATTGCTCGGCAACCTTTTCACGCTGGGCTTTCTTGCGGTTGAGCTCCGCGAAAGGCGGAAGCGAGCCACCCAGCATCATGATTCGCAGCGCGGCGTCGGAGATTTCCGCGGTGATGCTGTCCAGGAGGCGCTTCTGCTTGCGAGCCTCCTCGAGAAACCGCCCGATCGCAGGCAAAAGCTCTTCGGCTTCTTGGCGATTGAAATACTTTTCGGCCATGGAAGTACATTCAAGAGTCGAGAGTCGAAAGTCGAGAGTTAAAACCCTTTGACTATCGACTCTTAACTCTCGACTCTCAACTGCTCTCCAGCATCCGCTCCAGCGCCACACGCGCCCAGCGTTTGGTTTCCGAGTCCACGGCAACCTGGTTCACCACCTGCCCATCCACCAGGCTTTCCAGCGTCCAACAAAGGTGCTGGGGCGAAATTCGATACATCGTGCTGCACATGCATACGCAATCGTCGAGAGGGATAATCCGGCGGTCCGTATGCTCCGCCGCCAGGCGGTTCACGAGGTGGATTTCTGTGCCTACGGCCCATTGGCTCCCCGGCGGCGATTCCACCACTCGCTTGATGATGTATTCGGTTGAACCCACGTCGTCCGCCAACTGGCAGACTTCCCAGGAACACTCCGGGTGAGCGATGACCCGGATGCCTGGATGCGCTTGGCGTGCCCGCGCGACGTGTTGGGGCAGGAATCGCAGGTGTACGGAACAGTGTCCCTTCCACAAGATGACGCGCGCCTTCCGCATATCCGCCTCGGAAAGCCCGCCCGCCTCCTGGCGTGGATTCCACACGGCCATTTGATCCAGCGCAATGCCCATGCGGTAGGCGGTGTTGCGGCCCAGGTGCTCATCCGGCAGAAATAAAGCTTTCTCGCCCCGCGCCAAAGCCCACGCCATCAGCTTTTTCGAGTTCGAGGACGTACATACTGCGCCGCCGTTTCGGCCCACAAAAGCCTTGATGGCGGCCGTCGAGTTGATGTAGGTAACAGGAACGATCTTGGCCCCGGTGGCGCGGTTCAATTCCTCCCAACAGGTTTCCACCTGATCGAGCTCGGCCATGTCGGCCATTGAACAGCCGGCGTTCAGGTCAGGAAGCATTACGATTTGGTGATCGGCGCTCAATATATCCGCGCTCTCGGCCATGAAGTGCACGCCGCAAAAAACGATGTACTCTGCCTCCGGCCGGGCGGCCGCCAATTGCGAGAGTTTCAGAGAGTCGCCTCGGAAATCGGCAAACTTCACCACTTCATCGCGCTGGTAGTGATGCCCCAAGATGATCAGGCGCGGCCCCAGCGCGCTTTTCGCGCCGACGATGCGCTCCTCGAGCTCTTGCTCGGAAAGCCCCACGTAGAGTTCCGGTAGGGTACTGAAGACTGCCGTCGCCATTTCGATCCCTCAGATCATTTTAATCCAGTTCGCGCCCGGCTTGCAGCGATACCGTCCTTGCCATGCCGATGTCATTCCCGCGAAAGCGGGAATCCACCCCCAAGCCGCGGAAGAAGCGACTGAAGACGAACTGGATGCCCGCTTTCGCGGGAATGACGCCCATTGCGCGCCACGACTACCCCCCGATGTACACCATGGTGCGGTCCGGCTGGACGAAATCGGGCTCGTTGATGCGGTGGCCGGATTCTTTCTGATGAACCGCATTGAAGAAGAACTGCCCAATGTCGCTGTCCATTGCTCCATTGCGAACCAGGTGCCGCACATCATGCTCTTCCATCGAGAACAGACACGTACGCAGCTTCCCGTCGGCGGTCAGGCGGATTCGGCTGCACTGCCCGCAGAAGGGGATGGAAACCGGTGCGATTATTCCAATTTCACCCCGCCCATCCGCGAAGCGATAACGCAGGGCGGTTTCGGTCGGGGAATGACGAGGTATCTCGATGAGAGGGAAGATCGGCATGATGGCCGCAACGATTTCCCTCGCGGTGACCACTAACTCGCGCCTCCAGGAATGGTCAGCATCCAGCGGCATGAATTCGATGAAGCGCAGAATGATGTCGCGCTCCCGGGCCAGGCGGGCAAAATCCACAATTTCATCGTCGTTGAATCCGCGCACCAGCACGATGTTTACCTTTACAGGCTTCAACCCCGCCTCCAAAGCCGCATCGATTCCGGCCATCACTTTCTCGAGTGAACGCGAGGTGCGCGTCATCCGCGTGAACTTAGCTGTGTCTAACGAGTCCAGACTCACGGTGACACGGGGAGAGCCAGCCGCGGCGAGTTTCCCGGCCATTTCAGGCAGAAGGTAACCGTTCGTGGTAATCGCCACGTCCTCGAGGCCATCAATCTGCCGCAAACCCGCGATGAAGTCCACGACTCCCGGGCGCAGCAGGGGCTCGCCTCCTGTAACACGCACTTTGCGGATCCCGAGCCCTGCTAGAATCCGGCTGAGCCGCAAAAACTCCTCCCAGCTCAGCAGGTCCCGGTGCGGAAAGTAGTTCTTCGGATCGGCGGACTTGCAGTATATACAACTGAAGTTGCACCGGTCCGTCACCGAAATGCGGAGGTCGTGAATCTCACGCCCGAATTTGTCCTTCAACACCATCTCTGCCAACGAAGGTTTTGGATACGTCCCGCCACGCGGGGCGCACTTCAAAGCCAAGCCCCAAACAAAAAGACCTACCCGCGTTTGAAGTAGGCCTTGTCCTCCTTTCCAAACACGGGAGGCGGCTCGATTTCTCAAGCCACCCTGTCGGCCCGCAAGGCTTGGGCTTGTGTTGTGCCTTTAGCAACCCCGGGCTCGGAGAACACTTTTAATCCTAGAGCATTAGATGACCGGATGCAATATAAGGTTCTGTATAAGGTTCTGTTGGGTGCCTTCGCACAGACTGCCACATCAAGGGTTATGTGGGCGCCACCCGCGGATGGGGACCACAAATCCTCGGGGATTGTTTACTCGCTGGGTGGAATTTGCTGTGCGCCGTGGATAACGGCAAGCACGTCGATCTGATCAGGCTTGATGTAGTAGATGATTCGGAAGGGCCCTTCCAGAACCTGACGAATTTGCGGGACCTCGAATTCCGCGACCTCCCGCCCCGACAAGGGGAACTCAGCAATTTGCTGCGAGCGTCTGGTCAGGCGGTCGATAACGTGGAGGGCGTATTGAGGCGAATTCCTTGCGATGTAGGTGTGAATGGCCGAGGGATGGTCGCGCGCAGTGTCGGTCCAGTGAACCTTCACTTTCCGAGGTCATAACCCGCGCGGACTGTTTCGACGCTAGTGGTGCGCCCCGCTTGGCTGTCGGCCAGCCCTGATTCGATGGCCAGACGCACGTAGATTTCACGCATCAGGTCATCCCAGGTAGAGCCGTCCGGCAATTTCTCGATTAGCTTTCGAGCCTCCTCCTTGATGTTAGTTGTTGCCATCCGCAGATCCCCCCTCCTCCTCCCCAGCGTACCTAAGCAATGTTACGACATCACCTACGCGCGCGCAACCAGTATCAGGGCAAGTGTCCGCAAGGTCTTCCCGCTCCACCGCGATCAGGACACTTGAACCGATTAGCGCGGCCATCGCGACTCTGCCACCATGGGTTGCTTTGCCGAGAGCTTCTCACGACCTGTGCATAGGACGGGCCAACTTGTGGCACAGGCAAGGGTGCCTGCGTCACCAGTCGGGGGCGGGAGATTCCGTGTAAAGTGTAACTTGACACAATACGGACTTGGGGATAATCTTGCCGAGTGAGGATTCGGAATGTGGTCCATCGGGGATTGCGGCGCTTCATCGAACGCGACGATCCCTCCGGATTAGCTCCGCCAGTAGTCGAGAAGGTCCGCAACATACTCACCTTCTTACAGGAAATCGAAGACGCCCAGGAATTGCGCGCTGTCCCTAGCTGGAAAGCCCACCAGCTTACGGGCAGCCGAAAAGGAACCTGGAGTCTCACCGTCGCCCGAAATTGGAGGATCACGTTCAGGATTGATCCCTTGGAAGGAGAAATCTTCAATCTGGACTATGAGGACTATCGCTGAAAGGAACGCAAACGGGATGCGCATGGCGCGGCCAGCACACCCTGGTCAGTTCATCAGGATGGAGATCATCGAACCTCTAGGGCTCTCCGTTACTAACGCCGCCAGGATTCTCGGCGTGACGCGACCGGCCCTCTCCGCGCTTTTGAACGCCCGCGCTGCGCTTTCTCCCGAGATGGCGCTCCGCGTCGAAAAGGCCTTCGGTCTCAAGATGGAGACTCTGCTGCGGATGCAGACGGCTTTCGAGATCGCCGAAGTTCGACAAAAAGCAGGAGAAATCAGAGTGGAGCGATATGTGCCGAAGGCCACAGGCGCACCGCCGGGCGACGCATAAACCGATCCATGTGCGGGCACCGGATGACCCCTCAGGCGCGTGACTGCGCCCTGGATGCGGTAAGCCCTTGGAGCGGCGCAGGGGTTGCCCACGTACAGGGCAAGGGCAGGGCCACTGCACGACAGGCACGGCCAAAGTCTAAGAGCCGCGGATCCCAAAACCGAGGGGCCGCGCTACAAGCTATGCATGGACCGGAGTCAATCGTGGCACAGGCAAGAGTACCCGTGCCACAGCAATAGAAAAGGCCGGTCGCGCTGGCGCGCGGCCGGCCCATAATCCCCCACAATCCAGCCCTGAGTCAGGCCGGGACCTTTTCTTCAACCTCTTGAGCGGGGTGACCGATCTGGACTAATTCGGTTTTCGGCTGCTTTAGCACCAACTCTTCGTAATACTGGCGGGCTTGTTGAGCCTCCCAAGCAGCCTTCCTGCGTTGACGCTCCTCTTCCGCGGCGGTAATCGGGACGTCGTGCTCTTTGGGGCGCACGCGAGCGGCGTCCTGGGTATCCACGTAAAGGGAATGCTCGGTGCTGTTCAGTTCCACGGATCTCCCCTTGGCGTAGATCTGGTGTTTGCCGTGCGTCTTGTACCATTCGGCTACTGTCGCGTTCTTGTACATGTTCTCGATGATCTTCCGCCAGCCGATTCCCGTGTTGTACGCGCAGAAGGAAATCTCGCCCTGCTGCGTGGCATAGGGGATGATGCACATCTCGGTGCGGCGGAAGTCATAGTTGAACAGGTCCTGGAACCACATGCCGGCGATGAAGAGAAAATTCCAGGGGTCGGAACGGCGCTTGAGCGCGTCTTCATAAGTACGGTCGGGGTCCGAGGCCCCGTACTTTTTCCTGGCCCGCGCCTCGCCCGTGAGGGCAAAGGATTTGTCGAACTTCTTGAGCAAGTCGACCAAGGCCAGACTCTTGGGCGCCTGAAACGGCCTGTAGTTCTTGAGCAGCGCCAGCCCCATCATGAAGTTGGAAAAGACTTTGCCGCGCGCCGCGTCCGTGATCCCCTGCATATCTTTTACGAGCTGGGGAATATCGAGGAACTGGGGAACCGGGGCCCATTCCTTGGTCTCTTTATTGATCATCAGCGCGGTGCCCACGCCGCAGTTGGGATGGCAGCCGCAGCTCACTTGTCCCCACTGCGCTTCCGGGCCGTGAACCAGATCGGCAAAGTCAGCGAAGGCGCCCATCAAGGAGATGGGGAACCAGTCGCGGGTGGGCTCGGTGATGCCCGTTTGCTTCTTCACGTCCAGCGCCAGGTGCGAGAGCGTGTAGCGTTGGCGGCGGCGGCGTTGCGGGGTAATGTCCTCGTCGCGGCCCGTAAAGCTGACGGGCTGGAAAGCCACAAAGGCGATCTTCTTGGGATTCTCGCGGGCAAAGTTGACGATGGGGCCCACCTGGTCGTTGTTCAGATTGTTCACGAGGGTGGTAACCAGAATGATCTCGATGCCCGCCTCGTGCATGTTCTCGATGGCGCGCAACTTCACGTCGAACAGGTTGCCCACCTGCCGATGGCTGTTGGCGTCGTTGCCGATACCGTCGAACTGCAAATAGGCATAGCGCAGGCCCGCCTCGAAAGCGCGCTGGCAAAACTCCTTGCTCTTGGCAAACTCAATTCCATTGGTGGCCGCCTGCACGCTGTTGTAACCCAGTTTGCGGGCATAGCGGATGGCGTCAAGGAAATAAGGGGACATGGTGGGCTCACCGCCCGAAAACTGCACGGACATCTGCCGGCGGGGTTTGATTTTGAGGGCATTGTCGAGGATTTCGGTGATGTCTTGCCAGGTGAGCTCGTGCACAAAGCCGACCTGATTGGCGTCCATGAAGCAGGGGTCACACATCATGTTGCAGCGGTTGGTCAAGTCCACGGTGAGCACTGAACCGCGGCCGTGCTTGATGGAACTTGAGCCGTGGTTGTGAAGCCCTTCGTCGTTGTGGGCGCGAATGTCGCGGCCAGGAAAGTTCTTTTCAATCCAGCGGAGGAAATTTCCGTCCACCGCCATCAGGTCCTCAAAATGGCCGTGGAGCGGACAATCCTTGACCATCCAAACCTGGCCGTCTCGCTCCAGAATCGTGGCCTTGATTTCCCCCACCTTCTCAGTTAACAAGGTTTGACAGTTCTGCTCGCCGCTCATGATCTTTGCCCGTGCTTCCTTCACGCACTGGGGACAAAGTGAATCCGTCTGCCGAGGCCACCCCAACTGTGGCTTGGTTTTTTGCCAAGATTTCAGGATGGGCTTGTCGGACCAGCGGGGAATAAAAGTGGGACCAGGATGGTATTTGTTGAAGAACTGGATGGTATTAAAAAGCAGGCCAGCCGTCGAGGAAATAGCCTGATCGGCGTACTTCATCAGCCGCTGACCTCGAATTCTTGGCATGTCAGTGTTTCCTCCCGAAGTGAAACTGTGGAAAACTTGCAAAACGCATAACGAGCGGGAGCTTCCAATCCCCCTAATTGCAAGTAAGGATGGTACGCAGACACTGACTAATATCTAAGTGTTTTTTGCCGAACGGCATTATTTGCGGCCCATATGGTACAAATAGTCAATTGAAGCGCTCACCTTCAAACGCGCTATCTGGGAGTTCTTACCCTACTCTCGCGTTTTGAACCCGAATTCAGGAGTTGCGAGCCTCGATTGGAAGAAACCCCTCACCCGGCTCTCCCGCGCCTGCGGGATCGCCACCCTCTCCCCAAGGGAGTCTGTGTGATAACCCTGCCTACACTGTCATTCCGAGCGGAGCGAGGAATCTCGCTCTGAGTATTTTCAAGGCAGTGCGGGACTAAACCGGCCACTTGGAAGTCACGGCTAGGACTTTGCCCGGGCGCGGCGGAGGCGAGGCAGAGCAATCAGCATGGCACCGTACAGCAGCAGGGATAGGAAAAGGGCAGCCTTCCGGTCCTGGCGCAAATCGTCAGTCAGCAAACGATAACCGCCTAGGAGCATGAGCGGAAAAACCAATTGAGCGAAATCTCGGAAGTCGGGACGGGAACCGACCGCCGCCACCAACAGGGTGACGCCTACCACGGCGCCGGTCCGCAGGGTGGCAAAGAAGGAGTCGCCGACAGCGACTGCGAAAAGCCCGCGGTAGATGCCAACCAGTCCACCGGCGGCGAGTCCCAGCACCAGCCAGACCAGAGCCGCGGCCATCGCCACGCGGAAAGCATGGAAGTTCCAGCCCCCTCCGATTGAGCGCGAGGAGCGTACGGCCAATAGGTAACTTGCTCCGGCCACTGCCGCGCCCATCCAGAGCGCAGGCGGGACAGAACCCGGCCAGAGAACTGTTCCCAGCAGTAACCTGGTGGACTGGCTCAAGGCGCCCGAAAGCATGAGCGCCAGCAGGAGGTACACGCCCCCGTGCATTTCCAAGGTCAACCTGCCCCAGAATCCGCCCGCGCCGATACAGGCGAGCGCAAGCAGAAGCCACACGATGGCGGCCCCACCGTCGCTGAGCAGAATTCGGCACCCTGCCAGGACCAACAGGATTCCGAAGGTGGAGTAGGTATAGAAATTGCGGCCGTGAGAGCCTTGCCGGGCAAGCACCTTAAAGGAAATGGCATAGCAGGCCGCCCCGCACAGGAGGGCGAAACCGGCGATGGCGGGAGTGAGGCGAGACCCCTGGGATGACAGTCGCATGGCGCCGCCGAGCCCAATCAGGAAAGCCAAAGCACACTGTCCAGTTTCGAAATTCGTAAAGGTGCGGCCGCGCAGAAGCGTCCTAACCGTCACGCTGGAGAGGTAGATAACCAGCAGCGCCATCTGTGCGGTTAATAACGCCCAGGCCGGAATGGGCGCATAGCCCTCCGGGAGGCCGCGGGGATTAGTAACCAGCCAGGTAGCCAGGAGAACTGCAAGATCGGCGGCCGCGGCGGCCAGCCACCGCGCATCCAGCCGATGTCCGAGGCAAGCGCAGGCTTCAATAGCCGCAGCGATGGTCAAGAAGACGAAGGTGAAGGGCGGCACGTCGTACGTGGCGATCAGCAGGACGCCGGAGGTACCGATGCCCGCCAGGGTGGAAATGACTGCGACCATAGGCAGGCCACTGCGGCGCGAAACGGCCAGACCTATCAGTGCGAATGCTACCAGGATCACGCTCGTCTGCCACGGGGCGACCATGTGGAAGCGCACCGTGGCCTCCCACAGGAGAGGGCAAAGGATCAGCGCGGCGGTAAGGCTGTAGACGGTGGTGGCAAGGCGGCGTTCCGCATGGGCTCGCGGCGCCCAAACGAGCCACGCCACAGCGTAGAGGGTTCCTGCGGCGAAGGCGACCTTGGGAGGAAAGACCCTGGATTCGGCGATGGCCCGTAAAAGGTAAGCTCCGGCCAGGCCGAGCGTCGCACTTCCCAGGACGAGGAAGATGGGGGTGGTTTCAGGGACTGGGAAGAGGGCATCCCTTTTCACGTCCTCTCGTGCGGGGGCGCCCTGGCCCGCCTCCGGAAGGCTCTGGGCCACAGGATGGCGTGCCCCTGGATCCGGAACCAAAGGGGCGTCGGGGCGAACCGCCAGGGACTCTTCCAGGCGAGCAACCCGGTCCGTCAGATTGCGAACCTGCTGGCGCAGGTCGTCCAGATCTTCCTGCAACATCGCAGAGGCATCCTCCTCTGCTTCCAATCAGCCAGCGATCTCACCTCGGAGCCTAAGCCTTATTCCCAGACTCCATCTGACGAATCTTGAGGTAGAGACCGCTGATGGCAAGAACGATAGCGATAAGGGCAATGCCCAAACCCTTGCGGCGAAAATCCCGTTCGCGGAGCGCCGCCAGGCCGGCTTGGTATGACTTGGCGGCAATTTCTGTTCCCGAATCCGTGAGTTTTCGGACCGTAGTCTGGTCGAAGGTGTGAACGTCGACGCGGGCTTTCACCAGCGCCTCATTCGCGTCCGCCAGTTCCACCTTGGGGCCCGAAACCTCCATACCATCACGTTCCGCGACATTGAGCACTTCCTCCGCCCGCGCGAGGGAGGAGTTGAGATGGGTGAGATCGTCGGACATGGCTTGCGAGGCGATGTAGCCCTTATCGCCCGGCGCGTGGCAGGCGGTGCATACGGATTGGGGCCCCGATCCCACCCAGGCATCGGTAGGCCGGACGATTTCGTGGTTCGAATGGCATTGCACGCACCCCGGCAATCCCATCTTTGCGAAGGCGGCTTGGTGGGGGCTCTTATCGAAGAGTTGTTCATTCATCACATGGCAGGTACCACATACGTTGGCGACCGAGCTGACCCCGGGCGGAGTGGCGCCGTGGTTGCCGTGGCAAGTCGAGCAAGTGGGCGCTGAGGTGTCCCCGCCCGCCAGCGCCTGGGCGTGTGCGCTCTTCTCGTAAAGCGCGAACTGATTGGTGGGAATGTCATAACCCTTCATGTAGGCGGCGTCGGCGTGGCAGTGAGCGCAGGTTGCAGCCACGTTGGAGGGGCAGACCGGCGAACGCGCGTCGGAGGCGGGAAGAATGTTGTGCACGCCGTGGCAATCGACGCAGGCAGCTACCTTATTGTCGCCCTGCTTCAGTCGTTTCCCGTGCACGCTGGTCAGATACTGACTCAACTGGTCGACACGCAGTTGAGGATTGAAGCGATGCATGTAGGCGGCGTCAGAGTGGCAGCGGGCGCAGAGATCCGGGATCTGGTTTTTCTTTGGCGCGCTACGAAATCCTTTGGCGGGGCTCATGGCGCTCATTGCTTCGTCGTTGGCATCGCCGCCATGGCAATCGGCACAGCTCAGACCGGCCTGATGATGGACATCCACCTCGAACTGCTCGGCGGGTTTGGCCAGATCCCCTCCGAGCGCTGCGTGGCAGGTGATGCAGGTGTTTTTAGGCGGAGCGGAAGAGGCCGCTGGGAGCGAGAAGAACATCAAGGCGATGAGCGTCGTGGATTTCTTCATAGCGTTCTAACGCAAGGCTAACGCCGACATCACAACCATGTATCCGATCACAAAAATCCCCAGGCCAGTGAAAAAGCGGGTCACGCGGCCGAAACCGATTCTGCGGTCAAGGAACGGCACCAAAATCCAGACCGCCGCCGCAATGCCAAAGCCCAGCATCCCAGCAAATTCGCCTTCCAGGAAAAGGATTTTGGGAGGGAGATACTTCAGGGTTTGAAACATGAAAAGAAAGTACCACTCCGGCCGAATTCCCGCCGGAGCAGGAGCAAAGGGATCGGCCTTGGTGCCCAGTCCCCAGGGGAAGATTGCGGCCAACCCCCCCAGCACTCCCAACGCCGCATACCAACCGATGATGTCGCGAAGCAAGAAATTGGGGAAAAAAGGCATAGAGCGCGGTGAGGTGCGTCCCTCCGCGGCGGCGCGCTCGACGCTCGGTGGAACGCTCATCCCCAAGTGTTGTACGAGCAATAAGTGAATAGCGAGCAGCAAGGTGGCGAGTCCCGGCAAAACGGCAACATGGAATCCGAAGAAGCGCGTCAATGTCGCGCTCGTAACTTCCTGACCTCCGCGCAGGAAAACCAGAAGCCATTTCCCGATCCATGGAACCGAACCCGCCATCTCAGTGCCCACTTTAGTGGCGAAAAAGGCCAGAGTGTTCCAGGGCAGCAGATATCCGCTGAAGCCAAAACCCAGCAGGATGAAAAGCAGCAGCATGCCACTGATCCAGGTGAGTTCTCGCGGCTTTCGATAAGCTTTCAGGAAATAAACGCTGAACATGTGCACGAAAGCAGTAAAAATCATCAGGTTTGCCGACCAACTGTGCACGGAGCGGATGAGCCAGCCGAAGCGCACCTGAGTCATGATGAATTGCACGCTTTCGAAGGCGTCGTTGGCGGTAGGCCGATAATAAAGCAGCAGCAGGATGCCGGTCAGGATCTGAATGATGAATAGAAACAGGGTCATGCCACCCAAGTAGTACCAAAGGGTGTGGCGGTTCACCGGAACTGTCTTGTGGCGTAAAAAATCCTCCACGCTTCCGGCGCCAAACCTCTCGTCGAGCCAATCCCGGATTCTATGGTGAGTAGCCATAATCAGGCGTTGCGGGTGACCACTACATCCTCACCCTGAATGTGAACCTCATAGACCATGAGCGGACGGGGCGGCGGGCCGCTGATATTGCGCCCCTCGAGATCGTACAGTCCGTTGTGACAGGCGCACCAGATTTCTCGCAGGTCGGAACGATACTGCACCGTGCAACTCAAGTGCGTGCACACGGCCGAAAAAGCACGGTAGCTGCCGTCCGCCAGATGGACTAGCAGGGCGGGCTCGGAACCGAACTTGAAGATCTTTCCGCTGCCATTCTTGAGTTCGCCCACCTTCGCCGCCACCACAAAACGGCTGGCTGACTCTGCCACGGGCGGGGGAATGATGTAGCGCAAGGCGGGGTAGAGGAAGGAAATGATCGAAGCTACGACGCCGCTGCCCAAAAGGAGATTGACCCAGCGCCGACTAGGTTGAATGCTTCCACGCGGAGTGGGGTCAGTGGTTTCGGACAACGCGTTTTCCTCTCCTGCGGTCAGCCCTGCGCATAGAGCTTGAGCTGGATGCTATCTGTTCTCGGGCGCCTTGCACCCTCGCGGCTTTCCTGGCCACCCTGCGATTGGCCAAGCAAGAACATGTAATGATGCCCGAATGTTTGCTTTCCTCGCAAGGGTGTTTTAGCGGCTGCGATAAAGGCCCATGGAACGAGGTTGGGAGTAAAACGTGCCCGAAGGACTTGGCCTTACCGCTGCCTGTGCTCCTTGCGCCGATTCCATTGTTGGACCAGCCGCAGAACGAATCAGGTGTCCAGAATTTCGGAATAAGCGACGCAAAGCCAACCGCATTCCGAAAAACGGTACTCTTGTCCGCGTGTGCGGCTGGCTGATGGTTTTCTGACATTCGGCCTCCTGGCAAGATTGGGACCAAACACTGCGCAGGTGCAAAAAGGCCGCATTTTGTGGACTTCTATGTAGAAACTAAACAAACCGAGGGTGATAGCAGGGACGTTTTTGAGGAATTTTACCCACACTGCTGGGCATAGTCCTACAGTCATGTGAGGCCCAGTGCTTAACATGTCCAAGTGGTGCGGAGGGCCGGAATCGAACCGGCACGTCCCGTGAGGGACAAGGGATTTTAAGTCCCTTGCGTCTACCAGTTCCGCCACCCCCGCAGGCTGAAGGAACCACCACCGTTGAATGCCCCACGATCCTCATGATCGCAAAGGCATCGGCCCCTGGCCTCACCCAAGCGCCTGCCGCAAGCATGCCTGAACGAGTGTATCACGGCACTGGCGAGAGGGTAAGGGGCTTCCTTCATCCGCCCGTTCCGGTCTTCCAGCGTCCGACATACGAGGCACACGCACACAACCATAAGGGGCCGGGAGTGGCAATCTCAAGCCGTTACTTTAGTACTGTTGAGTACCGGTACTTTAGTGGCATAGAATCCAAGTTGTTTCAAGCGGAACACGGGGAGGCTAGCACCACCAATGCCAATCATGGCACAGACAGGAACTCCGCCACCTCCGGCCGCAGCGTGCGAAACCCGTAGTGCCAGCCCTTCCCTGTAACCCCAGCCAACGGAGGTCTACGTAATCGAAGTGATCCGCGGAGACAAGCACGAGAGTCAGAGCTTTGCAGGTCCATAGTTCGATCCATGGTCAGCAGCAAATGAGAAGCGTGAAGGCCGGTAAGGGGCATTACGGATTACTCGTCGGCACGGGTTTGGTGCTGACGTTGGCAGGGGTCGTTGCGTGGTCGCAGGAAGCGCAGCAGCAAGGGCAGGCATCGCCGGCCCCGACCCAGAGTCAGCAACCGCCGACGCAGGACTCCCAAACGCAGCAAGCACAGGAGCAAGGGCAGGCATCGCCGGCCCCGAGCCAGAGTGAGCAGCCGCCGACGCAGGACTCCCAAACGCAGCAAGCTTCGGGCGAAGCCGAGGCTTTGCATGTGCTAGTGGGACAGTCGCTGGAGGTAAGCTCGCCGGCGCCCATCAAGCGCTTCTCGGTAGCCAACCCCGGCATTATCGAAGCCGTGAAGGAGAATCCCAACCAGATCCAAATAACTGGCAAAGCACCGGGCGGCGTCTCGCTAGTGGTATGGGACGAGACGGGCCAGAGCCAGGAATTCTACGTCTCCGTAGACCTCGAGGGCCTCAGCCCGGGGGACCAGTCGGGGGAGGCCTTGCCAGACAAGCCGGTAGGGGTGGAAGTGCAGAAGAAAAATATGGCCTGGCTTGGTTTGGGCATCATTGCCCCAATTGTCTTGCTAGCAGGAGCCATCCTCAGAGCGCGGCGACGACGGGGGGAGCCTTACTTAAACAAATTTGACCTTCAGGTGGCGAAGATGGATCTCGCTTACGTGGACACCGCACCCGCACTCGCCGCACCGCCTATTGCATTCGCGGAGGGGCATCCTGTGGAGATGACCGCCACCGACGATGTGCCAAAGCGAGGGGAGGATTTTGACAAGTTCGCCCAGGAACAGAGGGAGCATTGGTCGCAGCAGCTTCAGGCGCAGGCCGAGGCGGCAGTGGAGTGGCTGCGGGAAGAAATGAAGAATTCTGGGCGAGTCGTGGAGGAGAGCATGCAACGCCTGGCCAGCCTGGCGGACGCGAAACTGGCCTCCCTCAGCCAAGCTACTCAAAACGAATACGGCCAGCAAATGGCGCAAGTGTTTCGGGAGCAGGCGCAGGTGATGCACGAAGCAGCGGACGGGGAGGTGAAGTCGATCAGGCAGGCCATCGAAGAGGCGATCGTGCAACTGCAAGCTGCGGAGCGGAAGAGGGAGACGGATTACCAGCAAATGGCGCAAGCGTTTCGGGAGCAGGCGCAGGTGATGCACGAGGCAGCGGACGGGGAGGTGAAGTCGATCAGGCAGGCCGCCGAAGAGGCGATCGCGCAACTGCAAGCCGCCGAGCAGCAGCGAGAGACGAATTGGACGGCTCACACTGCCCTTGCAGAGGAGCGTCTGACCGGAATGTCGTTAGCGTTGGAAACGCTGGAAGGGCGCGTGAGAGCACTGGTGGAGGACCTGCAGGGGAAGGGGGCGAAGCAGGCGGAGGACTTGCAGAAGATTGCGCAGGAGTTGGGAGGACGGTGGTCCCAGCAGTTCCAGGAGCAGGCCGAGGCAGCGGTGGAGAGCCTGCGGGAAGAACAGAAGGATTCGGAGCGAGTGGCGAAGGAGAGCAAGCAACAACTGGCCAGCTTGGCCGAAGCGCAACTGGCCTCCCTCAGTCAAATTGCAGCTAACGCTACTGCGGGTCTCGAGGCGGAGCAAAGGCGCTTGAAGGGGCATTACGAAGCCATGCGAGGAGAGTTCGAGAACCTCATAGAGAGACGCTCGACAAAAGCGTCCTTCCTTTCCTTGCAGAGCGAAAACCGCCCAAAGCGGCGCGGGATCGCCGCGATGTTAGCGATGGCGACAGGAGTCTTTCTGGTAGTAACAACCTGCCTTTTGGGTATAAGTCTTTGGACAGGCCCTCCGATGCAACTGAAGGCTGATGCGCCTGCTGAATTCATCGATCAAAGTCCAGACTGGGGCGCCACGCGACGCGTCCGGGAGCAAGAGGTTGCCCATGCGTACTGGCGGGTAGCGGTAGCGAGCTTGCAGGAGAGATATCCGTTTGGCAGCGAACTGCCACCCGAGCCCCCGAGCGAGTTTCAAGTCAGCAAGAGGTATGCCCCGCTGGGCGGTGCGAAGGAGTTTTACGAAACAAGAGATCGTTATTGGCAAAAGCTTCGCAAGACCTGGATGGAGCGTACTTCCTGGGTAGAAAGCCCTGACTGGGACGAGTCGTGGGCAGCTCACCTTAGGCACATCTGGGACCAGTTGCGCTTAAGTAAGTAGCTCGAAACGGCTCCTTCCCACCTCTGCCACCGTGGGCCACAGTATGTCACCCGCTTCGCGGGCTTCCCGCCGACAACGGACCATTTAGGTTGACGCCTATGGGGCAACGCCCCCGGCACAGTGACACGCAAACAGTCCAAAAACCAAATCCCATTGATCTCGTATCCTAAGAGGTATACCCTTGGCTACGCTAGGCTAATCTGGAGGATGCATGGGCGGAATTAATCGCAGGCAATGGATGAGGCGTGTAGGCGCGGCAGGGGTGGTGAGCGTGGCCGCCACTGGTACATCGGCGAAGGGCCAGGAGCCGGGAAATCCACCGCAGCCTACCAAGCCGGGGCGCCTTGCGCTAGAGGACTACCAACCCAAAAGCATGCTTCACGTGACGGAGACGAAGGTGGCGCGCTCGCGCTTTCCCGTCATTGATGTGCACACCCATCTCACCATGGGAGCGCGGCACAAGAATGGCGTAACGCTAGGCGAGGAGATAAGGGTCCTCGCCTCTCCAGACGATCTTCTGCCGGTGATGGACCGGAAAAACGTCCGCATGATGGTCGACCTGACCGGAAACTATGGGAAGGGGCTCGAGGAAGCTATTCAGCGCTTTCAGCGGCCTCACCCCGACAGGTTCATGGTTTTAACGGAGCCGGGATGGGACCACTTTAACCGTCCCGATTACTCGCGCTGGCAGGCAGACGAGATCGCACGCGCGCATCAGGAAGGCGCCAAAGGGCTGAAGGTGCTGAAGACTCTGGGCCTGTACCTGCGGGAAGACGTTACATCGGGCCGCCTGGTGAAAATTGATGACCCGCATTTCGATCTCATGTGGGAAGCGTGCGCAGCCTTCAAGATGCCGGTGGCCATCCACGTTTCAGATCCCGAAGCTTTCTTCCTGCCCATTGACAAATTCAACGAGCGGTTCGAGGAGCTGAACAATCACCCGGACTGGTCGTTTTATGACCGGGACTTTCCTAGCAACAGGGAACTGCTGGAAGCGCGAAATCGCGTGTTCGCGCGCCATCCCAAGACTGTGTTTATTACCCTGCACGTTGGAAACAACGCGGAAAATCTGGCTTCCGTGGGTGAATGCCTGGACCGCTTCCCAAACATGCATGTCGACATCGCAGCGCGCGTCGGAGAGCTCGGCCGCCAGCCCCGCACGGCGGGAAAGTTCTTCGAAAAATACCAGGACCGCATCATGTTTGGGACTGACGCGGTGCCCAACGGCAAGGTGACTCCCCAGCAGATTCTCTCTAGCAAACTCTATGAGATCTATTACCGCTTCCTGGAAACAGAAGACGAGTACTTCGACTACGCGCCGGCGCCCAAACCGCCCCAGGGGAGATGGCAAATCTACGGACTCGGTTTGCCGGAAGGCATCCTGCGCAAGGTCTACTATGAGAACGCGGAGCGAGTGCTGGGAATTGTCGATTGACGATTGTTGATTGAGGATTGACAACAGGCTGCCAGCTCTCAGCCGCCAGCTTTCTGCAAAGACCGCGTGTACTCCTCAGTGGGTAGGGCAAGCCCTACCCCTACGGTTTGTAGGGGGACGGCTTGCCGTCCCCGGCTCGATGTGCGTCCGGCCCGTCTGATCCATCCTCATCCTGCAACCAACCCCTCACCCGGCTCGCGGTGGCTTGCTGATAGCTGACGGCTGAAGGGTGATAGCCTCTTATCTCGCTTTTATCTCCGTCCAGTACTGATCGTAAAGCTGCGCGGTGGAGCCCACGTCGCGCATGAACTCGCAATGGACCAGGGACGAGGGGCTGGGAAAGACGGCGGGATTGCGGAGGAGCCAGGGTTCGATGTTTCTCTGCTCGTAACGACTGGGTGTGTTAAAACCCGAGTCGTTCACGAAGAGCGCGGCCACTTCGGGGCGGTGGAAATAGTCGATGAAGGCCTCGGCCAGCTGCTTGTGCGGAGCGGCGCGCGGGATGCAAGCGCAATCAACCGAAATCGTGCAACCTTCTTTGGGAATAACGTAGCGGAGATTCGGCTCATCGCGCATGACGAAGGTCATGTTGCCGTTGTAAGCCTGCGCGATCCAGGCATCGCCGGCGGCCAGGTCTTCCTGGAAATTCGAGCTATTGTACCCCTTCACGAGAGGTTTCTCCCTGAGCAGCAGATCGCGCGCCTGGCGGATTTCATCCGGGTTGGTAGAGTTGAGGGAATAGCCGAGTTTCTTGAGGGCCATGCCGAAGACCTCGCGCGTGTCGTCGAGCAGAAGGATATGTCCGGCATAACGCGAATCGAATAATGCTGACCAACTCTCCAGGTTTTCCTTGACCAGGTCGGCGCGGTAGGCGAGGCCCGTGGTCCCCCAAGCGTAGGGCACCGCATAATCGTTGCGGGGATCAAAGGGCAGGCCCAGGAAGCGGCGGTCGATGTTGAGCCAGGCGTTGGGCAGCTTGGATTTGTCGAGGGGAGCCAGCAAGCCTTGCCGGATGAGAATCTCCACCATGTAATCGCTGGGAACCACCAGGTCGTAGCTGACGTTGCCCCCCTGAAGCTTGGCCAACAGGGCTTCGTTCGAGTCGTAGAGGTCGTAATTGACTTTGCAGTGGAACTCGCGTTCAAACCCTTGCACCAGCCGCGGGGAGACGTATGAGGACCAGGTGTAAATATTGAGTTGGCGGAGGCTTTCGCCGCCCGTCCACGTGCGGGCGACGACCGGAGCCAGCATGAACAGGAAAACCGCCGTGGCACTCAACACCGCCGCCCGGACTTTCATGGCTCCGCGCTCCAGCCGTTGCGCAATGTAGACCAGAGGAATGGTGGCCGCCAGGATGACCGTGGAAATGGCGTTGATCTCGGGCGTGATGCCGCGCTTGAGCCGGGAATAGATTTCCAGGGGCAGGGTGGTGGAGCGAACCCCCGCCACGAAGGAAGTGATGAGGTAGTCGTCGAACGAGGTGGTAAAGACCAGCAAGGCCGCGGAAAGTATAGCGGGGGCGGCGATGGGCAAGGTGATGCGGAAGAATGTGGTCCATTCGTTCGCGCCCAGGTCGAGCGCAGCTTCTTCAATGGAGCGGTCCATGCCCGCCAGGCGCGCCCCCACCACGATGATCACGTAAGAAATGCAAAAGGTGATGTGGGCAATAATGACGGTCGAGAGGCTCAACTGCATACGCAGCAGGCTGAGGAAGATGACGATCGCCACCGCCATGACGATTTCGGGAATGACCAGGGGAAGATAGACGATGCCATCCAGGATGGTCTTGGCACGCCGGCGAAGCCGCGGGAAGACCAGCGCCCCCATAGTCCCGAATACCACACAGGCCAGAGTGGCGGCGGCGGCCACCAGGAGGCTGTTGAGCAGCGATTGGATGATCTGCTCGTCGCGCCAGAGCAATGCGTACCATTCACCGGTGAAGCCAATCCAATGCGCGGAAAGGCGCGAGCGATTGAAGGAAAAAATGATCAGGACGATGACCGGGGCATAGAGAAAGAGGTAAACAAATGTGGTGGCCGAAGTCAGTCCCAAGCCCTGGCGCCGTGGACGAGGCATTAGAGTATCTCCCGCGTGACGCGCTCGGCGCGGCGCGCGCCCGCCCAAAGCAGCACCAGGACCACAAAGGTCAGCAGAAAGGCCACGGCCGAGCCGAAAGGCTGGTCGCGCACGGTGGCGAACTGGTTCTGAATAAGGTTGCCCACCATGATGGTGCGCGCGCCGCCCAGGAGGTCCGGAGTGATGAAGGCGCCGATCGAGGCGATGAAGACTAACACCCCTCCCGCGCTGAGCCCCGGCAGAGAGATGGGCAGAGTGATCCTGAGGAAAGTGTGCCAGCGGTCGGCGCCCAAATCCTGAGCGGCCTCGAGAAGGAGGGGGTCGAGTTTCTGAAGCACCGCGTAGAGAGGAAGGATCATGAAGGGAAGCTCGCCGTAAACCAAGCCAATAAAGACGGCCAGCGGGGTGTAAAGCAAGCGCAGAGGCTGGTGCACGATGTGAAGAGACAGCAGAGCCGTGTTCACCACGCCCTCCGTGCGCAGGATAACCATCCAGGCGTAGGTCCGTATGAGGAAGCTCGTCCAGAACGGAATCACCACCAACATCAGCAGCGCGGACTTCCACCGCCCGGAGACTTTAAGGGCCAGGGTGTAAGCTACGGGATAGCCGAGAAGCATGCAAAGTGCCGTGGTGAGGACGGCCATCCAAAACGAGCGCCAGTAAACTCCAAGATAGAGAGGCTGGAACGCACGCGAATAATTCGATAACCCCAAGGCCCATTCAATCGTGCCGTAAGGCGAGCGCCGGGCGAAGCTTACCGCTAGAAGATAAGCCAGTGGAAGAAGAAAGAAGCCCACCAGCCAAACCAAGCTGCCGGAGAGGAGGGCGGTGGCGCGACAGGCGGGGCGCTGACGGAAGAAACGGAGCACGGGCTCCATTCTGGAGGCCACTCGCGTTTTAGTTTCCGGGCTCATGTCTTGGCAGGGGAGAATAACGGAAGGGCGCGACGGATGTCAAACCCCGGATGCAGCGCGGGCATGTTGTAGGGGCGACCCTCATGGTCGCCCCGGGGGCAACCACAAGGGTTGAATCCAGGGCAGCCCCAAGGTCCGCCCCTACAAGCCGACAGGACGCTCGCAACCGTATATGGTTCTGGGTGTATCCTATCAATGTGGGGAGTTTAGTGCACGGTAGCGCGCCAAATCGCCAGACGGCAAAGATTCGCAAAGAAGGACTGTTTTGTTTCACCACCGTTCTCAATTCGTTTGTCCCCAAGCCTAAGAGCCGCGGACCTTGGGAAGCAGGCCTATGCCTGCCGACCAATCGCCAGAGGGCGGCTTTGAGCCGCAGGGCGAAAGGCTTCGGTGTGCAGGCAGTTCCACGCTACCTGGTTTTCTTCAGCTTACTTTTGGCCAATTCATGCCTCTTTGCCAGCAGCGGACGCCTTGAAGAAAACAGCTCACGCGCCCAGCAGGCAGGAAGCGTGGATGCCAGCAATTCCTCAAGCCAGGAACAACCTGCGCCCGTCACGGCCGAGGACTTTCTGAAGAAAGGCAATGAATACGCGCGGCTACACAAGTGGAAAGAAGCTGAGGAGGCGTACCTTAAGGCCACCAGTCTGAAACCCGATTACTACCAGGCCCACTTTAACCTGGGCAATGCTTACCTGGCTCAACAGCATACCGCCGACGCCATCCGGGAATACCAGGAAACGCTACGGCTGAAGCCGGACTTCCCTGGCGTCCACATGGACCTCGGTGCCGTGGAGGAGTCGCAAGGGCACCTTCAGGAGGCCATGGCGGAGTACCGTTCCGAGCTTCGCCTGCAGCCCTCGAACCCCGATGCCCACGTCAGCCTGGCGAATGTGCTGGCGGCCAACCGGCAGTTTAGTGAAGCGGCAGCCGAATACCGCAAGGCGCTCGAGCTGAACCCCCAGGACAGTGGGATCTACATGGCATTCGCGAGCGCCCTGCTGCAATCGGGAGACGTGGCGGAGGCCAGCGCGGAGTACCAGAAAGTCCTCAAGCTGGCCCCCGATAGCGCCGACGCCCATGCAGGGCTCGCCTTGGCGCTCACTCAGGCCGGCAGGCTCGACCAAAGTGTGGCCGAGTTCCGCACCGCCGTCCGCCTGCGCCCCAATGACCCTGATTTCCACATGTCTCTCGCCAGCGCCCTCCAGGCCACCGGGGACTTGATTCACGCCGTGGAAGAGTATCGCCAGGCGGTTCAATTGCGTCCCGAGCAAACCGACTACCGGTATACGTTGGCGCTGGCCTTGCGGGATGCCGGCGATTACGGCGGAGCCATCACCGAGCTTCGCCGGGTTGTTCGCCAGCAACCGACGAACGCCAATGCCCATGCGGAATTGGCCGCCTCATACCTCTCCGTCGGCGACCATCCCGCCGCCGAGGCCGAATATCGCGAGGCGATCCGACTAAAGCCCCAGGACCCCTCGCTCCACGAAAACTTGGGATTGGTGTTGCGCAAAACTGGGGATCTGCCAGACGCCCTCAGGGAGCTTCAGAGAGCCGCAGAGTTAGCCAAAGACAATGCCGATTACCATCGCAACCTTGCGGAGACCTATCAGTCTGCGGGAGATATCGCCGGGTTCGTCCAGGAATACGGCGAGGAAGTCCGCCTGCGGCCGGACGATCCCGATGCGCATCTGCACCTAGCCAACGCCTACCAAGCGGCAAGCGAGTGGGATAAGTCGCTCAGTGAATACCGAGTGGCTCTGGAGATGCGGCCCGCCAGTCCCGAATTGCACTACGCTTACGCCATGGCACTGAAGGCTTCCGGACACATGCAAGAGGCGATGGCGGAATTGAACCGGGCGGTGGTGTTGCGGGCCGATTACCCCGAGGCTCTGGTGGCGCTTGGCGACCTGCTGGTGGCTGAGAAGAACTACGAGCTGGCGATTCCCACCTACCGTGACGCCCTCCGCCTCAGGCCTGACGATCCTACGCTCCACTCCCGCCTTGCCGGCGCTCTGCGAGAAGCAGGAGACAATGGGGGTGCGGCGGCGGAGAGCCAGGAGGCAGCGGAGCTCGATCCCAGCTTTGCCGGCTATCAACTCGATTTAGGTAACGCCCTCTATAATAAGGGGGATTACAAGGGCGCAGTGGAGGCTTTCCGGGCAAGCCTGGCGCGCCGCAATGATCCCCAGGCCCAGGAGAACCTGGGGTTGGCCCTCGAAGAACTGGCGAACTGGCAGGAAGCTTCGGAGACCTTCCGCGAAGCGCTGAAGTCGCGGCCCGACTGGTCGGAGGCGCACCTGAACCTTTCCATTGCTCTCAGCCATATGAACGACCCTGCAGGGTCCGCTGCGGAAGCGCAAGCAGCCTTGCGTCTGACTCCCAATCTCCCCGAAGCCCATTTTGCCCTCGCGAGCGCGTTGCTGCGAACTGGTCAGGAGGAGGAGGGGGTCAAGGAGTTGCAGGAAGCCCTGCGTTCCAAACCCGACTACGCGGAGGCGCGGCTGGCGCTCGCGGATGAGCTTCGACGCTCAGGCCAGCTCGCGGACGCCATCAGCGATTATCGCGACTACCTGCGGCTGCGGCCCCAGGACGCTGTGGCTCGAGTCAATCTTGCTAACAGCTTGTTGAAATCGCGCCAATTCGACTTGGCCATCCAGGAGTACGAGGAAGCCCTCCGCCTAGAGCCGAATGAGCCCATTACTCATTACGATTTCGCCGTGGCCCTGGAAGCTGTCGGCGAGAAGGCGCGCGCCCGACAAGAGTATGAAGCCTACTTGCAGCTCGATCCCACCGCGCCTGACGCAATTGAGGTCCGCAAACATTTGCGCGAGTTGCTGCCCCCCAAGAAGTAATCCGTGAAAAATGCATCGTAGGGGCGGCCCTTGTGGCCGCCCGAAGGCTTTGGGCCGCCCGGCGGGCAACCACAAGGGTTGCCCCTACATTCTTCACTCTCCGTACTTGAAGGCCTTGTTGGGATAGGGAGGATGCTTGGGAACCGGTCGCGGGTCCTTGCGAATCTCCTCTTGGAGCAGCTTGAGGGCGGCTTCAAGCTGAGCGTCGCTGCCGCCGAAAGTGGCATGGGGAAGGTTGTCCACTACGATATCCGGGTCGACTCCGTGCCCTTCAATCAGCCATTGGCCTTCCGGTCCGTAGACGCCCATCTCGGCTGCCGTGGCGATGCCGCTGTCGGCAAGCCGATTGCTCGCGGAGAGCCAGATCTCACCTCCCCAGGTGCGAACGCCGATAACCTTTCCCAGTCCGAGGCGGCGAAAGCCTTCGGTAAAGGCCTCGCCGTCGGAAGCGGTCAAGCGATCGCAAAGCACGACGATGTGGCCGCGAAAGGCGTACTGCATGTTCCAGGTGGGATTGCCGATGCGGGGCTGCCAATAGAACCATGCCCGGCGCTGGAGTTTACCGAGCAGCCAGGAATCGATGTTGCCGCCCCCGTTGTGTCGCACGTCGATGATCAATCCCTGACGATCAAAGACCGGGTAGAACTCACGCGCCCACTGCTCGATATCGCCGGAGCCCATCGCGCGCAGATGAACGTAGCCGATGCGCCCCTGGGACTCCGCCTCCACTTTGAGCCGGCGTGTGTACTCCCACTCCTTATAGCGGAGGTTGCGCTCATCCTGGGCCGAGATCGGCGTGGCGATGACTTCGCGAATCTGCCCGGAAGCCGACTTGACACGCAGCAGCACCTGACGCCCCGCCTTGCCGCGCAGTAGAGCGCGTTCATCCGACACGCCGAGCAAACTCTCACCATCAATACTGAGAATCACCTCGCCCTCGTGCACGATTGAGTCGGGCCGGGCAAGCGGCGGCGCCTCGTTAGGCAGGTCGGGATCGTGAAGATAGATGTGCTCCACCACGTACCCGCCGGCCTGCTCATCGCGCCGCAGTCGGGCGCCGAGCGAAGCAAGCGCCACGTCGTCCGCCGGCTTGCGGGCATCGCCACCGAAAACGAAGATGTGAAGCGCGGAGAGTTCACTCACCATCTGCGCGATGACATCGTTCAGATCGTCGCGATCCGCGGCCCGGTCCACCAGCGGAAGATACCGATCTCGCATTGCCTTCCAGTCGACGCCTTGCATGCTGCGATCGTAGAAGTAGTCGCGCTCCAGCCGCCAGGCGTCCAGAAACAGCTCGTTGAACTCGGCGCGCGGATTGGTATCGAACGTCCATCGCGAGAGGTCCATCTTGGCCTTGGGAAGCGCCTTCGGGTCAGCGAGCGCTGCGGCTTTGACGTCGGAATCGAGAATGTAAAAGTCGTCGCCTTTCCGCACCAGCATCTTCTTTCGGTCCAGCGACATCTCGGAACCCTGCACATCCGCGAGCACGGTTTCGGGAGGGTCGCCCTTGTTGGCGATATCCACGCACACGAGATTTCGCTTGGGTGGCACGCCCTCATCCCGCTCCAGCCAGCATAGCCGTTTCTCACCAGCTTGGAGATCGGAGTAATTGCCGGGAGGCACAGGCACCTCATTGAGCCGGGAGGGTAGATCGGTGAAGTCAATATTCACGGTCACGGGAGCCGGTTTTTTCGCTTCCGTCGCCTGACCGGGCTTCGCCTCCGGCGGCTTCTCCGCCTTGGCCTGAGCCGGCTGATCTGACTTCACTTCCTCGGACTTCGTCTCGGGCGATTTGGCGGGCTGATCGGGATGCAATTCATCCACCGGCGCGAAGGGCGAGCGCAGCCCGGGGGTGAGCGCAAGCTCATAGACTTTCATGGAGCGATCGAAGTAGGGGTCGGGCTGGCGCGACCCCCAAGGCGACCGCACCACTGTTGTCAGCATGCGGTCCGAAAGGAAGTAGAGCCACTTGCCGTCCACGCTCCAGGCCGGGTTGAAGCTGTTGTAGCGGTCGGAAGTGAGCGCGTGAATGGCGCCAGTGTTCGTGTTCAGGACCTTGATCTGCGTGAAAGTGTTGGTGGCCGTTTCCACGTATGCCAGCCACTGGCTGTCGGGCGACCAGGTAAGGTCGGCGAAGTCTTCGACCATGGACTGCGCGATCAGCTTCTGCTGCTTGGTCTTGGTATCGTAAAGCCACAACTGCTGGTCCTTGTCGCGATGCGCCAGCCAGCGGCCGTCCGGCGAGGGCACGCCTTCCCAGCGCAGCACCTTGGCATCGTGCGTCCATTGCTCGGGCGCGCCGATGCCGTTGGCGGGGTACTTCCAAAACTCGGTTTCGCCGCTTTCGGTGGAGAGCGCAATGATGCTCTTGCCGTCGGGCATGTAGCGGGCTTCGCGGTAACGGACTGCCGAGTTCCCTGCTACTTTGACGATTCGCCCGCTCTTGGCGGGGAGCGTGAACACCTCACCACGCGCGGTGAAGACCGCAGCGTCGCCGGTGGGCGCGATGTGAACCCCGGTGAGGTATTCGAGCGGTTTCTTCACCCAGTGATCGCGCAACTGATCGAAGTCGCTGACCAGCATGATGTCGATAACGGAGTCATGGCCAGTCTTGAGATCGAGCAGCCAAAGGTCGGCCCCGCATTGATACGCAATGCGGCCATTCGAGAGCGATGCCCACTGAACATCGAAAACGCGGTGGTGCGTGTGCTGTTTCAGGCCGTGCCCGTTTCGGTCCATCGAATAGACGTTCATCACGCCGTCGCGGTCGGAAAGGAAATAGACCCGCCCATCCCAGAACATCGGGTCATGCGAGGCGCCGGGCCAGTCGGCTGTCAAAGGCACGGCCTCCGAACCGGTGTCGTAGCGCCAGATGTTCTCCGCCGTGCCGCCCTGGTATCGTTTGGTGGAACTCGGCTGGCGGTTGTAGCGCGTGAAAAACAGCGTGTGTCCGTCCGGCGTATAGCTGGCCTCCGCGGCTTGAGCTAAAGGCACCACCTCGCGCCCCCCGTGGCTATCGATGGCCACCAGTTGGGGGTCGGGCAACGTGGAGTAGCGGTGGGTGCGGACGAACACGCGTCCATCGGGCGTCCAGCCCGCTACGGCCGCGTCTCCGTCCCAGGTGAGGCGTTGGGGCAAGCCGCCCTCCACCGGCATCGTGTACACCTCGACCGGGCCTTCGTATTCAGCGCTGAAGGCAACGGTTCGACCGTCGGGGGAAATGGCCGCACCACCCTCGTGGCCGGGATTGGACGTGAGCCGCCGCGCGGCGCCGCCTTTTACGCTGACCGTCCAGAGATCCCCTTCAGCCGTGAAGATGATCGTGTCGCCGTGAATCGCAGGGTCGCGGTAATAGCCAGGGCGCGTTGTTCCTGCGCCCGCAGGGGCAGTTCGCGAACCAGGACCCGTATCAGTACGGGCGGTTTGCGAGCCGCCACTACAAGGGATGAGGACGAAGGTAGTGGTGAGGATAATCGTTACCACCCGGGTGGCCAGCACAAGGTCCATGTATTTTCTGGTTCTCGCCGACATTTCAGCTTTCACACCTTCCTGTAGGGCAGACCTGCTTTCCCGCACCTGCGGGAGCGGAATGACAGGCCAGGGTTATTTCAGCATCCTGCTTAAGAACAGGTCTACCCTGCTTGTTTTCCCGATGCGCCTGGTCGCCGCGAAGGTTAAGGCGTCGCCGGGGGATCTGAGGCGGGCTTGGGAGTTTGGCCGGGCTCCCTGCGCGTTCCTACTTTTTCATTCGCGTCCACTCGGAAGAGCTTGAATCCCGAGTAACGATGCTCGTTGCGGAGGTGCTTGCCGTTCCAATCCACACTAACGGTGACTTGCTGCGGAACCCAGAACCCGGCGTCCGTGCCTTTAAAGTGTACTTCGCCGTAGACAATTTCGGTTGTTTCTCTCTGCAAATTGACTTCCGGCAAGGGCCTCAGCAAGTCGGTGCGGAGGCGGGTGATTTGGTAGCTCTGAGGATCAATCCAGGCCAGACCCTGGGAAAAAGTCGCCATAGTGGTTTCGCCGGATTTGAAGGCGCCGTTCACTCGCGCCTTCGCCGGTTGCTGGGCAAAGGCAATCACATAGTCATCCCGGCCATTGACTTTTTGCCGTCCGAGGTAACGAAAGTCGGCTTGGGGCTGGTACGCTGGATGGAAAACGAGTGAAGCCGAGGCGAATCCAGAAGTGAGCATGTACCCATCTTCCCGGCCCCGCAGCCAAGCTTGGCCTCCCGACGTATCGACACGGTACTCGTCAAAGCCCAGCCCCCAGGTCTGGGCCGGAGTGAAGCACAAATAGCGGAACTTCTGATCGAGCGTGCCCGCCACCTTCTCCTTGCGGCTCAACTTTTCCTGATGAACCTGTTCCAGCGAAGTGGTGTTGGGGAAATTGCTGAAAAAATCCGCCACGGTCTTGCCCACCCCGCTGAGGATGGAATTCAATGGTGCCTGGTCGGTGGCGGGTTCCAGCCCAGAGAGGTCGGGGGGAAGGCGGTGGAGATAGTCAAGCTGTTGATCTCCCTTGGTTTTTCCCTTCTCGTACACCGCCTCAACCTTATTGCGCTGCTCGATCTCCGCCCATAGCTGGCGGACGTGAATGGGCATCTGCTTCACGTCACGCCCATCAAGGTAACTAGTCATCTCTGAGCCCGCTGCCTGAAATTGGCCTCTGCCCAACAAAGCTTGGACCCGCAAGAGCCGCACCGCAGGTCCCGCGCCAGCAGCTAATGCCTTGCCCAAATATTCGTCGGCAGCCCCCCAATTCTGAACCAACAACTGCGAGCGGCCCAGTTCCTGAAGGGCGAGGGGGTCTTGAGGGGCGTATTTGAGCGCCTCCACGAAATATCCTGCCGCGATCTTGGGCTGATGCCGCCAACTCTCCATCACCCCCAACGCCACAAGGGGTTCCGGACGCCCCGGGATTTCGCCGGTAAGTATCTTGTTGGAAACCTCGACCAAGTTGCGGTAAGCGCCGTCCCAATCTCCCGAGGCGAGTTCGGTCAGCGCCAACATGGTGCGGCATGGCATGCAGGAAGCATCCCGATGGGTCACCTTCGTGAAGAACGGCAAGGCTCGGTCCGGACCGTTCTTTTCCAGGAATTCCGCGACACCGCGCGCATAGTCCTTTTCCCCGGCAGCCGAGAGCCCATCGGAGCTCCTGAGCTTCTTCAGCCTCGGCGCCAATCCTGAAATGAGATCGGCCTGCGAGAGCAGCTCGGAATCCTCCCCCGCCTCCCACAAAGTGACCCGAATAATGTTGGTCTTGCTTGCCTCCGCATAATCAAGGAATAGAGTGGCCTTGCGGAATCCTTTCTTAGTCACATCCACTTCAACAGCGAGTTCTTTGGTCTCCACGAGGTTTAACGAGTAGTCGACCTGGAACGCTCCTTGGCGGTCTGTGAACAGAGTCCGCATGGATGCCGAAAAGCTCTTAGGGACCACCTGAACCTTCGCGCCGGCAATGGGAACACCCTGGATTGTCGTCACCCTGCCCCCAACAATCCAATCGCTAAAGAGGTTGATGCCCTCCGAAGTGTTCGACGCGGAAATCTGGGCGACCGCGCAAACCGGCACCAAACTCGCCGCGGCCAACAGCACGGACATACGCAAGCGGGCTTTCATAACGACCATCCCACCAATTCGGATTTCGCGATTTCGACTCTACCTCCGCCAGCAATCCTACACCTACTGGCCCCGCTGCTTCAACCTCCATGAAGCGTTTTCACGCAGGCGGCAAGTCCGCGCCCTTGCGCCCTCGCCTCGCGGGGGTGGAAGGGGGCGGCAACTCCAGGCTTGTCCACATTACGCGCGAGCCAGCAGGCTCTGGTCTGCGGCTCTGCCCTCTCGCTTCGCGTGGGCTGCTCATCTGGAGAGGCAGCGGGAAGCCCCGGCCAGCCGCGGCACAGCAAGCTATGTAGCCTACGGCGGCAGCGGCATCGCCATGCCTGCCCCTCTCCTCCCCCTATATTCACAAATGTAGGCTAATTCACTTCAGCCAGGCTTTTAGGGCTGGTTCTTGGCATCCACTCCATTGGCGGTTTGGGCGGCGGGTTCGGGTGTGGGCATGTGACATTGGCCGTCGAAGAACCCTCCAGGATCAACAAGCAGGCAGGGCGTGTAGATGCCGCCCAGGACCACGCCATGCTCTTTGATCTCTAGCCGCTCGGAAGCATGGATGTTCCCTTTTACTTTTCCCGTGACGCTGGCGATCCGGGTGCGAATTTCGCCGTCCACTTCACCTTGATCGTGGATCACGACCGTGCCTTCACAGTTGATCTCACCCTTGAACTGCGTGTTGACGCGGATCAGGCCGGAGGCGACTTTCATCTTGCCCTCAACCTCTACGCCAGGCTCGAGCCACCCGACCCACTCACCGGGGAGATCAGCCAGTTGACGTCGCTTGGACTTGCGAAAGCCGAATGACATCGTTGCCTCCCGGAGGGGTTGTCAGACCCCCCGCGCGCGTTCCAGAGATAAAGTCCAACGGAAATAGCTAACTGTATATTACCCCTTTTATCGTCTGACAATCAAGTCGTAAATCCTGCTCAGGTCTTGGGCGGAAAAATAGCTGATTTCTATCGCCCCGCGGCGCCCATCGCCGCGGATCTTGACGCGCGTGCCCAACGTCCGTTCCAGTTCCAGTGCGGCCGCGCGAACGTTGGGATCGGTTGGGAGTTTGGCCGCGGATTTCGGCGGGGTCGGTTTTGCCCCTCGGGAGGCCACCATGTTTTCAACGGCTCGCACAGAGAGGCCCTGTTTGGCAATCCGTGCGGCAAGCCGCACTTGGGCGGCCTCGGAATCCAGCGCCAGGAGCGCCCGCGCGTGCCCGTAAGTGATCTCCTCCTTGGAGATCATCTCGTGCACGGCCGGCGGCAACCGCAGCAGACGCAAGGTATTGCTGACTGAGGAGCGATTGATGCCCAGCCGCTCTGCAACCTGCTCGTGGCTAAGGTGGAACTTTTCCAGAAGCGTCTGATAGGCGCGGGCCACCTCGATCGGGTTCAAGTCCTGCCGGAGCAGGTTTTCCGTCAGAGCCAATTCCAGGGCGTCCTCATCCGTTAGCTCGCGGACAACGGCGGGGACGGTCTCGAGCCCGGCAATCCGGGCCGCACGCCAGCGGCGCTCACCAACAACGAGCTGAAAGCGGCCCTCGGCCGAGGGAGTGCGGCGCAGGAGAATGGGTTGGACAACCCCGCTCACCCGGATGGAGTCGGCAAGCTCTGCCAGCGAATTCTCAGGAAAGGCGTGGCGCGGCTGCAACGGGTTGGGATCGATAAGGTCCAGCCGCACTTGCTCGAGACCGGCGGTGGCGGACTCAACTGTCTGAAGGAGGGCGTTCAGCCCTCGACCCAGCGCCTTTCTCGTCATGATTGATAACCTCCTGTGCCAACTCGAGGTAGCTGGCGGCTCCCTTGCAATCGGGGTCATAGAGGAAAATGGGCTGACCGAAACTGGGAGCCTCCGCCAAGCGGACGTTGCGTGGGATCACGGTGGAGAAAACTTGGTCACCGAAGAAATCCCTCAGATCGTCCCGAACTTGGTGAGCGAGGTTGGTGCGCTCATCGAACATGGTGAGAAGGATTCCCTCCACCGCCAGATTGTGGTTGTGCAAGCGGCGAACGCGAATCAGCGTATCAAGGAGTTCGGAGACACCCTCCAGGGCGAAATACTCGCACTGCACGGGCACAATGACGGAATCCGCCGCGACGAGGGCGTTGAGGGTGAGGAGGTCAAGAGCCGGAGGGCAGTCAAGGAGGATGTAGTTGAACTCCTTGCGAAAGGTTTCCATCTTGTTGCGTAAAGCTTTCTCGCGCTCAGGGCGGTCCGCAAGTTCTAGGGTGGCGCCGACTAAGTTCTTGTCCGAGGGGATAAGGTGGAGTCCCTCAAGCGGGGATTTCTGGACCAGGTCTCTGAGGGGCACGTCGTGCATCAGCGCGTGGTAGATGGTTCTGCGTGAGGGATCTTTGGAGAAGCCCAGACCACCGGTTGTGTTGGCCTGAGGGTCGCAATCGATGATCAGTGTCCACATGTCGCGGCGGGCCAAAGCCGCGCCCAGATTGATGGCAGTGGTTGTTTTTCCCACACCGCCCTTTTGATTGGCAATGGCGATGACTCGTCCCAAAGGCACCAACCCAAAGAAGGTCAAGATGAATCTATCAAAGGGGAGGGAATAACGCAAGTAAAAGGCGCCCGGAGTCGTATGGTGGCGCCAACCGCCATGGTGTTTCACGTGAAACAGGCCGGAGCGACGACCAGCGAGGTAAACTCGCCGCTACGATCCCCTTCTCCTGGCTGGAGCAGCGCAAGCGCTCCCCCTACACGTGGTTAGCGTGGGGCAATCGCGCGCCCTATGGGCTGTTTTCACGTGGAACCTTCCATTTTCTTCCCCCACCAGATTTCCCCTTGCCCGCCCCCCGGCACCGGCAAGCGCCGCACCCCCTCCCTCTCCGTCTTGATGTAGCCTAGTGAACTTGCCTGGGCGCGGCTCAACCAGAGAAACAGCCCGCCCCCCGCCTTCAGGCAGCGCCGGGCCAGCGGGATAAGCTTCTCCAAATGCCCCACCGCCCGCGCCGTCGCCGCATCATAGGCCGCCGGCACCCCGCCCGCAACATAATCCTCCAGGCGTTCCCGCCGCACCTCCACGCGATTCATCCCACAAACGCGCGCCACCTCTTTGAGGAATCCCCGCTTCTTGGCCACCGGCTCCAGCAGTGTCACCGCGAGGTCTGGAAAGGCGATCTTCAAACACAAACCGGGAAAACCCGCCCCGCTACCGATGTCCAAGAGCCTGCCCTGCAACTGCACCCAGCGGGCCAGATAAAGGCTTTCCCCAAAATGCCGGGTCACGCAAGTGGCCGGGTCGCGGAGACTCGTCAAGTTCATTTTTTCATTCCAGCGCAGGAGCAGTTCGAGATAAGCGATCAACTGGCCGATTTGATCGCTGCTCAGGGTCAGGCCGAACGGTTCCAGCAACTGGCGGACAGTGGCTTCGTTCATAGGGAGTCTTCCGCGGTCAGCTATCAGCGCTCAGCCGGCAGCCTTCCGCGTACCACCTAGCAGCATACCAGTTCATACTTTACCCTGCACAGCCCGGGCGTCAAGGTTCCCTCGACCGCCCAGATGCTGGGCGGCAGAGGTTCTTCAGGATAGGGCTGAGTTTTCACACTGACTCCTCGGGAATGGGTTATGATTTCTAGCACAAGGAGGCCAATCAAACATGGAACAGACGGAGTACAAGCTCACTCGAGTCAGCGTCGTTATGCTGGGGGTTCACGACGTGGCGCGCTCACTGGCGTTCTACCGCGACAAACTGGGCCTGGAAGTTCAGCGTGAGATCCCTGGCTTTGCCTTCCTGAATGCGGGCGCGGTCACCTTGTGCCTCAGCGAGCCTGCGGCCAAAATACGTGGCCAAATTGCTGGTGCCGGCGAGGTCGTCTTCTCCGTTGAGGACGTAGCCGCCGCCTATCAAGCGCTACGAGGGAAAGGGGTCGAGTTCACACACGAACCGCGAAGCGTTACGCCCGCCACGCAGGTCGCCAACTTTGATGACCCTGACGGTAACCACCTCTCTGTTATTGGCCATTGATCGAAAGGCCGTGAAATAATGCGCTGAGGAAAAGGGTTTCACGCAAAGCCGCGAAGCGTCTCAAGCAAGCTCGCCGTTTGGGAGCGGTCCGGCAAGGCGCGACGGCGCTTTAGAGCTTCGCAAGGAGGAAAAATGTTGGTCCTACTCCGCGGAAAAAGATCCGAGACCGTTGCCCTCGTGCTCTTCGTCATGTTGGGCGTCGTTGCCGCTCGGGGCTCTTTTACGCTCGAGCAAGTAATGAGCGCGCCGTTCCCAACCGAGCTCGTGGCCTCTCCTACGGGCGGGAGGGTAGCCTGGGTGTTCGATGCGCGCGGCCTGCGCAACATCTGGGTGGCCGAGCCCAGCGGCGGCGGAACCTATCAGTCACGGCAGCTCACCCGATACACCCAGGACGATGGCCAGGACGTCGGAGAACTCGCCTGGACTCCCGACGGCCGGGCGATTGTCTACGTTCGCGGGGGCGACCTCGAGAACGACAGCACGTACCCCAATCCGGCGAGCTCGCCGGAGGGGGTCCAACAGGACATCTGGGTTGTTTCGGTCGAGGGTGGGGCGCTGCGCAAGCTGGCGGAGGGCCATTCTCCCGCGGTTTCTCCCAAAGGCGACAGTGTGGCCTACATCTTCAAAGACCAGGTGTGGCAGGTGAAGCTGGCTGACGGAGCCAAGCCCGAACAACTGATCCACGACAAGGGCAAGAGCAGTTCGCTGCGATGGTCTTCCGACGGCTCGAGGCTGGCTTTCGTGAGCCGGCGAGGCGATCACAGTTTTGTGGTCGTATACAACGTGGAGGGCAAGGGTCTGGTGTATCTCGATCCGAGTGTTGACCTGGACTCCGCGCCTGTCTGGTCACCCGACGGCAGGCAGATTGCCTTCTTGCGTCTGCCTGCGCGTAACGAGTTTACCCCCGGGCCGAGACGGTCCGGCCCGCCATGGTCGATCCGCATCGCTGACGCTGCCACCGGCCAAGGCCACGAAGTTTGGCGCGCCGATACGGGCCGGGGCAGCGTTTTTCGCGGGATCGTGGCGGAGTATCAAATCTTTTGGGGCGCGGGCGATAACCTGGTCTTTCCTTGGGAACGCGACGGTTGGACTCATCTTTATTCCGTTTCCGCAGCGGGCGGCGCGGCGAAGCTCCTCACCCCTGGGGATTTCGAAGTGGAGTTCGTTTCGCTCAGTCCCGATCGCCGGCAGTTGATTTTGGCCTCGAACCAGGATGACATCGATCGTCGCCACCTATGGTCCGAGCCGGTCTCGGGCGACCATCCCACTCGACTGACGACGGGCGAGGGGATCGAGTGGTCGCCGGTGATGATGAGCGACGGGGTCACCGTTGCCCTGCTCCATTCCGACGCGCAGCGCCCGGCGCGCCCGGCGATTCTCACTAACGGGGGCGGAATTCGCGACCTCGCCCCCGAGTCGCTTCCCGCCGACTTTCCTGCTGCTGAGCTCGTCGCCCCGCAGCAAGTGATTGTTTCCGCCGCCGACGGGCTTCGCGTCCACACGCAGCTTTTTCTGCCCAAGGAGGAGCTCTCCGGGCAGCGGCGCCCGGCGGTAATATTCATGCACGGCGGCTCGCGCCGGCAGATGCTGCTGGGCTGGCATTACATGGGCTACTACCACAACGCCTATGCCCTCAATCAGTATCTCGCCAGCCGCGGTTATGTGGTGCTATCGCTCAATTACCGCAGCGGCATCGGGTACGGCCTGGACTTTCGCGAGGCGCTCGAATACGGCCCCAGCGGGGCGAGCGAATTCAACGATGTGCAGGGCGCCGGCCTTTATCTCCGCCGGCGAGACGATGTGGATCCGAATCGTATCGGCCTGTGGGGCGGTTCTTACGGCGGGTATTTGACGGCCCTCGGCCTGGCACGCGCCTCCGACTTGTTCGCCTGCGGGGTTGACCTGCACGGCGTACACGACTGGAACCTCGAATACGAGAACAGAACGCCCTCGTACGATCCCACCGGTCGGCTTGACGCGGCGGCCCGCCTGGCGTGGGAGTCTTCGCCGCTGGCGTCCGTCGCGACGTGGCGCTCGCCCGTGCTGCTGGTGCAAGGGGACGATGACCGCAACGTTCCCTTCACGGAAATGGTCCGCCTGGTGGAGGCGCTGCGGAAACAGGGCGTCGAGTTCCAACAACTTGTCTTTCCCGACGAGATCCACGATTTCCTCCGGCATCGCACTTGGCTGGCAGCCTATCACGCCGCTTCTGATTTCTTCGACCGAAACCTCAAGAAATGAGCAGAGGCGGTGCGAGGGTCCTCTGTCCTGACAACCAACCTGGCCGGGATATCTCACCAGCCTCTTCCGCCTTGGCTAGGGACGGGAAGGGGGGGGCTTTAGCCCCGCCGTCAGCGCGGCTTGTGCCTCCTTTTCAGTCTCGCGACCCGCACAGTCTGCCGGCCGACAGACTGTGCGGGTCGCGAGACTTAGAGATAATTGCGAGAGCCTTCAAGCGGCGGGGCTAAAGCCCCCCCCTTCCCGAAGCGTCAAACCGTCGCGAGAAATCCCGGCCAGCAGCTTGGCATGAACCCCTCACCCGTGCCGCTTCGGCATTTTCATCAGCCGGAGCGGGCCGCGTGAAACATCTCTTGCCCCGTCTTCGGGCGCCCGGCACTTTGCCGCACAAAGTACTTGACAAGCCTTCTTCCCCCGCGTATAAAGCGCTTATGACCTGCACAGGTCCAGCGCGCTCACGGCGTGCCAGGCCAGCGCCCTTGCAAACCCACGCCATCGACGATTTGCGCTTCATCCGTGAGACCATGGAAAGCGCCGCTTCGTTCACCGCTGTTCCGGGATGGGGCGTAGTGACGATGGGGATCACGGCCTTGGCCTCCGCCGTGATTGCCTCGCTCCGCCCGCAAGTGGTGTGGTGGGTGGGGGTGTGGGGGCTGGAAGCTCTGTGCGCCTTTGCGGTGGGCGCGTCGGCTGTCTTCTGGAAGGCGCGGAAGGTCCAGATGCCCCTGTTTTCAAGGCCCGGACGAAAATTTGTCCTGGGCCTGTCGCCCCCCATAGTGGCGGCGGCAGTGCTCAGCATGGTGATTTACCGCGCTGGCGTGTTTACTCTGCTGCCGGGCGTCTGGCTGCTGCTTTACGGCGCCGGTGTGGTGACGGCAGGGGCGTATTCGGTAAAAGTCGTCCCGATCATGGGTCTGTGCTTCATGTTCGCGGGAATCGCGGCACTGCTCTGCCCTCCCGCCTGGGCCAACGCGATCATGGCGGCGGGTTTTGGAGGGCTGCACATCCTCTTCGGGACGATTATTGCAAGGAGGTACGGTGGCTAGACAGATTTCCAATGCCGCGGCCCGCGCTGCCGGCGCCAGCCGGCTGGCGCGGGAAGCGCAGCGCTTGCGTATTAAAACCTCGCTGGGCGCACCCCCCGAACTGGACCGCCTGATCCACGAGCGCATCCGGTTGGGTATGGTGAGCGCTCTGGCGGTAAACGAATCGCTCAGCTTCAACGATCTCAAGAAATTGCTGAAGACGACGGATGGGAACTTGAGCGTACACGCGCGCCGGCTCGAGGAAGCGGAGTACGTCATCTGCGAAAAGTATTTCGTGGGCCGCCTGCCGAAAACCGTTTACCGGCTCACCCCGACCGGCCAGCGGGCGCTGGAGCGCTACCTGGACCACATGGAAGCGTTGATCGAATCCATGCGCCCGCATTAATCCGCAGGCGAAATTTTTTTGAGCGAGTGCTTTGTATGATAAAGTCCTTTGGACAGCGCCGCGCCGATGCAACCCTAGTGGTTTCTCCTGCCCCAGCCGGACGCCCCCAAGCGCCGCCCCTACATCAAAACGAGGAGAGAAGCGAAACTCGCCACATGATTCATGTGGCCATCATTATGGACGGAAGCGGGCGCTGGGCAGAGGAGCGGGGTCTCGCGCGCAGCGCGGGACATCGCGCGGGAGTTGCCGCTGTTCGCCGGGCGATCCAAGCTGCTCCCGGGCTTGGGATCGGGACTCTGACGCTGCACGCCTTCTCTTCTGACAACTGGCAACGCCCGGCGCGCGAAGTCCGGGAGCTTATGCGCATATTCGAAGAGTTCCTGCGCTCATCGGTGGCAGAGTGGGTGGACGCTGGAATATGGACCAGCGTGATCGGACGACGCGATCGGCTGGAGCCCTCGCTGGCCGCCGCTATCGACGCTGCCGAAGCCGCGACGCGCGGGGGGCCGCGGTTGCACGTGCGGCTGGCGATTGATTATTCGGCCCGCGCGGCTATTCTGTGCGCCGCGCGAGCGCTGGCCCACTCGGGATCAGCCACGCCCGCAGAGTTTGCGCGACTGCTCTCCGCTCGCGACCACGACCGGGCGCCGGCCGGCAGCGCCCTAGTCCGGAATGTAGCGCCAGGGCTTGCCCGGGCCCACGCCGCCCCAAGGGGCGGCCCGACTTTCGATTCGGGATACTACGCGCCAGTTCCCGAGCTCGATCTGCTGATCCGCACTGGCGGCGAACAGCGCTTGAGCGACTTCATGCTCTGGGAGTGCGCCTACGCGGAACTGGTCTTTACGGATCGCAGGTGGCCGGACTTTGACGCCGCCGACCTCGAGGCGGCAGTCCGCAAATTCCATTCCCGCCATCGCCGTTTCGGGCGCCTTCAGGAGAGCGTCCACGCCGGAGAGTAACACCGGTAGTGATTGACGAATGACGCTTGCCGATTAACAGCGGATTGATTCCCCAATGGGCGCTCTCAATCGTCAATCGAAGATCGGCAACTCGAAGGGAGGAGCTCCGACGATGCCGAGCAGGGCGCGTTTGGAACTAAGTGTACTTGGAGCGGCAGTGGTTATGGGCATTCTTGCGGACGCGCTCCTGCGCACTATGCCCTGGGGCCTCAACGTTTTCGTTTGGATGACAGCGCTTTCTGCCCTCATTGCATTTCACGCCCGCGCGAGGCAAGAAAGTCTCTCGGGAGCGGGGCGCTGGCTCGCCGCGCTAGGCGCTCTATTCGCCCTCGGCTTCGTTTGGCGCGATTCCCTCGCCTTAAACATGCTGAGCCTTTTGGCGGTGCTCACGGGGCTTGCCCTCATCATCTTGCGGGCGCAAGGGGTGCGGATTGGGCGGGCGGGCTTTGTCGAGTACGGATTGGGGGCTGCGGTAGCGGGGCTCAACGCTTTCTTCGGCCTGCTGCCGCTGTTATTCGGCGAGGCCGAGTGGAAGAAGCTACTCGGCGCTCGATGGTCGCAGCGCGCGATGGCGGTGGCGCGCGGAATTCTTTTCGCTCTTCCCTGCCTGCTTATATTTGGCGGGCTGTTCATGGGGGCGGACGCGGTGTTCAACCATATCATCAGGAACACCTTCCGCCTGAATTTCCAGCAAGTATTTACCCACTTCTTTGTGGCGGTCTTCTTTGCTTGGTGCACCGGTGGATACCTGCGCGGCATGCTATGGGGCAAAGAAATCGCAGCCATCGAAGAGAAGCGCCTTCCGTCCGTATCGTTGGGCGCGATCGAGGGCGCCGTGGCGCTGGGTGCGCTCGACCTTCTCTTCCTTGCCTTCGTCGTCGTGCAAATCCGTTACTTCTTTGGCGGCGCCGCCCTCGTCCAGGCCACCACCGGGCTGACCTATGCAGAATACGCGCGACGCGGTTTCTTCCAGCTCTTCGACGTGGCCGTGCTTGTGCTTCCGCTTCTCCTTGTGGTGCACTGGTTGATGGCTCAGCGAGGTCCTGAGGGTGAGCGGGTGTTCAGGGTTCCGGCTGCCGTCCAAATCCTGCTGCTGTTTGTGATCATGACCTCCGCCTTCGAGCGCATGCGTCTCTACCAAGCGGAGTATGGCCTCACGGAGCAGCGCTTGTATGCCACCGCGTTTATGGGCTGGCTTGCGGTGGTGTTCCTCTGGTTCGCTGTTACCGTCCTCAATGGGCGTCGCGAGCGTTTTGCCTTCGGAGCGATGGTGGCGGGTTTCGCATTAGTCATTTTCCTGAATGTGCTCGATCCGGACGCGATCATTGCTCGCACCAATCTCGCACGGGCCAAAGCAGGGCGCTCCTTTGATGCTCGCTATGCGACTAGGCTCAGCGCCGACGCCGTGCCGGGAATTGTAGCGGCCCTCCCGGACTTGAACCCGCAAGACCGCTGTGCCGTGGCATCCGAGATCCTTAGACGCTGGCCGCCCTCCTGTCCTTCCGACTGGCGCTCCTGGAACTGGTCGCGCGCCAGGGCCGCGCAGGTGGTGCGGGAGAACATGGGAAGTCTGAAGGCCATACAGGGCATCGCATGCCCCCCAGCGGAAGCAAACAGGCACCCCTGACCTCGCCTCTGAGAACGAGGGGGATTTCTTGCCAGAGCCACCTCCGAACGCTTTACCAAGGTCTTCAAGATGGATCCCCGCTCCCCCGCTGTTAGCACCAGTCTAAAAGGCAACCATTTTCACCGGTTTGGTGGGATTCAGTTCGGGCAACCCGCGCTCGGCAGGCAACACACCACCCTCCCGCCTCGACAGGCGCGGGTAATGGCCCATGACGGGTTATTGTCTCCTTGCTCGCGCAGGCGCAAGGCACTTCCGCGGCAAACCAGTTCCACGGCCAGCTGGGCGCGCCTAAGGCAGGGGTAACCCGGAGGTATCCGTCAGGCGACGGATTCCTCCACGGTTCTTCCCGAATCCCTGCGGCGTTACGACGCTCATTATCACAAACGCGAGACGAAGACCCACACAAGAACACCAAATACGCGCACCGGTGCACTCGCTCCCCCGAGGGGGCAAGAGAACTATAATTAACGAGTGCCGCGGCGGCATCGCGCGTGGTTCGCCCCGATTGCGAACCCGCAGGATAATTGTTAGGATACCGAGCAGTCTTTACGGAGACGGGCTAAAATCTACCACTGAGCCATGCGCAGACATGCAGCGTGTTTGAAACCCAAGTGAACGAGGAGGGAAGGTATGAAGCTGGCCGGAATGGCAATGCTTCTATTTGCCAGTCTTTGTTGCGCGCAAGAGCCGGGCAATTTTCAGCCCGCTGCCACCAATGTTTGGGGAGCGGAATATCCCCGCGTCGATAGCGCCGGGAGGGCGGAGTTTCGCGTGAAAGCTCCTGATGCCACCAAGGTCCGGATAAATTTCTGGAGCGGGCCGAAACTGGATATGGTGAAGCAGCCGGACGGATTCTGGACGGTCACGACGCCACCCCTTGTTCCGGGCTTTCACTACTACACGCTGATCATCGATGGTGCAGAGGTCACCGACCTCAACAGTCATGCCTTCTTTGGTGGAGGTAAGGACGCAAGTGGAATCGAGGTTCCGGAACCGGGGACCACATTCTATTCAATTCAAGATGTGCCCCATGGGCAGGTCCGTGAGATTTGGTACTACTCGAAGGTGACGGGCACCTGGCGGCACGCACTAGCCTATACACCGCCGAACTACGATACGCAGACTAACGCGCGCTATCCCGTGCTGTACCTGCAGCATGGCGGCGGCGAGGATGAAACCGGGTGGACAAAGCAGGGTCACGCAAACTTCATACTCGATAACCTGATCGCGGCTGGCAGTTGCAAGCCTATGATCCTGGTGATGGCGTATGGTTACGCCAGGCGCGCTGGCCAACCTGCACCTGATCTGACCGGAAAGCCCTTTGGTTCACCGGAAATGATGCGGGCAATGCAGGAGATGGCAGCAGCCTTCGAAGACGATTTGACACAGGCCCTGGTCCCATACATCGATTCGATCTTCAGAACCATTCCGGATCGCGATCATCGTGCGATGGCTGGCCTTTCGATGGGCGGGGCGCAGACATTCCAGGTCACGTTCAATCACTTGGATATGTTTTCCTATATTGGTGGATTCAGTGGAGCGGCCGGGCCTCTGGTTCTTGGCAACCAGAAACTGGATGTGAAAACAGCCTTCAACGGGGCGCTTGCTGATCCGGCCGCCTTTGCAAAGAAAGTGCATTTGCTGTGGCTGGGCGTCGGGACAGAGGAGCCTGAAATGATGCATGCAGGACTCGAGAGACTGCATACATCACTGGTGGAGGGGAACATTCAGCACGTCTTCTACGAATCGCCAGGCACAGCGCATGAATGGCAGACGTGGCGTCGCGATTTGAAAGACTTCGCGCCACGACTCTTTCAACAAGACGGTCAATAAACTGCCGAGGCGTGGCACGGGCCTGCTTTTCTGTACATCGTGAGGTGTTCCAATGAGAAAGGCGTGGAGAGTGAAAACGAAAGTGTTTCTTGCTGTGATGCTGGGGATATCCGTTGTCCGGGGGCCTCGGCTGGCTGCACAAGTGCAGACCGAAGTGCCTCCGGTTGTTCCCGGTGCGAAATCAGTGAGGGTGGAGCACATCCGAATCCACGGTCAAGCGCTGGAAGGCAATTTGGAGGGGGATGCCGTTGACCGAGACGTTATTGTGTTCTTGCCGCCCAGCTATACCAAGGAGAAGCACCACCGCTACCCGGTCGTCTACGCTCTGCACGGCTTCTCCATCGGTGCGGAGCAGTGGACTCACGAAATCCATGTGCCCCAGACAATTGAGGGAGCCTTCGCCGAAGGCAGCCAAGAAATGATTGTTGTACTGCCCGACTCGAAGACCGTGTATGGCGGGTCCATGTATTCCAGCTCTGTCACCACCGGCGACTTTGAGCAATTTATCGCCCACAACGTAGTCACCTATGTTGACGCTCACTACCGCACAATTCCTAACCGCATGAGCCGGGGTCTGGCAGGCCATTCCATGGGCGGTTATGGCGCCGCTCGCATTGGAATGAAACATCCTGACGTGTTCAGCAGTCTCTATATTATGAGTCCTTGTTGCCTCGCGCCTATGGGATCCATGCCAGCAAATCCCGCCATGCAGAAGGCCATGGCATCGGGAGAGAAGGAATTGGAATCGGTAAAGACGCCTGCCGACGCGGCCGGCTTGTCGTTCTTCGCCCGCGCTCAGCTCGCCTCAGCCGCGGCGTGGTCGCCCGACCCGAAAAATCCGCCGCTTTATTTTGACCTGCCCAGGAAAGATGGCGAGCCCCAGCCCGATGTGATTGCCAAATGGGCGGCCAATGCACCGTTGGCGTTCATCGACCAATACATCGGCAATTTGCGCCGGTATCGCGCAATAGCAATCGATGTGGGTGACCAAGACGGCTTACGAACCGATGCCGGCAAGCTCCACGATGTCCTCGAAAACTATGCCATAGCCAACGGCTTTGAGATTTATCACGGTACCCATACCAGCGCCGTCGCTGATCGCTTTCAAAACTATGTGATACCTTTTTTCAGCAGAAATTTGTGCGCGACGGAAAACTGCAAGTGAGCGTTTCATCTTTCCACCCGCCAGCAGCGACGTGCGCATGGGGCGGTGTGCCAAGTGGACCTCTTGGAAGGTCCTCACTGCCGGAGTGGACCCGCCTTGTCAGCCGTTGACGAGAGATTTGCAGCGGGTTGCCGAAAACCTCTCTCGGCGCTGTCATTCCGAACGAGCCCAGGGAGACGCCACGCAGGTGGCGGGCAGGCGGATGCGAGCGCTCAAACAGCGTAATGGGGTCAGGTGAAACCATGTGGCGATGGCTGAAATGGATCGGATTAGGATTGGTGGCGGTTTCGTTGTCGGCGGCAGCGTTCCTGGCTGTTGCAACGGCAATCGCCAGGCTTCCGGGCGAAGAAATGACGCCGGCGGGGTATCGGGAAAGCACCTCGTCGTACGTGAAGATGCGGGACGGTATCGAGATTGCCGTGACTGTGCTATTGCCGCCCGATTTGAAAGCGGGAGAGCGAATCCCGGCGCTGATGCGGACCACACGCTACTGGCGCGGTCCACAAATTGGGTGGGGGCTTCGTCTCATGGTGGCCTTGCGCCAAGTGCGCGCATCAGACCTCATCGACAAACAGCGAGCATATTTCAATGGGCGGGGATTCGCGGTGGTGTTAGTGGATGCGAGAGGGAGTGGAGCCTCGGGCGGGAAGCGCGTGGTGGAGTACTCGCCTGCCGAAGTTGCGGATATGGGGGAGGTGGCGGCATGGATTGCAGGGCAAGCATGGTCAAGCGGGCGGGTAGGGACGTTCGGAGTCTCCTATGACGGCAATACCGCGGAACTGGCCGCAGCCGCAAACCAGCCGGCCATCCGTGCCGTAATGCCCCTTTACGACGATTTTGACACGCAGGCCTTGATCCAGCCGGGCGGCGTCGCCCTGCGCGGATTCGTCCAGCAGTGGAGCGATCTCGTGGCCGCGCTGGACCTGGATGACGTGTGTGGTGCGGACCAGGTTCAAGGGTGGAACTGCGCGAGGGAGCGGCAAATGATCCCTGGGGTACGGCGGGTGGATGCCGATCCCGATGGAAAACACCTGGAGCAACTGGTGAAAGAGCACCATAACATAAACGTGGCGGCAGCGGTTAGCAAGGTTGCATTCCGGGACGACGCACTGGACACGGAGATCGGCCCCATTCGGTTTGGAGATATCAGTCCCTACGGGTTGCGCAAGCAGATCGAAGCGTCGGGAGTGCCCATGATGGTGTGGTGCGGCTGGCTGGATGCCAATCCCTGCGAAGGAGCGCTGATCCGGTACCATACTTTTTCGAACCCGCAGGTGGTGGTGATCGGCGCGCTCTCGCATGGGGGAAGTTTCGACGTGGACCCATTTGCGCCGTCCCACCTACCGCCGGTTCCTGCGCGGGAGGAACAGTTCAAGATGGAGGCGGATTTCTTCGACCGGGTGCTGCGCAACGAGAACCAGGAGAAGATGGAATCTTCCATCCGGTACTACACGATGGGCGAAGGGAGTTGGCACACGACCAAAACATGGCCGCCGGAGGATTTGCGGAGCGAACGGCTGTACTTCGCGGCGGGCCACACGTTGAGCCTATCGGCTCCTTCGACCAAGACAGGCGATGATTCCTACACAGTGGACTTCACGGCCTCGAGCGGCACTCGCACGCGCTGGCACACTCAACTGGGCGGAGGAGACGTGATATATGCGGATCGCGCCGGGGAAGATATGAAGCTCCTGACGTATACCAGCGCGCCACTAGACGCTGATCTGGAGATCACGGGCTCCCCTGTTCTGACACAGGAAATGGCCTCGAGCGAGCGCGATGGCGCAATTCATGCTTACCTGGAGGACGTGGCGCCGGAAGGACGGGTGACCTACGTGGATGAAGGGGTCTTTCGGGTGATTCATCGCAAGGAAGTGGATCCGCGGAGCCTGCCGTACCAGCCGCTCGGACCGGCCCACAGTTTCCTGCGGGCGGACGCGCAGCCGATGAAACCAGGCGAGGTGGCGACAATCCGATTCTCACTGTTTCCGACCTCGGTGCTGCTTCGCAAAGGACATCGCATTCGAATCGCCCTTGCAGGGGCTGACGCGGGCTTGTTCCAGCGGTATCCAGCAGAGGGCACGCCGACTTGGACAGTGTACCGGAAGGCAGGACGGGCTTCGTTCGTAGAATTGCCGGCGAAGGAACGCTAGCAGGTCCCTGCGAGCCGTTAACTCCGCCGTCTTGCTTGATGTACTGTATAATCAGTTTGACTGACCCCCGAATGGAAACTACGCTCTTGCAATACCCGCTCTTCAATTGAGGAGGTGGTGCATGGGCTGACGCATGGGCAGTGACTGACGACCAGAAAGGATAGGAGGGGATTCGCGATGACAAATAAGCTGAAAGACAAGGTTGCCGTGGTCACCGGCGGATCGCGCGGAATCGGCTATTGCATCGCCGCAAGGCTGCTTCAAGAAGGTGCGAAAGTTTACATCTGCGCGCGCGACGCGCAAATTCTCCAGCAGTCGCTCGAAGAGCTGCGCAAGCAGGGTGACGGCAAGGTTGAGGGCATGATTGCGGATGTGGGCCGCTATGAGGACTGTCGAAGGCTGCTTCAGACCGCCGCCGAGCATTTCGGAGGGATCGATATCCTTGTGAATAATGCGGGTATTGGCATTATGAAGCCCGTGGACCAGCTCACGCCGGCGGAGTGGGATGCCACAATTCAGACGAATTTGTCGGGTGTGTTCTACTGCTGCCGCGAGGCCATCCCCATTATGCGCCGGCGCGGGGGCGGATACATCTTCAATATATCCAGCCTTGCGGGAGTGAATCCCTTTCCCGGCGGGAGCGCCTACAATGCCTCGAAGTTTGGGGTCAACGGATTCAGCGAGGCCATGATGCAGGACGTCCGCTACGACGGCATCCGCGTTAGCTATATCATGCCTGGCAGCGTGGATACGGATTTCGGTGCAGCCCCGGGCAGCAGGGCCCACCAGAGTTGGAAGCTCGCGGGGGAAGATATCGCCAAGGCGGTGGTTGACCTTTACACATTTCCCCGGAGGGCGCTCGCCAGCCGCATCGAAATGCGCCCCTCGCAGCCCCCTCGAAAGAAGTAGAACTAATCGAGCGGAACCTCATCCAGCACGTCGTCCCAATGGGAGACGGTCAATTCCCAGCGGCGTTTTTCCTGCCGGTCATGGCCTTCCTTGTTGGGATAGAGGGACTTGAGAATCTCCGGCTCGCGGTTGTGTGCCTCTTCGAGGGCTGACCAGTCGCGCCAAATCATCACTATTTTGTAATCCCAAGCAGGGCTTTCGGCGTGGAAACGCCGGGTGTAAAGCTTCTCGCTCTTGAGCAGTCCTTCTTTCGTCAGTTCTTTGAGAAGCGGATTGTGGTTTTTCTTGTAGAGCGCCAGCCACTCTGAGCTCCCACCCGGCGCCAGCCTGTAGTAGTACTCAATCGTGACGGGTTGTGCCATGGGCTGGCCCGCGCTTGCAGACGTGGCGAGGGCAATTAGAGGCGCAAGGCCTAAAGTCACAAACTGAAGATTCATTTTCTCTCCTCTCGGAATAACAGAGTAACAGGCTTTCCCTTTAGGCTGTTAGAAATCTCTCGAGGCAGGTCTCAGGATTAATTTGGCGCCGCGCGAAGGCAAGAAGTGGTATGTTCCAGATTCCACTTGTGGCAGAATCGATGCGGGGCAGACGATTAGTCCGTTCGGCCCCAAAAGTGCCCATCTGACAAAGTGGGGGGAGAGAACGGACACTTTGTCCGCACAACCCGGCGAAAGGAGTGAGAAAATGCGCACTCATTTGGGCTGTTCGGGACAGGTGGAATTGGGGAAACTCAGCCATGATACTCAGGACAGGCTTGAACACGTTGATGCCACGTGGTTAGAGTTTGTTCCTGAATCGGCGTCGCTGGAGGTTCGCCATGTCCAGCCTGATGACCGGCCCGTGCTTCCGGAGATTGTGGGAGAACTGGTTGAGTTCCTTAGCCAAGTGACGGATGAAGAACGCGCCCAGGTAGCGGGGGGGACCGTCTACTACCAGGACGGGGTCAAGGGGCACTACGTCAGGATGAAGGTTTGGAAAGGCGGTCTGTTAACGATTTCCTGGGCACGGCTTGATTATGCGCATGCGAGTTGGGAACGATACCGAAGCGAGCCTGTCTCGGTCGTTCCAGAGCCTTATCAGCGCTTGAACGGCAAGTTCAGTTTCGAGGGGATTCCCACTGCTGCGGACGACATTCGAGAACTTTTGCAGCGCACGGCGGGACTCTACTCTGAGGGAGATTTTGAAATTGTTGCCCACGTCGATCGGATCGAGGTTGCCCTGCGTGACCTCAATGCGAGTGTCTTGCCCCTGGTTTACGCGTTGCAAGTTCTCGCCAAACCGGGTTCACTGGAAGGCGAGATCGACGTCAGTTCATTTCGGGCCGGAGATCTTGATGAATGCTGCCACTTTGCCTTCCGCGGTGGCGAGGCGTGGCTGGTTAGGCCAAGCTTGTGGGACGGCGGCCCGGAGGGACAATAGCCGAAATTCGCAAACCGAAGTTAGGAACTAGCAGCTAGGTTGGTTTCCGATTTCCAGTTTCCGACTTTTCAACCCAGCTTCGAACTTCCGGTCTCAAGCTTCAATTTTCGAATTTCGTGTTTCGATTTTCGAGTTTCCAGATCGAGGTGAGTATGGATTACGGATTCACTGAATATCAAAGGGCCATTCGAGATCTTGCTCGCGAGATCGCCGAAAAAGAAATCCGCCCGGTGGCGGCGGAATATGACCGCGAGGCCAAGTTTCCCTGGCCGATTGTGAAAATACTGGCGCAGACCGATTTATTTCGGGTTTTCATCGATGAAAAGTACGGTGGGATGCCGGAGGGGACTCCGATCATGAACATGGTTATCGTAACCGAGGAACTCTCCAAGGCATGCGGCGGCATTGCGCTCAGTTTTGCGGGCACGGCGCTCGGGGCCTTGCCGATCATCCTGGCGGGCAGCGAGGAACAGAAGCTGCGATGGTTGCCGGACGTCGCCTCCGGCAAGCGGCTGGTGGCTTTCGCACTTACCGAACCTCAGGCCGGCTCGGATGCCGCCGCCGTGCGCACCGCCGCCTTGCGCGACGGCGACCACTACGTGCTGAATGGAACCAAGCAGTGGATCACCAACGGCGGGGAAGCGGAGATCTACTCCGTGATCGCGCTCACCAATCCCGCCAAGGGCCCGCGCGGCGCTTCGTGCATCGTGGTTGAGAAGGGCACGCCGGGATTCACTTTCGGCAAAAAGGAAGACAAGCTCGGGATTCGCGCTTCAGCCACCTGCGAACTGGTCTTTCAGGACTGCCGCGTGCCGGCGGAAAACTGCCTGGGGCGCGAGGGCATGGGCTTCATTACGGCCATGCGCACCTTCGACGTTTCGCGTCCCGGGGTGGGCGCTCAGGCGGTGGGGATTGCGCAAGGGGCTTTCGATTTGGCGCTCGAGTACGCCTGCACCCGCAAGCAGTTTGACGCGCCGATTGGCTCCTTCCAGGGATTGCGTTTCCTGATGGCCGACATGGCCATAAAGATTGAAGCGGCGCGCGCGCTCGTCTATGCCACCGCGCGCCACATCGACACACAACCCAAGGAGCGGCCCACTCTTTACTCTGCCATGTGCAAGTGCTTCGCCGCGGACGTGGCTATGGAAGTCACAGTGGACGCCGTGCAGATCTTTGGCGGCTACGGTTACATGCACGACTATCCGGTGGAGAAGTATATGCGCGACGCCAAGATCACGCAGATCTATGAAGGCACCAATCAGATCCAGCGCGACGAAGTCTCCAAGGCGCTGGTCAGCGGCTTCCACTCGCGACGGCTCGCCGGCGCTGCCCGCGCCGCGTAGGGAAAGCAGAAACTAATGTAAACGTCTTAAGAAATGTTACATAGACGACGAATTCTTTCTGTTGACCAGCGGCGGGTGGTTTGCCGGATTTCCCGCCAAGTTTGATCGAGGTCTTTGAACCAATGGTTGTTCGT
>Ga0326728_10000489_pt1 | contig 155264 bp, 121 predicted proteins | sample MB3enrmetagenome_FD_207602 | JGI IMG/M metagenome (GOLD analysis project Ga0326728, IMG submission 207602) | Lab enriched peat soil microbial communities from McLean, Ithaca, NY, United States - MB31MN | ecosystem: Environmental > Terrestrial > Soil > Wetlands > Peat | place: USA: New York... | reverse complement strand
CCCATAACAAGCGAAAGGGAGAAAGCACCTCGAAGCGGGCGTTTCCGTTACCGCTCCTTTACAGTCGCGGCTCGGCTTGACGTATCCCTGGTGTCGCGCACCCGCTCGCGGGAGCGGCATGGCCGTGCAAGTGGACCCCCTGACAAGCGAAAGAGATGAAGTACCTCATAGCGGGCGTTTCCGTTACCGCTCCTTTACAGTCGCGGCTCGGCTTGACGTATCCCTGGGTCTTTGACCGTGAACTCCGTTTCCTTACGGTAGCGGCATCTACCTGTAACTGAGCCGCGACCGTAAGGGAGCGGTAGCAACGCATCACGCGGTCGAGGTACTGGTGTCGCGCACCCGCTCGCGGGAGCGGCATGGCCGTGCAAATGGACCCCATAACAAGCGAAAGAGATGAAGTACCGCATAGCGGTCGCTTCCGTTACCGCTCCTTTACAGTCGCGGCTCGGCTTGACGTATCCCTGGTGTCGCGCACCCGCCCGCGGGAGCGGCGTCCCTCCCTGTTAACATAGTGGCAACGCTATGAAACTACGCAGCGCAACCATCACTCAGGGACGGGACCGCGCGCCCGCGCGCGCCATGCTCAAGGGCATAGGCTTTACCGACGAGGACCTCGCTAAGCCGATTATCGGCGTCGCAAACACGTGGATCGAGACCATGCCGTGCAACTACAACCTGCGCGAGCTGGCGGTGAAGGTCAAGGAAGGGATCCGAGCGGCCGGCGGCACGCCCATGGAATTCAACACCATCGCGATCAGCGACGGCGTGACCATGGGAACCCAGGGGATGAAGGCGTCGCTGGTGAGCCGCGAGGTGATTGCGGACTCGATCGAGCTGGTCGGACGCGGCCACATGTTCGACGGCATCCTCGCCCTGGTGGCGTGCGACAAGACGATCCCGGGCGCGGCCATGGCTTTGCTGCGGCTGAACGTTCCCGGGCTGATCCTTTACGGCGGTACGATTCTGCCGGGCCATCACAACGGACGCGATATCACGATTCAGGACGTGTTCGAGGCGGTCGGCGCGAACGCGGCCGGACGCATCAGCGACGAGGAGCTGCGCGCGATCGAGAACCATGCGTGTCCCGGCGCGGGCGCCTGCGGCGGCCAGTACACGGCGAACACAATGGCTACCGTGATGGAGCTGATCGGCCTCTCGCCCCTGGGCACGGCCGCGGTTCCGCAAGTGGACCCGCTCAAGAACGGCGTCGCTTTCCGCTGCGGGCAACTGATCGTCGAAGCCGTGCGGCGCGATCTCAAACCCTGCGCGATCGTCACGCGCAAGGCCATCGACAACGCGATCGCCGCCGTGGCGGCGAGCGGCGGCTCGACCAATGCGGTTCTGCACTTGCTCGCGATGGCGCGCGAAGCGGGCGTGGGACTTTCGATCGACGATTTTCAAACCGTCAGCGAGCGGACTCCGCTGCTCGCCGACCTGAAACCGGCGGGCCGGTTCGTCGCCTTCGACGTACACGCGGCCGGCGGGATTCCCGTGTTGGCGAAACGGCTCGTGGATGGCGGCTATGCGGATGGCTCCGCGATGACCATCACTGGCCGCAGCCTCGCCGAAGAAGCGGCCGAAGCGAACGAGACGCCGGGCCAGGAGGTGATCCGGCCGCTCGGTAACCCGATCAAGCCGAGCGGGGGCCTGGTGATCCTCAAAGGCACGCTCGCGCCCGAAGGTTCGGTCATCAAGGTGACGGGCATGGACCGCAAAGTGCATCGCGGGCCGGCGCGCGTATTCGATTGCGAGGAAGACGCGATGACCGCCGTGACGCACGGCCGCATCCACGCGGGGGACGTGCTGGTGATCCGGTACGAGGGGCCGCGCGGCGGGCCGGGAATGCGCGAAATGCTGGGCGTGACGGGCGCGATCGTCGGCGCGGGACTTTCGGACAGCGTGGCGCTGGTCACCGACGGACGGTTCAGCGGAGCGACGCGCGGCTTCATGGTGGGCCACGTGGCGCCCGAAGCCGCCAACGGCGGGCCGATTGCGGCGGTCGCCGAGGGCGATATGATCGCGCTCGACATCGCCCGCCGGTCCATCGATCTGGACGTTGCACCCGAGATTCTGAAGCAGCGTTTGGCGCACTGGCAAGCTCCCCAAGCGCGCTATGGCACGGGTGTGTTCGCGAAGTATGCGGCGCTGGTTGGGTCGGCTTCCGATGGAGCGATTACTTCCGTTGCGCGATAAGGCCGCGGCTAATCGCCCGAGGCCGTCTTCGCCAGGACCTGCTCGGCCATGGCGCGCTTGAGGTTCGCGATGCCGGCGCCGGTCGCGCTCGAAATCGCGTAAAACGGCAGACCGCGCTCCGCGGCGAGGCGGCGAAGCGATTCGATCCGCGCGGGGTCTTGCGCCGCGTCGAGCTTGGTGGCAACCAGGATCATCGGCTTGGCCGCGAGGTCCTCGCTGAAACTCGCGAGTTCCTTCATCACCACCTCGAAGTCGTGGACCGGGTCTCTTTGGCTGGCTTCCGAGACATCCACCAGGTGCGCCAGCAGGCGCGTGCGCTCGACATGCCGGAGGAAGCGCGTACCGAGGCCGTGGCCCGCGTGCGCGCCCTCGATCAGTCCGGGAATATCGGCCACGACGAAGGTGCGGTGGTCGTCCAGGCCGACCACACCGAGGTTCGGCTCGAGCGTCGTAAAGGGGTAGTCGGCGATTTTCGGATGCGCCGCCGAGATCCGGGAGATCAGCGTGGACTTCCCGGCGTTCGGAAACCCGACCAGGCCGACGTCGGCGAGCAGCTTCAGCTCGAACCGCAGGCGCTTCTCTTCGCCCGGGTGGCCCGGCTCGTGCTCGGTGGGAGCCTGGTGTACCGGGGTCGCGAAATGCTGGTTGCCGCGCCCGCCCCGGCCGCCGCGCGCGACTAAGAAGCGGTCGCCGTCGCGCGTGAAATCGTGCAGCAGCTCGCCGGTCTCCGCGTTGTAAGCGATGGTTCCTACGGGGACCGGCAGCTCGGTGGATGCGCCGTCCCGGCCGGTGCGGTTGCTTCCCTCGCCGTGCCGGCCGCGCTCGGCCTTGTGTTCGGGGTTGAAGCGGAAATGGAGCAGGGTGTTGTAATCTTTGCTGGCGACGAGAATCACGTCGCCGCCCCGGCCGCCATCGCCGCCGCTCGGGCCGCCGCGCGGGACGAATTTCTCCCTGCGGAAAGCCTGGATGCCGTTGCCGCCATCGCCGGCTTTCACATAAATCGTGACTTCGTCAATGAACATGAGATGCGGGCCGGCCGGGCAGCCTGCCCCGAGTGAGATTCCGGAGGGCGTTCCCGAGAACTTCTACTGCCGCAACTAGTACCTCGACCGCGTGATGCGTTGCTACCGCTCCCTGACGGTCGCGGCTCAGTTACAGGTAGATGCCGCTACCGTAAAGAAACGGACTTCACGGTCGCGGACCTACCGCGCAACTACTTCGCGAACCGAAATGAACTTGCCCTGGCGTCCGCGATCGCGAAACTCCACTTCGCCGGAGACCTTCGCAAACAGCGTATCGTCCTTGCCGCGGCCGACGTTGTCGCCGGGCTTGTACGGCGTCCCACGCTGGCGGACCAGGATCGAGCCGCCGGGGATGACCTGGCCGGCAAATACCTTCACGCCCAGACGCTGCGCATTAGAATCGCGCCCGTTGCGAGAGCTTCCCAAACCTTTTTTGTGCGCCATGCCCAGCTCCTAGACGATAATATCGAGTACCTTCAGCGCCGTGAAATTCTGGCGATGGCCGATGGTGCGCCGGTACTGCTTCTTGCGCTTGAATTTGAAGACGCGGATTTTCTTTTCCCGGCCGTGGGCGACGATCGCAGCGAGCACCTTCGCATTCGCCAGCTGCTCTCCGGTGATCGCCTGGTCCGGCTCCTTGAACACGGCCAGGACGCTGTGCAACTCCAGCTCGGAACCGACATCCCAGGGCAGCTTCTCGATTTGGATCGTTTCTCCGGGGGCGACCCGGTATTGTTTACCGCCGGTCTGTATCACTGCGTACATACGAACCTTCCTGTCCGCTTTTACTTGGGGCGTTTCCCGCGCTCAACGGTATGCGGCCACTGCGCCGCGAAGAGCGCGCACCGAAGGTGACAACCGACTATTCTACAACAGGGAAGGAGGGTAGCGCCAATCCGGATCGTCGAAGCTTCGACAACCCGGCCTCCCGGTCAGAGGGCGAATCGCTAAATCAGCCCGGTCATCAGGCCTATATGGGGGATCATGAGCAGGATGATTGGGACAAGCGCCACGATTACCCCGAAATGCCTCATGCTTGTAGTTACTATAGAATGACGGCCGGGTCAATAGAACCCCCTGAGATTGTGAGTACCTCCGCGGCGGTACCAGTAGCTACGGGAGCACTCCCCGTCCCCGCTATTTGCCATTCGCCTTCGCCTGGATTCGCGCCGCAAACCGTTGAACATCCACGACGAACCGTTCGTGCGTTCCTTCCGCGACCTTTTCGCGCTCGTCCCAGGCTTCGACGCGGCAGTCAACCCGGTGTTCGTTAACGGCAGCCACCTCGGCACGGAGCCTGACGTGCATACCGATGGGAGTGGCCGCGAGGTGCCGGAGGTTGACCTGAGTTCCGACCGAATCCTGCCCTGGCGGGAGATACTGCCGGATGAGGTTGCGGCAGGTCATTTCCAGGAATCCGATCAGGTGCGGCGTCGAGAGCACCCGGGCGGCCTCCAGATCGAGAAAACGGATCGCTACCTCACCTGTAACCAGCAGATTCTCTTCGCGTTGCGCGCCGACGGGGATGTCCATGCCGCTATGGTAGCAGGCCGGCTCGCGCCCGCGCTATTGTTCTCCTGTAACCTCGCAGCGAGGATTCGGCAGCTCTCCTTGTGCTACAGTTAAGGGTCATCCTTTATTGAGGAATTTGAGTTGAACCTCCCTGGAGTTGCGGCCGTGTTCGTGGTCTCGCTCGTCCCGTTGTGGGCGGGGTTGGACGCTGACGGAGCACCCTCAGCCTCCGTACCGCCAGACGGCAGGAGCGGCGCTGAGATCATTGACAGATACGTCAGGGCCATCGAGGCCCAACAGCCGCAATCCGTGTCCATGGAAATGGACATGGACGCTCAACTGCCCAAGCTGAAAAAGCACGGCCGGCTGCATGCCCTTCGGTTCGTGACGCGCCTCGGGAAGATTTTCTACAGCTCGCAGCATTTCGAGGGCGATGGCACGATCAAGAAAGAAGTGATCGCGCGCTACCTCGAGACGGAAACGCAGGCGCGCAATGATTCGACCGGATCGCTTACCGTCACGCCGGAAAACTACCGCTTCAAATACAAGGGAATGACGGACTACGCGGGACAGCCGGCGTACCTCTTCCAGGTGGATGCCAGAAAAAAGCGGGTCGGCCTTTACAAGGGTGAGCTTTGGATCGACGCAGAGGCATACCTGCCGCTGCGCGAGTGGGGCGTACTGGTCAAGTCCCCTTCCGTGTTCTTGAAGAGCGTGTATTTCGTGCGGGATTATACGATTCAGGATGGTGTCTCGGTTCCGCGCCGGCTCATCACCGACATCAATACGCGAGTGGTTGGCAAGGCGCAGTTCACCATCTGGTACACCAATGTAAGATTCGGTGAGCGCAATGCCACGACCACGCTGACGGACAGCCTGGAAAGCGCCGGGACCGGCGGCGGGGACGACTGACCCGCCCGTTGCGCGCCGGCCGCCAAACCAGCCTGTTGCGATCCCAAAAGCTTGAGCCGCTCCCATATTCTTGTGTTGAAAGACGTAAGTGCCTTAAACTCAGAGGAGTGCCCAGATGAGGACCTCGAATTCCAGTTCTATATTCGCAGCCGAAGCCGCTTGGAAGGATGACCAGCGATGAGGACCCTCTTTCTAAATCCGCCCTCGTTTGAAGGCTTCGACGGGGGCGCCGGTTCGCGCTGGCCTGCAACGCGAGAGATCGAGTCCTATTGGTATCCGGTGTGGCTCTGCTACCCGGCGGGCATGCTTCCCGATAGCAAAGTCGTGGACGCACCGCCCCATAAGATCTCCATCGAGCAGACCGTCGCGCTGGCGAACGACTTCGAACTGCTGGTCCTGTTCACTTCGACGCCCGGTTTCCGCGTGGACGTAAAAATTGCGGAGATGATGAAGGACACGAACCCGAAATTGCGCGTGGCCTTCGTCGGACCGCCGGTCACCGTGGATCCCGAGGGCTCGCTCGGCGCCTCGAAGGCCATCGATTTCGTCGTCCGCCGGGAGTTCGATTACCAGATCGCCGATTACGCCCAGGGCCAGGCGCTGGCCGGGCTGCCGGGCGTGAGCTATCGCACGAACGGCAGCTTCACGCACACACCGGACGGGGAGATGATCGAGAACCTCGACGATCTTCCCTGGGTCACGAAGGTGTATAAGCGCGATCTCGATATCACGCGGTACAACGTCCCGTTTCTTCTGCACCCCTACGTCGCGTTCTACACCACTCGCGGCTGCCCGGCCCTGTGCACGTTCTGCCTGTGGCCTCAAACGCACTCCGGCCACCGCTGGCGGCTTCGCTCGGCCGATTCGGTCGCCTCCGAGGTGCGCTACGCCCTCGATACCTGGCCCAACCTGAAAGAAGTCTTCTTCGACGACGATACGTTCAACTACCGCAAGGCCCGGACCATCGAGCTGTGCCAAAAGCTGAAGCCGCTGAATTTCACGTGGTCGTGTACGTCCCGCGTCACCACGGACTACGAGACGCTGAAGGCCATGAAGGAAGCCGGCTGCCGGCTTTTGATCGTCGGCTACGAGTCCGGCGACCCAGGGATTCTCCGCAATATCAAGAAGGGCGCGACGGTAGAGATGGCCGAGCGCTTCACGCGCGACTGCAAGAAGCTGGGACTGCTGGTACACGGAGACTACATCGTGGGCCTGCCCGGCGAGAGCCGCGAGAGCCTGCGGCGGACCATCGATTTCGCCAAGCGGCTGGACTGCGAGACAATCCAGATTGCGATCGCCCACCCCTACCCCGGAACCGAGTTCTACGATCACGCCGTGCGCAACAACCTGATCACGGTAGACGCGATGACGGATGAGATGGGGCACCAGCTTCCGAACGTGGTTTATCCCGGTCTCGACCGCGCCGAACTGGTCGAGTGGGTGGAACGGTTCTTCGGCGAGTACTATTTCCGGCCGCGCGTGATCTGGCGCGTGGTTCGGAAGGCGATATGGGATGGAGCAGAGCGCCGGCGGCTGTACAAGGAAGCACGCGAGTACCTGGCCCTGCGCTCGAAGCGGAAACAATTCATCGCCGAACACAAGCACTCGCCCGCGAGCGCCGGCGGAAAGGCGGAGCAGCCCAGCGCGTGACGCGTCACCTCCGATTCAAGACGCGGGTCTTGACCCTCGTGGTTGTCCTCGCGAACGTCCTCGGCAATTTTCTCATGAGCTGGGGGCTCAAGCATCGCGGCGCCGCGCTCGGCGCTTCGGTGCTCGAGTATCTGACGGTGCTGTTGAACCCGTGGGTGGCGGCGGGCGCCTGCGTTCTGATCGTCTGGCTGCTCTCGCGGATGGCGCTGCTCAGTTGGGCGGACCTGAGCTTTGTCCTGCCGGTGACCTCCATCGGGTACGTACTGACCGCGATCGTGGGATGGACGCTTTTGGGCGAGCACATTGGCCCGGGCCGATGGGCCGGTACGCTGCTGATCATGGGAGGCACCGCGCTGGTCGGATCGACCGAAGTACGGACGACCGAACGCAAAGGGGAGCCGGTATCCGTGGGAGGAGTGCGGTGAAGTGGGCTTTGGTCGGGGTGATCGTCGGAGCCACGGTGCTCGGCGATGTTTTTCAGACGCTCGGAATGCGGCGCCACGGGGAGATTCACGATTTCCGGCCGGGCGCGCTCGGCCGCGTGGCCGCGGCCCTCTCGCGCAACTGGTATGTGATTGTCGCGATCGGAATGATGGCGGTTTCCTTCTTTACGTTCCTGACGCTGCTGTCGGTCGCGGACCTGAGTTTTGCGGTGCCCGCGACCGCCGCCACCTTCGTGATCGAGACCGTGATCGCCAAATATTTTCTCAAAGAGCGGGTAACCTGGAAGCGCTGGGCGGGCGCGGCCCTGGTTGCCTGCGGTGTCGCTCTTCTGGCCCTGTGATCTACGTTCTCCTGGCATTCGGCGCCGCTGCGGCAGCTTACCAGTTGCTGGCTCTGGCGGCCAGCCTGCGCTGGCTGTCGGCGCGGGAGACCGCGGCAAGCAGCCTGCCGCCGGTTTCCATACTGAAGCCCGTACACGGCCTCGATCCGCACTTCTACGAGAACATCCGGTCGCACGCGCTGCAGAACTACCCCGAGTTCGAGATCCTGTTCGGCGTCAGCGACCCGGACGATCCCGCGATCGGGGAGATCGAGCGGCTGAAGGCGGAACACCGGTACGCCGCGATCCGCCTGGTGCGGAGCGCGCCGGAAGCGGCGAATCGCAAGGTAGGTGTGCTGGCGGACCTGGCTCGCGCCGCCCGCTACCCGGTTCTGGTGGTCAACGACAGCGACATCCGGGTTCCCCCGGGGTACCTGGCGCGCATCGCCGCCCCGCTCGCAAATCCTTCGACCGGCATGGTGACCTGCCTGTACCGCGCGCGCGCCCGCAACTGGGCGGGCCGGTTCGAAGCCGTGGGAATCGCGACGGACTTCGCCCCCGGCGTTCTGGTGGCGCCGCTGGTGGGCGTGTCGGAATTCGCCCTGGGATCGACGATGGCTTTCCGCGCTGCGGACCTCGATCGCATCGGCGGCTTCGCCGCGATCGCGGATTATATCGCCGACGACTACCAGTTGAGCCGGCGGATTCGCGATCTCGGCCTGCGGGTAGTGATCTCGAAGTGCGTGGTGGAGACCTCGGTGCCGGATACCGGATGGGCGGACATGTGGCGGCACCAGTTGCGCTGGGCGCGTACGATCCGGCTCTCACGCGGCGGTGGGTATCTCGGTCTGCCGCTGACGAACGCCAGTCTGTGGGCCGCGCTGCTGGCGCTGGCGGGGGAGTGGTGGTGGGCGGCGGCGCTGTTCGGTCTGCGGCTGGTTTCCGGGCTCTTCACCGCGGTGTGCGTATTGAGGGACCGGCGGACGGCGCGGGACGCGTTCCTGATTCCGTTTCGGGACCTGGCGGGCCTCGGGATCTGGGCCGGCGGACTGTTCGGCTCGACGGTGGTCTGGCGCGACGCGCGCCTGCGCCTGGATCACGAGGGGCGCATCGTCGCGATCGAGCGCTCGCCCGCCGCGGCGGAGGCCGAACCCGCCCGGAGCCCTTAGCAGGGCGGCATCGCGCCTCCGGCGCAGCGGCCTTGATCCACTAGTACCTCGACCGCGTGATGCGTTGCTACCGCTCCCTTACGGTCGCGGCTCAGTTACAGGTAGATGCCGCTACCGTAAAGAAACGGAGTTCACGGTCAAAGACCTAGAGTGGGCAACAGTCAATCGCTGTTACCCAGCGCCCTTGAAGTTTCAGGCAGAACCCGCTAGATTGGGTTCTGGGCATTGCTTCCGCGCGCCTGTAGCTCAGTTGGATAGAGCGTCTGGCTACGAACCAGAAGGCCGGGAGTTCGAATCTCTCCAGGCGCACCACAAGAATCATTCAGCTACACCCATCACGCCCCCTGTGCGAGGCCGGCGGTGTGGCGGGGCGGGGCGGTGGAGGCTCTGACACGCAACTCCGCGGGAAGACGAACGTGTTTCTCGGGCAGATCCCCGCCGGCGCTCCGGTTCATGATCCGCAAGAGCAGTTGGAAGGAACGCCTGCCCATTTCGTTGGTGGCCTGAGCGACCGTCGTGAGACTAGGGCTGAAGTACCGGTTCCAGATGTAATCGTCAAAACTGACCACACTCACCTGAGCCGGGATCTTGATCTTCTTTTCATCCAGAACCTGAAGGAGCCCCAGGAACAGCTTGCTGTTGCTCACCAGGATGGCCGTCGGAGGCGCCTCAAGGCTCAACAACTCGCGGCTGGCGACGATTCCGTTCTCGATGGCTATGCCGTTGCACGAGAGGTACTCATCATGGATGGGGAGATGCGATTCCTGCATCGCCTTGCGAAAGCCCTCCAGACGGTCGCGGTGCGGGGAAAGGCCCAGGTGTCCGACCAGCATCGCGATTCGCTTGTGGCCGAGTTCGATCAGGTGCTTCGCGGCCACATAGCCGGCCTGGACGTTGTCCGTACTCACGGTTCCTTCCGCGGCCAAGGCGGGAATACGGTCCACAAAAACCATCGGGTAGCGCCGGCGGACCATCGTGTCGAAGGCGGTCGAATTGGCGCAACAGGCAAGCAGCACTCCGTCGACCCGCCGGGAGAAAAGGGCGCCAAGATGTTTCTGCTCCTCCGCGGGATCTTCGCTCGAATCGCAGAGCAGCACGGAGTGCCCGGTCTCCCGAGCTGCTTCTTCAATCCCTCGGACTACCTCCGGGTAGAATGCATTCGTGATGTCGGGGACGACGACGCCGATGACGTTGGTGCACCCCTTCTTGAGACTGCGGGCGACCTCGTCTGGGTGATAGTCGAGGGCCGTCATCGCCTCCTCGACCCGGACCCTTCGTTTCGGACTGACATTCGCACTGTCGTTAATGACCGCCGAAACCGTGGCTATGGATACCTCGGCCAGGCGGGCAACGTCCCGCATCGTGTGCTTGGTTCGTTCTTCCATCCACTAAGAGCATACGCCAGGCGCAGCGCATACGCAAGAATCGTAACGTTTCGCTTGACAAGGTCGAATCTCGGCGTTATTCTGCTGCCATTGCTACCATGCGCCTTCTCAATGCATGCGCTGTCTTAGTGCACGCACTGGGATTTCACTTTGCAATGTCTTCGGGGAAACGTTTCGCTGCCCGCCGTGGAAAGGACGATCTCATGATGATGTTAAGACGCTCCTGGGTGTTCGCGCTTGTGACGCTTGCCGGCTCTTGTGCGGTGGCGCAAGAGGCTCCTTACGGCCTCACGGGCGATCTCAGCAACCTGTACCGGCTGTCGAACGCCAAGACCTTCTCGGTCAGTCCGGAGAATCCGACCGGAGGCAAAGGCCAGGGTGGAATGGCCGTGCCGGGGGGCGCATCCGCTGCCCGCGAACTCGGACAAGGCTGGAAGGTCAACCCGTGTGTGGTGATCAAATCGCACCAGACCTTTGTACTCGCGGACGTGGACGGCCCGGGAGCGATCCAGCACATCTGGATGACGCCCACGGGGAGCTGGCGGCTCTCGATCCTGCGAATGTACTGGGACGGCGAGAAAGACCCTTCCGTGGAAGTGCCGGTCGGGGACTTCTTCGCCATGGGCTGGGGCGTATACGCCCGCTTGTCGTCGCTGGCGGTGTGCGTGAATCCGGGCAGCGCATTCAACTCTTACTGGCCGATGCCCTTCCGGAAAAAAGCGAAGATCAGCATGGAAAACCTGGATGACAAAGACATGGTGATCTTCTATCAGATCGATTGCACGCAGGCGCCGGTTCCTAAAGACGCGGCATACTTTCATGCCCGGTTCCGAAGGGTGAATCCGCTCCCTTACAAGCAGGTCTACACGATCCTCGACAACGTCAAGGGCAAGGGGCAATACGTGGGAACCTATCTCGCCTGGGGCGTCCACAACAATGGCTGGTGGGGGGAGGGAGAGATCAAGTTCTACCTGGATGGCGACAAGGACTTCCCGACGATCAACGGAACGGGCACGGAAGATTACTTCTGCGGTTCCTACGACTTCGAGAATCAGCAAGAGAAGCGGTATGAGGAGTTCACTTCGCCGTACACCGGCCTGATCCAGGTGATCAAGCCGGACGGCCTCTACCGGTCGCAGCAGAGATTCGGCCTCTACCGGTGGCACATTGCCGACCCCATACGCTTTGACAGCGACCTGCGGGTGACCATCCAGGCGCTGGGCTGGCAGAGCGGGGGACGGTATCTTCCGTTGCAGGACGATATCTCGTCGGTGGCCTTCTGGTATCAGACAGAACCGCACGTCGCTTTTCCGCCGCTTCCCGGCAGAGACGTTCTGAACGTGAACTAAGAGGAACAGGAGCTACCGTGAAAGCCTGGCAGACAGTGTTGATGACATTCCTGAGTGGAGCGATCGTGACAAACATAGATGCGGCCGTCGGTGTCGAGAAGACCAGTTACAAAGGGTGGCGGAACTGTTACCGGGTGAGTAACGGCGAAGCCGAGCTGATTGTGACGGGCGACGTGGGCCCGCGGGTGATTCGCTTCGGGTTCGTGGGCGGGCAGAACCTCTTCAAGGAGTATCCGGAGCAGCTCGGGAAGAGCGGCGAAGAAAAGTTCCAGCTTCGCGGCGGCGATCGTGTCTGGAAGGCCCCCGAGGACCCGGTGGCTACGTGGGCTCCGGATAATGTTCCGGTCGAGATTCGCGTCACCCCGGCGGGACTGATCGCCCGAGCGCCGGTGGAACCGCTTACCGGCCTGCAAAAGGAAATCGAAGTCCGCATGGCTTCGTCCGGCGCCGCGGTCACCGTGCTCCATCGCATTACGAATCACGGGCTTTTCCCGCTGGAATTCTCGCCTTGGGTCCTCACCATGATGGCGCAGGGCGGGACCGCGATCACCGGCTTTCCACCGCGCGGCAGGCATCCGCAGAATCTGGAAGCCACGAACCCGCTGGTAATGTGGGCCTACACCAACCTGGCGGATCCGCGCTGGAAGTTCACCCGCAAATACATGACGCTCCGGCAGGACCCGAACAACGCTGATGCTCAGAAACTTGGTCTCTTCAATCGCGACACCTGGGGCGTCTATGTGCTGAACGGCGAAGCCTTCCTGAAGCGGGCACAGGCCGATCCATCGAAAACCTATCCGGACTTCGGATGCTCGTTCGAAACATTCACGAACAACGAATTTCTGGAGATGGAAACGCTCGGCCCCTTGACAAAGGTGCTCCCCGGGCAGACTGTGGAACAAACGGAACACTGGATGCTGTTCCGCCCGGTTCACCTTCCCGAGCTGACGGACGAGGCGCTGACGGGGGCGCTGGAACCGATGCTGACGAGCAGCAAAGCAGAATAGGCTGCCGCTTTTCCGGCTTCCTGGACGCCGCGGACCGCCTCCGGGTGTACGAGCCGGACGTAATCCTCGCCGAGCCGGTGGGTAGGTGTATCGACCTTGCGGCGACCGTGCTGCGGCCGATTCGCCGGTACTATCGCGATCAGTATCGGCTGGCGCCTTCCACCGTACTCGTGGAGCCGCGACGGGCGCGCGAGTTGCTCGCGCCGGACGCCGATCCTCATTTTGGCTTACCTCTTCACGAACCAGCTCGCCGAGGCCGGTCTGGTCTGCTTCAGCAGGGCCGATGCCTGTGTGGACTTCCGCGCGTTGCCTTCGGCTCACGCATTCCGCCTCCGCGGAACCACGGGTGAAGGCGTAGGGGAATGGCTTGCCAAGGTGCTGCCGGATGGCCGTCTGAGCGGCGCCCGGCCGCTGCCGGATGTGGACTATGGACGATACGCCGCGGCGGAGGCTGCTCCCGGATGGATGAACTGGCACGCGACCCTGCTGCTCGATCGCGCGCCGAGCCCTGCCGTTTCTTGACCGCTAGTGGATGGAAGGCTCGATGCATCTCTCGCGCGCGGGCATGATCTCGTGTTGAATCTGCGGGCCTGCGGATCTCCGGGGCACATGAGGCCGCCCTGAAGGAGGCCGCCCGGCAACTGCCAGGCGACGCGTCGCTGTTTCAGTTCCAATGCTTTCGCCCGGCGCCTCCGCAACCCCAACACCGCATCGGCCCGGATTGACGTAAGCTCAGGCGGCTCCGGTGCGCACCCGGTAGCCCACGAACCCGTACCAGGCGATGAACGCATAGCAAACCAGCGGCACCAGCATGGCCGTGGCCATGCCGCTGGTTTTCGATACCAGCCCAATCACCGGCGTAAACACGCCGCCCCCCGCCACCGCCATCACCAGTAGCGAGCCGCCGGCCTTGGTGTTCAGGCCCAGTCCTTTGATGCCCAGCGCGAAGATGGTCGGAAACATCAGCGACATGAAAAAGCTTGTGAGGAAGATCGACCACATCCCTACCCATCCGGGGAACACGACCGCGATGGCCACCAGCGCCACGTTCACCAGGCTGTAGGCGCCCATCAGCACGTTCGGCCGGACATATCGCATCAGAACGGTTGATGAGAAGCGGCCCACGCAAAAGGCGGCCAGCGATCCGCTCAGCAGGTAGCCGGCGGGTTTCTCCGGCAGGCGCGTGTATTCTTGAATGTACTGAATGAAGTAGCTCCAGGTGCCCACCTGCGCGCCCACATAGACGAACTGCGCGATCACCGCCTCGACGTAATGCGGATATTGCAAAAGGTCGCGAAAACGGCCGTGGTCCGCGGAATTGGAGGCGCCTTCGCCGGCCATTTGTGGGAACTTCGTGCGAGCGATCAGCACCGCGACGATAAACACGACGCCGCATAGCACCAGGTACGGTGCGATGACGCGCATGGTCTCATGCCGGAGGTAGGGTTGGTAGGTTCCGGCGGCCTTCATCGCTCCGATCCGCGCCGGGTTCAGTTCGACGCCCGAGAAAATGAACACCGTGCCGATCAGCGCGCCGCTGATCGCTCCAAAGGGATTGAACGCCTGGGAGAGATTCAGACGCCGCTCCGAGCTGTCCGGGTCGCCCAGTTGTGCGATAAACGGGTTCGCGCCCGTTTCGAGGAACCCCAGCCCGGATGCGATCACGAACAGCGCCAGAAGGAAGAACCAGTACTGGCCTACGGCGGCCGCCGGCCAGAAGAGCAAAGTGCCGAGGCAATACAGCCCCAGGCCCGTAAGCAGCCCGAGCTTGTAGCCGTGCCTGCGCATGATCACCGCGGCGGGTATCGCCAGCAGGAAGTACCCCAGGTAGAATGCCGACTGGATCAAGCCCGCCCGGACACGGCTCATCTCGAACGACTTCATGAACTGGCGAATCAGGATGTCATTCAGGTTGTGCGGAATCCCCCACAGAAAGAACAACGTCGTGACCAGGAGGAACGGCGCCAGGTACTCGCGTGGGAACAGCCTGTGCTGCGCGAGAGCGTCTTTTTCCGGGCGTTCACGAGCGGGCAGGGAGGATGTCGGGTTCATAGCGTTATCGGCGCAGGATACGGCGTTACGCGCTGGCCACGTGCTCACAGTCCGTGATTGGTCCCGCACAGGTTGACGTGCAGCCCGAGTTCGAGGAACATGGCGGCCTTGACTACCAGTGCCCGGTTTGCGGCTTCCGCGTCGGGGGCATAAGCGACCTGGATGTGATTTGATTTGTGCTGAGCCATCATCTGGTCGCGTCCGACGCCATAGGTGAGCGCATGCATCACCGGCCACTGGGGAGTCGTGATCCGCCAGCGGCGCGAGGTCTCATCTTGCGGCAACGCCAGCGCCCGGCCGCGCCCGAGATCGACTTTCAGCTTCCCGGCTTCCACGTACACGCGGCTCCAGACAATCTCGCCCGGCTTGCTCACGCCTTTGATGGTGCCTCCGCCCAGGCGGAAGTACATCGGCGGCTGGCGCTCGCTCACCGCCCCTGCGTATCCGCCGGTCAGGTGCTCGGGGGGCACGGCACCGGAGATCTCGAACAGCCACACGAACTCGCGGCTGCCGTTCACTGTAAACTCTTCTCCATAGCGGATGTCGTGCAGGGTAGTCTCCGGCGCGTATCCCAGACGCGACCAGACGCGATTGGTAATCAGAGCATCCAGACCGGCGCACTCATCTACTTCATTGAAGTGCGGGAGCGGCCGGCCTTCATACAAAACGCGGCCGTTGCCGCGTGCGGTAACCGGAGGCCGGTCGGTGTTGTTCAGGAGGCCTTCGGCCAGATCCGAGGCGGGCGTGAGATCTTTCAGGCCCTGCTGATATTGAATTCCGATCGCGTCGCAGCCAAAATCGTCGGCGATCCGCAACGCCGCGATGTACATCCGGCACTGGTCCAGGATCTGATCGTCGGTGAGGTCGGTTTCCGGGTTGGGGCCGGTTAAGAAGCGCATGCCCCGGGCGTCCAGCCATGCCCGCACCGCGCGAGCCTCCGCATCCGGCGTCGCGCGCATCTCGGCGTATAGCGCGGACTGGCTGAGCCGTTCTTTGCCGATCCCCAGCGGCATGAGCAACTGGTCTTCGAGGATACCGTTGTACATGCCCATGCAGCCTTCGTCGAAGACGCCGAGGATCGCTTTGTTGGTCCGTAGTTCCTGAGCCAGTTGGCGTCCGAGCTGTTCTTCTCCCGCCGGCAGACGGAAACCGGCGATGTCGCGAACGTGATTGAGATCGTGAGTGATGCGACTACCGCGGAGCCACTGCCGGAGGCCGCTGAGGAAGAATTCGTCGGTGAAGTCCACGCTCCACAGCGTGCTGAAGGGCACACCCGCCTTCGTCATGCAGGCATTGAGGTTCAGCATGCCTACCAATCCGGGCCACTCGCCGCTCCAGTTCGCGACGGTCAGGATCGGTCCTTTGTGGGAGACCAGCCCGAGCAGGACCTGGTGGCTGTACTGCCAGACGGCCTCGCACACAATGAGCGGCGCGTTGCCGGGGATTTTGCGGAAAACTTCAATGCCTTCCTTCTGGCTGCCGATGAAGCCGTGGCCGGCCGCGGGGTCATAGGGATGCCCCCGCTCGATCCGCCCGCCCTCCCGCCGGACGGCCGCGATCACCGCCGCTTCTGCTTTCTCCTGAGCAGCCCAGCACGCCTGATTCGCCGAGAGGCGCAGGTCGCCATTCGCGATGAGGTAAATCAAGTCAGACATTGCAATGGCCTCCGTAAACGAAACGTTTCGAAGCTATGCCCGGCAGGACGCCAATCCTGGCCGGAATTGGTAAATGAAACGATTCAAGTTAACACCGGGCAGACGCCCCGGTCAAGCCGCTCATGTGAGCCTAGCAGAAGCCCCGGTGAGCTCGCCATTCGTCGAGGAAGACGTCCAGATTGCCCCACGTCTTCGGCGCATCGATGGTTAGATTATCGACGGGCGAGAGAATGAAGCCCTGGGGGCCGAGCGTGCGCAGTGCCGTCCGCACCGCCGAGCGCACCTCGTGCTCGCTCCCCATTTCCACTGTGACGGCGCCGGACACACCGCCCCATAAACACATTCTGCCGGCGGTTTTCGCCCTGATTTTCTCCAGATTCGTATGGGTGCCCTGGACGGGGTCTATGCCGATGAGAACGTCGATGCCCGCTGCGAGGTAATAGTCCAGCATAGGGACCAGGCCGCTGGTGCAAATGTAGCCGAACTTGGCGCCCCTCTCGTGGGCAAGGTCCACCTCCGCCTTCAACCTGGGAAGCACGACGTCACGGTAGAACTGCCGTGGAATGAAGTCGCAGCCTTCATACCAAGCCCGGCGAACGTACAAGTCCGGGCCCCCGGAGAGCACCAGTTCCATTCGCCGCTTGTTCCAGACGTGAACCATTTCGAAGAGGTCTGCAACGAAGCCGGGATTGGTGTGGGTGAGGGTCATTAACTGCTCCATGCCGCAGAGCCAGTTCAGCATGTCCGCACCGACTCCCCATCCGCCTACCAGCAGGACCCCGCGTTGGCTGGCAAAAGCACGGGCGCGCGCCGCTTCCCGCTGAAACGCCGCGGCGTCTGCGGCGGCCGGGGGCGCGAGAAGATGCGCGAGGGCGGGCAGGTCTTTCGGGCCGGTCACCAGTTGCTTAAGCCCACGCGGGACGCGATAGTCGGTCACAAACGGGATCTGGCCGCCGTACAGCCAATCCTCGGTGACCTGTAAGCTGGTGGTCAGCGCGCCGTCCGGCGTCCGGAACTCACGGTGAAGGATAGGCATGCCGCCGTTCCCACTTTCCTGCCAGGTGCGGGTCTCGACGCCCGGAGCGAAGCGCACGGGCAACCCGCGCAAGTCGGGATGTTCCGGCCGCTCGGCCCTGGAAGCTGCCGGAAGGAAGAGCATCGAGTCCAATCCGAGGGCCTGTTCGGCTTCCACCAAGGCATACAAGTCCTCGTCGACCCGCTTCCGCAACGCCGTAAAACTCATGCAGCAGCAAGGTACATAGTCGGCAGGCTCAAGATTGAGCGCTCGCAGCATCCGTTCCCGGGAAGTGAGGGCCGTCGTCGTTGTTCTCATCTGTTTTGCGCCATCCACATGGCGGGTTGCCAGTCCGTGGAGTGTGACCCTGAAGCGGTGGAAACTCCTGCGTTGGCCGAACCGCTGGATGAAACGACTCAGGTTAACATTCGGCACGACGCCCAAGTCAAACCTTCTCCGGTATGACGGCCGGCTGCGCGATAGCGGATAATAGGGTTTCAAGCTCAGGCATCGGGGCTGGAGCGCCAGCCCCGGTTTCTAAGAACAACAGAGGAGGGACACAACCATGGCAGCACTCAAAGGGACGAGAACACACGAAAACCTGAAGGCGGCGTTTGCCGGAGAATCGCAAGCGAACCGCCGCTACTTGTATTTTGCAAAGCAAGCGGATGTCGAAGGATTCCCCGAGATCGCGGGGCTGTTCCGCGATACCGCCGAAGGCGAAACCGGTCATGCGCACGGCCACCTCGACTATCTGAAAGCGGTGGGCGACCCCGCGACCGGTCTTCCGATCGGCGACACCGAGAACAATCTCGAAGCCGCCATCGCGGGCGAGACTCACGAATACACCGACATGTACCCGGGCATGGCGAAGGCGGCGCGCGAAGAGGGTTTTGCCGAAATCGCCGATTGGTTCGAGACGCTCGCCAAGGCCGAAAAGTCTCACGCCGGCCGCTTCACGCAAGGGCTGAAGGCGATCGCGTAAGAGCCTTCTATCACCGCAGAGACGCAGAGGACCGAGAGAAACCGCAAAAATATTTTTGGGTTTTGTTGTTCCGGGCGTTCTCCGCGTCTCCGCGGGAAAGTCAAACCCAATGATTCAAGGCACGCCCACGGCCGGCTTGACGTATAACCCCAACGACCGGAAGTATTGGGACGCCGCAGCCCTCGGCCCGGAGATCGAACGCATCTTCGAGATCTGTAACGGGTGTCGGCTCTGCTTCAACCTGTGCTCGAGTTTTCCGGAGATCTTTCGGGCTGTGGAGGCGCACGACAACAGCGCGCGCGGAGTTACGGAAGCCGAGGTTGGCCGCGTCATCGACGCGTGCTTCCAGTGCAAGATCTGTTACGTCAAGTGCCCGTACACGCCCGACGACAATCACGAATTCCAGCTTGATTTTCCGAGGCTGATGATCCGCGCGAATGCGATCCGGCGCAAGCGGGACGGGCTCGGACTGCGCGCGCGCCTGCTCTCCCGGCCCGCGTGGATGGGCCGCATGGCGGGACTGTGCCCGGACATGGCGAACTGGGCCAACCGCCAGCCGCTCCTGCGCGCGGGACTCGAAGCCGCGCTCGGCATTCACCGCGAGAAACTCCTGCCCGAGTTTCACGGCGAGACGTTCGAGGACTGGTTCCGCAAACAGCCGCCGCCCGCCGGAGATACGTCTCTGGCCGTGCTGTTCTATACCTGTTCGGTGAATTTCAACGAGCCGCAGGTGGGCAAGGACGCCGTCGAGGTATTCGCGAAGAATGGCATCTCGCTCACCTGTCCGAAACAGAACTGCTGCGGTATGCCGGCCATCGAGCAGGGCGATATCGAGCTGGCCAAGCGGCTGGCCGCACAAAATGTCGCGTCGCTCCACCCGCACGTCCGCGACGGCAAAAAAGTGGTGGCCATCGATCCGACCTGCTCCTACATGTTGCGCAAGGAATACCCTGAGCTGGTAGGCACCGTGGAAGCGCAGGAAGTCGCGGCAGCCACGCGCGACCTCTGCGAGTTTCTGTTCGAGCTCAAGCAGCAAGGCCGGTTTTGCCGGGATTTCCGCTCGACTCCGGGCAGCATCGCCTATCACCTGCCGTGCCATCTCAAAGCGCAGAACATCGGGTACCGTTCCCGCGACCTGATGCGGCTCATCCCCGGCGCGACGATCAAGCTGGTGGAGCATTGCTCCGGCCACGACGGCACCTGGGCCATGAAGAAGGAGTTCTTCCCGCTCTCCATGCTGACGGGCAAGAAAGCCTTCGAGGCGATGGCGGAAGCCGAAGCCGATGTGCTGGCCAGCGACTGCCCGCTGGCGTCCATCCAATTCGACCAGGCGCTCGGCACCCGGCCGATTCATCCGATCCAGGTGCTGGCGCGCGCCTATCGCCCGGACGGCTTCCCGAGACCTGTCGAGCAGCCGCAGCCATGAATCCTATCGAGATTTCGGAAATCCGAAGCATTGCCGACTACGAGATCGAGAGGAAAGCGCTGCGTCCGAAAATCATCGAGCTGAAGGAGCGCCGCCGCATCCAGGTGGGCGCCCACCTGACGTTTCTGTTCGAGAACCGGGACACGGTGCGGTACCAGATTCAGGAGATGCTGCGCATCGAGCGGATCGTCGAAGCGGCGGCCATCCGCCACGAAGTGGATACCTACAACGAGCTGATCCCCTTCCGTGGCGAGCTTTCGGCGACGTTGCTGATCGAGTACGACTCGCCGGAAGAACGCCAGGTGGCGCTCAATGATTTGCTAGGCCTGGAGAAGCACGTCCGGATCGCGGTCGCGGAGCTCGAGCCGGCGCGGGCGCGCTTCGATTTCCGGCAGAGGTCGAATGACCGGCTGAGTGCGGTGCAGTATGTCAAGTTCCCGCTGACGCCGGAACAGCGCACCGCGTGGCGCCGCGGCGTCCGCCTGGTGATCGATCACCCGGAGTACCAGGCGGAAGCCGCTCTCAGCGATCCGCAGTTGAGCGAACTGGCTGGGGACTTTGATTGACCCGGAGGGACCGAAAGAGCGCGGAGAAGCACGCCGGCTAACGCCCTACCTAGAGAGTGATTCCTGGACGTTGCGAGTTCCGGCGCCGGTACGCCAGCGCAAGTAAACGTGCCTCAGCAGGTACCAGGCACAGCCCAGGGCGACCGCCGCGACCGCGTTGACTACCAGCACCAGGAAGGCGGTGCTGGCGAAAGCCAGGGAGTCCACCAGGCGCATCTTGTGCAGCCGCCTCCAGGTGCTCCAATCCAGCAGGCGCGCGCCGACCCAGGCTGTGACTCCAGCCAGCGCGGCCATCGGAATCTGCGCAATGAAACGCGTTCCCAGTACGAGGAAGGCCAAAAGAAAGACGGCGTGCAAAAGGTTGGAAATCCGCGTGGAGCCGCCGCATTGCACATTGGCCAGACTGCGTGCGGGGATACCCACGCTGGTGGGCGCACCGAAGGTGCCGGCAATCAGGTTCGCAATCCCGTAGGCGCCGAGTTCCGCGTCCGCGTCCCGCTGCTTCATGCGCTGGCGCTGCCCGCGAAAGTGGATCACGACCCGAGAGGTGATGAGCAGGTTGACGGAGGACACGAACGCCAGGCCGAAAGCGTCCGGAAGCACCGTCCACACGTCGGAAGGCGCCCACCGGAATCCGGTGAAGGGCGGAATCGTCAAGGGCAGCGCACCGACCGCTTTCTCATGCAAGCCGAAAGTCCGCGCCAGCAGCACGGCGGCCACGACTCCAAAAAGGGGCGCCGGGCTCCGGGGCAGCCGGAATACCACGATGGTTGCGACCAGGATGACCACGAAGCCGAGCAGGGCCGGGACCGGCTGCGCCCGCATCAGGTTGCCGATAACCTGCAACAATTGCCCCAACATGGACTCGCGCCAGCCGCCCGGAGGGGGCCGCAGCCCCAACATGATCCTCAATTGCGAAATGATCATCATGCCGCCGATGCCGCAGGAGAAGCCCGCCAGAACCGCGTGCGGCACCCTGGAGACATACCGGCCGAGGCGCATGACGGAAAAAATCAGCATGACGATCGCGGCGCTGATGCAGACCTTGGCCGCTCCCGGAATGCCTTGATGCTTCACGGCGGCGGCAATAAACGGCACGGTCACACTCGAGGTGCCGCCGATAAGAACCGGATTGCTGCCCAGGAGCGCACAGAAGGGTGCGGTGATCAGTGAGGTGAAGACTCCCAGAACCGGCGGGAGCCCCATCAGTGAGGCCAGCGCCAAACCGTAGGGCAGGGCAATCAGCGCCGCCACCAGGCCGCCGGCCGCATCTCCCCCGAACCGGCGCGCATTGTAGCCCCGAAGAGAGTTCCAACCGAAAGGAATCATATCTGGCCGGTTGTGTTACGAAAACGGCGCAGGTCAGACGGCCCGGTAGACCTTGGTGATGGCCGCAACGATATCTTTCAAGTCGCTCTCCGTGTACTTGGGCCCAATCGTCAACTGGGCGGCGCGGTCGAAGATGGCGATGGTTTGCGGGCAGCACTGTGCGCCGTATTGGATCTCCCGTCCGCGAGGCGAATTGAAAGACGGCCAGGCCGGGTGCGGCGCCGCTTTGTTTGCTATGTAAGGCTCCCGGGGAAGCGGAATCGACCCGCTGGGCGCCGACATTTCCACGTTTTCCGCATTCATGGCGGCGACGAAGCGGTTGCGCGTTTTCCGGTCCGGCAAGAGCACGGCGATGGTCCAGCCGAGATCGCCCTCCGGATCGCGGCTGGGCCGCAGATGGATGCCGGGCAAGTCCTGGATACGGTCCATCACGAAACGGTGGTTATTGCGGTGCCGGGCCACAATGGTGTCGAGCTTGCGGAGTTGCGCGCGCATGACCGCGCCGGTCATTTCATTCATCCGGTAGTTCACGCCCGGGAAGAAGGGTAGCAGCGGCTCACCGAGCCGGTCCTTGAAGATAGGCCGCAGCAGCCCGAGGTCGTGAAACCGGATGGCGCGTTCATAGAGCAGCGGATCGTTGGTGACGACCGCGCCCCCTTCCCCGGCGGTGATGAACTTGTGAACCTGGAAGCTGTAGATGCCCATGTCGCCGATGGATCCCAGCCGCTTGCCTTGATACTGGCCGCCGGCGCTCTGTGCGGAGTCCTCCAGAACCTTCAATCCGTGCCGGCGGGCCAGCGGCATGATCTTGCCCATGTCCGCGGGGGCGCCGAAAAGATGAACCGCCATCACAATTTTCGTCTGCGGTGTGATTTTTTTCTCGACATCCCGCGGATCCAAGGTGAAAGACTCGTCTGTTTCCGCGAAAACAGGCAGCGCTCCCGTCATCAGGATGGCGGTGTAGCAGGAGTGCCAGGTCCAGGCCGGCAGGATCACCTCGTCGCCCGGACCGGCGCCCAGGGCGGTCAAAGCGACGTGCAGGGCCGCCGTGCCGGAAGTCACCGCCAGCGCGTACTTCGTGCCCATGAAAGCGGCGAGATCCTGTTCGAATTTCGCAACTTTGACGGGCATCACCGGGCCATAGAACCGGAACAGGCTGTGAGTGTCGTAAGCTTCCCCCAGTTCCGTGCGCTCTTTATCGTCATAGAACTGAGTGCCGGGACATTCCGTGTGCAAGGGAGCCGTGCGCACGGGCGTTCCGCCGTCAACGGCCAGCTTTTCTTCACCGGACGCCACCAGCGGAACAGCACAGATAGCCGGAACGGCCGCGAGAAACGCCCGGCGGTTGAGCTCGGGCCGCTTGTTTGTACTCATCGTCATCTCCTCTCTGACAATCACATTAGGATAGCGCAGGCCGGGCAGCGCGGTGGGAACGATCGGGCCAGGCGCTTGGACTAACTCCCGCTCGTCGCCGCAAGCCCGCGAAAATAAGCGATCGTTTCCCGCAGTCCGTCTTCGAGCGGCACTTTCGGTTCCCAGCCCAGCAAACGCCTGGCTTTCGAAATGTCGGGACGGCGTTTCTTGGGGTCGTCTTCCGGCAGCGGCTGGAACTCGATCGCACTCGCGGTTCCCGTCAGTTTCTGAATCTGCCGGGCGAATTCCAGGATGGTCATCTCCCTCGGATTGCCCAGGTTTACCGGATAGCGCTCGTCGGATTGCATCAGGCGGTAGAGGCCATCGACGAGATCGCCGACATAGCAGAAGCTGCGCGTCTGAGACCCGTCGCCGAATATCGTCATGGGCACACACCGCAACGCCTGGTCGAGAAACGCGGGCACGACGCGCCCGTCGTCCAGCTTCATGCGCGGGCCGTAGGTATTGAAAATGCGGGCAATGTTCGTCCGCACCCCATGGCAGCGGTGAAAGGCCATGGTGAGCGCCTCGGCAAAGCGCTTGGATTCGTCGTAGCAGGAGCGGGGCCCGACTGAGTTCACGTTGCCCCAATAGGTCTCCACCTGGGGGTGAACCATTGGATCACCGTAGCACTCGGAGGTTGACGTCAGAAGAAACCGCGCGCCCTCGCGCCGCGCCAGCTCGAGCATGTTGCGCGTGCCGAGAGAGCCGACATCGAGCGTCTCAATCGGGTGATCCAGGTAGTCCTTCGGGCTGGCCGGGGAGGCCAAGTGCAGCACGCCATCGAATGGACCCTCAACCTCGAGCGGCCTGGTGACATCCTGCTCGATGAACTCGAAGCTGGCGTGTCCTTCGAGATGCGCCAGGTTCGCCGGCGATCCGGTAAGAAAATTATCGACGCCGACTACGGCGTGTCCTTCCGCCAGCAGCCGGTCCGCAAGGTGCGAACCGATGAAGCCCGCGACCCCCGAAAGAATCAGGCGCAATTCGATCTCCTCCACTGGATTCTAGCGTAGTGCGTCATGCAGATGGACGGTTATTCCGAGCGGCGTGGCGCGGGCTTCAGCCTCCGGTGCCGGAGCGTCGAGATGAGGCTCGACGCGGCAAACACGAGAGCTTGCGCCGCGAAAAACTGACTGCGCGGCGTCCCCTATACCGACTTACCGGTTTTGGATTTGTCCGGCAGGGCGCAAACCAAGTCCTGCGGGGGCGAAGACGGCTCGGGGGAGGAAAAACTGCAACCGGCAGGATCAACGGATGGCGTCCGGAGGTATAATCGCGGGCCTCCGGGATCTAGAATGGAATTCCCGGCTATCTCCGACAGGCCGCGGAACTGTACGCTTTCGTTCCGTAATCCGGTAAAGCAAAATGGGAACTCCCGAGGAAGTCATGTTTGGAGGCGGCTCTCTCCGCGCAGTCTGCAAGGCCGCGGCGGAGGAGGCGGAAGCCACCTTGTTCAGCGTCGATACGGATCTGGCCACCTCTTCCATGCCCACAGTCCTCTGGGTGGAATTGACCTCCACGTGCCTTAACGATTGCGTTTTCTGTACGCGCCGGGAGCGCTTCGGCGCGGGCCGTCATATGGACTACGTCCTCTATGAGAAGCTGATCGCCGAGTTGGACGAGCCCGATGCCATCTGGCTGAGCCACTTCGGCGAACCGCTTTACTATCCGCGGCTGCTGGATGCGATTTCGCTGGCCGTCAAGACCGGCGCTTCGGTGGCGCTGAATACCACGTTCCCCCCTATCCCGAGCGCCCTGTTGAAAGGCATCCTCCAGAGCGGGCTTGATGAGTTCTGCGTTTCTTTGCACACCATGAATCCAGCGCAGTACGGCGCCATCTACCGATCGGGAACGCTCGGTGGATTGAAACGCCGAGTGGAGGAATTCGTCGTGCGGAGAACAGCGCTCGGCGTCGCCAAGCCCCGCCTCACCTTTTGCTTCGTGGCCATGCACGACAACTTGGATCAAATGAGCGCCGTCGCCAAGTTTGCGCGTGGGGCCGGGGCTGGGGAGCTCACGATCCGTCCCGTGTGCGCTCATGGGCTGCCGCCGGCCAAGTTCGAACGGGAGTTATCCGGCGGCAGGCTGACGGAATCATTCAGAAAAGGCCTCCTCCACGCGGTTTCTGAAGCGCGCCAGGCGCGGCCGGGGCTTGCCATTAACGTCTTCAATCCCGACGCGGAGCCGTGCCCGCCGCTAGGTGAGAGCCCGGCCTACTTTCCGGCACCTTTGCCAGAGGACGCCCGCATTCACTCGTGCAATCAGTCGCCATTCGAGACCATCCGGGTTGCCGCGGGCGGCGAAGTTGTCGCGTGCCCGCTCCTCCCCGACGTCCCGTTAGGGAGCCTGTGCGAACAGCCGCTGAAAGCGATCTGGCGTGGAGAGCGCTTCCGTGAACTCCGAAGGCGTTATGCGCTGGACCCGGATCCCGCGTGCCGCAAATGCACTCTTAAGATGGCCTTCCTTCCGCAGGCTTCGCGCCGGCGGATCGCAATCGAAGAAGGAATGAGCGCCCAGTTGCTGCGCGGGTGGCACGGGCATGAGGGTACAGGGCTTCTGTGGAGCCGCGGGAACGCCCTGGCAGTGTTGAGCAACGCCGGCCGCTTCGGGCACGTTGCCGTGGAAGGCATTCTGCCGCATGGTCCCGGCGGCGCCCGGAATTCGCTACGCGTGGTCTGTAACGGCGTCGCCATCGGTGAAGTGCGCAATGAGACCGGTGCCTTCCTGCCCTTTGAGGTCAGGCTCCGCCTGCCGGAAGCTTGGGGGCAGCTTTACATCGAGTTCATCACAGCACACCTGTACCGCCCGTCGCTCGACGGTTCCAGCCCCGACTCACGCGACCTCGGGGCCGGAATTCAGCGCATTGAGGCTCTCGACTGATCTCGCTGTACATGCCCTCACCTACGCCGCACTGCACCAGCGTGCTGGCGCGCGATCATCCCCAATGGCTCAGACCCACGCGAGCGCGCCCTTCTTCCACGCCCAAACGTAGCCGACCACGAGGATCGCCAGGAAGACCGCTACCTCGGCGACGCCGAACCAGCCGAGCTGCTTGTAGCGCACAGCCCACGGGAAGAGGAAAATCGTCTCCACGTCGAAGATCACGAACAGTATTGCGACAATGTAGAATCGCACCGTGTACCGGCCGCGAGAGTCCGATGCCGCGCGGATGCCGCACTCGTATGCCTCCAGTTTCGTCGAAATCGGAACCGCGGGCCGCACCAGCTTCGCCAGGAACAGCAGGACGACGGGAAAGGCCGCCGCGAAAACGGCGAAGATGAAGATCGGCAGGTATCCAGGGGGCATCCGACCATCAATAATATCATGGGCCGCGGCACTGTCCCGGCGCCTCCGATCACGTTATAGTTGAGGGGTCGAAATGAATCTGCCGAACCTGCTGACGCTGCTGCGTATCTTCTTCGTGCCGCTGCTGGTGGCGGCGCTGGTGCAGGAGAACCTCAGCCTCAGGCTCGGCCACTTCACCCTGACCAACGATCTTCTGGCGCTGGCGATCTTCCTGGCGGCCTCCGCGACGGATCTGCTGGACGGTTACCTGGCGCGCCGCTGGAAGCAGGTCACGACGGTCGGAATGCTGCTCGATCCGATCGCGGACAAACTCCTCATCTCGGCGGCGCTGATCGCGCTGGTACAGGTTCACGTGGTTCCGGCCTGGGTTGTGATCCTGATTGTCGGCCGGGAATTCGCGGTCACGGGTCTGCGGGGCATCGCCGCGGCGGCGGGGTACACGATCAAGGCGAGTGAACTCGGAAAAACGAAGATGCTCGCGCAGGTGGTTGCCGTCTCGATGTTTCTGCTGGGCATGCACTGGAAGCCGCTGGCACATTGGGCGATGGCCTTCATGTGGGTTGTCGTGGTGTTCGCGATGGTTTCCGCCGCGGAGTACTTCCGCAAGTTCTGGCGCAAAGTGGATCGCGAGATCAAGGCTCGCGGGCGCCGTGAGCTGCTGCGGCTCGAGCGGGAGCGCACGCGTGGCGCGGCGGTCAAAGCGCGCCGCTCTCGTCAGGAGGCTTTGGAGGAGCGGTTGCGAGAACCTTGAATCCTTCGGGAGTAAACCGGACCGTTCGCGGCTGACCCGCGGGGCCGATCTCACCTACCGGCTTCCCGTTCCACGTAACCTGGGCGGCTCCGGGATCTCCGATTCGCAGACTCATCTGCGCTTTCCCTTCGAAGCTCTTCGACTCGTTGGGCTGAAGGATGCCGGAGTAGAGAGTCGTGCCGTCCGCGACAGCCCTGATCCACGCCACTCCCGTGGCATGCACCTCGACTCGAATGGCGGCTGTTTCGCCGGCCGGGACCGGGGAGACCGCCTCCGGCTCGGCCGTTGCGGCCGGACTCTGGCCGGCCGGCGACGCGGGCGCCGGCGCTTCCGAGGCTGCTCGAGGCTGCGCTGATGCACTCTGAGTTTCCTGCCGCGGCGAGGCCGATTCGGCCGCGGGGGGCTGTCGCGCCGCGGCGGGAGCGCTTTCCGAGGGCGGTTCGGGCGGCTTGCCAATTTCCGCTGCCGGCGCCTCTTCCAGTCTGCCGGTTCCCCGAGTTCTCTGCCAGAGCGTGTAAAGCAACGACGCAACGGCCATGACCAGGACGAAAGCGATCAGGGCCCCCAGCGAATGCCGGCTGCTACCCGCGGGGCTTTTCTCGACCGGTAGCGCCGAAAATGCCGAAGTCTCCGGGACAAATTGCGTATCCGCGGAGACCGGCGGCTGCTCCGCGGCGGTCAGGCGCCTCAGCTCCGAGTCGAACTCCTCGTCGTCCAGGCCCAGGGCTCTGGCGTATTGGCGAATGAAGCTCCGGGTGAAGAAGCTGCCGGGCAGCTTCTCGAGGTCGTCCGCCTCGATCGCTTCCAGCATGCTGGCATTGATTTTGGTCTGCTCCGCGAGCTGGTGTATATCCAGTCCCCGTCGGAGGCGTTCCTGTCGGAGCCGGTCACTGATGGAGGTCATAAGGCGGGCTGAGTAATTCCGAATTCATCATAACATGCGCCTCCGTTGGACGAAAAAGTTCGAGAGGACGCGATGGCGAAGGGGTGTGACGCGGGCTTTGGCGTGCCGTGCCGGCGGCGCGCGCCGGCACTCTGAGGTGTCTGCGCACGCGAGACCTCTTGAGTGCCGTGCGCCCGACCTGTCCATACTTACGCGGCATTACAGCAGTGCGCCACCGTAGGCATGGGACCGGAGCGAGGCGAAGAGAGGTGCTGTATCGCGGACGCAGACACCGATGAATGGAGCTGCGTGGCTGTTCATCCGAAAATCGACTCCCGAAACGCCTCAACGCTGGGGTGAGTCACGAGCGATCATCGGTCTCCGCAGCTTCAAAAATTACAGACTCCGGATGAAGGTCTTATGTGGTTGACTGATCCAGGGGATTGGGGTCCTGCCCCGTGGTTGGCGCAGAGCCGAAATCGAACGCCTGGCGGAGAGAGAGGGATTCGAACCCTCGATAGAGTTTCCCCTATACACGCTTTCCAAGCGTGCGCCTTCAACCGCTCGGCCATCTCTCCGATGGGTTTGTGAACCGGTCCAGAATCAATGCTAGCATACGGCTTCCGGCCGAATTCACGGTTTGGCGCAGGATTCCGGCGATTCTGGGCCGACGGTCGCTCAGGGCTTGACGACGCGGTGGGCTACGATTTCGAAAGTGGGGTTATCCGAAGTAACGTAGTCGACTTTCAGCAGAACTTCAAAATACGGGAACCGGGCTCTCCCGGTCAATTTTAATGCAGACCGAAGAGCCTGGATCCGGCGTTCGCTGCTGATGAACTGGCCGCCCGCTTCGGTGGAGGCCATCTCAGTTCCGGAAACCAGAAGGACGTTGCCGCTTCCGCGCTGGTTTGGCAGAAATGCCACACGGCAATATCCGCGCTTTTGCCAGACTGCGCTGTAAAGGGTGCTCTCGCCGGGAGCCGGCGATTCGTTTTGAAACCAGGACATCATAGGAGCCTCTCGAAAGGCGGTTCGAAAGTTCAACTGGTTTTCGAACAGTTCCACCCAGGGGTTGGCGCGCAGGGTACCCAGCAGGATCAGGTTGTGGGAGTGCAAGGTGGCCACGCCAAAGTCCCGCGCGGACACAACTTCCGTGGTCACATTGTGGGTCGCGTTGAATACCGAGAACAGCGCAGCCAGACGCGCGTCGGTAGTGTGCGAGGCAGCCTGCCGCATCAGATCCTTCCACCTCGTCCTCTCCGCCGGATCCGTCAACAAGTCGTCGGCCAGGCGGTTGAATTCCTTGTTTCTGTATTCGTTGAGACTCAGTTGACGTTGTATTCTGTCCTGAAAGAGGGTCAGGCTCAAATCAGAGATCACTATGGAGGTCGGCTGGCCGTTGGCGAACATCTGGGACCACAGGCGATCGACCGCCGGTCCCCATTGGGCACCCAAGCTGGCCGGGCCGCCAAAATGTGACGGTTTCAGGACCAGCCATGCAGCCACCAATGCGCCGGCGGCCAAGAGCGTAAGCAGCAGCGCGTGACTTCTGAGCCAGGAACGCCTTCCTCGGGATTTTTGCGCTACCTCATTGGATTCGCTCTCGCGGCTGCGGAAGACTGGAGTGTAGGTCCCCTTGGGAAGCTCGATTACAATCGGTTCATCCTGCCCGTCGGACGCGAAGTATTCCTGGAGCTTCTTTCGCAGCAGGGAAGCCTGCACGCGGACAATCGCGTCCTGACCAGTGTCGTAGCCCGCCTCGCGGCCGAACATTCGGACCCCGATCTCCTGCTCACGTGTCGTGGCGCCGGGATCGGATAGCGCGCGCGCGCAAAGGAACTGGAGCAACTCCCGCAGCCGGTTTGACTTTCGGAAGGCGGCAGCCGATGCCACACGGTCTACTAGATGCTCCAGCGACTCACGCGACGGCTCGATTGTTGCCGCCCGCCTCTCTACCGGACTACTACGATCTTTCATACAGCGCCCAGGGGCAGGCCTACAGATTACGGGAGAACCCCTTTACGGCCTGCTCGCGTGCAGGTCAAAGCCAGCCCAAGAAACCATCCAACCGAGCTTAGCACAGGGAATCGAACAAAGGAGAGGCGGTTAACGAACAACAGGATTAACGGATAATTCACGGCGAATTGACTTGTGCGGAGCCGCGCATCGCTTATAGCATAAACGCGATCGTGTCCTGCGTCGCTTCAGGACGAGCGGGTCTTTTGAGGGGACCAGGGTGAAGGGTACGCCGTTCACGGATGTCCCCGCCCCACCTTTGTTCAATGATGGGAATCACATCCGCTTCCAGGCACTTGGGACAATCCATCCCGGACGATCGCGTCCGGGATGATGGCGCGGCCGGCAAATTCGACCGCGAGGGTGAATTCGAGCATTAACAGAAGAACAGGAGCTCAGCTTATGGTGAAATTTGCAACAGCGCCCTTAGTTGGAATGGCACTGCTCGCACTCATCGGCCTCGTGCCACGCACCGCCTACCCGCAGGAGTCGCGTGGCACGATTCTAGGAACCGTTACCGACAGCACTGGCGCGGTGATCCCCGGCGCCACCGTTGAGGTAGTGAACATCGCAACCAACGTGAAGATCCCGACGGTCACCAACGACGCCGGCGAATTTCGCGTTCCGTTCCTGAACCCGGGTCAGTATAAACTGACCGTAAGCATGACCGGGTTCAAGACCTACGTCGACCCCAGCATTGCATTGGACGTTGCTGGTTCGGTCGAAGTGAAGGCCGCGCTCGAGGTGGGCGAGGCATCGGAAAGCGTTCAGGTCAGCGCGAAAAGCGAGCTGCTGCAGACTACTGAAGCCAGCCAGAGCGCAACGATCACCCAAAAGGAACTGGACGAAGTTCCCATTCAGGGCGGTTCGGTTCTGGAAGTCCTCGGTTATGCGGCTGGATTGGCCAAGACCGGAGAACTGCGCACACCCTATCCGGCCTGGAACCAGGGGCTGACGATGTTCAGTTCGAACGGTGCCGGCGAAGGGCATTTCGATATGACGCTGGACGGCGTGGCCAATGAAAGCGTCGGCATTCCCGGACAATCTGGAAGCGAGAATGGCTTCACCCGGCCGGCGATCAGTCTTTCGAGCTACTCGGTAGAGGAAATGAAGATTCAGACCAACGTCTACGACGCCACCCTGGGTCATACCAATGGCGCGGTATTCAACATGGTTAGCCGCTCTGGGACCAACGAGCTCCACGGCGAGGCCCACTACTTCTTCTATCCGTCGTCGCTGGCGGCTGAGAATCCCTTCAACCGCGGCTACGTCTACTACAACACCGCCTACCAGCGCCGTGATGGGTTCTCCCTGGGCGGCCCGGTGTTCATCCCGAAGGTCTACCACGGAAAGAACAAGACCTTCTTCTTCTTCACCATGGAGCGGCATCCCTTCAAGACGCCCGCGGGCAACCTCTCGACGGTGCCGACTGCGGCCGAAAGAGGCGGAGATTTCTCGGCTTTGTTAGGGGTAAGCGGGAATTACCAGATCTACAATCCTTTTTCCATTGCGACCAGCGGCGGTACGTTGCAGCGCGCGCCGTTCCCGAACAACCTCATCCCGGCGAGCCTCTTGAACCCCGTGGCGCAGAACATTCTGAAGTATATCTCCCTGCCGAACGCCACGCCCCAGACCGCGGATGGACAGAATAACTATATCTGGGTCGATCCAGGGGTTGACGATTACAACACTTACAGCACCCGTATCGATCATTCCTTCAGCGACAAGCACCGCCTGATGGGGCGCTTTAGCTGGGATAACTGGTTTGAATCAGCTCCTGACACGTATTACAACGGCACCTCCGGAGCCGATCAGTACCGGAAGTCGTATGTCGCCGCATTGGACGACGTCTACGTCTTCTCGCCCAACGTTGTGCTCGACCTGAAAGCGGGCGTAACAAGACAGCCGTACGACAACGGCCCGCCGGATTCCAACTTCAATTACACGACATTGGGTTTTGCGCCGCAGATGACGAGCCTGATCCCGAACGCAACAGCGATCTTCCCGAGCATCAACTTTAACGATCCTCTGGTCAGCAGCAACATCGGAGCAGGCGGCGGTTATTACAACAACAACACCAACGAAACAATCAACGGCACGTTGAGCTGGCAAAAGGGCAAACACAACATCCGTATCGGAGCCGAGGGCCGTTTTTGGACCCAGAGCTACATGAACACCTACAACAACACCTCTCCGTCCATTTCCTTCGGCGGCTTCACCAATGGGCCGAACGTGAACTCCCCCGGATCGGTTCTCGGCCAGGGCTTCGCGCAGTTCCTGGTAGGTGTACCGAGCAGCGCCAGCATGGGTATTTCGAGCCCCTTCACCGCCCAGTATAACTACGCAGCAACGTTCATCCAGGACGATTGGAGGGTCACTCCCAAGCTGACGATCAATCTCGGAATGCGGTGGGAACTGGAACTGCCGACCACGGAACGTTTCAACCGTATGGAAATCGGTTTCAATCCCAGCGCGACGCCGAGCTACGCCGGCGCGGCCCAGGCAGCCTATGCCGCAACCGGCTTTTCGCAGAATGCGGCCGCCCTTGCGGCTGCCTCGACGACCGATGCGGCGGCGCAGGCGCAAGTGCAGAGCATCCTGGCTGGCTTACCGTCAACCCTTTCGGTGAGCGGCGGTTATATTTACGCCTCGCCGAGCGACCGGGGAATGTGGCAAACCGACTGGCACCAATTCCTGCCCCGGGTTGGTTTCGCCTACGCGGCTGACAGCAAGACCGTGGTCCGCGGCGGGTTCGGAATCTTCTATGACTCGCTCGGCATCGGCCGCAACTCTCTGCCCGTGCAGGATGGCTTCAGCCGCGGCACCTATCAGCCCTCCTCGCTGGACAATGGCCAAAGCTTCGTGAGCAGCCTTGCGAGTCCGTTCCCCAACGGGCTGCTGCAACCGGTAGGAAGCTCGCTGGGCGCGGACCTGGGCGCCGGCAACTCGCTTTACACCGCCTATGCGCCCAACGCAACCGAGCCTTATTCGATGCACTGGTCTTTCGGAATTCAGCGAGAGCTGCCAGGCAAGTTCGTTCTTGATGCAAACTACGTTGCAAGCAAGAGCGTTCATCTGGAAACCTGGACCGGCGGTTGCGCCGGCAACGGTATCCCTTGCGCCAACATCAACAACATTCCGCGGCAGTACCTGTCCACGTCGCCAACGTACGATCAGACCAACATCGACGTGCTGAATGCGCTGGTGCCCAATCCGTACTACAACTTGCCGCAATTCAACGGCACGGCGGGCCAGATGATCAGCGTGGGGCAACTGCTGACGCCGTACTCGCAGTACGGGTCGGTCGGAGAAACCGTCACCAACGGATCGGCTTTCTATAACTCGTTGCAAGCCCGCGTGGAGCGGCGTTTTTCCAGTGGGTTCACGATTGCGACGAACTTCACCTGGAGTAACAGCATGCAGAATATCAACTACCTGAACGCGACCGACCCCGCTCCGGTGCATGAGGTTGCTTATGCCCCGAGTCTGACGTTCAACGCCATGATGGTGTACGAGCTGCCTGTCGGGAAGAACAGGCATTTCGGCAATTCCTGGCATGGTCCTCTGAACTGGGCCCTCGGCGAGTGGCAAGTGTCCGGGACCTTCCGCTCACAGAATGGCTATCCGGCAGCTCTTACCGACCTGCTCCTGAATCCGGGCTACACGCTGGCAGACCTGAACGGCCAGCGTGACCCGGTCAACTTCTTTAACGTTGCAGCGCTGAACACGGATTCTTCCATTCAGCCCGGCGGGGACCACTTGCGGACGCTGCCGACCGAAGTCAGCTACCTGCGTGGCCCGGGCTTCTGGGTCATGGATGGAGCCATCAGCAAGAAGGTCACGATCAAGGAGAGAGTCAACGGCGAGTTCCGCTTTGAATCTTACAATGCGACGAATCACCTGAATAACTGGCCGTATATGGTGATCAGCTCCTATAACCCGACCAGCGCAGAGTTCAACACCAGACAAAACGGACTGCCCCGCACCTTTGAGATGGGCCTTCGCGCGACGTTCTAACTGCGCAAGGCCGTCGTGAATTACCTCGGCTCCGTTCCCCTCTGGGGAGCGGAGCCGTTGTTCACAGTCCCTTCAGTAAGCACACGACTACATCGCTCTTACATGCTGAGGCGCAAGGCGAGGTCGAACTGGTTCGTGCGGAACCCTTCGTACAGGTAGAAAGGTTGCGTGAGGGCGTACCAGCGCCACTCGGTCCAGAACTGAACGTGCGAGACGATCGGCACGGAGAGCCGCGCCATCGGCTCCCAGAATCGCGTGGGCCGGCTTCCCGAGGAACGGAAGAACGAGCCCCCGAGGCTCAGTTTCGGGCGGATGGTCCCGGCCGCGGGCAGCGGCACGTCGGCCAGCAGCGTCCCGGTGTGCGCGTTCTCGCGGTATTCGGAGAGTGCGCTCGCCAAGCCGGTGAAGGTGGCATTGGGCTCGTTCGGAATCAGGTACGTGATGTTCGAATACACCGTGGTGCGCGAGTACTCGCCCAGCAATCCGAAGCCCTTCCAGCCCGCCGGATTCCAGTTCGCCGAGGCGGTGTTCTCGCGGCTGAGGAAATCGTAGCGAATGGACGGGTCCGGGTTCTGGTTCTGGAGCACATTGGCGCTGGCCGAGACCTGGAGCGTGGACGACGGCCGCCAGGACGCCATGACGCGGCCCTTCTGGTAGTCGTTCAGGCTGGTCCGGAAGTAGGTGCGGTCGCCGGGCGAAGCCTCGAAATCCGCGGTGAGCCGGACGTTCAAGGGCAGCCGGACGGTCGCTCCGGCGAGCGCGACGTTCTGACGCAAAACGCCGCTTTCGGAGGCCAGCCCCGATTCGGTGATGTTGAGAGCGGCAGGCGCCGTGGTGTCGCCCCACACATACCGTTGTCCGGCGCGGATCGTGAAGAACCGCGTGACGTCGAACAGCAGGTCCGTCTCCTGCTGGCTGTAGTTAGCGACATACTGGGTCGCATTCGCGAGGCTCTCCAGCGTGGGCTGGGCGCCGGTGACGATCAACTGATCGAGCACGAACTGCGCGCCGTCCGTGTGCAGCCGGTCGGTCATCCACGACTCGATAATGCGAAAGCGATTGCCGAAGGGCCGCAGCGTGACCGATGCGTTGCCCGAGGGGTTCGGCTGCTTGGCGTTGCCGGTCGCTCCGAGGACCTCCGAGTTGAAGAACGCAAAGTTCTCGAGGTTGAACAGGTTGCCGGTATCCACCTGGGTGTAATTGACATCGGTGTGCGGCTGGCTGTACAGGAAACTGGCCGAAATATCCGCCCACGGGACCGGGTTGGCGGTGAGCAAAGTCCGGGCGAACATGGCACCGCCGCGAACGCCATAGGCTTCCTGCCCCCCGTCGAAGACGAGCTGCTCGCCCAGGAAGGGCGCCGTCAGGTTGCCGGGGTTCGGCAGAACGGAACCCGGCAGAACCTGCTGGGAGTTACGGAAGTTGAGGCCGCCGCCCTCGAGGGTCAGGTGCCAGCGGTTGAATTCGAAGCGCACGCCGGCCAGGGCTTCGTTGGTGTGATCGTTGTAGTTGGTCGGCACGGTGTACTCGTTGTCCTCGAGAACGAAGTTGGTCGTCCCGTCGCCGCGTCCGCCGTTCCGGTCGTAGGCAACATAGGGAATGATCCTGTGCCCGGGCCGAAGCTCGAGCCGGAAATCCGCCATGCGGCGGAAGGTGTCGAACCCGTACTGATCGAGAAACGGGAGCGCCGGGTTGAGGGAACCGGGATTCGCGAAGGACGGCAGGAAGTTGAAATAGGCGATGTTGCGGTAGTCGAAGCTGAAGTCGTAAACGCCCTCGCGGCTCGCATCCAGCCGGAAGGTATTGTAGGGATCGCCCCAGGAACCCGCGTGGATATCAATGCGGTCGGCAAGGCGATGGTTGGTTGGCCGGATCGTCAAGTCGGCGTTGAAGAGCTTCGGCCCTTGGCCGAGGTCCACCACGCTCCGATAGGTATTGAAATCGCCGCCGACGCCGGAAATAGCCCGGTAGCCGAGGTCGATCGTGCCGGTCAGCCAGTCTTCCGCGGCGGGATCCGTGCCGGAGTCCGCGGGTTGCGCCGGCGCCTGAGCCAAAAGCGGCAGCGCGATGAGGAAACACAATAGGAATCGCATGGCTATCGCTCCAAAGCCGCGTCCACATTGGATCCGTGGATCTTGATGTGGCAGACCGTACAGTTCTGGAATATTGCCGACCGGAGGTCGTGGAACGCCGGGGGCAATCCGCCGAGCGTTTGCTGCACTCCGACATTGGCGTGGCATTCCAAGCACACCAGACGGCTTTCGTGGCGGATCAACATCCGCGGGTTCGCCGAGCCATGCGGCTCGTGGCACCCCTGGCAACCCTCGGTCCGCATGGGCAGGTGCTCGAAGACGAACGGTCCTCGCTTGTCGCCGTGACAGCGGAAGCAGGATGGCTCGTTCGCCGTGACGGTGCGGATCAGGCGGGGCAGGAAACTGCCGTGTGGGTTGTGGCAGTCGTCGCACGACATCGCGCCTTCCGGCAGGCGGTGCTTGTACGGCTTTTGAAACTGCGCCCAGACCGCGGTGTGACATCGGGAGCACAGTTGGTTGATGACCGCGGCCCGGGTAGGCCGAAGCAGTTGCAATCCTTTGTGCATGCTGTGGCAGGCCGTGCAACTGACCTGATTCTCCGCGTGAGCGCCGTGCATGCGGTTGACCTGGGCCGGCGTGTTCAGGTGGCACTTCAGACAGGCCTGGTCGGTTTTGGCCGGCGCCAGCTTCGCCGGGTTGATGATGTCCGACGGCGCCACCGTTTCCTCGTGCTTCGCGCCCGGACCGTGGCAGGACTCGCAGGCCATGCCTGCCCAGCCTCGCTTATGGTCCGTCTCGACCAGGTGATGAGGATTCTGTTGAAACGCCTTGAAAACGTCGTCATGGCAGGGTTGGCAGGTATCCGAGCCCGCATAACCGGCGGGCTTGTTTTGCGCTGAGAGCAGCGAGACGGAAAACAGAAGAGCCGCCAGGACCGCGAACACGAATGAGGGGTTCAGGCAAGGCCTCGCGAATCGCCACGGAGCGGAGATGTGGCTTACATTCGCGGGGTGTGGCGGCACATCGGTGGAAGCGATCACCCGTTTGTGCACAGTCTCATCGTAGCGTAAGAAGCGGCCCATTACCGTGCCCGTACCAGCGAGGCGCCGAAGCCGGCGCTGCGCGAATACCAAGCCGCGCAGTCTTCGCCGCGTTGCGCCGTTTTCGAAAGAGGATGCGGCGCGGTGGCTATGCCGGTGGGGCAGCCGGTTCAGGGGGCCACCGCCGGACCCATCGGGTCTATCCGCCCCACTACACCCTGGCTGCTTCCCGGAAAGCACAACGAGCCGGAGCAAGAGCAAGAAATGGCGATGATCCGCCTGGGCAATCGCGAGGCGCCCGCGCACGGTGTTGTATAGTATAGCCACTATGAAGAGCCATCCACTGATGATTATGGGCGTCCTGGCCGCGCTCGGTTACAGCGCTGACAAGCCGGAACCGCAGCAGCTTCCGCTGGCCATGCACTCCGAGATGAAGGAAAAGCCGGTACTGCGAGTGGGACAGCGGGAGGGCGATATTCTGGGGTCCGACGACCGCGCGTTGCAAGCGGCCGTGGACTACATAGCGGCACTCGGAGGGGGCACGGTGGAAATCGGCGAAGGGGTCTACTCGATGCGGGATTCGCTGCACCTTCGTTCGCACGTGACAGTTCGCGGCGAGGGAGAGAAGACGGTTCTGCGGAAGGCCCCCAGCGTGCTTTCCCGCCTGGTTCTGGATGGCGATTTCGGAGAGGAACAGGTCACCGTCGAGAATAGCGAAGGCTTCCGGGTGGGAGATGGGGTGGCCATCTGGGATTCCAAAACCAACAACAACTACACGACCGTGGCGCGCATCACGGGCAAAGACGGTAATACGTTTTCGATCAGCCGTCCGCTGAATGGCGATTTTCTGGTGGACGACAAGGCGCAGGCTGCGACCGTCTTCCCGGTTGTGAGCGGGTACGATATCGAGGGCGCGCACATCGAAAACCTCGCGGTGGACGGCGCCCGCGAGAAGAACGCCCTTCTGGATGGCTGGGACGGGGGCATCTTTCTATACCGGGCCTTCGGAACGGTGATCCGGAACTGCTACGTGCGCAACTACAATGGGGACGGCATCAGCTTCCAGGCCTCCAACGACGTCGAGGTAATCGGCTGCGTGAGCGAAAACAACGCCGGGCTGGGCGTGCATCCCGGCACCGGTTCCGACCGGCCGGTGGTACGAGATTGCACCATCCGCAACAATGGCAGCGACGGGCTATACCTGTGCTGGCGTGTACGGCACGGCATCTTCGAATCCAACCAGTCGCTGAACAACGGACGCAACGGCATCTCCATCGGACACAAGGATAGCGACAACCTGTTCCTCAAGAACGTGGTGCGTGGGAATGGCAAGGACGGGATCCGCTTCCGGAACGACCCGGAAGCCATGGCCGGGCATCGCAACCGGATCGAAGAAAACCGAATCGAGGATAACGGGCGCACGGTCGAGGGCGCCGGAATCATGATAGACGGGGCCAATCACGACATTCTGATCCGGCACAATGTCATTCGTGACACCCGGCCCGCCGGTTCCCGCTCCCAGCACACCGCGATATACCTGGGAGAGCGGGCCGGAGAGGTCCGGATCGAGGACAACGAAATTGTCGCCGACACAGCCGTGAAGGATGTGCGAACGAGCGCTACCGCGAAATCCTCCTCCACGCTGCGTTGAAAGCGCGGGTCACTTGCAGGAGTTTGCGGCGCCGTTTTCCGCCCTGCGGGAGTGGAGTACAAGGTGCTACACTCTTCTTCGACTGTTAGCGGCATGGCTTAGCTGGGGTTGCCTTGCTGGCTTCGGTTGGCTAGGCGCGGTCAGCGCTTCGCGTGGACGCGCCGCAGGATCCCTGCCACCGGGCCACTGGTATTCCGCATCCGCCCGCTCCCGGAGATTGGCTTTGTTGAGCACAACTTTGTTGCGCGAGCGCCGGCTTAGGTTTGTCTGCGCGGAGGACACCGCGTCGTGGTAAACGGGCAAACGGCGCGGCATCGCAAACGTTGGTTCATCGGCGTGATCGGCTTCGGGTCGATTGCCGCCGCCTTGTTAGTCCTCAGCTTCTATCGCGACCGGCTGGCCTCAATCAGGGAAGAGCAGGGGCGCGCATTGCTCACGATTGCGGACGTCAAGGCCGCGGAGATCGCCTCCTGGCGCCGGGAGCTGATCGCCGATGCACGCGTAATGTCCACGAACCTGGACTTGGGACGCTTTGTCCGGCGTGTTCTCGACAGTCCCGGCGCATGCGCCAGAGGCGAACTTCCAGGCTGGGTCGAACAAATGAGGTCCCAGCACGAATACTCGGCCGTGCGGGTGTTCGATGTCTCCGGCAGGTTGAGGCTATCCTCACCTCCGGCCTCTCCGGTGCTCGCAGGGGAGGTTTCCTCATTTGCGGCCGAGGCGATTCGGCAGCGGAGCGTGGTGTTCGAGGACTTCCACATAAACGCCGCCGACGCCATACACCTCGGAGTTTTTGCCCCGTTGTTCGATGGGGGAACAGAGCCGGTCGGGGCGATCAAGTTTCAAATTGACCCTACCCGGTTTTTTTACCCTCATCTTCAAGTCTGGCCCACGCCAAGCCAATCCGGCGAGACATTACTCGTCCGGCTCGAAGGGGATGAGATCGTCTTCCTGAATGAGCTTCGGCACGGGAAGAACACGGCGCTCCAACTCAGAATTCCTATCGCCAGGGCCGAATTGCCAGCGGCTCAAGCCATAGCGGGACGGGCAGGCGTGGTGGAGGGCAGGGATTACCGGGGCGTGGCGGTCCTTGCGGCGGTCCGCCGCATTCCAGACTCGCCGTGGTTCCTGGTAACGAAAATAGACCGCTCGGAAGCGTTTGCAGTGCTGCGAAGCTCCACGCGATCTTTCGCGCTCATCACGGTGCTCGTCGTCATCCTCGGCGGTTGCGGCTTTCTCCTCGCGTGGAGCCGCCGCGAATCGCAGCAATACCGGCGACTCTACCAGGCTGAGACCGAGCGCGCGCGCTCGCAAGAGGCGCTCCGCCGGACCGAAGCGCATCTCCTGCAAGCCCAGGCGATTGCGCGGCTCGGTAGCTGGGAAGTGGTCGCGCCAGGCACCGCCGCGGAAGAGTATGTGTGGTCGGACGAAGTGTATCGGATTTTCGGCGTGGAAAAGGACAAGTTCCATGCCAGTCGGGATACTTTTCTTGCCGCGGTGCATCCGGACGATCGCGAGAAACTCGAGGCGGCCATGGTCCGGGTCCACTCCACCGGCCGGCCCTTCGAGGTCGAGCATCGCGTTCTCAGGCCGGATGGAACGGTGCGCCACGTACGAGAGCACGCTGAATGTATCTTCGACGGAACTGGAAAAATCGTTCGAATGATCGGGACTGTCCAGGACGTTACGGAGTATAAGGAGCTCGAAGAGCAGTTCTTACAAGCCCAAAAACTGGAGAGCCTGGGGCGGTTGGCAGGCGGCGTCGCCCACGATTTCAACAACCTGCTCACCGTGATCGACGGATACAGCGATTTGCTGCTTCAGTCAGTCGGGGAAGGAGATCCGCTTCGCGACAGCATCCTCGAAATCCGCAAAGCGGGCGAATCGGCATCCGCTTTGACGCGCCAATTGCTGGTATTCAGCCGGAAGCAGCGAGTCCAGGCACAGCCGGTCGATTTGAACGGCGTGGTTTCCGATTCCCTAAAAATGCTGCAGCGCCTGGTTGGGGAGACCGTCCAACTGAATATCAGGCAAGATCCCCTGCTCGGGACCACGGTGGCCGATCCCGGTCAGATGCAGCAGGTGATCATGAATCTGGTTATCAATGCGCGGGATGCAATGCCACACGGCGGCTCGATTTTCCTGGGGACCGCCAACGCCGATCTCGACGACCGGTATGCGGAGCGCCACCCCGATGTGAAACCAGGATCCTACGTGATGCTCTCCGTATCGGACACGGGAAGCGGCATGACCGAGGAGGTCAAGAACCGGATCTTTGAACCGTTCTTCACGACCAAGCCAAAGGGGATGGGCACTGGACTTGGTTTGGCCACCGTGTACGGCATCGTGAAGCAGAGCGGCGGCTGGATCTGGGTCTACAGTGAGCCCGGGAAAGGCGCCACTTTCAAGATCTACCTGCCGCGTGTGGAGGCTGTCAAAACCGCTGAAGCGCGACAAGAAACCGCACCGGCCGTGGAAGGCACGACAACCATCCTGCTGGTCCAGGATCAACCGGAAGTAAGAAGGCTGGCCGCAATCGTATTGCGGTCACATCAATACACGGTGCTCGAAGCGGCGGATGCTCAAGAGGCGCTGGCAATCCTGGAGCGGGTGCCCGGCCCGATTCATCTTTTGCTGACGGACATGGTGATGCCGGGTCTCTCCGGCCCTGAACTGCTGGAGAAAGTGAAGCGGCTCTACCCGGGAATCAAGACCCTCTTCATGTCCGGCTATAGCGAGCAGATAGTTCTCGAAAACGGCGCGATGGCCGGCGATGCCGCCTATATCGACAAGCCGTTTACAGCCAGGAGCCTGGCTGAGAAAGTCCGTGAGGCGCTCGGCAGACGCACGGCCGCGAGAATCCTTGTCGTGGACGACGACGAGCACGTCCGGGATCTGATGCGCATGGCGCTCGTTCGCGCGGGCTATGAAGTCGAAGCCGCGCCCGGCCCGGAAGAAGCGATCCGCTTGTGCGGCTCGCCCGCACGCTACGACCTGGTACTGTCCAATATTCTGATGCCTGAAATGGACGGCCACGAACTGGCTCGCCGGATCGCGGTGCTTTGTCCGGGGACGCGGGTCGTGCTGGTGTCCGGATTCGATCCGGGCTGTGAGAAATGTCCGTTTGTGCCGGGATGTCCGGTCATTCCGAAGCCGTTCGATGTGAAAAGTTTGGTTGCGTTGGTCGCTGAAACCCTCGCTGCGCCGCCGCCAGAGCGGAGAGCCAACCTCTGACGGGAACTTGAGCCTCTGGTGTAGGGTCGAGCAAATACGGAGCTCGGCTCCGCTATGCCTGGCGGTCGCAGAATGGCACAAGAAGGTGCCGCGCTCGCTCTATGGGGTATGGGCGACCGAGACGGCTAGTAGTTTGGATGGTCCGCCCGCCCGCATTCTCATCGGGATGCTTTCGTGCTGACATCTCAATACGTCACTCATGGAAGGCGCTGGTGCAGCGGCAGAGTGTAGGGACCCAGTGGGCAAATAGCTGATTCTGAATGGTGGGCCCGAGAGAACTCGAATCTCTGACCTCCTGCGTGTCAAGCAGGCGCTCTAACCAACTGAGCTACGGGCCCCAAAGCTGCCGGCAGACCCCGAATTGTAACATGCGGGACGCATTGCACGCTGGCACATCCCCCTTCGCGGGAATGTGTGGGAGTGAAGCATCTGTACCGGTACCGGAAGCACTGAGGGGGCTAGCATTTTGTGTCTTGAAATTCTCCTATTTGTAGGTTAACATTTATTAATTGACGGCGGCCGTCCAGCAGCCGCGGGCGTGCTTTCGTCCGGATTTCCGGCTGCTGGGCGGGCCCACCGATGTGGCCCGGTTTCGCGGTGCCGACAGCGGCCGTGATTGCGAGAGCAGGAGGGCTAAATATGGTGAGATGCTTGTTTACACATGAATGGGGTTGGCCTCGAAGAAGGGGCGCGAAAGATATACAGGTTTGCCGGGATTGCGGCATGGAACGCGAGTCGAAAGTGAGCTTCGACAGCCCGCGTTATCACAAGACGCAGGACGGGATCGCAAGTTGGATGCCCTCGGACCTGCGAATCGCAGCCGGCGCCCCTCCTGAGCAGGCCGCCGCGCTCCTGGCTTCCGAGACCGTCGCGGCGAGACCGGTCGCGAGTGCCGGAGCACTCGCGAGGAGGCACGGGGACAATCTTAACGCACCCGGGCGGAATGTCCGGCGGACGATCCCGACAGAGTCACCTGCGTACTCTTAGCCTGGTCCAGCATGACATTACGGGGTGTTGACGATGCGGAAACGCAGGCCAGCCCCCACCCAGCGCCTCGTGAAGCGAGACCAGGTTCGTGACCACCGCGTTCTGGCTCGGGCGCGTGCGGGCCTCGTTGTCAGAAAGCGTCCGCTCGGCATCCAGCATTGTCAGGGAATCGGCAGCTAATCCGCCGCCGGTGCGTACGTGAACTGGATCGTGGACGTCACGGGCAGTGGTTTTTCGGACCGCACCGTCATCTTCTCAGGGGCGAGATCGAAAAAGGTGTGCGCCCCTTCAGCCAGCAGCGTGGCCTGGTGGTTTCCCGGAGCTAGCGAGGACAGATCCAGCCGGTAAGACGTGCCCCGGATCCCCGTGGCCAGGATCTTTCCATCCACCTGAATCGTGAAGCCATTGGGCGGCTTGCCCAGGGTGGCCCAACTCAGCAGGAGGCGCTTTTCCTTCACCCTCGCCGCGTTCGGCGGGCCGGAGAGCGCCACAATCGTGATGCCGGGCGTTTCCTGCCGGTAGAGAGAGATGAGGGCCTTCGTCAGATTGGCGTAGTAGTAGCCCCAGCCGCCGCAACCCCGATACCCGCAACCGCTGATTTGCGTGGGTTCAAGGTCGTCGCTGAGATTGACGCTATACGCATCCGCGTAGACGGCCGGGTCGAGCTTGTCCGGGTGGCCTGCGAGGCCCCAGTAATCGGCGGGCATTCCGGCGCCCTCGGCTTCGCCGTCGAATTCATTCCACTGGTGGATCTGGATGAATTTCGGACGGCTCTCGAAGGCCACTTTCCAGCTCTCGAGGTAAGGCGCCCCGTGGTCCCTGCCCACTGCGCTTGGATGCCACCAGCCCTTGCCGGGCAATTGGAAGCAAGCCGGCGTCACAACGGTCTCCTCGGCTCTTCCCTGGTACCGGGTCACGATCTGCCGAATCGTGCCGTCCATCCAGGACCACATCCCACAGCGGTCCGCATGGTTGTCCTGAAGCTGCGACGCCATCCACCGGACCGTCCAGTCCGGCGCCTCCAAGGGGGTGGCGCCCAGGTCCTTGGTGAGCTGTGCGCATGGGTCCGGGGGCCAGTACAGGACCGTGAGCAACGGCTTTCCTTCGTAGTAGAGCCACAGGTTCTTGTATTCCGGCTTTTCCAGATAGTTATGCTTCAGCCAGGCGATGATCCCATTCAGCCTCTTGACCCCGCCGGGAACCGGGGGGCCGTTCTGGAGACCCAGCATGAAGACCAGCTTCGGAGCGTACTTGCCTTGCTCCTCGAGCTGGCGGCAGGTCCGGAACATCACATCGACAGTCTCTTCCAACTGGTGCGTGCGCCCTTGATGCAATTCCCAAGCCGGCTTGGTCCAGAGCATGTTGCTCCAGTCAATCAACAGCCAGTCCACTCCAAGATATTCGAACCACTCGAAGTGCTTCCTCAGCAGGTGCGCGTCGTAAGAACTGTACTTGCCGAGAATCGGGACGGCTTCCGCTCTCTGCCAGTACGTTTCGCCCGGTGCAAACCAGTTTTCGTACTGGATGCCGATCAGCGACCCAGGCACTTTGGTGGCTTCGAGGACGGCCGGGCGCGTTGCCGGCTTGTTGGTGGAACCCGCGCCGCACACGGTCGTCGTGGCGACAAGGAGCAGAAACAGCCAACGCAGAATCGGGCCTCTGGGCATGGGTACTACGATATCGCGTTCCGCTCTTATTCGGGCCGCAGCGCCACGACCGGATCGACGGGCGCGGCCCGCCGCGAGCCCGATGACGATCAGCAGCATGCTCTTGCGCAGCACGAGTTTCAACGCATCCGCCGGGCTCGCTCCCAGCGCCACGCGGATGCCCAGGTCGTGAGTGCTCTCGGCGACGGCGTAGGACACGACGCCGTAGTTACCCAGGGCCGCCAACGCCAGCGCGATCACTGCAAAAATACCCATGAGCCAGGTCTGGGTCCGCGGCTGCGCCATCGACTGAGCCACGATCTGGTCCATCGTCCGGACCTCGGCCACCGGCGTATTCCGGTCGATCTGCGCCAGGGCGGATTGCACGGTCCGGGCCATACTCACCGGGTCGGCGGAGGTTCGTACCGCCAGGGCGCCCTCCGGCATCGGGCCCTGCAGGATCGGCGTATAGATCATTTGCACGCTGGCGGCGGTGGGCGAGCACCGCGGGAGGGACCAGGGCGGGGAGGAATTCCACGGCCCAGTAGGCGACGAGCGATCCGAGAATACCGCCCGCCAGCGCCAGCAGAACACTCTCGGTGAGTAATTGGCCCAGGATGCGGGTCTGGCTCGCTCCCAGAGCCGCCCGTACCGCCAGTTCGCCACGGCGCACGGCTACCCTGGCGAGCAACAGGTTGCCGGTATTCACGCGGGCGATCAGCAGCACAAATCCGACCGCGCCGGACAACACCAGCAGGCTTCTGGGCTGTGCCTGGGGCGTAGCCGCGCGCAGCGGCTCGACCAGCCCGCCCCATCGCCGGGCAGCTTCGGTGATACCCATCCCGGGCTTCAGCCTGGCCAGGGCGGACAGATAGGCGATATTCGCGTTGGCGGTGGCACGATTGAGCGCGAGCGGCATCCACATGTCGGGAACCGGAGCCGGCGGGGCATTACCTCCACGATTGTGCACTCCTGGCCATTTACACTTACGAGCCGGCCGATGAACCTGGTGTCGCCGCCGAATTTGCGCTGCCAGAGTGCGTGGCTTAGGACAGCGACGCGCGGCGCGCCCAGGCGGTCATCGCCCCCGGCAAAGGTTCGCCCCAGGGCGGGCGGGACGCCGAGCGCTTTGAAAAAGTCCCAGGACACCGCCATCCCGTTCACCCGCTCCGGCAGATCCTGGCCGGAGACATTGAACGCGGAGTTTGCCCAGCCGGCGAGGTTCTCGAAGACGCGGTTCTGCTCGCGGCGGTCCAGGAGAGAGGCAGCCGAGTACCCCCTCCGCTGCCGGTGAGGCTCCTGGTCAGGGACGGCGACGAGGCGGTCTTGATCCTTGTAAGGCAGGGATCGTAACAGCACTGCGTCGGCGACACTGAACATGGCGGTGTTTGCCCCGATGCCGAGCGCGAGGGTCAGTACGGTCGCAGCGCTGAAACCCGGATTCCTCCGCAACACACGGAGGCCGTAACTCAAATCCTGCGAGAATCTCGTGAACACGGCGGCGAGCGGCATATCGAGTCCAGGGCAACTTTCTTACCAGCGCAGATGCGAATTCTCTTTGCAGGCGAGCGGGATCTGCCGGAACGTCTCCGGACAATGTTCGATTTTGGGAATGCTTTTCCCGTAATTGGGATCGCTGCGGCAAACAACCATCCCGGTATTTGGTTTTTCCACAGGATTCCCAGAGTACTACCGCCGTAAGACGCTGATTTAAAAGATCGAAAACCTGCGGAAAAGAGCTCTTTTAGCATTGACGAATCCACATCTTCCGGTGCAGGATGATTGAGGTTCCAAGAGGTTCATGGAGTCGGCGAGCCACGCCAGGTGAGGCGAACCCCAACCAAGGATCCGGGTCAGCGGCCGTAAGCCGTTCTCGCGGGGAGGCAGGGGCAGCAGGTGCCTGGCGGAGGCAAGCTTACGGACGGCCAGCCGCGGCGAGCGACGATCCGGCGGGAGCAAGGGCCTCCCCAAGGGGAGCAAGAGCGCGCGTGGCCGTTCCGAATGACGCGTGCGGGGCTGACAACTCTTCTGCGATACGAACTCTCCGTCAAAGGGGAGGGAGGGGCGGAAGCAAACGAGCGTGTCCCGCATTGCGGCAGCACGGCGAAAGAGGCAGGCCGGGAACGAAGATCCCGCAGAGGCGGCCGGGAAGCGGCAATCGCTGCGGAGGAGTGAAAGGCCACGTCGAGCCGTGGGCTTATGCACGCAACGATGGCGGCAGCGCGTGGCGCTGTGATCCGTTACGGCGAGGGCCGGGAGCGGGGAGCACGCGCGCTGTCCCACTGGGCGTGGCATCCGATCTCGAACCGTTATACAGCGGCGGCTGGCGAGACCGCCGATCGGTGGACCCCTTGGAACCAGTCAACGTCGGGCTAACGCCTCGTCAGGTCGCGGAGGTAGATTTCCTTGAACCGCATGATCCCGCTTTCGCCCGAGTGCAACTGCAACGCGATGTAGCCGTCGAAAGACTTCGGGGTGGGATCGGTAAAGTCGATAATGGTGACGCCGTTCAGTCGTGCAACGTAGCGGTTCGCCACCACCTTGACGATGTATTCGTTCCAATCGGTCTGGCGCACGACGGTTTCGTTTTCGGGCGCGGGCCAGACGATCCACTGGCGGCCGTCTCCATAGATTCCGCCGGTGTGCCGGTTCAGGCGAGTGTCGATTTCGAACTGCAGCCCCTGGCTGACGTCGGCAGTGCCGGGCACGAATTCCGTGTGGAAGAACACGCCGCTGTTGATGTCGGCATCGCAACGGAAACGCACGGCGAGCTCGAAGTCTTTGTACTTCTTTTCGGTTCTCAGGTAGCCGTAACCTCCACTGATTCCCTGGCCCAGGATGGTCCCGCCATCGACCTCCCACCTTTCTTTGCCGACCTTGACCCATCCGGAAAGATCCTTGCCGTTGAAGAGCGAAACCCACGGAGTGTCTACGGTCTGAGCCCACCCCGCCGCGGCCAGACTCAGCATCACCAGCGCTCGAATCATTCCATGCCTCCCCGGTTGCCGCCGGAAAGAGCGAATGGCGGCAAAACTGCTATGATAGCGGAGAATTAAGCAGCAGCTCCGGGACATGAAGCTCCGACTCGCAGTGATCTACCCGCTACTGCCGGTATTCGCGGTCGCAGGAATCGTGGCCAGTCCGGCGCAGCCGGGAGGGTTTCTGCTTTCGGTGCGTCTGGCAATATGCGCCGCGGTGGCGCTTTTGCTGGCGCTGGTCATCTATCGCCTGTGGCGTAGCGTAGGGTTCCGGCTCAGGAAGGGAAAAGCATACCGGCTGATTTTTGAAGGCGCGCCGGCCGCGATTGCGATCACTACCCCGACCCTCGATTTTCTGGACGTGAATTCGAAAACGTGCGATTTGGTCGGTTATTCGCGCGAAGAACTGCTGAAGATGAACGTGCGGGATCTGCTTTCGCCCGAGGAGTTGATTGCCAATCCGCCCAGATTCGAAGACGTGCTTATCGCGAGAGAGACGGTCGTTCAGGAGCGGCGCTTCCTCCGCAAGTACGGCGGTACGATCACGGTGGAGACGAGCGTGCGTGCCCTGCGCGATGGGCGCCTGGTGGTGATCGGCCGGGATGTGACCGCGCTTCGGGAGGCGGAAGACGCGCTGGGGCAGAGAGAGTCCCTGGCCCGTTCGGTGGTCTACAGCGCCGTGGACGGCATTGTCACGGCCGATGAGCGGGGCATCATGCAGTCCTTTAACCCGGCCGCGGAGCGGATGTTCGGCTATTCGGCGGACGAGGCGATCGGCAGGAACCTCAGCATACTGATGCCCCCGCCGCACCGCGACGAGCACGACCAATACATTCGCGAGTACCTTGTGAGCGGCGTCACGAAGGTGATTGGAATCGGCCGCGAGGTCACGGCGCTTCGCAAGGACGGCACGGCATTCCCCATCGAACTTGCGCTGAGCGAGATGCTCCTGCCCGGCCGGCGGATGTTCACCGGCATCATTCGCGACATCACGCAGCGCCAGCAGGACGAAGCGGCACTCAGGGAAACCAACGCGAAGCTCGAAGCGGTGATCGAGACCTCGCCGCTGGCGATTACGCTGGTTGACGGTGAAGGGAAGGGGCTCGGCTGGAACCCGGCCGCGGAGCGGATCTTCGGCTGGACGGCGGACGAAGTGCTCGGGCGGCCCATTCCGATCGTCGCCGAGGCGGAGCGCGCGGAATTCCTTCAATCCCTGGCCAGGGTGGCGGAGGGTGAGGCGGAATGCGGCGTCGAGCGGCGGCGGATGCGGAAAGACGGCTCGTTCGTAGATCTGAGTGTTTGGACTGCGCCGGTGCGGAACCGCAATGGCGAGGTCAAGGCCTTGCTCGGCATCCTGGCCGATGTGACGCAGCGTAACCTTCTCGAAGAACAGTTCCGGCGCGCCCAGAAGATGGAAGCAGTCGGCCGCCTGGCGGGGGGAATCGCGCACGACTTCAACAATGTCCTGACCGTAATTGCGGGCTATGGGCAGATGGCGCTCGATCAGACCGCTAACGATCCGCAACTTCACGCCGCACTGGAGGAAATTCTCAAGGCGGCCGACCATGCGTCGGCGTTGACGGGCCAGCTTCTGGTTTTCAGCCGGCACAAGGTAGTCAATCGGGAACTGCTCGACCTGAATGAAGTGGTCGCGCGGCTGGAGAAGATGCTCCGCCGGATCATCGGGGAAGATATCGAGCTGGTGATTGCGCCCGAGGCGGCTTTGGGTCAGGTCCTTGCAGACGCCGCGCAGATGGAGCAGGTCATCATGAACCTGGTCGTGAACGCGCGCGACGCCATGCCGGAAGGAGGCCGCCTGACGATTGAGACGGCGAACGTGGAGCTCGATTCCTGGTACGCCCAAACGCACATGGGGGTGCGGGAGGGCGAATACGTCATGCTTGCCGTGAGCGATACCGGCAGGGGCATTGCGCCGGAGGCGCGGGCGCAGCTTTTCGAACCGTTCTTCACGACCAAGGAGCGGGGCAAGGGCACCGGGCTGGGGCTTTCGACGGTGTATGGCATCGTCAAGCAGAGTGGCGGAGAGATCTGGGTATATAGCGAGCCCGGCCACGGCGCCACGTTCAAGATCTACCTGCCGCGCACGGCGGAAACGAGCCAGCCCGAGAAGCCGGCGGCCGAGGCAGCCGCGCCGAAGCGGGGCGTGGAGACCGTTCTGCTGGTGGAGGACGAAACCGGCGTGCGCGTGCTGGTGCGGGAGATCTTGCGGCAGACTGGCTATACGGTGCTCGAAGCCACCGATGTGGACCACGCGCTGCGGATTTGCCAGGAGCACCCGGAGCCTATTCACCTGCTCCTGACGGATGTCGTCATGCCCATTATGAGCGGCCGCGAGCTGGCGGAACGCGCGGCGGCGTTGCATCCCGAACTGAAGGTACTGTATATGTCCGGGTATACGGATAACGTCGTGGTGCACCACGGAGTCACGTCTCGCGACTCGCGGTTTGTGCAAAAGCCGTTTACCCCGAAAACTCTTGCGCGCAAGGTGCGAGAGGCGCTCGACGCAGCGGAATAATCGAACGTTGCACGGCCTATTTGTTTTTCCAGCGTTTGCCACGAACTCTTGAAGGCGTCACAATGGAATCAGCCAGTGCACGAGAAGGGTGCCTGTTCTTTGGGAGTCAGCAATGTGGCTTAAGGCGCCTCTCCGCGCGGCAGGGCGTTTCCGCGACCTGCCGCTGTACGTCAAAGGGCTGGCCGTCGTTGCGATACCGCTCGCCGGACTATTGGCGGTCATTCTCGCATCTTACTTCGTCCAGCGCGCCAACCAGGATGCCATGCAGGGGGTCACGCACGCCCTCGAAGTGCGCTCGGAGATTCAAACGGTCCACACGCGTCTCGAGGAGGCCGAGACGAGTGTCCTCGGTTACCTGCTGACGCGCGAGAGGGACTGGCTCGCACCGTACGAACAGGCACGGCAGCAATTGCCTGCCGTGCTCGACCGGCTCGAGTCCATGGTGCGCGGCAATTCCGCGCAACTCGGGCGTGTGCAGATGATCGAGGCTCTCATCCGCCAGCAGTTCGAGACGTGGGGGGCGCTGCCCAGGCAAGTTCCGGCGTATGTGGGGCTGCACCCCCCTCTGGTTGAGAGCAGAAGGCGGCTGGATTCGATCCGCCGCCTGCTGGCAGAGACCCAGGCCGAGGAGGACCGTCTGCTGGAACAGCGGCGCGCGCACGCCAATGCCGTGTGGATGCGCGGCTATGCGGTCATCGCGGCGGGGATTCTGTTCGCCCCGTTGGGCGCGGTGGCGGCGATTCTGTTGTTCACGAGCGCGGTGGCACGCCGGGTTGAGATCCTCCAGGCGAACGCCGTGCGCCTCGCGGAGGGAAAGCCCATCGCGGCCATGCGTCTCGGGCGCGACGAGATCGGCCGGCTGGAAAAGTCGTTGAGTGACGCCGCCGCGCTGCTGGCCGAGCGCGAGGGAGAGCTGCGCCGCGCGCGCGACGAACTGGAGCTGCGAGTCGAGGAACGCACCTCCGAACTGGCGGAAGCGAACCGCGCACTCGGCGCCGAAGTGGCCGAGCGCAGACTCGCGCAAGACGAAGTGGGCGATGTGAACCGCCGCCTCCAAGCGGTGATCGATGCGAGCCCGCTGGCGATCCTACGGCTCGACCTGGAGGGCAACGTCATCAGTTGGAACCGCGCCGCCGTCCGGATCTTCGGCTGGGACGCGGAGGAAGTGCTCAACCAGCCGTTGCCGCCGATCCCCGACGAGGAAGGGACGCCGTTCCAGGACTTGCTTCGGGGCGCCGCACGGGGAGAGGCACTGGTGGGCCGCGAGACGCGGAGGCGACGCAAGGACGGCAAGCTGATCGATGTGCGGCTGTGGACCGCGCCTCTGCGGGGAGCGTCGGGTGAGATCCGGGGGCAGGTCGTGATCGCGGCGGATTTCACCGAACAGCGCCAGCTCGAACAGCAGCTCACTCAGGCGCAGAAGATGGAGGCGATCGGCCGGCTGGCGGGCGGAGTTGCGCACGACTTCAACAACGTGCTCACGATCGTGTCCGGATACGGCCACATGCTGCGCGAGGGCAACAAAGACAACCCCGCTCTACGCGAGGCCGCCGAGGAAGTGCTCAAGGCCGCCGGCAGCGCCGCCGCGGTCGCGGGCCAGTTGCTCGTCTTTAGCCGGCGGCAGGTGATCCGGCCGAGGGTGATCGACCTGAATGCCGAAGTGCGGAATGTTGAACGAATGCTCGCTCGAGTGATCGGAGAGGATATCGAGCTGGATACCATGCTGCGGCCGGAGACGGGCGCGGTCAGGGCCGACGCGGGCCAGATCGAACAGGTGCTCTTGAACCTGGTGCTCAACGCGCGGGACGCGATGCCGTCGGGTGGCAAACTGACGATCGAAACCGCGAACGTGACTCTGGACGACAGCTACACGCGCATCCATGCGGGGGTTGCTCCGGGACGGTACGCGATGCTGGCGGTCAGCGATTCGGGCACCGGCATGGACGCCGAGACGCGGGCGCACATCTTCGAGCCGTTCTTTACGACCAAGGAGCGCGGCAAAGGCACCGGCCTGGGACTCTCCACGGTCTATGGGATCGTCAAGCGGCACGGCGGCGATATCTGGGTCTACAGCGAACCCGGCCGGGGGACGACTTTCAAGATCTACCTTCCGAGGATTGACGTCGCGGAGGAAGCCGGCGCTTCGGCCGGCGAAGCGGGCCCACCGCCCGGGGGCAATGAAACAGTGCTGCTGGTGGAGGACGACCAGGGAGTGCGCAAACTGGTGCACGAGGTTCTCGACCAACAGGGCTACGGCGTTCTCGAGGCCAATTCGGGCGGACAGGCGCTCGAAATCGTCCAGAACTTCGACGGCGCGATCGACTTGCTCGTCACCGATGTGGTCATGCCGAAGATGAGCGGCCGGGACCTGGCGGAAGCGCTGCTCCTGCTGAGGCCGGAGACCAAGGTGCTATACCTGTCGGGCTACACGGATCGCTCCGTGTTCGAACACGGCGTGCTCGAAAAGCCGGCCGAATTCCTCCAAAAGCCGTTCACGCCGGATGTTCTTGCCCGGAAGATCCGGGAAGTGCTGGATGGCCGCTCCCGGGCGGTATAGCACGGCGATCTTCAATATCCCATTTCGCGCAGCTTATCGAGGGTAAGCGCGGAACGGGGCTGCTGCAAGGCGCCCAGCAGCTTTTCCACGTATTTTGCCAGGACGTCACATTCAATGTTTACGAGGTCGCCGCGGCGGTGGGATTTCAGGGCGGTGGTCTGGTGAGTGTGCGGGATGATGGTGGCCGCGAGGACGCTTTCTTCTATCGAGGCCACGGTGAGGCTGATGCCGTCTATCGCAATGGATCCCTTCTCGACGACGTAGCGGTCCAGTTGCTCGGGGATGCGGACGGTCAGCCACCAGTTCTCATCGCCCAGCGGATCGAGCGCCAGGAACTCGCCCGTTCCGTCCACGTGACCCTGGACGAGGTGGCCGCCCAGGCGTCCGGAAAGCGAGAGCGAACGCTCCAGGTTGACGGCCGATCCGGTGCGGAGGCTGCCGAGATTGCTGCGGCGAAGCGTCTCGGGGGACACATCCGCCGAGAATCCGCCGGGCGCGATGGCAGCCGCGGTGAGGCACACGCCGTTCACATCGATGCTGGCGCCCAGGCTGATGTCTTCGAGCACCGTCCGGCAACGCAGCGAGAGCCGCGTGCCCGCGGGCCGCGTCTCAACGCCCGCTACCGTTCCGATTTCCTCAATGATGCCGGTGAACATCGCCTACCCCGATTGAAAAGTCTCGACACTCGTGTCGAGACTGCACGCAAGAGTGCGTGCGCCACAACGGGTGGCGCAAACACTCGTTGTTTGCCGCGTCGAGACTTATCTCGACGCCATTACCCTTCCCCGATCAGATACGCCTCGACGGCGAATTCGCCGGCGGCGCCGATCGCGTGCAGCGTGACGTTGTGAAAGAGGATCGCATCTCTTCTGCTGCGGCGTCCTGCTCCGCCCGCCACCGGCAGCGATTGCAGGCCGCCGAGGACCTTCGGGGCGTAATAGAAGAAGATTTTGTCCGCCACCCCGCTTTCGAGTACGGCCCAATTGAGCTTGCTGCCGGCCTCGATCAGCAACGACTGATAGGATTCGCGGCCGAGGTGCGCGACCAGCGCCGCCAGGTTCACGCGTCCTCCGGGGCCGTCGAAGGTGACAACTTTGACGCCGCGGCTTTCGAGCGCGCGGCGGCGATCCGGTGCGGCGGCCGACGTGGTCGCAACCAGAAGATCCGAGAGGGCGCCCTGGACCATGCGGGACTGCGGCGGAAGGCGCAACTGCGAGTCGGCGACGATGCGGAGCAGCGGACGGCTGCGTTCGAGGCCGGTGCGGTCGGTGAGCAGGCAGTCGTCGGCGAGCACGGTGCCGATACCGGTCAGGATGGCGTCGGAGTGGTGCCGAAGCTGCTGGACGTGGGCGCGGGCCTTCTCGCTGGTGATCCAGCCGCGGTTGTCGTCGGGCGCGGCGATCTTTCCATCGAGGGTGAGCGCGGCTTTGAGGGTGACGAGCGGGCGGCCCGTCCGCATGAAGTGCGCGAACGGCTCGTTCAACCGCTCGGCCTCGGAGGTGTAGGCGGAGTCGATCTCCACTTCGACGCCGGCGTCGCGAAGACGGCGGAAGCCCTCGCCGGACACGCGCGGATTCGGGTCGGCCATGGGCGCCACCACGCGGCGGACACCGGCCGCAATCAGCGCATCCGCGCAGGGGCCGGTGCGGCCCTGGTGCGAGCAGGGCTCGAGGGTGATATAGAGGGTTGCCCCCCGGGCGCTCTCGCCGGCTTGCTCGAGCGCGATGATCTCGGCGTGCTTGCGTCCCGCGTAGGTGTGAAAGCCGCGGCCGACGGTTTCGCCGTCGCGCACCAGCACGGCGCCGACGGAAGGATTCGGGCTGGTGAGCCCCAAACCCTGCCGCGCCAGCTCGAGGGCCTCACGCATGTATTCCTGGCTCATCTTTCAAACAAGGATGCCACGAACTTGTCCGCCTCGAAAGGAAGCAGGTCTTCGGGCTTCTCTCCCACGCCGACGTAGCGGATGGGCAGGTTCAGCTCGCGGGCGATCGGAATGACGACGCCTCCCTTGGCGGTGCCGTCGAGCTTGGTCAGCACAATACCGGTAACGCCGGAAGTCTCCGTGAAGCGGCGCGCCTGTTCGAGGCCGTTCTGTCCGGTGGTGGCATCCATCACCAGCAGAACTTCGTGAGGCGCGCCGGGGATAATCCGCTCGGTGGTGCGGCGCATTTTTTCGAGCTCGGCCATGAGGTTCGATTTGGTGTGCAGGCGCCCGGCGGTGTCGGCGATGACGTAGTCGATCTGGCGAGATTTGCCGGCTTGAAGCGCATCGAAGAGCACCGCGCTCGGGTCCGCGCCGGGCTTCTGGCGGACCACCTCGGTCGCGGTGCGCCCGCCCCAGATTTCGAGCTGCTCGATGGCGGCAGCGCGGAACGTATCGGCGGCGCAGAGCAGCACGCTACGGCCTTCGGACTTGTAGAGACGCGCAAGCTTGCCGATGGTGGTCGTTTTTCCGGTGCCGTTGACGCCCACGACCAGCACCACCGCGGGCGGCACGGCAACGCGCGGCAACGGGCGCTCGGTCGCCTGGAGGACTTCGATCAGGTGCTCCTGAATAAGCTGCTTCAGCTCTGCGGCATTGCGGAGCGTCCCGCGGCCGGCGCGCTGGCGGATCAGCTCCAGTATCTCGCTGGTGGTCTTGATCCCGATGTCGGCGCCGATCAGGGTGTACTCGAGTTCTTCGAGCAGGCCGGCGTCGATCTCCTTGCGGCCCGCAATGGCGGTATCGAGGTGTTCGGCCAGGCCCGCGCGCGTTTTCTCGATACCGGTCTTCAAGCGGTCCAGCAGGGTGGGTTCCGCGGGCACCGAGCCGAAAAGAGTCTGAATCGCCATAGGTCCCCTTCATTGTATCGGGTGGCGGCTTCGAGCACTCACGGATCCTGAGAGGCCGGGGCCTTTGTTATTGACCACTCCGTCTCGGATCTGCTAGAGTCCCACTGAATCGGAGAAGCCGGGGGCCCTTCGGGAATCCGGGATTTCTCTGATAGGCGCCAGCAAATGGACGAAATTCTGAAAGCGTCGAGCCGGCGGCAGTTTCTGTCGCGGGTGGGAATGACAGCCGCGGTGGCTCAAGTGCGGCCGGGCGGCGGTGTCTTGGAAGGGAGCGAACATGCCCAAGACAAACATCTTGAGGACTCCCTTGCGCCGGTCGATTTTCGCTATGCCCCAGTGCGCCGGCAGACTGCGATCTGCTTCCCGGATGATGCCCACAAGAGCCTGGCCGGGGAGAACGGGGAACTGCGGCTGGGGCACCCGGGCCTGGGAGGGAACCTCGACCAGTTCGCCACCATCGCCGAATTCTCATTGGCTGGAATGGAACCGGACGTGGTCCGCGGTCAACGGCTGGAAGCGCCCGGTACTCCCATCCTCCACACACGCATCGAGCGGCCAGCGGCATCCCTGGAAATCACGGCATTTTCAAGCCGGGAACCTGGCGAGGGCAGAGTCGATAACGTTTTGCTCGAGGTGCGGCCACGGAAGGCGCCGGAAGTGGCAGTCGTGCCGGTCATCATTTTGCAGGAGGACACCAACTCCGAAGTTGTCGTGAAGGAGTGCTCAGGGCGCGGTGTTGTTTCCACAGAGGGGAAACGGCCGGGAATCGTCTTTGCTTCCGATTCGCCGGTGCTGCTGGATCGATCGTCGGCCGCCGGCCACGTGCTCACGCTGCCCCATGGCATCGCGAGTGAAGAAACGCCCCTGCGGCACTTCCTGCGCTTCCCGCGGGAAGGGCAGCCGGTTGCCGCGATCGAGAATGGGATCCAGGATCCGCAGCGAATTCTCGAGAGCGTTCGGCGGTTCTGGAAGGAGTGGGAACCCTTTGGCGGCGACGTGAGGTGGCATCTCCCCGCGCGCTATCAGGAATTTCTCACGGCCTGCGCGCGAAATATTGAGCAGGCCCGCGAAGTGAAAGATGGAAGGGTGACATTTCAGGTTGGCCCCACCGTCTACCGCGGATTGTGGGTGGTGGATGGCAACTTCATCCTCGAAGCGGCGCGCTATCTGGGCTATGATCGCGAAGCGCAGCAGGGCTTGGAAACCACCTGGTCGCGGCAGGAGCCGGGCGGCGGGGTTTTCGCGGCCGGCGGCCACGAGCACTGGAAAGACACCGGCATCGCCCTGTTTTCTCTGGTGCGGCAGGCGGAACTCGCACAAGACTACAGCTACTTTCGCGAGATGCAGCCCAATGCTTTGCGCGCGATCGGGTTTCTCGAAGAGCTTCGCCGGCGAGCAAAGAACGACGGCAGCGCGAACGGCCGTTATGGCCTGCTCGCCCCCGGGTTCGCCGATGGCGGCCTGGGAGGAATCCGCTCGGAGTTCACCAACACTCTCTGGGTGCTGGCCGGCTTGAAAGCCACGGTCGAGACGGCCGCCAGGCTGAATATCCCAGCCTTTGATGACGCGCGCTCATTTTATGGAGACCTTCGTACAGCTTTTCTGAGGGCGGCCCAGGAGGAAATGCAGGATCACCCGGCGGGATTCAAGTATCTTCCGATGGTTGCCGAAGAAGATCCAACGTGGCGCGAAGCGGACGCGTGGAATCGCCCGCGGCCCCAATCCGCGCAGTGGGCGCTTTCGCACGCGATTTTCCCTGGACTGGTATTCGCGCCGGATGACCCCATCGTCGCGGGACACATTCGCCTGATGCAGGCGTGCACGCGCGAGGATATCCCGGCGGAAACAGGCTGGATCACGCACGGAGGCTTGTGGAACTACAACGCTGCGTTTGTTTCGGAGGTTTACCTGTGGGCGGGACTCCGGGATTGGGCGCGGCGCACCTTCCACGGCTTCCTCAACCATGCGACTCCATCCTATTGCTGGCGTGAAGAGCAGCCGCTGAGGGGCAGCCTGACGGCTTCCTATGTTGGAGACATGCCGCACAATTGGGCGAGCGCGGAGTGCATCCGCTATTTGCGGCACATGCTGGTGCTCGAGGACGCCTGGAACCTGCGGTTGTTGGCCGGCATAGGCGACCCGGAACTTGCGGTCCCGGAACCGCTGCGGCTCCGGAGCTCGCCTACACGGTTCGGGCGGATAGAAGTGATGGTCGAACCCCTGGACCGCAACAGTGGGTGGAGGCTGAAATTCCGGCGCGGGCCAGGCCCTGCGCCTGCAAACCTGACGATGCCTGCGCTGCTCGGAAGTCGGCTCCGGTTCGCCAACCTCACAGGCGCGGGCAGCCGCGTGGAGGGCGAGCGCATCGTTGTCGACACCCAGGCGCGCAGTTGGGAAGCGCGGTGGAAGACGTAGTCCCGGCGCGGCGGGGCGATTGAATTCCGGTGGAAGTATTGGCATGCCGCGGCGGGAAAGGGCCAACCTGATGCGTCGAGCGACCGCATTGTCGAGCACACCTGAAAGTTTGCCGAGACGGGCGCCGTGGCCGGACGGGGCGTGCGGTCAAACAACGTAAGGGCGAAGCCGTCCACGACGTAGCAATTCCCGACGGGCAATAGGAGGAATCGGGGACTGCCCGCTCCCTGCGCTACAATGGCTTCGCAACATGGAAGCGATCGGCCGGTACCAGATCCTGGGTGAACTCGGCCGCGGAGCGATGGGCATCGTCTACCGCGCGCAGGACCCAGCCATCGGCCGGGCGGTAGCCATCAAGACGATCAAGCTTTCGGATCTCAGCGATGCGAGCGAGCGGGAGCGGCTGCGCGAGCGGTTGTTCCGCGAGGCCCAATCGGCCGGCATTCTCTCGCATCCCGGAATTGTGGTCGTCTACGACGTGGGTCAAGAGGCCGGCGTCACCTACATCGCGATGGAGTTCGTGAACGGGCCCACGCTGGAGAAGGTGCTGCTCGGCGATCAGCCACCGGACCAGCAGACCATCCTGAACGTGCTGCAACAGACCGCGGCGGCGCTGGATTACGCCCACAAGAAGGGGATCATCCACCGCGACATCAAGCCGGCCAACATCATGATCGACGAGGACGGCACGGTCAAGATTGCGGACTTCGGCGTGGCGAAAATCGCGGCCTCGCAGCAGTTGACGCAGGCGGGAACGGTGCTCGGGACTCCGAACTACATGTCGCCCGAGCAGATTCAAGGCAAGACGGTGGACGGCCGGGCGGATCAGTTCGCGCTGGCGGTGGTAGCCTACGAGATTCTGACGGGCGAGAGGCCGTTCACGGGCGAGCAGCTCCCGACGGTGCTCTACAAGATCGTTACGGAAGAACCGCCCGCGCCGCAGCACCTCAACCCTACGCTCGGGTTTGCGGTCTCGCTGGTGCTGGCGCGGGCCCTGTCGAAGGATTCGGCGAAGCGGTATCCGAGCTGTACGGAGTTCGTGACGGCGCTCGACGCGGCGCTCCAGTCGAAGAAGGGTTGGAGGGCGCTGCCGCACGGCGCGAGCCAGAGCCTGCCGACGGCGGTGGCCGGCGCCGCGCCGATCGCCATACCTCCGCAAGCGCCGCCGGCGCACGATAAGCCACGATCCAGGAAGCGGAGTGTCGTTTGGCAGATGCTCGCGGCCGCATTGGTCGCCGTGGCCGTGGTCGCGCTGTTGTTTGTGGCCGCCCAGAAGTGGTTTCTGACGGAGCGGGAGGAGCCGGAGGCCGCGACTCCGAACCCGGCGGTGAGCGCGCCCAAGCCGCTGCCCATGCCACCGCCGGCGCCGGCATCGAACCGGACCGGGCCGCAGGGCGTGGCCGCCTCCGGGCAACCGGAGACTCCTGGGACGAAGCCCGTGGAGGGGGGCGCGGCAGCCGCGGCGCAGGCGCCGCCCGCGCCGGAGCGCGAAACCGTCTCTCCGGTGATACCCCAGCCCCGGCCCGAACCGGCGAGGCTGAGAACAATGCCCGTGCAGGAACCTCCGATCACGGAGCAGGCACTCCAACTGGTCACCGATCCGCCCGGGGCGAGCGCGGTGCTGGACAATGAACCGTCCAAGACGTGTACCACGCCGTGCAGCTTTCAAGTCGCCAGCGGCCGCCATACCCTCGCCTTTTCCCTGGAGGGCTATCACCGCGAGCTGCGAATCGTGGATGTGAGCGGGCCGAAGGAGTTGTTCGTCGGAATGACGCGGCCGATCGGGACGATATGGGTCGAGAGTGAGCCCGCCGGAGCGCAGATCCTGGTCAATAATCAACCGCGCGCGGAGACTACGCCGGCGACTTTGGTGCTGCCCGCGGGCAAATACGTGTTGGCGGTGGTCAAAAACGGGCGGCGGGCGGAGCGTGCGGTCGAGCTGAAGGACGGGTCGCTGATGAGGTTAAATCTGCAATTGAATCCGTAGCGCGGTCCTATTTCCCTGCCGCGTCTTGATCTTACGCTTTGCCCCGAGAGGCGGTGTGACGGCGGGAAGGCCCGTTTCTTCCGGCGTCCGAAGGAGCATAAAGAAAAGCAGGACCACACCCGGCCAGAGCTGCGCGTACAGGCGGGCGAGTGAGGTGTGGAGATGCCAGGCGAGGTCCCTGGGGGTGACTATGTAAACCCCTAAGTAGACCGAGAAGACGAGAGCAATCACGAGGCCGGAGGCAGCGAGCGCTGGCGCATAGCGGCCTTTGCGGCGGAACCGCAATCCGACTGCGAGGATTGCGAGGAGCAGAAGCGGGTGAGACCAGGGTTGGCCGAAATGATACGCCTCGGAAAACAGTGCCTGGCCAACCTGTTTGTAGCGGGCGAAATCCTCAATCTTCCGCATGAGCTGTGCGGCGTTTTGGTGAAGCAGAGGGTCGGAGGCGGGAGCGATCCACAGCGCGAAACAGGCCACCAGGACAAGGACCGGCGCCGCGCCGAGCGCGAATGGCCTCCAGGAAGCCAGGGCCTTCCGAATGCCGTTCTGGCGCGCCTCGAAGATGAGCAGACAGGCGGCCATGAGCAACGCGAAGACTGCTCCTTCGTTCTTCGTCCAGGCTGCGCAGGAGGCGAAGAAGCCGGCCAGCGCAAGGCGCCTGCCACGAGGAACACCGCTGGCGGAGCTGGGCACTATGAGCGCGATCGACGCCAGGAAGTAGAAGGCCAGAGGCAGGTCGGCATATTGCATCGGGGCTAGGTACAGGAACGAGGTGCTGGCGAGGAGGACAAACCCAGCGAGCAGGGCGGAACTGGTGCTCCGATGCAGGGCGAGACAGCCCAGCAGCAGCGCAATCACGAGCCCAAGAAACAGGAATCCGGCCGCCTGGGGAACCCAAGCCGGAGTCTCTCCGGCTGACTTCCAAGCCATCGCGATGAAGCCCGGCAGTAGAAGCGGGTAGTCCGGGTGCGAACGCTCGAGCAGGGGAGACACGGCGCTCTGCCAGCCGCCTGACGGATCGGCCAGGTACTTCGCGCGGAGGTTCCAGATGCTCCAGGCATCCCACTCGCCGTAAGGGCTGGCTTTCGCGGCGCCGATCAGCCCCGAGAGCACCAGGGCGAAGCCGGCCAGCAATGCAAGTGCAAGAAGCCAGTTCCATCGGAAGGAGGGGCTGCCCCCTGACGCCGGCTGCTCCGCGTGCGCTTCGCACCCCCGCGCGCGGACGGCGAGCCACACGCCACACCCAAACAAGACGCAGTTGACGCCGGCGACAGACGCGGGCGAGGCGGCATGGACGACGAGCAGCAGGAAATACGCAACCGACGATAGCGCGATTCCCGCGCCGCATCCCAGCGCGGCTTCGACAGCGCGAGCCGCCCACCCTGGCCGCAACCCCGGACCCAGAACTGCACGAACCATGAACCATCCGGAAGCGAGCGCCAGAACGAAAGTGAGTGCTCCAATCACTAGCGTGAGTTCCTCCGGTACAGAACGAGGCCGTTCCCATACTCCTTGACGAGCCTCAGGTTGTGAGCTGCGCCGATGCTTGCTGGGCTCCCCACGCCGGTAAAGTCGCCGATGACCCATTCGGTGGTTGCCGCGCCACCGGTCTCTACCAACAGGCGCGGTGCAATGACGTACCTGGCGATGTTAAAGGCAGCCGTTTCCTGGTCTCCGGCCGGCAAATCCGAGAGGTAGCCCAGTCTCGCGCCGGGCGGAACGGCCGCAAGTGCTTGCTCGAAGCGGCTTTGTTGCGCGCCGATTTCGTAGGGATCGGTGTGAGCGCTACTGTATTCGCCCAGGAAGCCGTAATAGTTCAGCGCGCCGAAGAGCGCGAGTAAAGTTACCAGTGCAACCGTGGCCAGCGCGCCAATTGAAGCCGAGGGCGGCGGGGTTTGCTGTTTGGCCAAGTCTCCATGATACAGAACGCGCCGGGGTCAATACCGCAAAGTTCTCTCCGCCTCGCGGACCAGGTCGTCCACTTGCGGCAGGGTCTCGTCTTCGAGTTGCGGGTTGTAGCCGATCCAGGTGTCCAGGGCGGCGACACGGCCGACCGGGGCGTCGAGGCGATTGAACAGTTCGTCCGCAATGCGGGCGGCGATCTCGGCGCCGTATCCCCACGAAAGGCAGTCCTCGTGCGCAACCAGGACACGGCTGGTCTTGGTGACGCTGCGCTGGATCGCGTCCCAGTCGTAGGGCGCCAGAGTGCGGAGATCGAGCACCTCGATGCTTACGCTCGGGTCGCGTTTTTCGATGGCCAGAGTAGCTTGAAGCGATTTCTGAACCAGCGCGCCGTAGGTGATGATGGCGAGGTCGTGTCCGGACTTGACGACGGATGCCTTCCCGAACGGGATCGTAAAATCCGGGCCGGGATGCGGGGAACGGTTGTGCGGTTCTCGATAGAGGCGCTTGTGCTCGAGGAAAAGCACCGGGTCGTCGGAACGCAGCGCCGTCCGCAAAAGCCCGCAGGCATCGAGAGCGTTCGAAGGGAAGACCACGCGCAGTCCGGGAATGTGGGTGAACTCCACTTCGCCGCACTGGCTATGATAGATTGCGCCGCCGGTGAGATAGCCGCCGATCGGAACGCGCACCACGACGGGGCAGGAAAAGCCGCCGTTCGAGCGCCAGCGCAGGGTGGCGAGCTCGTTGCGAAGCTGCATCATGGCGGGCCAGATGTAATCGAAGAACTGAATCTCCGGCGCCGGCTTGAGGCCGCGGGTGGCCATGCCGATCGCGCGCCCGATAATGCCCGCTTCGGCAAGCGGCGTGTTGAACGAGCGCCGGGCGCCGAACTCGCGCTGCAGACCCTGCGTCGCCTTGAAGACGCCTCCCTTGCCCTTGACTTCGCGCAAGTTCTCTTCACGGCTGCAATCCGCCACGTCCTCTCCGAAGACCAGGATGTTGGGGTCGCGGCGCATCTCCTCGGCCAGCGTCAGGTTGATCTCGTCCACCATGGTGCGCGGCTCCCCGGAAAAGCGCGGCTCGGCCGAGAACACATCCGCGGTTGGATCAATCTTCTCCGAGTAAAGATGGCGCAGAGCGGAGGCGTGCGTGGGCGGCTCGGCGCGGAGCGCAGTTGTGGTCAGCTCCTGGATATCGAGATCGATCTCGTGAACGAGCACCTGGAGCGCGTAGCGGTCGAGCACGCCTTCGGCAATGAGCCACTCCGGAAACTTCACGATCGGGTCTCGCGCGGACTCCGCGGCGCGCTCGGCTTGGGTTTTATAAAACCGCTCTTCATCGGAAAGGGAGTGCGAGTAGAGCCGGATCGAGGTGGCGCGGAGCAGCGCGGGACCGCGGCCTTCGCGGCAATAATCGGCCGCCTGGCGCATTGCCCGGTAGGAGGCGATGAAATCGCAGCCGTCCACTTCCTGGATGAACACGTTCGGGAAGCCGGACAGAAGGCGGGCGATATTCCCGCCCGCGGTTTGTCTTTCGACCGGCACCGAAATGGCGTAGCCGTTGTCTTCCACGAGGAAGATGACGGGCAGGCGATCGAGACAGACGGCGTTCATGGCTTCCCAAAACTCGCCCTCGCTGGTGGCGCCCTCACCGGAGCACGCGAGCACGACTTCAGTGGAGTTTGGGTCGAGATACCGGCAGGCCTCGGCGCACCCCACCGCCTGCAGGAACTGTGTTCCGGTGGGCGACGAGGCGCTGACGATGTGGTACTGGGGCGCCCCCCAATGAGACGGCATCTGCCGGCCGCCGGAGGCGGCGTCCGCCGCCGCACCCACCGCGGACAGAAGCATCTGCTCGGGTGTGACGCCGAGCGCGAGGCACAGGGCGCGGTCGCGGTAGTAGGGGTAGAACCAGTCCTTGCCCGCCTCGAGCGCCATGCCGGCGGCGGCGCAAATGGCCTCGTGACCGGCGCCGCTGATCTGGAAGAAAATCCGGTTCTGCCGTTTCAGAAGGATTTCGCGGTCGTCCAGGCGGCGGGAAGTGTACATAGCCCGGAAAGCCCGAATCAGGCTCTCTGGTTCCAGTCCCCCGAACCGGCCGTTCAGATCGCCGGCGACCCGCACCCTGGATCCCGTGGCCATGCCGCCTCTCCCCAGTCCAAGTTTAGCCGAGAAGGAGGCGTGGCGACGCCGGAAGGTGTGCCACATGGTTAGCAGTCGAAGCGGTCTTGATCCGCGGGCAATCCCGCATTATGGTCTCTGAACCGCTGCCTGTTCGGATGGAATGACAACGATCGCGGTAGAGATTCAACCGGCTCGCGTCGAAAGCGAACATGAAGACGAGGGTCGCATCCTGACCTCCGTAATCATGACGTTGTAGTCCCGAGCGATCTGTGGATACGCAATGCTCCCGTCCCAGAGCCGGAGACTGATCTGTGCCCCAGCGGTCTCTCCGCTACCCGTGCATAAATGCCGTCAAGATAAGCCTCCCTAACCGAAGGGAAACAGCCCCGGGCGCCCCGCGATCCGTTACGGCCACTGGTGTGCCGCGGCTCCTTGACAACGGAACGGCCGCCTTGTCACAATATTTCTTAGGCGAACAAAAAGCGAAACAAGGGACCTGCCATGCAATCCTCCGCGGCCCTCCGCGCCGGCATCGAATCCGCTCTGGGAGGCCGTTTGGCCGCACACCTGAGGTGGCGCGATCGCTCCGCGCCCGAACGTGTCCCGATCGGCATCGCGGAACTGGATGGGCTCGCCGGAGGTCTGCCCCGCGGCTCGATTACCGAAATCCACGGTCCGGCCTCTTCGGGCCGCACCAGCCTGGTTGCGGCCATTCTGGCGGCGGCGGCCGGGCGCGAGGAAATCTGCGCGTATGTCGATTCCAGCGACGTATTCGATCCGGCGTCGGCCGAAGCGGCGGGCGTGGATCTCGCCCGGCTCCTCTGGATCCGCTGCGGCGGCAACCCCGAGCGTGCGCTCAAAGTTGCGGACCTGCTGATTCAAAACGGAGGCTTCGGATTGGTGGTCCTCGACCTGGGCGATATTTCCACGCAAATCGCGCGCCGCATCCCGCTCGCCTCGTGGTTTCGTTTCCGCCGCTCGATCGAAAACACGCCCACCGTCATGGTCCTGCTCGAGCGGAACCACACCGTGAAATCCTGCGCGGCGCTCGCGATCGAGATGCGGCGCGAGCGCGTGATATGGTCCGGCGCGCCGGCCTGCTCGCGGCTGCTCCGCGGCGCGCGCCTCAACGCGGTCTTGCCGGATGCCCGGACATCGCGAAAATCCGTCGCCTCCGAACGGACCGCCTTCGATGTGAGTGCGGTGAGGTGAAGTATGTTCGCCGCGGTCCATGCGCCATCGGGGGCGGATCCCGCCCGTCTGGTCGAGTGCGCTTCCGATTTTTCGCCCTATGTCGAGGAAACCGCCCCCGCGACGGTCACGATCTCCATTGATGGTCTCGCGCACCTGTTCGGCTCGGCGCGCGAGATCGCCGAAGCAATAGCACGGCACGCGGAGGAACTCGGCCTCGCGGTCCACGTCGCCGTAGCGCCCAACCCCGATCTCGCGGTTCACGGCGCGCTTGGGTTTCCCGGCGTCTCCGTGATGGAACCCGGCAATACGGCCTGTCTGCCGGTCGAAATCCTCGAACCGCCGCCTGGAATCGCCGATACGCTCGCGCTCTGGGGCATACGGACGTTCGGCGATTTCGCCGCGCTGCCGGCCGATGGTGTCGCCGGGCGGCTCGGGCCCCTGGGCGCGCATTTGCAGAAACTGGCGCGCGGAGAAGGCAGCCGGCCGCTGGTCCCCGCCAATCCCGCTCCTCGATTCCAGGAATCGCTCGAACTGGAATATCCGGTCACGTTGATCGAGCCGCTCTCGTTCGTCCTGGGGCGGCTGACCGGCGCGCTCTGCGCGCGGCTCGAATCGCACGGCCTGGCGACGCACGAACTGCGGCTTGCGCTCACGCTCGAAGGATCGGATTCGTTCGCGCGCACGCTCCGGCTGCCCTATCCCATGCGGGATGCGCGAGTGTTCTTGAAGTTGATGACCCTCGATATCGAGCAGCACCCGCCTCCGGCGCCGGTCACCGCCGTCACGCTCACGGCCGAACCGGTGAATCCGCGCGTGGTCCAGCACGGGTTATTCATTCCCCTGGCGCCGGAGCCGCAGAAACTGGAGCTGACGCTGGCGCGCATCGCCAAGCTCGTCGGCGAAGAAAATGTGGGATGCCCGCAGCGGATCGACACGCATCGGCCGCGCGCGTTCCGCATGCGGCGGTTCGGCATGAAAAAATCCGGGGACATTCCGGGCTGGCAACGGAAAACCTGGATGTTACCGCGCACGCAGGGGTGCCCCCCGGATTTTTCTTTGCGGGTTTTTCGTCCTGCAATCCGCGCCCAGGTGCTGGCGCTGAAGGGATGGCCTTTAGAAATCTTTGCTCGTGGAGTGCGCGGCCGGGTGCTCGACGCGGCGGGCCCCTGGCGTACCTCCGGAGACTGGTGGCGCGAAGACGCCTGGTCGCGCGACGAGTGGGACGTGGCGCTCAGCGACGGCGCGCTCTATCTCCTCTACCGCGACCGCCGTGACGGGCAATGGTTCGTCGAGGGGGCCTATGACTGACTACGTGGAGCTGCACGCGCGGTCGGCCTTCAGCTTTCTGCGCGGCGCTTCTCTGCCCGAGGCGATCGCGGCGCAGGCCGCCCAATTGCAGCTTCCCGCCATCGCGCTGCTCGATCGCGATGGCCTGTACGGCGCGCCCCGCTTCCACTTCGCCGCCCAAAAAGCCGGCATCCGCGCGCACATCGGCGCGGAGATCACCTGTACCGATGGATCCCTTTACCCGTTGCTGGTGCGCAATCGAACCGGTTACCGGAACTTGTGCCGGCTGATCACCCGAACCAAGCTGCGGGCGAAAAAGAACGAAAGCGCGGCGGCGCCCGAAGAGTTCGCCGAATACGCGGAAGGGCTCGTCTGCCTCGCGAGCGGCGGCCGCGAGCGCCTCGAACGCCTGATCGCCGCCTTCGGCCGCGACAATGTCTACGCCGAGATCCAGCGACACAGGAACCGCGAGGAAGAGGCGCGCAACCAGGCCCTCATTGAGCTCGCCCGTTCCATGCGCCTTCCGCTCCTGGCAACGAACGGCGTCAGTCACGCCACTCCCTCCGAACGCGAAGTTCTCGACGTGCTCGCCTGCGTGCGGAACAAGGTCACTCTCGAAACCGCGGGCCGCCTGCTGGCATGGAACGCCGAGCGCCACCTCAAACCCGCTGTCCCGATGAAGCGCCTCTTCGCCGACCTGCCCGATGCGATTGCCAATACCGCCGGGCTTTCTTCCCGCCTCGAGTTCGTCCTCACGGACCTCGGCTACGAGTTTCCGAAATACCCCGTGCCGCCGGGTGAGACGATGGACTCTTTCCTGCGCCGGCGCACCGAAGCAGGCGCGCGGCTGCGCTACCGGCCCTATCACGAACGCGCGCGCCGGCAGATCGAGCGCGAGCTGGCGCTCATCGAGAAGCTGAAGCTCGCCGGCTACTTCCTCATCGTCTGGGACCTCGTCGGCTTCTGCCGCAGCCACGGAATTCTCTGCCAGGGGCGCGGCTCGGCTGCCAACAGCGCCGTTTGCTACTCGCTCGGCATCACGGCGGTCGATCCCGTCGGCATGGACCTGCTGTTCGAGCGCTTCCTTTCCGAGGAGCGCGGCGAGTGGCCGGATATCGACCTCGACCTGCCCAGCGGAGACCAGCGCGAGCGCGTCATCCAGTACGTCTACGAGCGCTACGGCCGGCGCGGCGCCGCCATGACCGCCAACGTCATCACCTACCGCGGCCGCTCCGCCGCCCGCGAGGTCGGCAAGGTGCTCGGATTCGAGGAAGATGTTCTGGCGCGGCTCTCCGCCTTGAAAACGATTGACTGTTGCCCGCTCCAGCGGGGTAGTGCCTCTGCGCCGGAGGCGCAAGGCCGCCCTGCTATGGGCTGGGAATGGAAGGATCCGCACGATACTTCCGAGCGGCAGTTTCGCGACACGGGACTGGATCTCGCGCAGCCGCGCATTCGGAAATTTCTCGAGCTATATACGGCCGTACAGGACTTGCCGCGCCACCTCGGCCAGCACTCGGGCGGCATGGTCATCTGCCAGGGACAGCTCGATTCCGTGGCGCCGCTCGAGCCGGCCACCATGCCGGGCCGCGTCGTCGTGCAGTGGGATAAGGATGACTGCGCCGATCTCGGGCTCATCAAAGTGGACCTGCTCGGCCTCGGCATGATGGCGGTTCTTGAAGAAACGCTCGCGCGCATCGAAGAGTCCTACGGCGAGAAGGCCGATCTGGCGCACCTGCCGCCGGACGATCCGGAAACCTACGCGGCGCTCCAGCGCGCGGACACGATTGGCATGTTCCAGGTGGAGAGCCGCGCCCAGCAGGCGGTCCTGCCGCGCATGCGGCCCGCGCGGTTTTACGATCTCGTGGTGCAGGTCGGGATCATCCGGCCCGGTCCGATCGTCGGGAAAATGGTGCATCCGTATTTGCAGCGCCGCCAGGGGCGCGAGCCGGCCGAGTGCCTGCACCCGTCGCTCGAAAGCGTGCTCGCCCGTACGCTCGGCGTGCCCATTTTCCAGGAGCAGTTGCTGCGCATGGCCATGATCGTCTCGGGGTTCAGCGGCGGTGAGGCAGAGGAGCTGCGGCGCGCGTTCAGCCACAAACGCTCGGAAAAGAAGATGCGCGAGATCGAGGTGCGGCTCCGCGCGGGGATGGAGCGCAACGGCATCGCCGGCCCGGTGCAGGATACGATCGTGCAGTCGATCACTTCGTTCGCGCTCTATGGCTTTCCCGAGTCGCACGCCGCGAGCTTCGCGCTGCTCGCCTATGCCAGCGCCTATCTGAAGACGCACTACCTGGCCGCGTTCACCGCCGCGCTGCTGAACAACCAGCCCATGGGTTTCTATCATCCCTCGACCATCGTCAAAGATGCGCAGCGGCACGGCTTGCGGGTGCTTCCGGTGGACGTGACCGCGTCGGACTGGCCCTGCACCATCGGCGGTCCGCTCTCTCTGCGAATGGGACTCCGCTACGTGCGCGGGCTGCGGCAGGAGACGGGCCAAGCGATCGTGCGCGAGCGGTCGCGGGCGGCGTTTTCCGGTATCGGCGACCTGATAAGGCGCGTGCCGGAGCTGCGCAAGGACGAGCTGAATACGCTGGCCGGCGTCGGCGCGCTGAACCGGCTCGAAGCGCTCGACCGGCGCGGTTCGCTATGGGAATCCGCGCGCGCGATTCAGCCGGTCGGCCCGCTGCTCACGGGCATCGACCAAGGCGAGCGGTCGCCCCTGAAGCCGATGACCCCGGACGAGCGGCTCCGCGCCGATTACCACGGCACGGGAATGACCGTGGGCCGTCATCCGATGGCCTACCGCCGCGCGGAGATGGACGCCCGCGGGGTCTCGCGCGCCATCGATTTGCGCTCGATGCGGAACGGAAGTCCGGTGCGCGTCGCCGGCGCGGTGATTGTGCGGCAGCGGCCCGGCACCGCGAAAGGGTTCGTATTCCTGAGTATGGAAGACGAGACCGGCATCGGCAACGTGATTGTGACACCGGATGTGTTCGGAGAAAACCGGCTGGTGCTGGTCAAGGCGGCATTCCTGTACATCGAAGGCGTGTTGCAGAATATCGACGGCGTGGTGTCCGTGAAGGCAACCCGCATCGAACCGCTCCCCGCCTGGGCGCAGACGGTCTCGCATGATTTCCGGTGAGGGGAAACTCGATCTGGAGCCGCAGCCCTTAAATAGTCGGTTGCGGTTGATAAGCGGAAAACGCTCCGCCTACGTCTGAAAGCACTTCAAGCGCGCCTTTGTCATCAAGGAACAAAAAAACTACCTCACAGGCCAAGTGCCCATATTTCTTCAGCCACAGCGTCGGAACACGTCGATTGTTGCCAAAGACGAGGAACTTGCAGCGTGCGTTCGTTTTTTCTAGCAGCCAGACATGCTCGGCAATAACGGAGAACTTGGCCGGCGGCATACCCGTTCCCCGAACCATGTCGAAATACTTAGCATCCCCGACCACAGCGCCGTCTGCCGACACCAAGTCGAACTTCTTCGGTACATCCGGCAGGCTCCCTGCCGCTAGCGACATGCCGAAGTAGGCGCTCAATAGCCGTCGTGCGAGAGACTCGAAGATGCGGCAGTCTGCTGGCGATCCGGAACTACGAGATAGCTGCCTCTCGGTAATACTGGTCTTGCCCGAAGTTGGGCCATTGTGAAAGCGGAAGAACCATTCCCTCCCGCGTTGCTCGCCGTCGATCAAACCGCTCTTCATCAATCTTCGAGTGATCTGAAAAACCTGCTGGTGGGGTTCAATGCCGGTGCGGGATTCGAGCTGCGAGTTTGAAATCCAATCTGGCCGAATCTGTTCAATTGTGCGGAAAACCAGCTCTTCATTCCGGCTCATTGAGGCGCAGGCTCTGTTCACTATATATCAGAAGGCGAACGTCTCGTCGTCCGCGATCAGCCCCCCCATAAATTTTTTCTATCGCCCCCATGCAAAATTCTTTCTAGCGCCACGGCCCTGATTCCTTTACTGTGTTGGGAGCGCTCGCCCCGTCCGCGAGCCAACAAGCTGTCTAGGAGACCACGTTGTTTCATCGGACTGCTATTCTACTGCTGTCCCTGTGCTTGTCTGTTTCGGCTCAGCCGGCCTCCGGGATCGAGGCTGAGCTTGCCGCCCTGAAATCAGCCGTGAGGTCGTCTCAATCGGCGGGCGACAACGCCTGGATGCTGATCAGCGCCGCCCTGGTGCTGATGATGACCGGCCCGGGCCTCGCCCTCTTCTATTGCGGCCTGGTTCGCAAAAAGAACGTCCTCGGCACCATGATGCAGAGCTTCGCCATGATGGCCGTCGTGACGCTGGTGTGGGCCGTCTGCGGCTACAGCCTGGTATTCGCCCGCGGTAACCCCTTCCTCGGCGGCTTCGACTACCTGTTCCTGCACGGCGTCGGGGCCGAGCCGAACCCCGTCTACGCGCCCACCATTCCGCACCAGACTTTCATGGTTTACCAGATGATGTTCGCCATCATCACCCCCGCGCTGATTGCCGGCGCGTTCGCCGAGCGTATCCGCTTCGGCGCCATGCTGCTTTTCTCCATGCTGTGGATGTTCCTGGTGTACTTCCCCGTGGCGCACATGGTTTGGGGCGAGGGCGGCTTTCTGAGCGCCTACCTGGGCGGCCGCTTCCCGGTGTTCGATTTCGCCGGCGGCACGGTGGTCCACATCACCTCGGGATTTTCGGCCCTGATTACCGCGCTCTACCTCGGCAAGCGGGAGGGCTATCCGCACGAGAAGATGGTGCCGCACAGCCTCGTGCTCAGCTTCATCGGCGCGTGCCTGCTGTGGGTGGGCTGGTTCGGATTCAATGCCGGAAGCGCGCTGGCGGCCTCGCCGCTTGCGACCAGCGCATTCGTGGCGACTCATTTTGCTTCCGCGGCGGGCGCCGTCTCGTGGATGATCGCCGATAAGATCCGCAACGGGAAGGCCAGCGCGCTCGGCGCGATTTCGGGAGCCGTGGCCGGACTGGCAACGGTCACCCAGGGCGCGGGCTTCGTCCAACCGTTCAGCGCCATCCTCATCGGCCTCATCGCCGGCGCCGTCTGCTTCCTGATGGTGTCGGTGGTCAAAGAGAAGTTCGCCTACGACGATTCCCTGGACGTGTTCGGCGTACACGGCGTGGGCGGCTTGGCGGGCTGCACCCTGACCGGCGTCTTCGCCACCCGGGCGGTCAACTCCGCGCTCAAGCTGGCCAACGGACAGGCCGCGCCGCTGGGCTGGATCGACGGGAACCCGATGCAGGTCGTGAATCAGTTGATCGGGGCCTTTATCGGGATCTCAGTGGCCGTGGCAGGCACGTTCCTCGCGCTCAAGCTGACCGGCCTCGTCACGCCGCTCAGAATCGGGAAGCGCGAGGAGTCCGCCGGGATGGACCTGACTTTGCACGGCGAGGAAGGCTACAATTTCGAGGCATAGAGCATGCTCAAAATCGAAGCGATTATCCAGCCCTTCGTGCTCGACGCCGTGATGGACGCCTTGAAGTCCATCGGCGTCGACGGCATCACCGTGGTCGAGGTGCGCGGGCACGGCCGCCAGAAGGGCCACAAAGAGGTGTACCGCGGCCGCGAGTACAATGTGGATCTCCTGCCCAAGGTCAAGCTGGAAACGGTGATCGCCGAAAGCCGCAAGGACGAAGTCATCCGCGCGCTCACCCAGGCCGCGCGTACCGGCAGCATCGGCGACGGCAAGATCTTCATCTCCGAGATCGCCGAGGCGATCCGCATCCGCAACGACGAACGCGGCGAAGCGGCGCTCTAGAGGGTGTCCGTGAAGGCAACCCGCATCGAACCGCTCCCGGCTTGGGCGCAGACGGTCTCGCATGATTTCAGGTGAAGGTGCAGCCAAGGAGGGAGCGCCAACGGATAAATGGGTATTCGGACCTCAAGTGGTATACTTCGCCTTGGGCGGCAACTACGGAGCACATGACGGCGGCGACGATCAAACTCTTCCTCCCGCGCGGAGATGCAAAGAGCCTGCGCTGGGCTGAAATCTCTAACTGGACCGGCAAGGCTCTCGCCGCGCCCCGTACCGAACTAGACGAGCTTCTGGCTCGCGAGGAGCTCGAGAAGGCCGGAGTCTACATCCTCATTGGCAGCGACCCTCTCACCAACGCACCCAGCGCTTACATCGGCGAGGCGGAGGTCATTCGGGAGCGTCTGAGGCAGCACAAGACAAGGGAGTGGGTTTCGGCCATCGTCTTCGTCAGCAAGGACGAGAACCTGACCAAGGCCCATGTGAGGTACCTCGAGAGCCGCCTACTCGACGAAGCAAGGCAGGTCAACAGATTCACGCTCGAACAGAATCAGGCCGGCGGCTCGAAGCTTCCCGAATCAGACCGCGAGGATATGGAGGTGTTCCTAGCCCGCATCCGGCAACTCCTCCCCGTCCTCGGCTCCGACATTCTCGCGCCGATCGCTCAACCCGCCGCGAAAGCTCCGGCCGGCGGGGTGCTCCTTTGCCGCATCAAGGGAGCCGAGGCGCGAGGCCAACGCACTGCGAGCGGCTTTGTGGTATCCCGCGGCTCCACGGCTGTCTTGGAGCAGCGCCCAGGTGCCGAGCGCTATCCCTACGTCGTAGCCCAGCGCAAACAGCTCATTGCCGACGGCACGCTTATCAAGAAAGATGGGTTCTTAGTCTTCACCAAGGATACCGAGTTCTCAAGCCCATCCGCGGCGGCAGCCGTTATACACGGCGGGAACGCAAACGGACTTCTCGCGTGGAAAACTGAGGATGGAAAATCCCTCAAACAGCTCGACGAACAGGCCTGACGGCGTAGGGGGCGAGATTCTTTTGACCACGGCACAGCTCCACGCTTAACGGGGAGAATCGCTTCGTGCCCCCCAGCTAGGTCCGCGACCGTGAAGTCCGTTTCTTTACGGTAGCGGCATCTACCTGTAACTGAGCCGCGACCGTCAGGGAGCGGTAGCAACGCATCACGCGGTCGAGGTACTAGCTCTTGGGCCGCCGTAGTAGGTTGTCGGGGGTTCAGCAAGACGCTAATGTGCGTCTCGCTTGTTATGCCGTCATGGCCCCGGTTGCCCGCGGCGTGAAGGTCAGCGAGGCGCGGGCGGCGTCCGTATCGACGAGCACGGTCTCGCCGTCGTGGACCTTGCCCTGAAGAACCAGCCGCGCGAGCGGCGTTTCGATCTCCTTTTGAATGGCCCGCTTCAGGGGGCGGGCTCCGTAGTTCGGGTCATAGCCGGTGCGCACCAGGAAAGTCCGGGCCGCATCGGTCAGCTCGATTGCGATATGGCGGTCGGCCAGCCTGGCCCGCAAGCGCTCGAGCTGGATCTCGACAATCTGCTTCAGGTGCTCTTCGGTTAGCGAGTGGAAGACGATGATCTCGTCCACGCGGTTCAGGAATTCGGGCCGGAAGTGGTGGCGCATTTCCTCGAGCACGGCTTCCTTCATGTGGTCGTATCCACTACCGGCGAATGCGCCGCGGTATTCCAGAATCCGCATGCTCCCGACGTTCGAGGTCATGATCACGATGGTGTTCTTAAAGTCCACCGTGCGGCCCTGGCCGTCGGTGAGGCGGCCATCGTCGAGGACCTGGAGCATGACGTTGAAGACGTCGTGGTGCGCCTTCTCGATTTCGTCGAACAGAATCACCGCATAGGGCCGCCGCCGCACCGCTTCGGTGAGCTGCCCGCCTTCCTCGTAGCCGATATAACCCGGAGGCGCGCCGATGAGCCGCGCGACTGTGTGTTTCTCCTGGTACTCCGACATGTCGATGCGGATCATCGCCCGCTCGTCGTCGAACAGGAACTCGGCCAGCGCTCGAGCCAGCTCGGTTTTGCCGACGCCGGTCGGCCCCAGGAAAATGAAGCTGCCGATGGGACGATTCGGATCTTTCAATCCCGAACGCGCCCGCACCACGGCTTCCGATACCGCCAGCACGGCTTCATCCTGGCCGATCACGCGCTTGTGGAGCTCGTCTTCGAGGTGCAGGAGCTTGCCGATCTCCCCCTCCATGAGTTTCGACACCGGGACCCCGGTCCAGCGGCTGACGATCTGAGCGATATCTTCTTCGTCCACTTCCTCTTTGATGAGGCGCGAGGCGCCGTCTTTGCTGGAAAGGTCGGCCTCCGCGGCTTTGAGCTGGCGCTCGAGCTGCGTCAGCTTGCCGTATTTCAGCTCGGCGGCGCGGTTGAGATCGTATTGACGCTCCGCCTGTTCGATCTCGACCCGTGTCCGCTCGATCTGCTCGCGCAGGCTGCGCAGACGGCCGACCGCCTCTTTCTCCGTCTGCCAGCGCGCCTTGAGTGCATCGGCCTCGGTCCGCAAATCGGCCAGCTCTTTCTCGATTTTGGCCAGCCGCTCCTTCGAGGCGGAGTCTTTCTCTTTTTTCAGCGCCTCGCGCTCGATTTCAAGCTGCATGATGCGCCGCATGCGCTCATCGAGCTCGGTCGGCATGGAATCGATCTCGGTGCGCAGCCGCGCCGCCGCTTCGTCCATGAGGTCGATGGCCTTGTCGGGCAGAAAGCGGTCGGTGATGTACCGGTTCGAGAGCACGGCGGCCGAAACCAGCGCGGCATCCTTGATGCGCACGCCGTGGTGGACTTCATAGCGCTCGCGCAGACCGCGCAGGATCGAGATGGTGTCCTCGACCGAGGGCTGGTCCACTACGATCGGCTGGAAGCGCCGCTCGAGAGCCGCGTCTTTTTCGATGTGCTTGCGGTACTCATCGAGCGTGGTCGCGCCGATGCAGTGCAGCTCCCCGCGCGCGAGCATCGGCTTGAGGAGGTTGCCGGCGTCCATGGCGCCTTCGACCTTGCCCGCGCCGACCACGGTGTGCAGCTCGTCAATGAAGAGGATGATCTCGCCTTCGGAGGACTGCACCTCTTTGAGCACCGCCTTCAGGCGCTCCTCGAATTCGCCGCGGTACTTGGCGCCCGCGATCAAAGCGCCCATGTCGAGCGAGACCACGCGCTTGTCTTTGAGGCCCTCCGGGACATCGCCGCGGACGACGCGCTGGGCCAGTCCTTCGACGATGGCGGTCTTGCCGACGCCGGGCTCGCCGATCAGGACGGGGTTGTTCTTGGTGCGGCGCGAGAGCACCTGAATCACCCGGCGGATCTCGTCGTCGCGCCCGATCACGGGATCCAGCTTGCCCTGCGCGGCAAGCTGTGTGAGGTCGCGGCCGTAGCGTTCCAGTGCCTGGTAGGTCGCTTCGGGGTTCTGCGAGGTGACGCGCTGGTTGCCGCGCACTTCCTGCAAGGCCTGCATCAGCCGCTCGCGCGTGATGCCGAACTCCTTGAACAGCCGCCCGGCGGCGCCGCCATCGCCGGTGAGGGCGAGCAGGAGGTGCTCAATCGAGATGAATTCGTCCTTGAGGCGGCGCGCTTCATCTTCGGCCTGGGTGAGCAGGCGGTTCAGGCGGCCGGTGACGTAGACCTGATCGGACCCGCCGGCCGGTCCGGAGACCTTCGGCAGGCGCTCGATCTCCTGGATGAGCCCGCGATGGAGGCCCTCGGCGTTGATCCCAGCCTTGATGAGGATGGCGGGAGCGAGCCCGTTCTCCTGCTCGAGGAGGGCGGCGAGGAGGTGCTCCACATCGACCTGCTGGTTGCCATAGCGGACGGCGATGGATTGAGCAGCCCTGACGGCGTCCTGTGCCTTTTCGGTCAAGCGGTTGAAGTCCACGGTTTACCTCTCGATCATTAGTGTATCACGCTAATATTTCATGAGTCCACACGCTATATCATGTTCTCATGAAGGCTCGCCTCATAACTGAATGAAAATACAGTAGAACAGACAAGGCGACCAGATCTATGGACGGCAACGCACATCGACGGCGTAGAGTTCGATTCGGCGTGGCGCAACCGGGTTGAGAGCACGTTTTTCGGCGTGCCGGTACATTTCATTTCGCTGAACGATCTCGCCGCCAACAAACGAGCCGCTGGACGGAGCGGGGATATTGCAGACCTCAAGTATCTGCAACCGGAAACGGGCGGGAAGGCCGGGCCGTAGGCCATGCCACCATGCCGGCAGCTCAGGCATATTCGTGCCGATACCCAAACGTCTCCGCAACAGATCCGACGACGGTCCAGTGGGCGAGCTTCTGCTCCTCGGTCCAGTGTTGCCACTTGCCGATACTTTGCTGATGAACCTGTTGAGTCGATCGAATTTTAACGTCCTGATACCCGTTGGTGTGTTGCGATGTGAACGCCCGCGAACACATTTCCCCGGTGTCTCCTGTGTATCGTTCTACCGCGATAAAATCGAGAAGTTTGGAAAGTTCAGCTTCCGTGTGGCGCACCAGATCTTCGTACTTCACAATAGCCACCCGCTGAGAATTCGTGCACGCGAACAACCAAATCTGTTCGTGGATATCGCGCCAGTGCCTGGCCCATCCGTACATCTGGTTTCCATGTTCTCGCACGACCGATCGGATCTCGCGATCTTCATGAAACTCAGACGCATACCGGAAGAACTCCTGCAGCGACAGGACGCAGTCGAAGGGGTGCCGGACGATCAAAATGAATTGCGCCTCGTGTTCGAAAACGTCGTCTATAAACGGCAGAATTCGCACGTAATTCGGAGTCTTATCGATCCAACGTGCTTTCCCCTGGCGTATTGCATAAGACATCAGCACGTTCTCGATCATGTTGCGGAGGAGTTTTCGGAGATGTCGATCGGATACACCCAACGAATACAATCCGACGATGGACTGCGGGTCCTGAGCGAAGGAGTGCAGACCCAGGATAAACTTCGATTCCGGAGGACAGGCCAGGGCAGGATGCGCATCCAGGAAGTACCGTAGAAGCGTTGTGCCGGATCGATGGCAACCGGTTACGAAGACGGGATGCGGTCTTTGTTCGAGTGGCATGCTGTCAAGTCGCCACCCGGCATCATCGGCGGCGGACGGCTCTCCGAATAGGGACAGCGGTAAGGATTCCGCTTAAAAACTGGGTGGGAAGGCCGAGCCCCGGATCGTCGAGTTTCCGCTGCTAGGGAGCCCGCCGAAGCCGGCTGAATGCCGTGCGCGCCTGCTCCAGCCCGAACGCCGCCGTGAGTCCGAAATAAACAGCGCCATACGGCCCCAGGATCAGTGCGGCGGCCAGGATCGGATTCCGATGTCCGATAGCCAGCTTTATAGCCCAGCCCGTGGCAGCGGCCGCACCCGCCGCGCTCCACAGTTTCGCCGTGAAGGCGAGCGGGAGACCGGTCGGGCCGATCCGCCGGCCCAGCGTCCGGCGGAGCAGGGCAAACTCAATCCATCCCGCCAGTCCCGCCGACACAGTCAGGCCCGCGACTCCCCAACGCGGCTCGATGCCGAGCAGGGGCGGCAGCGGAATCGCCATCAGATAGCCGAGCGCGGTCGTAAGGACGACTCGGATGACCGCGTACTTGAGTGGCGTACGCGTGTCGCGCAGCGCGTAGTAGGTCGAGGAGTAGAGGCGACCCAGCGTGGAGGCGAGCAGTCCTACGGTAGAGCCCGCGAGAATGCCCCAGACATAGACGGAATCGGCGCGGGTGAAGCGTCCGGTTTGGAGCAACGCCGCCGCGATCACGTCGCCCAAGGCCAGGAAGCCGGCTGAGGCCGGCACGATGAAGAACGCGATCTGGCGAAGCCCTCCATCGAGCCGCTTGCGCAGGTACTCGGCAACCTCCCGCTCGTCTCCGAGCGCGCTCGACATCACGGGCAGCTCGGCGGCGGATACGGACATGCCGAACAGGCTCACTGGCAGCGTATAGAGGAGCTGCGCGTTCATCAGGCCGGCCACTGCGCCCGTTGGCAGCAGGCTCGCGAGCAGCGCATCCACATACGCGCTGATCTGCACCACGCCCCGGCTGACGAACACCGGGCCGAAGTTGTGAATTACGGCGCGGACGTTCTCCGATGCCAGGGCGAGGGAAAGCTTCAGCCGCCGCGCCACCCGCAACACGGTCGGGAGCTGCACACCGAGCTGCAGGGCGCTGCCCGCCACCGAGCCCCAGCCCAGAGTTACCGCGAGCGGAAACTGGCCCATGCGCCGGCCGTAGATCGCGAGCGTCGCGATCATCGCGGCGTTCCAGATGACTGGGGCGGTGTAGGAGAGGAAAAACCTGCGGTGGCTGTTCAAAATGCCCAGGCACCAGGCCGACAGCACGAGCAATCCGGCGCCGGGGAACAGGATGCGGACCACGCGAATGGCCAGCTCGCGCTTGGCGCCCTGAAACCCGGGGGCGATCCCATCGATCAGGTAGGGTGTCGCAAGAACGCCGATGAGGACGAGCACCGAGGTCGTCAGCGCCAGGATGGAGAGGATGGCTCCGGCGACGCGTCCGGCCTCTTCTTCGTCCTCACGGGCGAGTAAGTTCGCGTAGACGGGGATGAAGGACGCCGAGAGCACCCCTTCCCCGAACAGGTTCTGGAGGAAGTTCGGAATGCGAAAGGCCGCGCTGAAGACATCGGCGGCGTCGCTCAGGCCGAAGTAATGCGAGAAGACGCGCTGCCGCACCAGCCCCGTGATGCGGCTCAGCAGAATGCCCGCCGCCACCAGAAAGGCCAACCGGCCGGTAGCTTCGTGAGACCTCTTCGTCCGGGACAAGTAACCAGATTACCGTGAGCGGCACGCCGGCACTTGAAAGCCACTAGGTCCGCGACCGTGAACTCCGTTTCTTTACGGCAGCGGCATCTACCTGTAACTGAGCCGCGACCGTAAGGGAGCGGTAGCAACGCATCACGCGGTCGAGGTACTAGCGTAATGCGCGATCGAGATTGACGGTTATTCCGAGCGGTGTCGCGCGGGCTTCAGGCTGCCGCGCCGGCACTCGTGCCGGCGCCGGAGCGTCGAGAGAGTCTCGACGCGGCAAACACGAGTGTTTGCGCCGCGAAAAACTGCCTGCGTGGTGTCCTCTATACAGGTCCTTACTTGCGCCGCACTACACTAAACTGGGGTGCATGTACTTCCGCCGAGCATTTTTGCTGGCCGCTTTGTGGGCCGCCGCCTGTTCCGGGCAGGCGCCCGCCAGATGCCCTCTGCGGTTCCGGGTGACACTCGCCCGCGAAGCCTCCGCCGCGCCCGTGTCCGGGCGGCTGCTGGTCTTCATGACGGACGACCCGGTTCCGCGGGACGAGCTGTCGATCCATTTCCTCCCCGGCCGGATCTGGGTGGCCGCCCAGGAGTACGAAAGCATCGCACCCGGAGAAAGCGTCGAGTTCGATCCCGATAGGATGGCTTACCCGCGGGCGTTTTCGCAAGCGAAACCCGGCAGCTATCAGTTCATGGCGCTGCTCGACCGCGACCACAGCTACGCACAGCATGGGCCCGTCGACGATGATCTGCGCGGGCCGGTGGTCCGGCTGGCCGGCATCGATCCTGGACATACGCCGCCGGTCGAGCTGGCGCTCACCCGGCTCGAGACCGCGGAGCGCGAGTTTCACTCCACGGAAGACATCAAGATCGTCGAGTATCGGAGCCCGCTGCTGACGCACTTCTGGGGACGCCCGGTCACGATGCGGGCAGCCGTGGTGTTGCCGGCGGGTTACGCCAAATCACCCGGCCGGCGCTATCCCGCCCTCTACGTCCATCACGGTTTCGGCGGAGACTATCGCGATGCCTTCAGCTACGGACCGCGAATGCGCCAGCCGATGCTGGAGGGCAAGGTGATGGAATCCGTGCTCGTGTTTCTGGACGGCTCGTGCCCCACGGGCGATGATGAGTTCGCCGATTCGGTCAACAACGGTGCGTGGGGCCGCGCCCTGACCGCGGAGTTCATTCCCTGGCTCGAACGCAATTTCCGTTTGATTCCCAGGCCCGCCGCGCGGTTTCTCACGGGCCATTCCTCGGGCGGTTGGGCTTCGCTGTGGCTCCAGGTCACCTACCCGGACTTCTTCGGCGGCACTTGGTCCACCGCTCCCGACCCGGTCGATTTCCGCAGCTTCACCGGCATCAACGCGACGCCCGGCTCGAAAGACAACGCCTATCGCACCGCCGATGGGAAGCCTCGAAATTTGGTGCGCCAGGACGGGAAAGATCTAGTGTCGTTTGAGGAATTCGCGAGGCAGGAAGAGGTGCTCGGTGAGTATGGCGGGCAACTTGCGTCTTTCGAGTGGGTGTTCAGCCCGCGTGGTCCCGACGGCCGGCCGCTAAAGATGTTCAATCGCGTTACCGGAGAGCTCGATCAGAGCGTGCTCGAGGCCTGGCAAGAGTACGACATCCGTCTGAAGCTCGATCGCGAGTGGCCGGAGATTCGACCGAAGCTGAAGGGCAAGCTGAATATCATTTGCGGTGCCGACGACACCTTCCACCTGGAAGAGGCCGTGAAGCTGCTGTGCCGGTTTCTGAAAGACCGGGGCAGCGACGCGGTCTGCGAAATCGTGCCTGGCCGGAACCACATGAACCTCTACGCGCCCTACAAGACCTATCCGGACGGCCTCGTGTTCCGCATCGAGAAGGAGATGCAGGCGAAGTTCGAAGCCGCGAAATAGGGGCCGGGCACGCGCGTCAGGGTGCCCGGCCGGGAGCGTCTCCCTAGGGAGCCGGCTGCGAAGCGTCCACGGTCACGGGCGCTTCGGTTGCGGCGGCGCTGACCTGTACGGCCGGGGTGAAGGACGCGGACGAAACGTTCGCGGTCTCGGTCACGGTGGGTGTTTCGGCGGGCTGGCTCGAAACGGCCCGCACGGCGGGCTGCGCGAATCTGCTCCTGCGTCGCGCCGGCGCCTGTGGCAGGAAATTCAGGACGCGCACGGATTCGTGTGTGGTTATTCCATCCACCCGTCTCGAGACCTCCAGCTTGAAACCGATGTCGTCGCTGATCGGCTCGTATACCACCTGCCCACTGCGGAAGTAACTCAAATTCAAATCCACGTCTTCCTTGCGGTCGCCGTCCGTGATCGTCAGGACAGCGCGGTCCGCGGTGGCAACCAATCTGGCGTTCTTGTCCCAGCTCAAAAGCAGGGCGTTTTCGACCGGCTGCACTTTCAAGGACAGCGAGGAGTCCTGGATACGTGCGCGCGCGGTCTGTGTAACTAAACGGCTGTGGAGCGCAGCGCCACCGAGCAGTAGAAGCAGACTTGCGGCGATTGAGATCCATATCGCAGGGGTCTGGTAGCCGTGGCGGTTCCATGCGGAGAAAGAGAGGCGTATCATAGCGGGTACCATGAGTTAGTAATATGATGGTAGCCTAACTAAGGCGGAGCTCTAGTACTAAAAAAGTACTGTTTTTTGTTAGAAAGTGGCGCTTGGCGTGGGTTTGAGGGCATAGTACTCTGTAATCCACGCGCAAGGAATCGCGGCCTCTTCCCTCAAAAGGGGGGATTCGGAACGGCGGCTACTTCGGCAGCGGGGCAGTTCGCTCTTCGAGCAGTCTGCGGACCTGCCCTTCGAGTTGCTCGATGCGCACGGCGAGGTCATCGATGGCCTGGCCTTCGGGATCGGGCAGTTTGCCGTGATCGAGAACGTCGCCGGTTTCGACGCCTCCGATGCGGACGATCCGCCCGGGCACGCCCACCACGGTGGAGTGCGCCGGCACGGAGTGAACCACCACCGATCCCGCGCCGATCTTCACGTGGTCGCCGATCTGGATGTTGCCCAGCACCTTGGCGCCGGTGCCGACCACTACATTGTTCCCGACCGTAGGGTGCCGCTTGCCCTTCTCTTTCCCCGTACCGCCCAGCGTGACGCCCTGGTAGAGCAGCACATCGTCGCCGATCTCCGTGGTCTCGCCGATTACCACTCCCATCCCGTGGTCGATGAAAAAGCGCCTGCCGATGGTTGCGCCCGGATGGATCTCGATGCCCGTCAGCCAGCGATTGAACTGGGAGAGGCAGCGCGCCAGCGTCGGGAAGCCCGCACCGTAAATGCGGTGCGCCAGGCGGTGCAGAAGGACCGCGTGGAATCCGGGGTAACAGAACAGGATTTCGACGACACTTCTGGCCGCTGGATCTTCGCGAAAAATCGTGTCGACCTGTTCTTTGATTGCCCGAAACATCTTCCACACATTATCGCGCAACTACACCGCCCGCCCGAGCGGACGGAGGCGCCGCTTGCTCAGGCGGGCGGTTGCGTGCGGAAGGGGAAGCGTGCTTCGCGAATCGGTGTGCCGGTGACCTCGATGCGCCTGAGGTCGTAAGTGCCCACGCCGTATTTCGCGGCCAGGCGCAGATGGCTGTCGGAGGTTTCGAAAGGCGCCGTCCCGCGGCCGGCGGCGGGATCGAATCCCATGACCGCCATCGAGACGGCGTCGGTCGAGACGCAGTTTGTTCCCGCTACGATCACCCCGGGCCGGATTAGCTGCGATCCGCGAATCCACGGCCCCTCGCCGCGGTTCATCGTGGTGATGCCCTCGACGATCGCCAGGTGAACCGGGCGCGCGGCGACCAGGTCCGCGACCACGCGAGGCACACGGTAACCGCCTTTGCGTGGCGATTTCGGGTCGTTCTCCTGGTAACCCGAAGGATTGCGGTTGCCGTAGTGGATGGGGGTGCGGCCACCGTGCGGAAATTCGCTGGGTTCATCCTTGCCCGCGCCTTCCCCGTAGATGGTGCATGGAGTTGCCCCGAAGCAGTTCTTCATCGACAGCGTAACTCCGCAGGTGGCGTGCTCCTTCATCTTGGTGAGGGAGACGAACACGTCGCAGTCTTCGTAGGAGTGGTTGAGGTCGTAAGACTTGAACATGTACCCGCCGTCCGGCGGATAAAAACGCGAGTATTTCTTCGCGTTCCCCAGCCAGTTCGTGTTCTCGAATTCGACGTTCGGGGCCGCGCCCAGAATGAGCTGGGGGTCCCAGTTCACGGCCAGCATGACTTCTTCGATCGGCGCCGCCGTCTGCCAGGGGGACTCGAGGATGCGGATGCGGCGCGCTCCGGCCTTGCCCAGCAGGTGCGCCGTCGCCCCAATTACGCGGGGATGCGTCCAATGCGTCAGCGCCGCGGGGTGGTGCCCGACGCGATCGCCGCCGCTGCCCGTCATGTTGATCTTGACCGCTACCGTTTTGCCTTTCACGATCCGGCCAAGCCCGCCGAGCTGGTCGAACATCTGCTCGAGCGCAGGCGTAAGCTCGGAGCCGTATGTCTTGCACTTCGCCACCGCTACCGTTGAGGCGGGCGCCTCGGAAGCCAAAGCCGGCCGGCTCAGCGCAACTCCGGCCGCGGCTGCGCCCAATCCGGAAAGTAGCTGCCTGCGACTGATCTGGCTGTGCATGGTAACCCTCTGTGAAACAGACCTCAGCCTGCTGCCTCCAACTCTATCGCAGCATAGACGCCGAAGGGCGGCAAATGAATCTCGACTCCCGTCATCTCGGCCGGCGCCACTTCGAGCGGCGCTGGGGAATCGGTATCCAGCCGCCACAGCCGCGCCGCTTCGTACCGCCGCGGCAACGTGATCGACACGGGATTGCTGGACGTGCGCGTCGTGTAATTCACTACGTGCAGGACCGCTCTCCGGCCGCCGGCCGCCGACGTGTAGTAGCCATTCATGGTGCCGAAGTTGAAGTAGCGCACGACATCGTTGCGATGGCTGAGCAGGATCTGTGCGTCGGCGGCTACCACGTAGGGGTCCTGGCTCTCGTCCTTGGCAATGGCAAGCCGCCCTTTGCCGATAGCATATAGGTTCCAGCGCCGGAGGGCGTCGCTCGTCGCACCGAGTCCCGCGGGCGCGGGCCATTTCGCCTGGACGATCAGCGTGCCGCCGCCCTCGACGAACGAGAGCAGCTTTTTCTTCAGATCGTCGCCGGGCGGCTGCTCGTCGGGAAAAAGAATCCCTTTGATTCCGGTCCACTCGGTGGCGTCCGCGCGGGATTTCTCGATGATCCGGTACGGCACGCCGCGCCGCGCCAGCAGGTTCAGGAGCTCCTGGCTGGCGAACTCATTGGCTCCCGAGAAATCGGAAAGGACCGCGAGGTTGGCGTAGGGCGCGAGCGAACTCCATTCGCGATGCGTTTCGAAGAACCGTACGGCTCCGGTGATGGCCTTCCACTCGTCGAGCGCGTCCTGGCTGCGCGCGGCGAGCGAAGCGCGCAGCTTATCGTCCAGCGTGATCACCCACCGCCCGCCATACGCGCAGGCGTCGGCGATTGCCAGCAGGTACCGGGGAGTGCGTACGGCTTCCGCTTGGGGCGGCGCCGTGGCGAGCCACACCGGCTTTCCGTGCGCGAGCGTTCGGGCGAGCTGAAGGAACCAGCCGTTGGCGTCCACCCACGGCACCGCCGTCGGGCCGCCCCTTTCGCCCGCGCGCGAAGGAATCCCCGGCCAGACGGCGTCGGCGGCCGCGAAGACCGCCGCGCCGGAACTCCAGGGCAGCTTCGATTTTTCGGCCCACGCGATGGCGGGCAGTTTCGCTTCCTTGGGGTTGTCGAGCGCCACGGCATCCAATCCCGCTGCCTGCGCGCTTTGAAGGGCTGCGGCGCGGCCGGCCGTGCTCTCGATATGGCCCACGAACCGGAGCCCCAGCCGCCGGCCTTGTTCCAGAACGGCCGCCGGCGGCCTCTCGTTGTCCCACTCTACGACGAGACAATTGATCGGCGTGTCCCTGAGCAGATCCAGAAGCGATGGGTCGCGCCAGTCTTCGGGCCATCGCATCGGCACCCAGGATGATTGGTCCATCGAAGAAAGAATAGCAGTTCGGCGCTTCTGCTCGCGCTGAGCGCCGCGCGCTAAGCGGGTTCCCTGCGTACCCGTTTTCGTTGCGCCATACGTCCTGGGGATGTGTGGGGAGGGAGATGAGATATGCGCATGTTGCTCCCATTTGGCGCGCTGCTATTGGCCGTGAGTGCAAACGCTCAGTGGCAACGTTTTGGCGACCGGGGCTACGACCGGGACCGGCCCTCCGAGCGTGCTCCGTATCGGGCGGACCTGATCGATCGCGTGCTGCGCGATATCGACCCGGCACGGCCGGATGCGTACGTGGATCGTCACGATTGGCATCACTTTGAAGACGCCCGCAAGGACTTGCTGCGATTCCAGGAGCGCTGGGCCCGCGGCGATTTCGACAAGGGCCGCCTCAGCGGCGCGATCAGCAATATTCATCATCTGGTCGAGTCCCGCTACATCGATCCGCGCGAATGCCAAATCCTGGATCGTGACCTGTGGGACCTGCGCAGTTTCCGTGACCATCGCGGATACGATCGCGGATATGAAAACGGCTACGAAAACGGCTGGCGCTAGTTCCCTACGGCTCCGTATTCGGCGGGAGATTCCGGTCGAAGAAGTCCACCAGCAAGCGGTCGAAGTGGTCGCGGCCGAGCGCCAGGTGGTGGCTCTTGTTGGGGTAGACCATCAGCTCGAACTGCTTGTCCGCGCGCTCGAGCGCTTCGGCCATTCGGAGCGTGTTCTGGAACAGAACGTTGTCGTCCTCGATATTGTGCACAATCAGGAGAGGACGCTTGAGCTGGGCCGCGGCGCCCACCGCCGAACTGTTGTCGTAAGCTTCGGCATTGTCCGAAGGCAGACCCATGTAGCGTTCGGTGTAGATGGTGTCGTAGTTCCGCCAATCGGTCACCGGCGCGCCCGCGACGCCGCAGGCAAACACGTCCGGCGCGTGCAGAACCGAGTACAGCGTCATGAAGCCGCCATAGCTCCAGCCGTGGATGCCCACGCGAGCGGCGTCCACAAAGCCGAGCGAGAGCAGATGCCGCACGCCTTCCCTCTGATCCTCCAGTTCCTTCGCGCCCAGGTTCCGAAAGACCGCCGACTCCCACGTATGTCCCCGGCCGGATGAGCCGCGGCCATCCATCGACCAGACTACATACCCGCGCCGCGCGAGCACCTGCTCGACACTCAGCGCGTCGTACCAGCGGTTCTCCACCCGCTGCACATCCGGTCCGCCATAGACCTCGACAATCGCCGGATATTTCCGGTGCGGATCGAAGCCCGCCGGCCGGATGAGCCGACCAAACAGCAGCGCTCCATCGGAGGCCTTGACCTGGACGATCTCCGCCGCGAGCACGTCGTATTCATCGAGCACACGGCGGTCGGGCTCGTTGAGGACGGCGAGTTCGGTTCCGTCCCCCCGGTGGAGGCTTCGGCGCACGGGCGTGGTGAGACTGGAGAAGGTGTCCAGGTAGGTTTCGCAATTGGGAGACATCGAGATCGAGTGTGTGCCAGCGGAAGCGGTAAGCCTCCGCCTCACGCCATCGAGGCTGACGGAGTAGAGTTGCCGCTCGAGCGGGCTGGCCTGGGTCGAGAGATAGTAGAGCCGCCCGGCGGCCTCATCGACGCCAGCAACCGAAGCGACCTCCCAGTCGCCACGCGTGAGCTGCGCGATCTGGCTGCCGTTGATGGAGTAGCGATAGAGGTGGTTGAAGCCGTCGCGCTCGCTCTCCCACAGGAATTCCTTGCCTTCTTTGAGGAACCGCGGGTCGCCATGGACATTGATCCAATACGGATCGGTTTCGCGCAGCACGCTGCGCGTGTCTCCCGTTCGCGCATCGGCGATCACCAGGTCCAGGCGGTTCTGAATGCGGTTCAGCCGCTCGACGGCGATGCCGGAGGAATCCGGCAGCCAGGCGAAGCGGGCCAGCAGCGCGTCACGGGTCTCACCCAGGTTCATCCAGCGGGTTCGCCCGCCCGTGACGGCCACAACGCCGAGCAGGACGTCCGCATTCGGATCGCCCGCCTTGGGAAAGCGCTCGGGCTCGAATACTGCGGGCAAGTGCGTGAGATCGACTTGCGGGTAGAGCGGCTCGCGGCTGACATCGAATTGGAGGTACGCGATCGACTTGGAGTCGGGCGACCACCAGGACGCCGTGGGGAGATCCAGCTCTTCCGGATAGACCCAGTCCAGCTCGGCGTTGAGCCGGGTAGGCGAGCCGTCGTCCGTGAGCCGGGTGGTTTTCCGCGACGCGATCTCCATCACGTAGAGGTCGTGGCCGCGGCGGAACGAGATGCGCGAACCGTCGGGCGACACTTTGGGGTCCCGCTCCGCCTCGGGAGTGGCCGTGAGTTGGGTCCAGCCGCCCACTTCCACGCGGAACAGGAAGAGATCGCCGCCGGCGCTGAGCAGCAATTCCTTTCCGGAGGGCAGCCACTGAATCTTCCGCTCTTCGACGTCGCGGTCCTCGAAAGCGAAGCGTGCGGCCGGGGGAACGGCGGTCGCCGCGGCCGCGACGGCGTCGAGGGACACCAGATCGCGCTTGGTACGGGACGCGACGTCGTACAACAGCAGCTTGCTGCCTTCCGTATAAACGAAACGCTTCCCATTCGGGGACCAGACCGGCTGGCTCATTTCCGGAGGCCTCTCGCGCGCTGCGATCGCGTCGAGCGTGATGGGCTTCCTTTCGGCGGCGGCGGCCCAGGCACACCACACCAACGTCAATACGGCGATTGAACGGTGCATCGATGTCGATTGTAACGAAGTTCGAGCGGCGATCTGCTACAGTCGATCCGTATGCGGCTGTTCTTGGTTCTGGTGTGCCTGAGTTTATGCTGGTTTTCGGCCCGGGGGCGAGATCTCGCGGTGGTGAGCGTCCAGGGCACGCCGTTCGAGCGGGGGTTGGCCCACGGCAGGGCCTTGCGCGCGGAGATCCAGCGGGCGGTCCCGATCTGGAAAGCCGACCTGGCAAGAACCTACAAGATGGACGCCGATATGTTTATCCATCGGTTTTTGGCCAGGACGGACTACCTCACCGCAATTCGCAAATGGACGCCCGGGCTGCTCGAAGAGGTTCGCGGGATTGCCGAGGGATCGGGCTTCAGCTTTGAAACCATGCTGGTGTATCAACTGATCGATGAATACTGGGTGAACGGAGCCGTTGCCGCATCGGCGGAACATTGCAGCGCGGTCGGGGTCAGGGCCTCGGGCAAACATCCCGGGATCATTGCCCAGAATATGGATCTGGAGGGGTTCCGGGACGGGTTCGAGACCGTCCTCGACGTGAGGAACCTGTCCGGAGTGGAAGCCTTCGTGCTCACAGAGCCCGGCCTGATCGGCCTGGATGGAATCAACAATCGGACGGTGGCGGTGGTGGTAAATACCCTCGCCCAACTTGCCCATCGCACGGATGGACTACCTGTGGCGTTCGTCATCCGGGGAATTCTGGAGCAGGGAAGCTATCGGGAGGCGGCCCGGTTCGTGCAGGCTGTGAAGCACGCCTCCGGACAGAACTACCTCATTGGGGACCAGGCCGGCATGGGCGATTTTGAAGCCTCGTCGGGGAAGGTGGCGGCGATCCCGATCCAAGACGCCTTCGTCTATCACACCAACCATCCCCTCGTGAATGACGACCTTGCAGCGCGCTATCAAGCCGATGAGAAGGACGACTCGCACGTCCGGTACGCCGCGCTCCGGAATCGATTGCAGACGGACAGCGAGGATATGATGGGACGCATTGAAGCCGCGCTGCGGTCACATGACTCGGAATCCCATCCGGTATGTGTGCGGTTCCAGGGGAAAGATCACGGATGCACCTTTGCCTCCGTCGTGATGGTACTTTCCAAACAGCCGTATCTGCTGGTTGCTCCGGGCTCGCCCGATCTTTACGAGTACCGGAAGTTCGATTTCCTCAAGCAGGTTCCGTAGGGGGAGGCCGCTGGCGGCTCCCTGACGGCCGCGGCCCGGAAACAGCTCGTTTTCAATCGTGCACGGCGGTGTACAAGGTCTGGGTTCCGCTCACGCCGCCAAGAGTGAACGTCAACGGCACCAAATCGCTGTTGGCGACGTTGGGCACAACTACGTCGAACTGGTACAGTCCGACATCGCCCAGAGCCAATCCCCAGTACGGCATGATCGTCGCCGGCGCTTGTCCGAAAAAGAACTGAACGGGACTCGTAAGGGTATTATTCTCGTTGACGATCTGCCCCGGAGGGATTAATGGAGTGACCGTGCCAAATCCGATCCCATAGATGGTTATCGTATCTCCCGGCTTGGCCTGGCGCGAGGTGAGGCCCGTGATCGCGCCGGGCGGAGCGACCCACGTTACACCATCGGAAAACAGCGCCGCCACATATTGCTTTCCAGAGACGTTGAAGGTCTGCGGAGCGAAGATCCCCGGCGCCGTCAGATCCATCGTGATCTTCACCGGGGCGCTGGTCCCGGCCGGCGTGGTCACGGTAACTGGTTGCGGTCCGGTTCCGGGATTCTCCGGCACCTGTGCGTTCACCTGGTAAGGGCTGACGTAGGAGACGAAGGCAGGTTCGCCGCCGATGGTCACCTCGGTTCTGCCGATCGAAGTAGGAGCGCTGAGGCCGTCGAAATCGGCGGTAGTCCACTGACGCGTGCCGCTCGAAAGGTTCAAACCGTAGATCTCGACCCAGGAGCCCGGCGCAGCCGAGGTAAAGGCGCCGAATCCTCCCGCGCTAATCACTCCGCCCGGGTTGATCTTGGGCAACGGAGAGCCGACCGGCGGAGCGTTTGCGGTAAGCAGGCGAATGCGGTTGTTTCCGGTGTCGGCGAAGTACAGGTTTCCGCTGGCGTCCGAGGAGATCTTGCTCGGGAAGCTGATCTCGGCCGCGGTGGACGGGCCTCCGTCGCCCTTAAAACCAGGGATACCGTTGCCAGCCACGGTCGTGATGGTGCCGCTCGGCGTGATCATGCGAATCCGGTTGTTGAGCGTATCGGTGATGTAGACATTTTCGGCCGCATCCACCGCCACGCCGGAAGGATAGTTGAATTGGGCGCTGGTGGCGGGGCCTCCATCGCCCGCATAGCCCACCAAACCGTTTCCGGCGATCGTCGAGATTATGCCGGCCACCGTCACCATGCGGATCCTCTGGTTGAAGGTATCCGCGATATAGAGGTTGCCAGCGGCATCCACCGCCACGCTGCGGGGAAGGTTGAGCGCGGTCAGGATGGCAGGGACTCCGTCTCCTGAATACCCCGTGGTATTGCTGCCGGCCACCGTCGTGATCGTTCCGGTCGAATCCACCTTGCGGATCCGGCTGTTTCCCGTGTCCGCGATGTAGAGGTTGCCAGCCGCATCGACGGTCACGCCGTTAGGAGTATTGACGAGTGCATCGGTGGCCGGTCCTCCGTCGCCGTAGTAGCCGGCGGTGCCGTTACCTGCCACGGTCGAAATCGTGCCGCCCGCGGTCACTTTACGCACCGCGCCGCCTGAGACAGGAGTACCGGTGGTGGTGCTCGCACCACCGGGGTCCGCAATATAGACATTCCCGCTGGAATCCACCGCCACGCCGACGGGGAGATCCAGTTCCGCACTGGTGGCCGGGCCGCCGTCTCCCGAATAATAGGTAGTGCCGTTGCCGGCCATCGTCGAGATGATGCCTGATGTCACCTCGCGGACCCGGCTGTTCAGCGTGTCCGCGATGTACAGGTTGTGAGAGGAATCCACCGCCACGTCGGAAGGCAGGTCCAGTTCCGCGGTAAGGGCGCCACCTCCATCCCCTTCGAAACCGGCGAAACCGTTGCCGGCCACCGTCGAAATAGTGAATGCCGGCGCGGTCTGCGCTTCGCATCGAGAAGCCGGAAACAGCAGCGGGATGCCGATCAGGAGGACGAAGAAGGTCCCGCTCAACTCGAACCTCAATAGCCGATTCGGCTTTTTCAGTGGATGTCTCATGGGTGATCTCCAGAATCCCGGCCGCCCGGTTTTTCGGGGTTTACGGTCCCAGCATGCCTGGGGAAATACTGTAGGACGAAGCTGGACCTCGAGAAGTTTCGCGAAGCTTCGGGCTGGTCCGGCGGAAAGAAAACGTAATCGTAAGTATGACATACGCGATCCGGGACGGAATCTACTTCGGTCCGGTCTCCTTTCGATCGGCGGCCGCCGGCCGCTTCCCGTCCGCGGCCGAAGGCGCGCGCCGCTTCGCCGTAAGCGCTCTTCCGAGCAACCAGGCCAGCGGCAGTGCCGAACCGAGCAAGGCATATTTGATTCTCGTGTTGGGCGGTTTGGGCAGGTCGGGGGGGAGTACCCCTTCGGTGGACCTGCTCTCGATGCGCCTGCCCAGGTGCATGGTCTTCCAATCGTATGAGAACTGGGTCCCGCAGTCGAGGCAAACCACGTACGTCTCGCCCGAGGGAACGCCGGGCTTGCTCACCGGAGTGATCGGACGGGTGAGCCGCCTGTGCGCGCAACGGAACAGCAGATTGGCAACGGTATCAATCATCGTGGATCCAGCCTTCCAATTGTGCCAGATGTCGAATTCGAATAGGAGTCCGGCCGCTGGATCGTGCGTCCTGTTCGACTACGTATGACGGCGCCGCGGGCGAATGCTAAGGCAGGAACCAGCGCGGGAATGACGACTGCCGCGGCCCGGGTCCTCCGAACATAGAGACATTGGGTGGGAACGGCCAATGTTGAAGGTTCGCCGGACCGTGGCGGCCGAATCCTGCTCGATTACCCCCGCGCTCGAAACCTGTGCTGGAATGGTATCAGGTCGTGGGACCGAATCTCAGAGGAGGCGAATGTATGTGTGACTATTCATTGCATGCCGTTCCCAACCGCCTTGCAGTGGAGGGAGAGGAACTTGTCACGTACCGGTTTCCGACGAGCTCCATCGGGCTTGCCTCACCGGCTGAACTGGACAAGGCCAACCGCCGCCTGGCGGCCATAGCAGAAGGAAGATCGTGGTGGTCGGTGCTAAAGGCCTGGTTCAATCCGCCGCCGCTGCGGACGGATAAAGTCGCGGCTGTCTGCATTCCTCCAGGGGCGCGCCTGCGGATCCAGGATGTTCCGCAGGACCTGCGGAAGGAGTTGGGCGTTGGGGCGAGCGAGGAAGTCGTGTTTGCCGAGTTGAGCGCGTCCGCGTACCGTTATCGGGACGGTATCCGGTTCCGCAACGGGCGCGAAATCCTGCTGCAATACCTCGACGAAGGACTCCATGTGGATGTCCTGTCGCTGGCCGGTACCGAGTCCGTGCGCGAGACCGTGTTCGATGAAGAGGCGCGGCTCAACGTCAGACAATAAGACGAGACAGAGCGTGGGGCCCGGCGGAAAGCAGGGTCCCGCGGCCCGCGGTTCCGTCTGGTGAGGGAACCAGGGATTAGCGGTCAGGTCTTTGGTGCGCTCCCCGGTGGGGCGGTGGCCTGGGGTTGCGGGTGTCCCACTATGACTGCGGCCACACCATCCCGGGGATCGCTTGTTACAATTGGTAGCAGGGCGCGGCAGGACCGGGTTATTCCGGCCCATATATGGACCTTGACCAGCTCCATACGTTTCTCGAAATCGTCCGGCTGAAGAGCTTCTCGAAAGCAGCGGAGACCTGTTTCCGAACCCAGCCCGCCATCAGCGCCCAGGTGCGCCAGCTCGAGCAGGAACTGAACAGCCAGTTATTCCACCGGTTTGGCAGCCGTATCACGCTGACCACCGCCGGCAAGATCTTCTGTCATTTCGCCGAACAGATCCTGGAGTTGCGCAGGCAGGCGCAGAATGCCATCAACGAGCTTGAGCAAACGCCGCGCGGCGAGCTGATCATCGCTGCGAACGAAGCCACGTGCATCTACGTCCTGCCGCAGGTATTTTCCGAGTACACCCGCCGCTTCCCGAACGTGCAGTTGCTGGTGGAGCGTGCGTATGGCTCCAGAATTCCAGAGGCAATTCTGGACAACCTGGTCGATTTCGGCTTCACGCAATTGCCGCTCCACGACCGGAAACTCCAGGTCGTGAAGATCCACTCCGATGAGATCCAGTTAATCGCTCCCCCCGGACATCCGCTCAGCTTCAAGAAACGGGTGACGGCCGAAGATGTGGCGGCGTTTCCGCTGTTGCTGCCGAAATACGGCATGACGCGGGCGCGTATCAACGAGTGGCTGGAGTTGTTTGAAGACTCGCTCCGCATCACAATGGAGCTGGACTCGAGTGAGATAATGAAGCGGTTCGTCATGGCCGGGTTGGGGGTGGCGTTCTTGACTGCATCGAACTGCCGGGAGGAGCTTGCCTCCGGACGGATCCATGCGTTGTCTCTTGCGCCCGAACCGATGATCCATAGTCTGGGATTGGTATATCGAAGAGATAAAGCACTCTCCAAGACGGCCCTTGGCTTCATTGCCGTGGTGCTCGAGCACGCCGGCCATTCGCTGATGGCGGAGGAGGCACGAGTGTGAAGCACGAACCGGAAGAACACGGGACGGTCAAGACCTCGACGATTCTGATCGGCTCCGGGGGCGGCTTTTCGGTCTATCGCAGGATCGAGGAAGTGCCTTCGCGTCTGCGCGGCACGCTGGTGAAATCCACCGCGGGATCGAACGCCGGGACCGTTCTGATCGCGGACCGGCGGGGCGCGCAGGAGCTGCTTCGGGCGAATGTCCAAGCCGCCGCGGAGCGCGGAACCGGTTGTATGGCCAGGTTTCTGGCTGCTGTCGGAGAGGATGTGAGCGAAAGCCGGGAGTTCCTGCGGGCCCACTGGCGGGCTTCCGCCCTGATTGCGTTGGCGGCGTCCGCGCTGTTGTGCGCCCTCGCGGCCCTGAGGTTCTGATTGCTTCAGGCCTCGTGGCGGCGCGTCCGGCGCCACGACGCGACGGGCGCCCCTAAGCAGCGGTGAGGCCCAACAAGCCGTGGCAAACTGAGGCAATCAGGATACTCAGCAGCAGGACGCACAAGACGAGCCTTACGCGCTCTGCCTGGACCCGTTCATCCGAGTGCGGGATCATGATTCCTCCCGTGGCGGCCGGAGCCATCCAAATCTCTCCATCGGCCGCCATCTGCCCGATTTTTAGATGCACTGTCCCCGCGGATGGGTTCCCGCATTTTGATGCGCGCGTGATATCGTAACGGTTTATGTCGAAGCGCGCGGTGGTTTTCGGTAATCTGGGGCAGCTTGGTGTCGAGCTGACGGCTGAATTGCGCGGGCGCGGGTATGAAGTTTTCGGCTCGGACCGCGCCCAGTTGGACATCACGGATCGCCGGCGGGTGGAGCAGCACTTGGCCGAGGTCGATCCGGAGGTCGTATTCAACGCGGCGGCTCACAACCAGGTGGATGTCGCCGAGGAAGAGCCAGAGGCGGCCTTCGCCGTCAACGCGCTGGCGGTCCGGAACGTCGCGCTCGGTTGCCGCCAGGTCAATGCGCGGCTGGTGCATTACTCGACCGACTACGTCTTTGACGGGCGGGCCGGACGCCCGTACACGGAGCAGGACACGCCGCACCCGCTCGGCGCCTACGCCGTTTCGAAGCTTGCCGGAGAGTTGTACGCTCAGGCATATCTCGAAGCTCCGCTCATCATCCGCACCTCCGGAGTCTTCGGGCCCGGGGGCCTCGACACCGCGCGCGGGAACTTCATCGAAGTGATGTTGCGGCTGGCGGCCTCGGAGAAGCCGATCCGCGTGGTGGAGGATCACATTGCGTCTCCCGCCTATGCGCCCGCGCTGGCCGCGCGCTCGCTGGATCTCGTCGATCGCGGCCAAACCGGCGTCTTTCACATCGGGGGCGGAACACCGATCTCGTGGTTCAGCTTTGCGCGGATGATCTTTGAAGCGGCCGGCCTCGAACCCGAGCTGCGGCCCACCAACGAGCGGGGCTACCGGACGGCGGCGCGGCGGCCGAAGTTTTCCGCCCTCGCCAATGCCCGCATGGAAGCGCTCGGCCTGGAGCCCATGCCCTCGCTTGACTGGTGCATCCGCGACTACTTCGCCCGCCGCAAGCGGCGCCAGGAGCACGGCGCATAAATCCATACCATCCTACCCGGTAGTACCAAAGCGTTGCGCTTCGTCCCGATTTCCATCCTTTCCTCGATCCTAAATTTCGTACCAATGAATCTCAAATCAGGGAGCGCCCGGGCCAGCTTCATGGCAACCTTAAGTGTGCGCTTATGCCCTATTGCTAACTGGCAGGTATTCAATCACTTGATTTACGGGACTGGGTTTCCTCGAAGGCCCTCCGCCGGCAGGGCGCGCTCCGGCGGCGACGAAAGCGTGCGCGGGCCCTACGCTTCCGCATAGGCACAGCCTCCCGGCTTGCGAATTCAGGCACCCCTGCTCGTTTGTAAGTAGCGGAAACGTAAGCTACTCTGGGACAGTGGCTGGTTGCCGGGCTCTGGTATTCCAGTTGCTAGCCAACGGGACGGGGAAGAGTCTCTGGCTGTTCGTGTAAGCAGGCAGGGGTATTTCCGGCATGAGAGAACTCAAATTTCAGTTCTCGGGCGCGCTGCTGATGATCCTCACGGTGGCGGCGGCCATCTCTGCCTTCATTAACTTTCAGCAGCAGAGCAAGTTCCGGCTGCCGGACGACGGCGTGACCTGGGTGGACACGCGAGAGGGTGTGCGCGCGCTGCACCTGGTGGCGGGCGGTCCGGCGGACAAAGTCGGCATCGAACGCGGCGACACCGTAGTGAAGATCGCAGGCGCGCCGATCGAGAAAGCGATCGATGTCAGCCAGGTGCTCGTACGGATCGGCGCTTACTACCAGGCGAAGTACACCGTTCGCCGCCAAGGCGTCGAGTTTGAGCCGACGCTGGTGGTCGGGACAGCCCTGCGGAACTACACGGCGCTGTACTGGCAATACGTCGTCGGTCTGGTTTACCTCGGAGTCGGGCTCTTCGTCTTTTTCCGGCGCGGAAGCGCACCGCGGTCGCTACACTTTTATGTGCTGTGTCTGGCCTCGTTCATTCTCTGCACGTTCCACTTTACCGGGAAGCTGAACGGTTTTGACATGGTGATGTATTACGGCAACGTGATTGCCGGCCTGTTCGCCCCCACGATCTTCCTGCATTTCTGTCTGGCGTTTCCGGAACGGCGCGGGTGGTTCAGGCTGCGCAGGCGTGTGCCTGTGGTGTACCTGCCCGCGACGTTGCTGACCGTGGTCATCCTGGGTTTCAGTTCCGGCGTGCTGCGCATTGCAATGTCGCCGGTGGACCTGAAGTGGTTTTTCGACCGCGTGTGGATCGTATTCCTTACCGCGACGTACCTGTTCGGCGGATGGGTGCTCGACCGGACCTACCACCGCATTCAGGACCCCGTGGTGCGGCAGCAGATCAAGTGGCTCAGGAACGGCGTGGTCCTGGGTGTGATTCCGTTCGCGGTATGTTACGCGGTTCCCTACGGCCTGCTGGGGGCCGTACCGAGCGTTTACACGGACGCCGCGGTTCTGTCCCTGGTGCTGATTCCGATCACCTGGGCCTACGCGATCGTCCGCTACCGGTTGATGGACGTCGACATCATCTTTCAGCAGGGCTATGTCTATACGCTGGCTACGATCTCGGTGCTGGGCGTGTTCTATGCGCTCATTTTTTGGGTCGGCGGGGTCACCGATATCGGGCCGACTGCCGCGGGCGTGCTGATCCTGATCGCCGCTTTCGTCTTTCAACCGATCCGGAAATGGATCCAGGACGCACTGGACCGCCACGTTTTCTATAAGGACAAGTACGACTACCGGCTGACGCTGGTCGAGTTCGCGCGGGAACTCAGCTCCGAGACGGACCTGGATGCGTCGCTGCGCTCGGCGGCCGATCGCCTGACGCGCACCCTCGCCATCGACCGTGTCGCGTTCTTCTTGAGCGATGACGAGGGACACTTCCGCCTCCGCGACCCCGAAATGGGGCGGTACGACCGGCGGAGTTACGATCTCAGCTTCCTCACCGCCGAGCCCGAAAAGCCCTATCTCTTCTTCGAGCAGACCCGGCACCTGCTGGATGTGGTTTCAAAGAACTGGTCCCGTTCGGTTCGGAGCGCCATTGCCGGCCTGGACCTGACCTACTATCTGCCGTGTACGATCCGCGGGCGGGCCATCGCCTATATCGGTGTCAGCCGGACGGACCGGGGCGACTTCCTGACGAGCGAAGACCTTGAGCTGCTGGCCACGGTCTCGGGATATGTCGGCATTGCGATCGAGAATACACGCTTGTACCGGTCCCTGGCGCGAAAGATGGAGGAGTACGAGCGGCTCAAGGAATACAGCGAGAACATCGTCGAATCGATCAATGTCGGTATCCTTGCCGCGGACCTGGACAATCGCGTGGAGAGTTGGAACACCAGAATGGAGCAGCTCACGGGGATTGCGCGCGGCGAGGCCGTCGGGCGCCAGCTCTGGGAGCTTCTACCCGAAGACTTGGTGACGCAGTTCAGCGATGAGGCCAATGGGAACGGCATCCATCACATCTACCGCTTCCCGCTTCGGGCCAAGCGCGAGACCAATGTCATCGAGATGCCGGTGAATGGATCGAACGGCCACTCGCCGGCGGACGGCAACGGCGCGCGCCCCGAGCCGGAGGCGCTCCGGGAGACAATCCTCAACGTGGCCGTGGCGCCGCTGGTTTCGAAGGACCTCGAGAAGATCGGGCGCCTGATCATTTTCGACGACATCACGGAGCGCGATGAACTGGAGCGCCGGCTGGTGCAGGCCGACAAGCTCAGCTCCGTGGGGTTGCTGGCGGCCGGTGTCGCTCACGAGGTCAACACCCCACTGGCGGTGATTTCGACCTATGCGCAGATGCTGGCCAAGCAGGTCTCGGGCGACGAGCAGAAATCCAGGCTACTCGAGAAAATCGCCAAGCAGACGTTCCGCGCCAGTGAAATCGTCAATTCGCTTCTGAACTTTTCTCGCACCTCCCCGACTGCGTTCGATGAAGTGGATCTGAATCGGGTGATTCAGGAGAGCCTGGTGCTGATTGAGCACCAGATCCAAAAAGCGGGCATCAGGGTACAATTGGACCTGGAAGAGCAGATTCCCGCCATCAAGGGGAATTCCGGAAAGCTGCAGCAGGTCTTCCTGAACTTGTTTTTGAACGCTCGGGATGCAATGGGAACAGGTGGAACGCTGACCGTACGGAGCCGGTGCCAGGCAGATACCGTCGGGATCGACGTGGTGGATACCGGGCATGGCATCGAGGCCGATAACCTGAATCGTATCTTCGATCCGTTCTTCACAACGAAGATGATTCGCAAGGGCACCGGACTCGGCTTGTCGGTGAGCTACGGCATCGTCCTCGAGCATGGCGGCAGCATCGAGGTCGAAAGCCAGCCCGGCGAAGGGGCTCGCTTCCACCTGTCGTTCCCGCGCGCGAGGAAAGCGGTACATGCCTGACAGCGCCCTGCCGGATCGTTTCAGCACCCACCAGCCGAAGGGAAGAATCCTCGTAATCGACGACGAGGAGGATATCCGCGAGAGTCTGGAAGCGCTGCTCAGTCTCGAAGGCTACTCCGTGGATATGGGTCAGAACGGCGCCGAAGGCTTGAAGAAGCTGGAGGGCCGGGAATACGATCTGGTCCTGCTCGACCTGATGATGCCGGACCGCTCCGGCATGGAAGTGCTCCAGGAAATGCGGGAGCGCGACCGCGAGACTCCGGTCTTCATGATCACGGCCTACGGCTCGATCCAGGTTGCCGTGGACGCCCTCAAATCGGGCGCCAACGACTACTTCTCGAAGCCCTGGGACAACGAAAAACTGCTGATCGAGGTGGAGCGGATTATCTCGAAACGGCAGTTGGAGCGGGAGAACACGCAGCTCAAGCGCGCGCTCAAGCAGCGCTATAGCTTCCCGAACATCGTCGGCAAGAGCGACCGCATGCTGCGGATCCTGGACCTGGTGACACAGGTCGCTCCGAGCCGCTCGACGATCCTGATCACGGGGGAGACCGGCACCGGAAAGGAGCTGATCGCCAAGGCGATTCACGCCAACTCGCCCAGAGCCGATCAGATGTTCATCCCGGTGAACAGCGGTTCCCTCCCGCCGGACTTGCTGGAATCGACGCTGTTCGGCCACGTGAAGGGCTCGTTTACGGGCGCGGTCGCGTCGGTGAAGGGGTATTTCGAAATCGCCAGCCGGGGCACGATTTTCTTCGACGAGGTTGGCACCATCGGCATGGAGACGCAGGCCAAGCTCCTGCGCGTGATTCAGGAAAAGGAGTTCATGCCGGTCGGGTCGTCCGAGGTGGTGCGTGTGGATGTGCGCATCCTCGCGGCGACGAATGTGGACCTGAGGAAACTGGTTGACGAGGGGAGGTTCCGCGAGGACCTTTACTACCGGTTGAACGTCATCAACATCGCTTTGCCGCCCTTGCGCGATCGCAAGGAAGATATCCCGCTTCTCGCGGACCACTTCTTCACGAAGTACTGTCAGGAGAATGAGAAGTATCTGGACGCCTCCGGACGCTCGCTGCTTCGATTCGACCCCGAGGCCATGCAACTGATCGTGGACCACAACTGGCCGGGGAACGTGCGCGAGCTGGAGAATGCCGTCGAGCGCGCGGTCGTGCTGGCCGGCCAGCAGGTGCTGACGGTGGACGTCCTTCCGGAGCATCTGCTGCATGCCGGTGGGATCCGCCTCCGTACGGCCGAGACCGGAGCCCTGCCGCCGGACGCGTCGCTGTTCGAGATTGTGGCGGACTACGAGCGGCGGGTGATCAGCGAGCGTCTGGAATCCTCGAACTGGAGCCAGACGGACGCCGCCGAGAGCCTGCACGTCCCGCTGTCGACGCTCAATCAGAAGATCAAACGGTTGAACATCGAAGTGCGCCGCAAATCCGAACTGGCCAAGGCTGAGAAGACCGGCTAGACTGGCCGGAGGCTCGGTACCCCCATCCGAAAGCTTCAGCACCCCAGCTTGAGGGCCTTGACGGGAGCGCCTCCAACTTGGTAGAGTTCCACATTCAGACATTTAGCTCTCTTGTACCCCCTGGGTTTCGGCAGGGCCGTAGTGGGAACGGCTGAAACTGCCGATAGAAGCAGGGGAATCCGCGGGTGGAGGACCGGCGTATTCGGCCCGCACCGAAAAGGCGAGTCACACTCGATGAAGCAGTCATATTTCATTGTTGTAGTAGCCCACTCTTTACACGGCAGGCTGCGCAGGATTCAGGTTCCGCAACGGGTGATCTACCTGGTTGTGGCTTTTGCGTTGATCGGCTGTTTTTCCGTTTTCGGCTTCGTTTCGAGCTACGTGCGGATGGCGTGGAAAGTCGCCAACTACAACGCGCTCAGGCAGGAGATCGAGTCCCTGCGCTCCAGGTACGCGAAGCTCCAGAAGGCCGCTAACGAGAAGAACGACCAACTGGCTCAACTGCAACTGTTTGCGAGCGAGGTCTCGATGGCCTATGGGCTGAAGCAGAAGCTCGAGGGCCCGGAGGAGATCTCCGACGAAGGCCGCCTCCTGCCGACGATTCCGGAATCGATCGCGGAGTACGACCTTCTGAGAACCGCGAACCTGACCAGCTACTACCACCGCTACGCGCGATCCTGGCAGACCAACATCCGCCCGTGCATTTGGCCGGTGGAGGGCCACCTGGGGAGCCCCTTCGGTAAGCGCATGGATCCGTTTTCGGGGGAGGGTGCGCTGCATCGCGGAGTGGACATTGAGGCGTCGCTTGGCACGCCGGTTCGCGCGGCGGCCGACGGTGTCGTGGTGCGCGCGGATGTCCTGGGAGGTTACGGGAAGCTCGTCATCATCGACCACGGGGATGGATTCGAGACCTATTACGCGCATCTGTCGCGCTTTTCGGTCGTCCCGGGCCAGGAGATCCGGCAGGGGGCGTTTATCGGAGCGGTCGGGGCTTCCGGACACGTGACGGCGCCGCACCTGCACTACGAGGTCCGCCGCAACGGGATTCCCCAGAACCCCGTGCATTTCCTGAACCAGACCCACAGCGCGCAGGTCCGGCGCGAATTTCCGTTCTGACATTGATACGCTGGTGATTGATGAGTGCTCACCGCTGGACGCGGCGGCGCTTTGTATCTTCGCTCACCGCATGCGCCGCGCTCGGAGCGCAGCCGCGTGGCCAGGTGTTTCCGTCCGAACGGTTCCGCTACTACGATCCGGCAACCGAATTTCCAGTGCTTCGGCTGACCTCGCCGGAGTACTCGAGCCACCTGCCAGCCGCGACCCAGCGGGCAGTTTCGCGAAGGCGCTCGTTCCTGCTGTTCTCGAGCGACCGGACCGGCTCGCCGCAACTCCGCCAGATGTTTCTGACGAGCGGCCAGTCCCGGCTTCTGACTGCCGCGCCTGGCCTCGACGTGTTGTCCGCTACCCTGGCTCCGGACGAGCGCAACGTCTTTTATTTCGACGGTCCCTCGCTACGGCAGCTTTCGCTGGGAACGCTGCGGGATCGCGAGATCTACCGGGTACGGGAAGGCTGGGAGCGCGCGCCGGGGTTTTGCGTTTCACCCAGCGGATCGAGCGCGGTGCTTGTCGAAGCGAAGGCCGGCGTATGCTGCCTGCGCATGATCCGCCTGGCGGCAAAACCAGCCGAAGCTTTCACCGTGACGGAGGTTTCCGTGCCGATCAGCGACCCACTTATGCGGCCCCGGCACGAAGAGGTCTTGTACCGGTACGGGACCGGGGCGCTGTGGCTTACCGGCTACGATGGCAGGAACAGCCGTGCGCTGCCGCTCGGGCCCGGGAGGCTCGGGCCTGCGTTCTGGGCGGCGGATGGGGAAGCCCTCGATTACTTGAATCTGCCCGCGGCGGCCGGCCAACTGAATGCGATCCGTGAGTGTACGCCAGACACGGGCGGCGACCGGCTGATTGCATCCACCAGCCAGTTCGCCACTTTTGCGCCGAACGCCGATCAGTCGGTGTTCATCGGCGCCAGCGCCAATACGGCATCGCCCGACGTGCTGCTGCTGCTGCGGGTTGCGCGCAGGGAATTGACTATTTGTGAACACCGGGCGAGCGATGCATCGCGCGTTCGGCCCATATTCTCTCCCGACAGCCAGTGGATCTTTTTCGAAAGCGACCGCCACGGCAAACCGGCGATCTATTCCGTGGGGTTGGAGCGGCTGGTGGAGCGCACCGAAGAGTGAACGGGAGGGCTTAACCTGAAGCATGGAACATTCCGCAATCCAACACCTGGCTGTCTGCGCGGGGATTCTCCTGGCCAACCTGGCGTCCGCTCAGACTGGTCCGATCACCGTGTCGTCTCCGAACGGTTTCATCCAAGTGACGTTTTCGGCCGTGACCGGCAGGACCGTTCAACCCGACAGCGGCCAGTTGGTCTACGAGGTGACATATCGGGGCAAGCCGCTGATCGAACGCTCGAACCTCGGGCTGGAACTGCAGGGCCAGGCGGCGCTCGGCGCGAACGTTCGCATTCAGGCCGTTCGACCGTCGAAGATAGACGAGACTTATTCGGTTCCGGCAGGCAAGGCTGAAACCATCCGCAATGTCTGCAATGCCATTGCCATTGACCTGAGGGAGATCCAGGAGCCGTCGCGGCGCTTCACGGTGGAGGCCCGCGCCTGCGATGATGGGGCGGCTTTCCGTTACGTGATCCCCCGCCAGGCAGGCTTGGGTGAACTGCGTATCGTCAACGAAAAGACGCAGTTCGTCCTGGCTAAGGACGCCACGACGTATCCGCTGATCCTGCGGAATTTCCGCACGTCCTGGGAGGACAACTATCGGACCGTGCCCTTGAGCGGCATCCATCCGGAGTCGCTGGTGGCGCTACCCCTGTTGACGGAGTTGCCGGGAGTCGGATTCCTGGCCATCACGGAAGCGCACATCGAGAATTACTCTGGCATGTACCTGACGCACTCGGAAAAGAATGCCAAAGCCCTGGAAGCGCGTCTTGCGCCGCACATCGACGACCCCAACCTGGCGGTCGTGACTTCGACTCCGGCCCCGTCGCCGTGGCGCGTGCTGCTGATCGCCGGCACGCCGGGGCCCCTGATTGAATCGCACCTTGTGGATAGCCTCAATCCGCCGTCGGTAATCGCCGATACGTCGTGGATCAAACCCGGAAAAGCAGCCTGGGACTGGTGGTCCGGCCCTTACGACGAGGGTGTGGATTTTCGCCCCGGCAAGAATACGGCCACGGCGAAACACTATGTGGATTTCGCATCGCAGGCCAAATTCGAATACTTCATGTTGGATGGCGGCTGGGCGCGCACGCTGAGGCGAGGGCGGAACGATTCCGGCAGCGACATCACCGAGGCCAATCCCGACACCGATATGCCGGCGCTGCTGGAATACGCCAGATCGAAAAACGTGAAGATCTGGCTGTGGGCGCACTGGACCGACGTGGAACGGCAGATGGATCAGGCGTTTCCCCTGTACGAACAGTGGGGGATCGCCGGGGTCAAGATCGATTTCATGGATCGCGATGACCAGTGGATGGTGGATTTCTACCGGCGCGTGGCGAAGAAGGCGGCCGAGCAGCATTTGATGGTGGACTTTCACGGGGCTTTCAAGCCGGACGGGTTGAGCCGCACCTATCCCAACGTTCTGACGCGCGAGGGAGTGCTGGGGCTGGAGTACAACAAGTGGAGCGCCCGGGTGACGCCCGACCACAATGTGATGCTGCCCTTTACGCGCATGCTGGCCGGTCCGATGGATTACACCCCCGGCGGTTTTCATAACGCGACTGCGGCCGAGTTTGAGCCCCGCGATGTCCAGCCCATGGTGATGGGAACGCGCGCCCACCAGACGGCCCTTTTCGTGGTCTATGACAGCCCTTTGCAAATGGTATCGGACTATCCGGAGGCGTACCGCGGACAAAAGGAACTGCCGTTCCTCAGCGCCGTGCCTGCGTCGTGGAACGAGACACGGGTGCTCAACGGCAAAGTCGGCGACTATATCACCATTGCCCGCCGGCACGGCCGGGAATGGTACATCGGCAGCATCGCCGGCTCGCACGGGGCGCAACTCGATATTCCGCTGGAATTCCTGCCGCCGGGAGACTTCATCGCGGAAATCTATTCGGATGCTCCGGACGCGGCCGAGAGCCCGGCTCACACCGTGGTGGAGCGGAAGAAGGTGAATCGTTCGATGACTCTGAAGGCGGTGATGGTCCCCGGCGGCGGACAAGCCATCCGCGTCCGGCCCGCATACTGAGGAAGAGACTGGAGCACGGACTCCGAAGCGATGGCCCGGCGAATTCCGGCTAGGTCCGCGACCGTGAAGTCCGTTTCTTTACGGTAGCGGCATCTACCTGTAACTGAGCCGCGACCGTAAGGGAGCGGTAGCAACGCATCACGCGGTCGAGGTACTAGGGCAGAGGAAAGCTTTCCGTTCCGGCGCTGCCGCCGGAATAATCCCGCGCGACTCGGGCGGCCGGCGGAATCCTCACAAATCCCGCGACCTCGTCCAGACCGATTTCGTCAACCACCAGCTCGATGGGGTTCCCCCGCTCGGAAGACGTGTAGAGACGCACGGGTTCCTGAAGCGTCCGGTCATTCGCCTCGATTCTCTGGTTTTTCCTGGAGACGATCACGATGCTATATCGGTTCAGCTTGGAATCAGCCTTTTGCAGCGCTAGAGTAACACCAGCAATCTCCGTTGGTTGTCCGGATTTTTTGAGGTGAAACTTTAGGACCTTGCGTTCCTCCGCGGCCCTCAGGGCGAACAATTCATGGCGCTCAGCCGCGGCCCGAGGCGCCAGTCGGTCCACGCTTGCCGAGAGCTTCCGAGTGTCCGGTCCCGCCCGGTTGGTATCCGCGCGCGTTGCCCGCGCCACCGTGCGGGTCTCCTTGATCTGCGTCTCAAGCTGCTCGGCGTCCCGATCGGCCGCTAGCGCGGCCGCCCGAATGTGGATGAGTTCGCCGTTAGCCCAGGCAAGCTGCCGGCGCCGGGTTCCGGCGACGCGCTGCGCCATGCGCCGTGCGTACTCCCTGGCCTCGGCCTTGGTCTGATCCGCGTCCGTCGCGGCCCGGGTCTGGGTCGCTTCGAGCTCGGTCGCCAGGGCCTGGATGCCATCGCGATGCGCTTCGTTCGCCGTGACCACGGCGGTGCGAATACTGGCGAGGCCGGTGACCACGGACCCCTCCGCGCGGGCCGTCTCCAGCGCCAATTTGTGGATTCGCCCGGTGAGGTAGGCGTCCCCGGCAAAGAGGATGGCAGCCGCCGTGGCCAGACTTAGAAACGTTCGATCGGTTATACACCCGCGCATGGGAAGCCCCCTGCTTTGTCGTGTCCTCGGACAAACCGTATTCAATGAGCACTTCAGATGCCAATCCAGCGGGTCTGTGCCAAACTGCTGAAAAGTGAACGCGAGGATGTAATTCCGAATTGCGGGTACGAAAATTTTACACGGGCAGGTGTGTCACCTGCCCCAGCACAGCGTCTCTAATTCTGAAGCCTTGTTAACGGCTTAGCGCGACTGCTGCACCTTTGGTGTCGCGAGATAGCCCACGATTTGGTCTTTCTTCACCTCGTTGACGACGAGCTCGTACGGCTGCCCTTTGGACTTTGCCACATAGAACTGAACCGGCTCGTTGACGTTCCGGTCTTTCTTTTCGGTGCGCTTGTCATCGGCGATCACATCGATGGTGTACTTGTTCTTCTTCGGCTCGGTGTGCTTCAGCAGGACGGCCACGTCACCGATCTTTTGCGGCCCCTTGGTCTTCTTGAGGTTGAACTCGAAATAGTTACGGTCGCCGAGCTGCTTGAGGGCGGCAAGTTCCTTGCCATTGGTCGCGATCAAACCGCTCATCTCGCCCATGTCGCCATTGACGCGTTTGAGGTCCGCAATGGTCTTGTCCAGCTCAGCCTTGGTGGAGCTCAGATCCGAGCGGACTCCGCTGACATCGGTCTTGACCTCGCCGATTCGGGTGGATGCGTCGTTGGTCGCCTGCTTGACCTCGGAGATTTGGCTGGCGACCTGGGCCTGCTGTCTCTTCTGCTCGGCTGCAAGTGCGTTGGTGAGCTGTTCGGTCTTCCTTAGGGCCTCTACTTTCGCTTCTCCTACCGCCATAGTGGACTGCCGGCGCGCGGCTTCGAGCTCTTCGCGCATGGTCTCCAGGTTCCGGCGGTTGGTTGCGGTGGTGACCGAAGTGGCCTCGCGCAGGTTCGCCATCTCGGCGGCGGTGGACTCGCGAAACTTGGCCAAGTCCCCTCGCACGCGATCGACCTGCACGAAAACATATATGTTCGAGGCGAGCAGGGCGATCACCGCACCGAACAGAACAGCGGCTTTGAGGTTCCAGCCGGAATCGCCCGAGGGCGGGGGTGACGGCGGAGCCGGAGTAAACATCGAGGTGCTCAAGGTAGAAACTACCTCCTTATTTGGGAATACTGCCTGAATTGTATCACTGGCGGGCTTGTCGAAGCACGCGCAGTGCCAAAGTGCGGCTGTGACTGGAGACGCACGCGGCAGCTCGGCGTTGCAAGATCCTAATCGACGATCTTGCCGGTGGCGATGAGGATGAGGGCGGACTGCCCGCTTTGAACCCCTGTCTTGCCGATCACGACCTTCTGGCTTCCTCGGATGCGGAATTTGAGAACTTTTTCATATATGGCGTTCCTAACCTGGAATCGCTCGCAGAAACGCTGCGCGAGTGTCAGCTTCGCGAACGCGCCCGACGCGGTTTGACTACATTCGTGAAGGCATAAGATCAGCCCCGATTTAGCCTCAATGCACATTTCAGGCACTACCCTCCACGCCCTCTTCCAGCGGCTCATCCCGGAAGCGCCTCAAGCGGTGTTGAAACCCCGCACGGGCTCAAGCCCACACTCCACGCTAGAGCGTCACGCCAAAGCAGGAACCGGTGAGTCATAATAACACCGAAGCGCTTTGCCAGGCAGTACAGTTTCGAACGGAGGAGAACGCGTGCCCGATCTCATCATTCAGCCGACGAAGAAGTGGATCCGCCTCCAGTATTGGACGGTCTTCGTGGTCCTCTGCATCTGTATTGGCGTCTACGTGAACAAGTATGAAGCCTATCCGAGAGCGGGATATTTTCTTATCCTCCCGGCGCTGCTGTTTTTGTTCCCGGTCCGCTCTCACGTGCGGCAGCACTTCACGAAGGTGACGCTCAGCGGAGACAAGCTGCGGTATGAGCTGGGTGTGGTGTCGAAGGCGACTCGCACGATCCAGCTTTCGAAAATTCAGGACGTGACGGTCAACCAGTCGCTCGCTCAGCGGCTGGCCGGGACCGGAAACCTTTCCATCGAGACGGCGGGCGAGGCGAGCCGCCTCACGGTAGTGAACATCGACGACGCGCAGGCAGTGGCCGATGCCATTACCGATGCCGCGCACGATCTGGGAGCGAAGCAAAAGGGGGCGCCCTTTTGAAGCCGCTCGAAGGCCGCGTGGCCCTCGTCACGGGTGCGGGCAGGGGGTTGGGAAGAGCGATCGCACTGGCGTTGGCGGGCGAGGGCGCGCAATTGGCGCTGGTCGCGCGGAACCATGATCCACTCCAGGATGCCGCCGCAGCGGTGGGCGCAGCCGGGGGCGTCGCCGCGGTGTTCACGGCCGACGTGACGGACGAGCAGCAGGTGGAGAGGCTTGCGGGCGAGGTCCGGGCCAGATTCGGCAACGTGCATATTCTGGTCAACAATGCCGGGACCAACGTGCGCAAGAATCTTACCGATTTCACTCTGGACGAATGGCGGCGCGTCCTCGACACCAACCTCACGGGCGTGTTCCTGATGTGCCGGGCGCTCGTGCCGCTGATGAAGGGCCGCCACTACGGGCGGATTCTCAATCTCAGCTCGATGATGGGTCATATCGCGCTCGCGGGACGGACGGCGTACTGCGCCAGCAAGGCGGGCGTGCTCGGGTTAACGCGGGCGCTGGCGCTCGAACTGGCCGAAGAGCAGATCACCGTAAACGGCATCAGTCCCGGCCCCTTCGCGACCGAGATGAACACGGCGCTGCTCGAAGATCCGGAGCGGCGCCAGTTCTTTAACTCGCGCATTCCGCTGGGGCGTTGGGGAAAGGTCGAAGAGGTGGGCCAGCTCGCGGTCTACCTCTGTTCCGAGGCCGCGGGCTTCATCACCGGGACGGACATCCTGATCGACGGCGGCTGGTGCGCCCAGTGACTGGCAACCGGTATTCGGGTTTGTGAGAATAGGACGAATGTCTGAGCAGCCCGAGAAAGACAAACCCGCGGTGAGTTTCGAGACGTGCCTGGAGGACTTGGAGAAGGTCGTCAAAGAACTCGAGGGCGGCGACTTGCCGCTTGAGCGCGCGCTGGAGTTGTTCGAAAAAGGCGTCGCACTCAGCGAGAGCTGCCGCAGGCAACTCGAGGAAGCGGAAACACGCGTCGAGATGCTGATCAAGAAGAACGGCAAGCTCCAGCCCGAACCCTTCCGCCCCGACAAGGCATGACCTTTCGCGAATATCTCAACGAGCAGCGGAAGCGGGTCGACGCCGCGCTCGACCGGCTGGTTCCACCCGAGGACACCCCGCCGGCAACGATCCACCGGGCCATGCGCTACAGCCTTTTCGCCGGGGGAAAGCGCATCCGGCCGATTCTGTGTCTGGAGGCGGCGCGCGCCGTGGCCGAGGACGCGCCCGGAGCCGAGCGGGCCGCGTGCTCGCTCGAGCTGGTCCACACCTATTCGCTGATTCACGACGACCTTCCCGCTCTGGACAACGACGACTTTCGCCGCGGCCGGCCCACCTGCCACAAACAGTTCAGCGAGGCCATGGCGATCCTGGCTGGAGACGCGCTGCTGACGCTCGCCTTCCAGGTGCTCGGCGACATCCGGCTGGTCGGGGAACTGGCGGCGGCCGCCGGAACGGACGGCGGCATGATCGGCGGCCAGGTGGCGGATCTGGAAGGCGAGAGGCAGACCCCAACGGCCGAGCTGCTCGAGTCCATTCATCGCGCGAAAACCGGCGCGCTGCTGCGGGCGAGTGTTCGCATGGGAGCGATCTCGGCGGGCGCGGATCGCGCCGAGCTGGCGGCGCTGACCTGCTACGGAGTGCACATGGGGCTCGCGTTTCAGATTGTCGATGATTTGCTGGACGTCGAGCAGTCCTCCGAGGCGCTGGGCAAGACCGCGGGCAAGGACGCACAGCAGCAGAAGATCACGTTTCCCGCGGTCTATGGTCTCGCGGAGTCTCACCGTATGGCGGAGCGGGAGCGGCTCGGCGCGCATGCCGCTCTCGATAGCTTCGGGGAGCGCGGGAGCCGGCTGCGCGAACTGGCGGACCTCATCGTCCACCGCACTCGATGAAACTTCCCGGCCGGCGCCGCCTGGACCAGTTGCTCGTGGAGCGCGGGCTGGCGGAGTCTCGCGCGAAAGCACAGGCGTTCGTGCTCGCCGGCCAGGTGCTGGTCGACGGGCAGAAGGCCGCCAAGCCGGGCCACACCGCGCCAGTGGACGCGCGCATCGAAGTCCTGGCGCAGCCGCGGTACGTGGGACGCGGCGGCCTGAAGCTCGAAGCGGCGCTCGAACATTTCGGCATCGGCGTGCGGGACCGCGTGTGCGCCGATATCGGCGCCTCCACCGGAGGGTTCACCGACTGCCTGCTCCAGCACGGCGCCCGGCGCGTGTACGCGGTGGACGCCGGCAGCGGGCAACTGGACTGGAAACTGCGCGGGGATCCGCGGGTCACGCTGCGCGAAGGCATCAACGCGCGCTACCTTCGCTTCGAGGATATCGGCGAGCCGCTCGACTTCGCCAGCTTCGACGTGAGCTTCATTTCGGTGACCCTCATCGTGCCCGCGGTCGTGCCGCTGCTTACAAACGCCGGCGAGATGGTTATACTTGTTAAGCCGCAATTCGAAGTGGGCCGTGGTCAGGTCGGAAAAGGCGGCATCGTTCGCGACCCGCGGCTGCATGCGCAGGCCTGCGAGCGCGTCGGTAAGTTCCTGGAGGAGTCGGGCTGCAGAACCAGCCTGATGGAGAGCCCGATTCTGGGCGCGGAAGGGAACAGGGAGTTCCTGCTCTATGCTCGACCCTAATATCGTTGGCATCATTGCGAAGCCGAACGCTCCCGAAGCCGCGCGGGTCGTGCCGGGCCTGGTCGAGTGGCTCCGCGACAGGAACGTCGGCGTACGGCTGGATGAGGTCTCAGCCGAATATCTGGGCACGGCCGGCGGTCTTCCGCGCGAGCAGGTGTCGGACGAGTCGGGGATCCTCGTCGTGCTGGGCGGGGATGGCACGCTGCTGGCGGCAGCGCGCTCGCTGCGCGGGCGTGCGATCCCGGTGTTTCCCGTGAATCTCGGCGGCCTCGGGTTCCTCACCGCGATCGCCATCGAGGAGATTTACCCGGAGCTCGAACGGGCGTTCCGCGGCGAGCACCGCATCGGCGCCCGCCGGATGCTGCGTTGCGAGGTGCTGCGCGATGGAATGAAAACGGCCCAGCACGAGGCGCTCAACGATGTGGTCGTCACGAAGGCGTCCATCGCGCGCATGATCGATCTCGACGCCTTCGTGGACCGGTATTTCGTTTGTGCCTACAAGGCCGACGGCCTCATCATCTGCACGCCCACGGGATCGACCGCCTATTCGCTCTCCGCCGGAGGGCCCATCATCTTCCCGCGCGTCGCGGCGCTGTCGATGACGCCGATCTGTCCGCACATGCTGACCAACCGGCCGGTGATCGTGCCCGATACGAGTATCATCACGGTGCTGAACCGCGCCGGCGATTCCGACGCGTACCTGACCATCGACGGGCAGGTCGGCGAGCCTCTGCGCAGCGGGGACAAGGTGGTGTGCAGTTGCTCGCCGCACGTGCTGCGGCTCATCCGGCCCCCGAAATCGATGTTCTTCGACGTCCTGAGACAGAAGCTCAAATGGGGCGAGCGCTGACGTTCAAGCACCTGACGCGTTCGAGTGGCGCCGTCCGTGGCGCGCGCTTCAGCGTGCCGCGTCGCACTTGCAGGGACACGATAACTCGCGAGCAAGCCATGTGCCCCAAAGAGTGCAAATCGGTAGTATCCTAAGCGAACGTTTTTAGGCTAAGGCCGGTGTATACTCGGATAATTGTGGATCGGAGTTAAAATTATGCATTTAGCTCGTCTTTTTGGAGTTTTTGGCACTCTTGTAATTGCTGCCGCGGCGCAGCAGCCGGCCTGGCAGCGGCCGGCCGCCCAGCCGCCGGCCGCTGCGCCGGCGGGGGTAGCCGGCTCTGGCAAGCCCGCGCCGGCAGAGTTCCCGTATGTGGCCGCGCCGGTGCCCGTTGCGGCGCCGCGCGTGGGCACCTATAACTACAAGGCCAAGCTGAAGAACCGGGACGGAGACACCGACGTACAGATAACCGCTTCCGTGGAGGAGGCGCCCGAGGCCTGGAAAATCCTCGACACCGTCGTCACCGTGGCTGGCAAAACGACGATCGACACCTTGCTGGACCGGCGCACCCTGACGGTTCGGCGCAGCTATATGCATCGCAGCGGGATGAACGTCATCATGGATTTCAAGGACGGCAAAGTGGAGGGCCAGTACGCCTCGCGGGCCGGCGCCCACCGGATCCATGGCGAGACCCAACCGCTGCTGGCCGCGACGGCTGCCAACGGGTACGTGGCCGGTTGCCTGCCCCTGGCCGAAGGCTACCATGCGAGCTACTCCGGCTTCGACAGCATCAACCAGAGGCAGACGTTCGTGGAATTGAAGGTCCAGGGATCGGAACGGGTAACCGGGCCTGCCGGTACATTCGACACCTATAGGGTGGAAGAAGTTTTTTCCGATTCACCCCAGCAGGCCAAGGAGAACCGCCAGAAGACGACGCTTTGGGTGGACAAGGGCACCCGCATCCCCGTCAAAGTGGAGACGGTGATGGGATCGGAGCCGGGCGCAATGAGGCTGACCAGCGAGCTGGTTCCGTAACTGAGATTCAGCCCCTTGCGCGGAGCACGGGATCGAGGGCCGGGAACACCCCACGCGATAGAGAGCCGGCGTCCGCGTCCCGGCGTTCGCGTCCCGGCGGTCTATCTCGTTTTCCGCTCCAGCGCGGCCTCAAGACCCGCCTGCGCATCGGCGTCGCCGGGACGCAGGGACAAAACTTCACGGAACTGTTCGATGGCCTGATCGAATTGACCTTTCAGAGAGTAAGCCGTTCCCAGGTTGTAATACGCCTCGACGCAACCAGGATCAATCCGCTCGGCCTCCTGGAACTCCCGGACAGCGTCGTCGAGGAGACCTCGGTGCGCGTATAACGAGCCCAAATTACCGCTCGCCTCGCAACTGGGGCGTATAGCCTTGCATTTCCGGAAACACCGGATTGCCTCCTCCGTTGCTCCGCGCCGGTAATGGGCCATTCCCAAGTATTTATACGCATCGTAATATTCGGGCTGGATGCGAAGGGCCTCGTTTAACTGCACGATGGCGGAATCCGTCTCGCCCTTGAGGAATAAGGCATAGCCCAGGTGAGTGCGGAGCACGGGATCTTCCGGCTTGACTCTGAGAGCCAACCGGTATTCGGCGACGGCCTCGTCAAAATTGCGGGAATCGACATACAGGTCCGCCAGGTTCTGGTGCGCATCCCCATTGTCCGGCGCGAGCCGTAGGGTGGCGAGGAACTCGTCGCGGGCCTCGGCGATGCGTCCCTTCTCCACCAGCGCCACCCCCAACTGGTTGTGCATCAAGAACGACGACGGCGATTCTTCCACGGCGTTGGAGTCCAGATCGAACTCGTTGTTCCACACCTCGGCGCGGGCAACCGTCCGGGCCGAGAACAGCGCCGTCAATACCACGGCCAAAGCCGTTGCCAGGCCCTTTCTTCTTATCCTCGGAAGCAGGTACGCAATCAGCCAGCAGAATCCCATGGACGGAAGATAGAGATACCGCTCGGTGAACGCGTTAAGGCCCACGCCATTGATGTAGAGCACGGGAATCAGGGTCAGGAACACCCACGCGATGGAGAACCATTGTGTGTTCCCCGATCGCCAGAGCCTCCACATGGCCCAGCCTAATCCGGCCTCCGCCGCCAGCGCGAGCCATACTTGCGGGTCCAGCACGGACCGGCTCGGCTCAAATACGTAAAAGGCGTTCAGCCGGACGGGCGCGACGAGCTTCCACCAGTACTGACCGACCAGAGCGACGACCGACAGCACGAACTCGTACGGGCTCATTTCCGTAAACTTGTGCATCGGCGCAAAGCCTTTCAGCGCATGGAAGCGCATGGCCAGGCACACTCCCGCCGGGATGAAGTACCAGGCTACGCGCCGCATTCCGTCCGCAAACCGCTTCTTCAGGTACAGATATTCGTAGACAATCAGCAAAAGCGGCAGCGTGAACGCCATCTCCTTCGACAACAGGGAGACGAAGAACAGCAATAATGACGCCATCCTCCACAGCCAGGCGGAGCCGCGAGCTTCTTCCGCTTTAAGGTAGAAATAAAACGCAAGCAGGTAAAAGAATGTGAAGATCAATTCGGGAACGGCGGCGATCCAGGCTACCGCCTCGGTATGAACCGGGTGCACCGCAAAAATCAGCCCCGCGATCAATGCCATGCGGGATGACCGGAATAGCCGGAGCGTCACGAGATAAACCAACACCGTGTCCAAAACATGGAGGACGACGCTCGCCAAATGGAAGCCGCCGGCATGGAGCCCAAATAAATGGAAGATTACCGAATACAGCACGTACATGATCGGGCGGTAGTAGTTGGCGACGATGTGCGAGTAGAGCAGCCCCCAGACCCCGGTGGTAAAGAAGCGCGGGAAGGAATGCAGATCCTTGAGAGCCTGATTCCGCACGACTTGCATCTTGTCATCCCAGACAAATCCGGCGTGGAGCGTTGCTGCAAAGACCGCGAAAGCCAGACAGGCGATGAGGATGACATGCCAGTAGACCACCCGGTCCGGCCTGGGTTCATCCGGGAGCGCTTTCGCTCCGGGGCGGGTCGCCGGGTTTCCTCCGGGCCTCGCGCGCGCCGCTCCATCCCGGAGCGCTTTCGTCCGGGTTGCCTTGATCGAGGCGCGCGCCGTCTTTTTCATCAGGGTTCAGTATAGCGCCGGCGGCGGCGCGGGCCGGGGCGGTTGCCTCAAAGACACCGCCGGTACCGGCGAAGCCACCCGGCTCCGCGCGGACGTTGCAGCCGATCCCCAGCGCAGTGGGTGAGCCCGGGCTTCCGGCCGGCAGGCTGAGGCTCACAAACACCCGATCTCAGCGACTACTTGGGTTCGAAAAGCGTCCAGTCTGGGGAGGCGCCGCCGGCGAGCTCTTGTTGGCAGACGGGCGCATCATCCTCAGGCTGCGCGTTTCATCAGCCGCGGCTCGCCGGCTGATCGAGCGGCAGCCGCGGACTCTGACACGGGCCCGCCACCCGCCGGAGCCGCGTCCGTGTGCTATTTTCAAGGATCAGGTTTCGAGACAAGCACGGGCTTCACCCGCCTGTTTTCCCGCCTGAATCGAGGTCATCTCTATGTCGAAGCACCTAGAACATACCCAGCCTGTACCCGTGATAGGCGAGGGCGCCACGCTCGGCGTCATCGGCGCCGGCGTGATGGGCCAGACGCTGCTGCGCGGGCTGCTCTCCGGTAAGCTGATCGCGCACGACCGCGTGTGGGCCGGCGACAAGAATGCGGCCACCTGCGAGGCCTCCTCCAAGGCGCTCGGTATCGCCGTCGAATCCGACTTCCAGGCGCGCGTGCCCGGCGCCGGCCTGATTCTGCTGTGCGTCAAACCGAACGACGCGCCGGTGGTGCTGGCCACGCTGCGCAACGCCGGGCTCAGGCGCGAGACGCTGCTGATATCGATCCTCGCCGGCGTCGGCACCGACCGGCTGGAGTCGCTGCTCGGGACCGGGAATCCGGTGGTCCGCGCCATGCCCAACACGCCCGCCCAGGTCGGCGAGGGCATGACCGTGATCTGCCCCGGACGCTACGCCAGCAAGAGCGACCTCGAGCGCGCCCAGGCGATCTTCGAAGCGGTGGGCCGGTGCCTGCCGGTCGACGAGATTCACTTCAATGCCGTCACCGCCCTCAGCGGCAGCGGGCCGGGCTATCAGTTCCTCATCATGGAAGCGCTGGCCGATGCCGGCGTGCGGGTGGGGCTGCCGCGGCAGCTTGCGCTCACGCTGGTGGCGCAGACCGCGCTCGGCGCCGCGCGCATGGTGCTCTCGACCGGCCGCCACCCGGCCGCCCTGCGCGACGACGTCACCACGCCGGCCGGCTGCACCATTGGCGGCCTGCTCATGCTGGAGGACGGGCGCATCCGCTCGGTGTTGGCGCGTGCCGTGGAAGAGGCCACCAAGATCTCCGCGCATCTCGGCGCCGGTCCCATCAAGATTTCCGAAAGCGGCGGCGGCCCGCGTTCCGGGGACTAGGCCGCAATGTCCGAAGCCGAATCCCATGCGCTCGCCGCGGACCTGATCCAGGTTGAAGACCGTTGGGGCGCGCACAACTATCGCCCGCTCGACGTGGTGGTGGAGCGCGCCGCGGGTGTGTGGGTGCACGCCGTCGACGGGCGCCGCTATCTGGATTGCCTGAGCGCCTACTCGGCCCTCAACCAGGGCCATTGCCATCCGCGCATCGTGCAGGCACTCGTCGATCAGGCTTCGCGCGTGACGCTGACTTCGCGCGCCTTTCGCAACGACCAGTTGCCGCGCTTCTGCGAAGAGCTGGCGCGGCTCTGCGGCATGCGGATGGTCCTGCCGATGAACACCGGCGCCGAGGCCGTCGAGACCGCCATCAAAGCGGTGCGCCGCTGGGGCTACACCTACAAGCGCATCCCGCGCGAAGAGGCCGAGATCATCGTCTGCGAGAACAATTTTCACGGCCGCACGACGACCATCACGGGCTTCTCCAGCGAGCCGCTCTACCGCGACGGCTTCGGCCCCTTCACGCCGGGCTTCGTGAGCGTGCCTTTCGGCGACATCGACGCCCTCGAAGCCGCCATTACGCCGCGCACCTGCGCGCTGTTGATCGAGCCCATCCAGTGCGAGGCCGGCATCCTCATCCCGCCCGACGGGTACCTGCGGCAGGCGGCCGATCTCTGCGCGCGCGAGCGCGTGCTGCTGGTGGCCGACGAGATCCAGACCGGGCTCGGCCGCACCGGCAGGATGTTCGCCTGCGAGCACGAGAACGTGCAGCCGGACGTCTACGTGCTCGGCAAGGCGCTTTCCGGCGGTGCGTATCCGGTATCGGCCGTGGTTTCCTCAAGCGAGATTCTGGGCGTGTTCCGGCCCGGCAGCCACGGCAGCACGTATGGCGGCAATCCGCTGGCGTGCGCGGTGGCGCGCGCGGCGCTCGGCGTGATCGAGGACGAGCGGCTGGCTGACCGCTCGGCCGAGCTCGGCGCATGGCTGTTGTATGAGCTGCGCAAGCTGCGCCATCCGCACATCAAGGCGATCCGCGGACGCGGCCTGCTCATCGGCATCGAGCTGCTGGTGCCGGCGCGTTCCTACTGCGAGCGGCTGAAAGAGCTGGGGCTGCTGTGCAAGGAGACCCACGATTTCGTGATTCGCCTGGCCCCTCCGCTGATCATTTCCGAAGAGGACCTGGCGTGGGCGGCCGGGCAGGTGCGCAAAGCGTTCGAGGGATAGCGGCTCGTTGCGACCCAGCCGAACAGTGATTCATCGGCGCTTTCCGCTTTAGCGTGTAGAGCGGGACCTTCAAATACGTGTGCGCATCGCTTCTTGAGGCGTCCTGGCCACGGTCGAGGGCACCTACATCCGTTGAAGCTCGACCACTTCGCCACCCCCGCCCGGTTCTCGCGAGAATAAAAGCGCCTTTTCAAAGTCGAAAGCGAATTTCCATTGTGCCAGGTACTCCGGGCGTGCGTAGACTTCCCCCGGCCCTAGGAACTGGTCGTTGACAACAAGAAGCCACGTTTTGGAAGAGGAAAGGCGATACTCTTGCAGCCGCCGGTTCTTCTCGTGAATTCGGGATTTTAGAAGTTCCTTAGGCGCTAGGACTACATCGAACGCCCTCAGGGCATGCCAGTGTCCCGTGGGGCATATGTGTTTTCGCGGCTCGTGAATACCAACGTAACAGTAGCCGTCGGGCAAGTCTCTGGTCCGAGTGAAGTTTGATCCCCGGTTCTTCCGGTTCCGATGAACAAACTCGGCAAGTGAAGTTGTCAGGCCGTTAAACTTCGCGGACTTTGCCTGCACCGAGAATGCTATGCTGACATCGACGGCTTGAGCATTTGGCATTCGGTTATAGATGGCCTTTGCTTTAACAGGCACCTTCGACAGCCTACCCGCTTCAGCTCTCGGCCCTTCGCGGCACAGTTCGGTAACTTCAATCCCGATAATCCCGCTCTCGGTGCGCAGCAGGAAATCAGGCTTTTCCTGAGGGACAAGCTCACCAGGCGGAAATATCGACGAAGCACGGCGAGCTTCTTCCATGTACTGGGTCTCTAGTTGCTTTTTCGTGTTTGCCCCCATCTTACTCATACATCTTCATCTTATAGCGTTCTCTGAGCGTTGCACGAAGCTCTGTGTCCAGTGATCGGCCATGCCCAGCAGGCGCGCGAGCGCGCGGTGCTGGCGGCCGACGAGCTGCGCAAGCTGCGCCATCCGCACATCAAGGCGATCCGCGGACGCGGCCTGCTCATCGGCATCGAGCTGCTGGTGCCGGCGCGTTCCTACTGCGAGCGGCTGAAAGAGCTGGGGCTGCTGTGCAAGGAGACCCACGATTTCGTGATTCGCCTGGCCCCTCCGCTGATCATTTCCGAAGAGGACCTGGCGTGGGCGGCCGGGCAGGTGCGCAAAGCGTTCGAGGGATAGCGGCTCAGCACAGAGGGTTGCGCCACTTCAGGCCGGGATACCTGGCAAAGTCTGCATCGGAAGAACAGAGCTCCGCTCCATGCTCGATGGCCAGGGCAGCCAGGTGTGCGTCGGACGTGAGATTGCCCCCAGTGCCCAGCGGCAGGAGCAATTCGCGAAGCACCGGCAGGTGGCGCGGACCCGGATGCACGATCGTCGCGGAGGTCTGATCCAGCCAGGCACTCACAAGCTCAAAAGCTGTATCCACGGGCAGCGGGTGGCGGAACAAGCCCGGACGCGTAGTGAGGCGGAGAAATGCGAGCAGAACACTCCACGGAAAGCCCACGGTTTCCGGCTCTGCCTCGCCGTCCGAGCACTCCTGCGGCATTTCAGATCCTAATATGGTTGACATGCAGGCGCGAGCCGGATTAAAATCGACCCTTGAATCAAACACCAGCTTCCTGCGCTTAACTGTTTGTTTTCAATCGTGCTACGAGTTGAAGGGTCCTCAGGCGGCAACTGTCCGCTGGAATCAGGGCGATGGTTGAACTATATATACCGGGGCGGGCACTCAGCCGATGATGCCGCCGTCACTCGACCAGCTAGAGGGCTGGCAAATCGCCGAAGCACTCGAAGCGGGCATGCCAAGCCCGGACCAGTGGCGCGAAAGGCTCGCGCTCGAACGCGACGAGATCATCCCGACTGGCCGGGTCTCGAAGCTCGACTTCCTGAAGATCATGCGCCGGCTGGAAGACCAGCCCGACGGCAAATACATCGACATCACCGCGATCACCCCCACTCCGCTCGGGGAAGGGAAGACCACCACCGCGCTCGGGCTGATCCAGGGACTTGGCAAGCGGGGCCTGAACGTGGGCGGCTGTCTGCGCCAACCCTCGGGCGGCCCCACCATGAACATCAAGGGGAGCTCGGCCGGCGGCGGGCGCGCGCTGCTGCTGCCCATGACGGAGCTCTCCATGGGCCTCACCGGCGATATCAACGCGGTGATGAACGCCCACAATCTGGGGATGGTCGCTCTGACCGCCCGGATGCAGCATGAGCGCAACTACGACGACCGGCAACTGAAGCGCCTGAGCGGCATGGAGCGCCTGGATATCGATCCCTGCCGCGTCCAGATGGGCTGGGTCATCGACTTCTGCGCCCAGGCGCTGCGCAACATCGTCATCGGAATTGGCGACCGGAACGACGGCTACATGATGCAGTCGAAGTTCAATATCGCGGCGAGTTCCGAGCTGATGTCCATTCTCGCCATCGCGCGCGACCTGGCGGACCTCCGAAGGCGTATCGGCGAGATCACGCTGGCATTCGACAAACGGGGCAATCCGGTTACGGCGGAAGATCTCGAAGTGGCGGGCGCGATGTGCGCGTGGATGCGCGACGCCTTTAACCCCACCTTGTGCAGTACCGCCGAGTATCAGCCCTGCATGGTGCACGCCGGTCCGTTCGCCAATATCAGCATCGGACAGTCGTCGATCATCGGAGATCGCCTGGGCCTGAAATTGTTCGACTACCACGTGACGGAAAGCGGCTTCGCGGCGGACATGGGCTTCGAGAAGTTCTGGAACATCAAGTGCCGCTACAGCGGGCTTCAGCCGCATGTCGCGGTGCTGACCACTACAATCCGCGCGCTGAAGATTCACGGCGGCGGGCCGCACGTCAGACCGGGGCGCCAGCTGGCTTTCGAGTACTCGCAACAGCGGCCGGACCTGCTCGAAGACGGCCTCCCCAACCTGCTGCATCACATCGGCATCATTCGCAAATCCGGCCTGAATCCGGTCGTCTGCGTTAACCGGTTCGAATCGGATTCGAAGGCCGAACTGGCGCTAGTGCGTGAGGCCGCCGAATGCGCCGGCGCCCGCTATGCCACGGCGAACCACTGGGCCGAAGGCGGCGACGGCGCGCTGGAGCTCGCGGATGCGGTCATCGACGCCTGCCACGACGACGTCAATTTCGAATACCTCTATCCGCTCGCGATGAAGCTGCGCGAGCGTGTGGACCTCATCGCCCGGGAGATCTACGGCGCCCGCGGTGTGGCCTGGGCTCCCGAAGCCGAAGCCAAAGCGCGGGCGTTCGAGTCAGACCCGAGGTACGACGACTACGCGACCATGATGGTGAAGACGCACCTGAGCCTGAGTCACGATCCGGCGCTGAAGGGCGCTCCCAAGGGGTGGGTCCTGCCGATTCGGGACGTGCTGGTTTACTCGGGCGCGCGGTTTCTCTGTCCCTGTGCGGGGTCCATCAGCCTGATGCCGGGAACGTCGTCAAACCCAGGGTTCCGGCGCATCGACGTGGATACCCACACCGGCAAAGTGACCGGCTTGTGGTGATCTCAGAAACGCCGGATTAGTCCAGGTCCAGCGCCGCCTTCAGCGCCCCCTCGACTGCTCGCAGGAACTCGGACGGCAGAGTGCCAGCCTTCCGGGTCAACTTGGCGCGGTCCAGCGTGGTCACTTGATGGCACACGGCAAAGCTCGCCTTGGGCAGACCCGCGGAGCCGCCGGGTAATTCAACGACAGTCGGTCCCCGCTTGCCCTGCGACGCGGAGGTGGATATCGGGATGACGATGATCGACTTCCACGCGGGAGTCTGGTTAAAGCCGTCATGAGACACCACGATCACGGGACGCCGTCCCGTCTGTTCAGATCCCGATCGCGGAACGAGATCGGCCCAATAAATCTCGCCCCGTTTCATTTCCTCGTCTTACCGGTCTTCACCAGGTGCTCGATTCCAGCGGCCTCCAAATCCGGGTCGAGATCGAGATGCGTGCCCGCCATTTCCGCCGCGTAGGAGGCGATCTGATCGTGCCTTGCCTTGCGCAACTGTTGCCGCAGCCACCAGTCGATTGCCTCGCGCGCCAGTGCAGTCGCGGGCACCTGCGCCCGTTCGGCCTCCGCCCGGAGACGGCTGTAGGTCTGCTCCGGCAGTGGCAGGTGGAAGTTTTTCATGTCCCCGCTCCTGGCCTCCATTATGCCATAAATCACTGGCATGGCTTGATGCCATAGGGAAGCTGGAACGAACAAAGGCTTGTGCGCGAGCCGCATCAACTACTAGGATTGAGAAGACTCACAGGAATCCAATGGTACGCGACTCTCGAGAAATCATCCAGGAAAACCGGGACTACACGATGTTTTCGTGGTCCGTCCAAGGCGCATCGAACCCGATACATTTGTCCCGCGGCCAGGGCGTCTGGTTCTGGGACGGTGATGGCAACCGATGGCTGGACTTCAGCTCCCAGCTCATCAATCTCAACATCGGGCACCAGCACCCCAAAGTGATCGAGGCAATCAAGAAGCAGGTGGACGAGCTCTGCTTCGCCGGACCCGGCTTCGCCACCGAGCCGCGGGGAGCGCTCGGCAAGAAACTAGCCGAGGTGACCGGCCTGGCGAAGGCCTTCTTCACGCTCGGCGGCGCGGAAGCGAACGAGAACGCCATCAAGATGGCGCGCCTCTACACGGGGCGCGACAAGATCATCACGCGCTACCGTTCGTACCACGGGGCCACCATGGGAGTCATGAGCGCCTCGGGCGATCCCCGGCGCTGGCCCGTCGAGCCCGGCGTCCCCGGCGTGATCCGCGTTTTCGATCCCTACTGCTACCGCTGCCCCTTCGGCAAGAGCGTGGATAGCTGCGGGCGGGAGTGTGTGAGCCACATTGAGGAAGTGATTCAGATGGAGGGCCCGGGATCGATCGCCGCCGTGCTCGTGGAAGGCATCACCGGCTCCAACGGATTGCTCGTGCCGCCCGACGATTACTACCCGAAGCTGCGTGCGTTGTGCGACAAGTACGAAATTCTGCTGATCGATGACGAGGTCATGAGCGGCTTCGGCCGCACCGGCAAATGGCTGGCGACGCAGCACTACGGCATCACGCCGGACCTGGTGACCTGCGCCAAGGGACTCACCAGCGGATATATGCCGCTCGGCGCCGTGATTGTCTCCAGGGAGATCGCGGACTACTTCGAGACGCACATGCTCTGGGCAGGATTGACCTACAGCGGTCACCCGGTCTCCTGCGCGGCGGCCGTCGCCAATCTCAACGTCTACGAGGAAGAGCGCATTTTCGAGAACGTGGAGAAACAGGGCCGATACCTCGCCGAGCGCCTCGAAGCGATGCAGCGTCTGCACCCCTCGGTGGGCGACGTGCGCTACAAAGGACTCTTCAGCGCGATCGAGTTGGTGAGGGACAAAGCGAGCCGGGAGCCGCTGGCGCCGTTCAACGGCTCCAGCCCGGAAATGGGTATGCTGGCGGGTCATCTCAAATCGCGCTACCTGTACGCATTCACGCGGTTCAATCTGCTCTGGGTCTGCCCGCCGCTGATCATCACCCATGAGGAACTCCGGCAGGGCCTGGATATCATCGAGGAAGGTTTGCAGTTGGTGGATGCTGCGATCTGCCGGGAATCCGCGGCGGTATAGCGCGCCCACCCACTAGGTCTTTGACCGTGAACTCCGTTTCTTTACGGTAGCGGCATCTACCTGTAACTGAGCCGCGACCGTAAGGGAGCGGTAGCAACACATCACGCGGTCGAGGTACTGGCAGGCTTACTGAGCCGCGTCGGCTTCCAGCAAGTCCGCTGACCCGCCCGCAGCGCGGCTACTTGAACACGCCCAGGATCCGGTGCAGGAACCCTTTCTTCTTCTCCTCCTGCTGGGGCTTCGTCTCGCCGGCTGTCTGTTGCGACTGGGCCGGAGGCGGAGCTTCGAGCGCCGCGCGCGGCGGCGCCTTCTTGCCGAACGGAGGAGATGCGGCGGGAATCCGCGGCGCGGCAGACAGGCTGGGAGCAGGATTAATATCCCAGGAGGCCACGCGGGTCCCGCCCGCACCGCCGTGGAGCTGGCAGCTCTCGACCGGCTGCGTGCCGGAGAGAAACACCTCGGTTTGCGTCGAGGGACAGGCGGGGGTTGCGAGCTGGCCCGTGGCCGGGTCTATCTCCGCCGTGACGATCCCATCCGGCGCGTCGAACTCATGGACGTTGCGATACTCGCGGAACTGGTGCGCGCGCTTCATGAACTCCGCCCAGACGGGGAGCGCCGAGTGCGCGCCCTCCAGGCCGAGCTCGCTGTTATCGTCAAAGCCCACCCATACCGCGCAGATCAGCCGCGATGTGTACCCGACGAACCAGCCGTCGTGGGACGTTCCGGTTTTCCCCGCCGCCGGCAGGGTGAAGCCCCGCGCGCGAACGCCGGCGCCGGTGCCGCTGCGCAGAACCTCTTCCATCAGGTTCGTCATCATGTAGGCGATCCGCGGATCGAGCACCGGCCGCTTGTCGGGGGTGGACTGAAACAGCACGTTGCCCTCGTGATCGCGAATCAGGCTGACCCAATTCGGCTTCACGAACACACCCTGGTTGGCGAAGATCGTGTAGGCTCCCGCCACTTCGATGGGGGTCACTTCGTACGCGCCCAGAGCGATCGCGGGTGTGGCGCGGATGTCGATGCCCATGCCCGCGCGCTTCGCCAAAGCCTCGACCGCATCGTAGCCGACCATCTCGGCGAGTCTGACCGCGGGCACGTTCAGCGATTTCGCCAGCGCCGTGCGCAGCGTCACCTCGCCGTAGTACTTCTTCTCGAAGTTCTCAGGCGAGTAGGGCCGGTCGTCGAAATAGAACGTCGTCGGCTCGTCGAGAAGCCGTGTCACCGGCGTGATGATCTGTGGCCCGCCGGCCAGCCCGGTGTTCAGCGCCGCCGCATAGACGAATGGCTTGAAGGACGAGCCGGGCTGCCGTTTGGCGAGCGCGCGGTCCAACTGGCTGGCGCCGTAGTCCCTCCCTCCGATGAGCGCTTTGATCGCGCCGGTCTCGGGATCGAGGGCCACCAGCGCGCACTGGGCCTGCGGAGGTTTCTCGCCCTTGGGCCACCGGCGCCTGCTCAAGCGCTGGTCCACTTCCTGCATCCCCAGCCGTACGGCTTCGGCCGCCGCCCGTTGCAGGTTGAGGTCAACCGTGGTGTAGACGCGATAGGTGCTGGTCTGGAAATCGTAGTCGCCGAACTCGCTCTGCAGCTCATCGTTGACCAGATCGACGAAATACGGCGCCTCGCTCGATTCCAGAGCGGCCGGCATGAGCTTGATCGGTTCGGCCGCCGCGGACTCATACTGCGCGCTCGTGATGTACCCGTTGTCCTTCATCATCGAGAGCACCAGGTTTCTGCGTTCGCGCGCGGCGTCCGGATGGCGGTATGGGTTGAGCCGGCTGGGCTTCTGAATCAGGCCGGCGAGGGTGGCGGACTCGGCCAGCGTCAAACCGCTCAAATCCTTGCCGAAGTACGCCCGCGCCGCCTCTCCGAATCCATGAATGTCGAAGCTCCCGCGCCTTCCCAGCGGCACCTGGTTCGCGTAGAACTCGAAGATCTGCTCCTTATCCAGCTTCTGCTCGAGTTGGAGGGTAATCAGGGCTTCAGCGGCTTTACGGCGCCAGGTCTTTTGCTGGTTGAGCCAGAACTGACGCGCCAATTGCATCGTAAGCGTCGAGGCGCCCTCGGCGCTCCGGCGTTCCCTCAGGTCCATGTAGGCCGCCTTGATCACGCGCAGCGGGTCGAATCCCGCATGCTGGAAAAAGCGCTTATCTTCGGCGGAAACCACCGCGTCCACCAGGACCTTGGGGATATCGGCGAACTTGACCAGGCGGCGTTTCTCGCGGTTGCGGTCGGAGAGGTTCGTGATCAGCTCCGGCTCGAGCATGTACTGCATGCGCTCGGTATTGTCGCGCAAGGAAATAATTTGCGACACGCGCCCGCCGGAGAACTTGACGACGCCGGCCTCGTCATCGAAATAGGAATCCGGCCCCGGAAAGATCTCTACTGCCCCGTCGGGGCGCAGATGGTACCAGCCCATCCGATTGCTACTCGACTCGCCGTAGCCGCTTTCCCGAAGCTGCGCGATGATCTCCGCGGGAGAAATTTCATCGCCGACCTCGACCACCCGCGGAGCGGCGAACACCATCGAGGTGCTCTGGAAGGGACCGGCGCGCAGTTTCCGGTCAATCAGATGGGAATAGCGTACGTAGTAGAAAGTAAAGACGCCGAGGAAGACCAGCGTGAGCGCGGCGGCGGCGCCGACCGCGATCCGTCCCGGACGGCTCAAGAAGACGCTCGCCCAACGCGCTCTCCGCGGTACTTGTATCCGAACTGCCACGCAACCGCTATTGTCTCACGCGGGGCGCCGGGATGATCCGTTCGAGTGCGTCACTTCCGGCGGTCCTCAATGGAGAACAGTTCCTTCCACATGTCTTCGTGCTGCTTCCAATCTGGAGATTCGAGTCCCGAAACCTGTAACTGATCCACTTTGAGCGTGCCGTGCCCAAACGGGCAGATGTATTCGATCCGTGGCCGCCCGAGTTGCAGCATCTGGCCCCAGGAGCCGGTCAGAATCGGCATGCGGAGACGCCGCGCGCAGACACGGCAGCGGTAGCGCTGGTCCAGGATCGACAGGGAAACCAGGCCCCAGCCGAGCAGGAACAGGAAACCGGCCGCAAAAGTCCAGGGCAGGTCGTAGCCGAAGAACTGGTTGCGATATAGATGCGGCGCGGGTAACAACGACGTCATCCCCAGCCAAACCAGGTAGACGGTCGCTGCCGCGACCCCAAGTTTTGTCACAAATAAGCCCCAATACCTCATGCCTGATTTGACTCCGCTGGAGGGCCCTTCGTTCCCATTTGCCTTCCGGGCTCATCCTTTCAGCACGTTACGCGCCAGGAAAAGTAAGGCTTGCGTTAAGGATTTGCGCGGGCGGCTGGACAATTTTGGTACGCTGATTCCGTGAAAAGGATTTTCGGATGCTTGTTCATGTGCTCGTTGCCCGCTCTGCTCCTCATACTCGCCATACCCCTTTCGGCACAGACCTATACGATTCAGACGATCGCCGGCGGTGGGTTGCCCGTGAATATGCCCGGCCTCGAGGCCAGTCTCGGGCCGATTTCGGGCGTTGCCGTCGATGGCGCGGGCAACGTGTACATGTCGCTCGCGCGGTCCCTCATGGTAGTCAAGCTGGATACGGCCGGGTTTCTGACGGAGGTGGCGGGTCAGGGACCGGAGAGATCTGGTGATTTTGCGGTTGGCAGCCTTTTGAACGACCTGAACCTTCCGCTGGGGTTGGCCGTCGATGCGTCGGGGGGGCTTTACATCGCGGATGGGTCCTTGAATGTTCTCCGGATTTCCGGCGGTACGACCACAATCATCGGCCCCCCGCTTCCGCCATTGCCCGCGCACCCAACGTTGATCAAAGCAGTTGGGGTTGCAGTCGACGCCTCCGGCGCAGTTTACGTGGCCGACAGCCGGAATCATCAGATCGAGAAGTTTGCCAATGGCACGATGACAATCGTGGCCGGGACGGGTAAGGCGGGCTATAGCGGCGACCAAGGTCCGGCGACCGCCGCACAATTGAACTCTCCGAGTTCGGTGGCGATCGATTCGAGCGGCAACCTCTACATCGCCGATACTCTGAATAACCGCATTCGAAAAGTGTCCAGCGGCATCATCAAGACGATTGCGGGAACCGGCGCGGCGGGCTATGGCGGCGACGGCGGCCCTGCAACGAGCGCGCAATTGAATGCGCCGTGGGGCGTCACGGTCGACGCGTCCGGGAATCTTTACATCGCGGATACATTGAACAGCCGAATCCGCGAACTTTCGAATGGGATCATTACCACCGTTGCTGGAACCGGTGCGGCGGGTTATGGCGGCGACGGCGGTTCAGCCGCAAGCGCCCAGTTGCACTATCCATCTACGGTTGCGGTAGATGGCGCGGGCAATCTTTACATTGCCGACGCATGGAACTTCCGCTTGAGGAAAGTTACCCAGGGCGTAATTACGACACTGGCGGGAAACGGCACCGAACTTGGGGACGGCGGCCCAGCAACGAACGCCCAGTTGTTTAGTCCCGGAGGCGTTGCCGTGGATGCGGATGCGAATCTGTACATCTCGGACGACACCGCTCTAATCCGGAGGGTATCGGGCGGTGTCGTGACGACCTTCGCCGCGGCAAGCCTCCAGGCCACGGCGCCGCTCTATCCCGTGGCTTGGACCTTTGGCTTCTTTGGCCCACCACCGGCTCCGGTAATCCAATCGAGCTTTGGCACCAGCGTGGGCGGCGCGCTGGCGGTCGATTCCGATGATGCCCTCTATGTTGCCTGGGGCGAGTGCGTGGAAGAACTCACTGGCAGCGTGGGCACGGCAGTGGATGACACTTGCGGCGCCCCAAACGATTTCGTGCGAATAGGCGCAATCGCCTTCGACAAGAGTGGAAATCTTTATATCGCGGATGCGGATAACCATCGCGTGCATGAGATCTCGAACGGCACACTCTCCACCTTCGCGGGTAATGGCACCGCCGGTTACAGCGGCGACGGGGGACCCGCAACCAGCGCCGAACTGTATTTGCCCTCGGCCCTGGCGGTGGACTCGAAAGGCGATGTTTACATTGCCGATCTTGCGAATAACGCCGGAATCATCAGGAAAGTATCGGGCGGCGTCATCAACACGATCGCCGGCGGCGGCACCACTCTTGGCGATGGCGGGCCTGCAACCAATGCGCTGCTGAGCGTTCCACCTGGCCTGGCCTTGGATGAATCAGGCAATCTGTACGTCTCGGATTCCGGCAATGACCGGGTTCGAAAGATATCCAATGGCATCATCAGGACCATCGCGGGCAACGGCGTCAGCGGATTTTCCGGAGACGGCGGTCCCGCTGCAAGCGCCCAATTATCCATGCCTGAGAGGATTGCCGTGGATGCGCAGGGGAACGTTTACGTGGCCGACTCGGGAAACAACCGCGTCCGAGTGCTGACCCCCACCGGCTCCGGCTCGGCAGGAAACAATTCCGCGCCCGCGTGCAGTTACTCTCTTGGCGCATCCGGGCAATTCGTACCCGCGGCGGGCGGTAGCTTTACGGTTTCAGTCACGGCGCCCGCCGGTTGCCCGTGGGGTACGACCGTCGCTCCCGATTGGGTCAACATCAGCGCGTTGCCGTCATTTTGCGCCCTGGCCTGCGACATTGTTGTGTTTAATCCGGGCCCTCCAGCGCCTCCAGAGCCTCTCTATGGCAGCGGTGCGGGGTTACTTTCCGTTACGGTCCCCGCCAACACCGGCGCACCGCGGACGGCGACGATCACCATCGCCGGCCAGACGTTCACGATGAACCAGGAAGGCACAGCGGCATCCGGTCCTGCTCTGCCGTTCCTTGGTTCGATGGCGCAGATTGCTCCGGGCAATGGTTGGGACACCTCGATCACGCTCGTCAATACCGGCACAACGGCCGCCGATGCCGCCCTCAGCTTTTTCGGCGACAACGGCGCCGCGCTGCCGCTTCCGGTTACGATTGACCCGGCGCTCGTTGCAACTCCCCAGCAGCCGCAGCAAAGCCCGCCGCTCGTTTCTACCTTGACTGACACCTTGAATCCTCACGCCATGACGGAGCTGGATATTTCCGATCCTTCGGTACTCGTACTGGGCTCGGCGCAACTGGCGGGCGGCGGAACCGTGACCGGCTTCGGCGTCTTCACGTACCTGCCCACCGGTCAGGCGGCGGTGGCGCCGCTCGAAACCAGAAACGCCTCGTCTTATCTCCTCCCATTCGACAATACCGGCACGCTCCAGACCGGCCTGGCCATCGCGAATCTATCTTCGGCGCAAACGGGCGTCTCCCTGATTGTTCGGGACAACTCAGGCGCTCAGATTGGCACGGGGCAGATGACTCTACCGGCGATGGGGCACGAATCCTTCATGCTGCAACAGGGCCTCGACGGCTTATCCGTGACCGCCGGCAAGCGCGGAACGATCGAATTCGATACAGCTTCCGGCGGCCAGGTCAGCGTGCTGGGACTGCGCGCCAATGGGAATGCGATCACCTCGCTGCCCGTGCTGACAAAGGTGGGCACGGCCAGCGGCATGTTTCCGCACATCGCGGTGGGCGGCGATTGGGAGACCCTATTCACCTTCGTCAACACGGATACGGCCGCGTCGAGCTTCCGGCTGGCTTTCTACGACGATAATGGCGCTCCGCTGCCGGTGAACCTCTCGGTGGTGCTGCCTGGTGGCACGACGACGAGCGCAGCCGGTACCGGATCTGTCAGCCAAGCGCCTGCCCCAGGCGCCTCGGTGATTGTGGAGGCATCCGGCGCGGCTGTTCAGGCAGGATGGGCGCAATTCTTCGGCACCGGCAACATCAGCGGATTTGCGGTTTTTCACAATGTCTCCAGCGGCCAGGAGGCCAGCGTACCGCTCAATACCGGCTGCGCGGCCTCTTGCACGCTGGCTTTCGACGACTCCAACGGTTTGGCGACAGGCGTTGGCCTGGCGAATGGTTCGACATCGGCGGCCGCAATCCGCGCGGTCCTGCGCGATGAGACCGGAAACATCCTCACAAGCAAGATACTTGACCTGCCGGCCAACGGTCACACTGCAGAGATGCTGACCGGCTGGTTCCCGGCTGCTCAAAACATCCGTGGCACGGTGGAGTTCGATGCGCCCGCGGGCGGGCTGATCGGCGCGGCCGGAATCCGCTCGACTCCGGCCGGAGCGTTCACGATAATTCCGGTGATTGCGCAGTAAAATCGAAACGGTAGCCGGTTAAGCGGCTGTAAGCCGGTAACTGGCGGGCTCATCCTTTCAGCACGTTACGAGCCAGGAAGAGAAGGTTTGCGGGGCGCTCCGCGAGCCGGCGCATAAAATACGGGTACCAGGCCTTGCCGTAGGGGACATAGAGCCGGATGCGGTAGCCCCCGGCCGCAAAGGCCCGGGCCAGATCGCGGCGGATTCCGTACAGCATCTGGAACTCGTACCGGTCCGGAGGGATGGCACGCTCGCGCGTGAAACGGCGCGCTTCGCGAATGATCTTCTCGTCGTGAGTGGCGAGTCCGGGGTAGGTCCCGCGCTCGAGTAGAATCTTCACTAATCGCACATAGTTCGCATCCACGTCGCGCTTGCGCTGGAACGCGACCGTAGCCGGCTCCTGGTAGGCGCCCTTGCAGAGCCGCACGGGAACGCGCAGGCCGCACAGCCGTTCGACGTCTTTTTCGCTGCGGTGCAAATAGGCCTGAACTACCGCGCGCACGTTGCCGTAGGACGCGTGCATGTCGCTCGAGATCTGCAAAATGCGCTCGGTGTATTCGCTGGATTCCATATCGATCTCGACCATCCTGCCAAGCCGCGTTGCCGCGCGCATGAGACGGTCCACATTGGCGCGGCAGGCCTCTTCGGAAAGATGGAGGCCGAACTGCGTGAGCTTGATCGAGACCGTGGACCGGGGGCTTCGGCCGGAAAGCCTCTCGATCGCCTCGATATACTCATCGCGCGCGGCCGCGGCTTCATCGAGAGAGGTGACGCTCTCGCCCAGGTGGTCCAGGCTGGCCAGGATGCCCTCGCGTTCGAGTCGCTCCGCGGCCGCGAGCGCATCGTCCAGGGTCAGGCCGGCGACAAAACGGGAGGTCAGCCGGCCCGCTGATGGGGCTGTCTCTAACCAGCGGCGCAGGCTCTGGTGGCGCGCCAGGTAGAGCAGCCCAGTGCGGAGCATGTCGCTACCAGCATAGCCGCGGCGGGTGTACGCTGATAGGGTGAGTATGGGATCTCCATGACGCACAGAGGGAAGGGAACATGTCGAATCGTCGTGCATTCTTAGGGCAAGTGATTGGCGGCGCGGTCGCCGGGCTGGCCTCGTCCAGCCGGATCCTCGGCGCCAACGACCGCATCCGCATAGGCTTGATCGGAGCCGGCGATCGCGGCACGGAGATTTTCCAAGCCGCGATGCATTGCCCCAACGTCGAAGCCGTCGCGGTCGCGGATGTTTACACCCGGCGCCTGGAGCGTATGCAAGCCAAGGTTCCGCAGATCGCGACTTACAAGGATTTCCGGCGGCTGCTGGATGACAAGACGATCGATGCGGTCCTGATTGCGACGCCGCAACATCAGCACGCGCTGAACTTCGTCCCGGCAATTCAGGCCGGCAAGGACGTGTATCAGGAAAAGACGATGGCGTTTACGCCGCAGCACGCCAAGCGCATGCGGAAGGCGTTCGAGGGCTCGGGACGCGTGGTTCAGGTGGGCATACAGATCACCACCGGGGCGGGTAACCAGAAGGTGCGTGAGTTCGTCAGCGCCGGCCGCATGGGCACGATCACGGCGCTCCAGACATTCCACTATCGCAATTCGCGGAATGGCGGATGGCTCCGGCCCATTCCCCCCGACTGCGACGAACAACACATCGACTGGCGCATGTTCGAAGGCGAGGCCGAGCTTCACCCCTTCGACCCGCAGCGCTATATGAATTGGCGCTTCTACTGGGACTACTCGGGCGGCGACGTGACCGAGAACATGGTCCACCAGCTCGGTTTCTGGTATAAGGCCCTGGACTTGACAATTCCGGAAGCCGTGACCATGAGCGGCGCCAACTACCTTTCGCCGAAGATGCAGGTGCCGGACACCATGAACGTCTCCATGGCGCACTCCGAGAAAATCCTCTTCAACTGGAGTGGCATGTTCGGCAACGACTTCTTCAGGGAGACCTACGACTACGCTCTGGGCACCCAAGCCACCCTGATCCACAACCAGGGGGATCAGGTCTTCTACTTGCCCCAAGAGCAGAGACTGACACCCGAAGTGGCTGCGGAAATTGTCCCCGACACCCAACGCTACAAAGAAGTGACGAACCTGCACATGCAGAATTTCTTCGATTGCGTGCGCAGCCGCAAACAGCCCAACTGCCCGTTCGAGATCGGATTCCGCACGGCGATCACAACCCGGATGGCGCTCACTTCCTATCACGAGAAGCGCACCGTGCGTTGGGATCCGGCGACCGAAGAAATCGTGTGACCGGCTGCACCGATTGACAGGAAGGCGCCCTTCCTAACGGCCAAGGGCGCGGTCTCCATGGTTTCGCAAAACGCGCCATGCAGGGAATGGCGTGTGCGCTGCCGGTCCTTAGCTCGGCGCCTGCACGAGCACAGCTTCAGGATTTGTTCCGCACGACAGGCGGATCCTTTGCAAATCACGGCGAGTGCCACAGGGTGAACATTCCGCCGGGCAAAGAAGTCGTGTTGGCGGACATCGTGGGTCCGGGCAAGATTACGTACTTGTATTACACCGGCGACAGTAGCTTCTCTTCGGCCCAAGGAACCGGCTTCATGTATCCGGGCCTGGTGCTCGGTCCGCGACCGTGAAGTCCGTTTCTTTACGGTAGCGGCATCTACCTGTAAATGAGCCGCGACCGTAAGGGAGCGGTAGCAACGCATTGCGCGGTCGAGGTGCTAAAAGTGTTTTGGGATGAGGCCGTGGAACCCAGTATCCGCGTGCCACTCTGGGCGTTCTTCGGAGCCCTTGAGCGGAAGACGATCGACTACCAGTCTCTGGCCCTGCGGATCAACCATTACTGCTATATGTCGGAATAATTCCCCGCCAGCGGACCGAGCCGCCCCCGATCCTGCAAAGGGAGCGAATCCCTGATTTTTGCGACCGTCGCGACCAGATCCTCCCAGCCGAACTCCTCGCGCAGGGCGTTGCTGATCTTAACACAGATTAACGCAGATAGTCGTCTTACTGTCTTATTGCGTGTCGGCCAGCGGAGTGCCATCGGGCAAGTCGCCCGGCGGCATGCTGGAGATCACCGGAAACGCTTCCGCATTCAAAGAAAGACTGATGATCGGCATAGTCGACGTGATCTGTATCGAGCCGGTGAACGTGCTCGGGAGGGTCATTAGAGAGTTGATATTTGCTGCTCTGTGCGCATTGGGCGCCAGGTTGAAAGTGGTTGTGCCCTGAGAGTGACCCGTTGTGGCATCCACCGCGGTGAGCGTAACCGTGGCCTGCGCCGTGGATGGATTCGCCCAGGCAACACCCGTATTGATCTGGGCAAAAGTGCTGAACTCCCGAGCCGGCGCCGCCATAGCGTTCACCCCCGCCTCGCTCTGGGCTACCCCGTTCGAGTAATACCGGTACAGCAAGCTCGCCTGGACGGGTCCCGTACATAGCGCTCGCGCCCAGCCGCCAGCCACTGAGGAGCCCGTTTCAGCCTGGGTCTGCACATGAATTGTTCCGCCCGCTTCCAGATTGTCGGTTCGGCTTGAAACCGTTCCGGACGCGAAGGGAACCGCAAGAGGGGCTCCCGAGTCGGACAGAAACGTAGTCTGGCAAGTCACAGCTTGCGGCGAATAGTTCACGTACGTCAGTGTGGTCTGCCATCCGCCTCCGATCGCCAGGTGTGGGAAATAGTAAATCGGAGTTAACGAGACTTGCCCCGAGGCATCAGTCCAGATCACCGAGCCGCTGGTAATTGACCCGGACCCTGTCATAGTCACTGTGAGAGAACTGACGGGAGTGGAAAAGGTGGCGCTATCAGTGACGATCTCGGTCTGTGGTGTTGCCCCCTTCGCTAATAGCGGGCAATTCAAGGTCAGGGTGTAGCCATTATCCGTCTTCAGAGTCATGCCGGCCGACGCGGTTCCGGTTACTCCGCAAGTTGTCGACGCACTCAAGCCGGCTATGTTCGCGACGCCGCTGAGCGTCGCTACGGTAAATGACCCGGATTTCGACACGGAACCGGAGGTGACGGACTCTGCGATGTTTCCCGTGGAGAAGCCGGGATTGTAGGGATCACTGATGACCCCGGCCTCTCCTCTAAACTGGCCGGATGAAAAGGCGCCGGTGAGGCTGCTCAAAACGACATTGCCAAACGTGCAGGCTGTCTGGTTGGCGTTCCCAACCGCACATGCCGGAAGGGCTTGCGCCCGCCCTGCCGCAACCCCGAGCGTCAAAACGCTGAGGGCGGCCACAAAAGCCGGAATGCACCGGTTGCTGAAGCGCAAAAAGCGGTTCTCCATCGCTGCCTCCTTTGTCTTTCGGAAGCCCAAGGGATCCACTCACGGAAGCCGTGGCCCCCGGGCTTTGTGCTGTGCTGATTATATACCCGGCCGACAGTGTTCAAGGCCTAGGTCCTCGACCGTGAAGTCCGTTTCTTTACGGTAGCGGCATCTACCTGTAACTGAGCCGCGACCGTAAGGGAGCGGTAGCAACGCGTCACGCGGTCGAGGTACTAGTTATATTCAGGTCCAGTGAGGAATTTCTATTTTGGACTTCCAGATCCCATTCAGTATAAGCCAAAGCGCCATCCTTTGGTCCAGCGAGCCGGATTCTTCTTCCCGGAGCCGTTTCCGGCCCCGCAAGACGGGCTCTCGCGCTGCTCGCAAAATCCAAAATCGCGAACGCCCGTCTTTCCAATGCATTCCGCAAACACCACTCCGGCCCTCAGGTCCTGGTCTACCCGGTGTCGCTGTATCATCGCCCACCCGCTACCCAGTCGCTACTGCCAGCGCATCGATCCGCCTTACCATGCTCCCGAACAGCCGCCGTGTGAGATGGCTCTCGGCCAGCATCAGCGAGTAGTACCGCGCGTGCTTGATCAGACGACCGCCGGTCTTCACCAAGCGCTGCTGCAAGCTGCTCAGCGACCAGTTCTCCATCTTTTTCCGCAGCGCCAACCGCCGCCACAGGTTCCCCAGGTTGTATGCCATCACGCTCAACCAAAGCCGCACTTTATTCGACCGGAACCAATGGCAACTCAGCCGGGTCATCTTCACCGCCTGCCTATTGCCCCCAGCGCGGGCGGCGGATATCCGAGACACAAATAACGCGGATGCCGGCCGCGGCGGCCGGGCCTTTGCGCGCACCCACTCCATTCCGATAGGATCGAACAATGCTTCGCATTCTGTTCGCAATCGTTTGCTGTGCATCGGCTGCCCTCTCGCAGGAGTTCCGTGTCACCGGAGGAATAACCGACGATCAGGTGCTGCAGCGCGGCGCGTCCGGCTCGGCCGATGTGCGCGTCAGCGGCACTTCCAGCGGCGCCGGCGGCAAGACCGTGGAAGCGCGGCTGCTTCGCAAGTTCCTCCCGCTCGAAGGATTCGAATGGAAGCCCGTTTCCAAAATCGAACGCGGCGACTGGTCGGCTGAACTGAAGGACGTTCCCACCGGCGGCCCGTACCGGCTGGAACTGCGGATCGCCGGCACGCCGGCTCAAGTCGCGATTCAGAACATTCTGGTAGGAGACCTGTGGGTTCTGGCCGGGCAGTCGAACATGGACGGCAACGGCAATCTGGTTGACCTCGAGCAGCCCAACGCGCTGGTCCACAGCTTCGACATGACCGATCACTGGCTGGTAGCCGAGGAGCCGCTGCATCTGCTGCCGGGCGCGGCCGACCGGGTTCACTGGAATCGCGACGCGAACCACCAACCGGTTCGTCTGGAAGGCGAGGCTCTGCGGAACTACATCGCCCATCGCAAGAAGGGCGCCGGATTGGGTTTATCCTTCGCCGTTGAAATGGTGCGCCGGACCGGCGTGCCCATCGGCCTGCTGCCTTGCGCTCATGGGGGCACCTCGATGGCGCAGTGGGACCCGGCGCTCAAAGATCAGGGCGGCGATTCTCTCTATGGCGCCATGCTTCGCCGCGTGCGCGCGGTGGGAGGCAAAGTCACCGGTGTGCTGTGGTACCAGGGGGAATCCGAGACGAGTCCGGCGGGCGCCGCGGTCTTCTTCGAGAAGTTTCAGCATTTCGTCGCCGCGATCCGCGAAGACTTCGGCCAGCCCGATCTGCCGTTCTACTACGTGCAGATTGGCCGCTATGTGAACGACAAGAATATCGATTCCTGGAACACCATCCAGGAACTCCAGCGCAAAGCCGAGGCGGTGATCCCGCACTGCGCAATGACCGTCGCGATCGACATGGCGCTGGACGATGGGATCCACGTGGGCACCCAGGATCTCAAGCGCCTGGGGCGCCGCCTGGCCCATCTGGCTAGCGGGCTTCCGCGCGGACCCAGGCCGGTCTCCGCAACGCTCCTGCCCGGCAACATGATCCGGGTCGTCTATTCGGATGTGAACGGGAAGCTGGAAGCTCCGGACCGCATCAACGGGTTCTCCATCCAACGCGCCAGCGGCGAAATGATGCCTCTGATCTTCAAGACGCGCGTAGATCCTGAAGACAGCAGCGCCGTGCTGCTCTATCTGGACTTCCCCCTGCCGGAGGGCGCAATGCTGCGCTATGGGTACGGAAAGGATCCCTACTGCAACCTGCGCGACTCCGCCGATATGGCCGCGCCGGTTTTTGGACCGATGGAAGTCCGGAAATAGAAGCGGCGCGTGACCTACGACGGCATCATCCTCGGGTCGGGGCACAACAGCCTGGTGCTGCAGGCGTATCTCGGCCGCGCCGGGTTGAAGGTGCTCTGCCTGGAGCGCCGGCACGTCGCTGGTGGGGGGCTCGCGACGGAGGAAGATGTCCGCCGGCCCGGTTTCCTCCACAACACGCATTCGTTCTATCACCGCGCGATCAACCGCATGCCGTGGTATCGCGACCTCGAACTCGAGAAGCGCGGCGCCGTCTATCTCGAGCCGGAACTGAATGTGGCGCTCGTTCTGCGCAGCGGCGATGCGCTGGAGTGGTGGACTGACTTCGAGAAGACCGCCGCATCGGTGGGCCGGTTCAGCTCGAAGGACGAGGCCGCCCTGCGGCGCTGGCGGAATGATTTTCTGCCGATCGTCGAGCACATTCTCATTCCCGAGAGCCAGTCGCCGCCGATCCCGCCCGAGCGGCGCATCCGGTTGTTGCGGAACAGCGCCGAGGGGCGGCTGCTTCTCGACGTGAGTGCGCTGTCGCCGCTCGAATTCGTCGAGCGCGAATTCGAGAACCCCGCGGTGCAGGCCGGCCTTCTGTTCTTCAACGGCCTGCGCGAGGTCGATCTCCGCTGCCGCGGCTTCGGACACCACATCGCGGCGCTCCTGGCCAGCGCCGGGAAAGCGCAGATGTGCGTGGGCGGTTCGGCGGCGCTCGCCCGCGCGCTCGTCTCCGCGGTCACGGATGCGGGCGGTGAGATCCTGCTTCAGAAGGAGCCGGCGAAAATTCTGGTGAAGAACGGGAAAGCTGCCGGGGTCGAGACCAACGATGGCGCCGCCTATTTCGCCCGCCACTTTGTGGCTTCAGGACTCGATCCGCGGCAGACGTTCCTGCGGCTTCTCGATCCGGACGTGCTGCCCCGGGAGTGGCGCGACAAGGCCCGCCGGTTCAAATACAACCTCATCGCGCCGCTGTTTGCGCTGTGCGTGAGTCTGAACGACCGGCCGCGCTACAAGGCGGAGCTGAAGAATCCGGAGCTCGGCAACGCGTTCATGGTCATCCTGGGACTTGAGCGCCGCTCGCAGTTCCAGGAGATTATCCGCCATCACGAGGCCGGCACGATTCCTCCCACGGTGATGTGGGGAAGCTGCCCTACTCAGTTCGATCCGTCGCAAGCTCCTCCCGGCAAACACACGGCGTTTATGTGGGAGAAGCTTCCCTACCGCCTGCACGGCGACCCCGCCAACTGGGATGCTCAAAGAGACCAGCATGGGGCGGAGATGCTTAAAGTCTGGACCGAATACGCCCCGAACCTGCGCGATTCGGTGATCGACTGGTTTGCACGAAGCCCTCTCGATACCGAGCGCACCTTCTGGAACTTGAGGCAAGGTGACCTGCTGGCCGGAGCCTATAGCCACGGCCAGGTCGGCTACAACCGGCCCTTTCCGGGCGCCGGCCATTATCGGGGACACCTGGGGGGACTGTATCTCTGCGGCGCGTGCTGCCACCCCGGAGGGAACATCACCGGTCTGGTGGGCTACAACTGTGCCCAGGTGATTCTGAACGATCTCGGAGCGCCCGCGCCGTGGGCGCCGCGGGTGCGCGGCACAGAAGGGATCGATTCGTGGAAGCATCAGCCAAACGGTCAAATCCAAGCGTAGGGATACGTCAAGCTGAGCCGCGTCAAGCCGAGTCAAGCCGAGCCGCGACTGTAAAGGAGCGGTAACGGAAACGCCCGCTTCGAGGTGCTTTCTCCCTTTCGCTTGTTATGGGCTCCATTTGCACGGCCATGAATCCGGTTCTGTGGACCGGCGCCCCGGAGCGCGTCGCTGTGAAACGCCAACCGATGGACCAGGCGCCCGATTGCCTCGACAGAGACCGCCGGGCGGCTGTACTCGATGCTCTGTGCGAGGTTTGTTTCGCACCGCGGTTGGAGTCTCTCGGCGGCGCATGTGCGAACCAATCACGTGCATGTGGTCGTGGAAGCAGGCGTACGTCCCGAGAAAGTCATGAACGCTTTCAAATCCTATGCCAGCCGCGGCCTGAACCGTCTGGAGATTGACGGACCCGATCGAAAGCGATGGGCGCGCCATGGGAGCACGCGCTGGCTGTGGAAGGATGAGGACGTCCAGGAGGCTATCCGGTACGCCGTCTCGGGGCAAGGCGAACCAATGGAGGTTTACCTGACACACGGGCGGTAGGGCGCCGCTCCTTTACAGTCGCGGCTCGGTAAGCTTCATTCGGCTCCACTTCTATGTCGCGCACCCGGGCGCCGCCTTCCGCCGGGCAGTGTCTCGAGAAGCTGTGACGCAGCTCAGCGCATCAGCGCGCCCTCAGCCGGCAGGCGCCGTTTCATGGATTCGCCTCCGGGGTTCCAGGCTTACCGCGGCATGGCGGCGAGCAGCGTCATATAGTTGTCCACCAGGAATCCCTCGTAGCCGCGGGGCGTGCCGTCCCAGGTCTTCCAGTCATAGGTCAAGCCGTTCGATCCGCGCCCCTGGAACCCACCGTTTTCAAATGCCTGGAGCATGGGATAAAGAATCGCGTCGGCTTCGGCATTCCTTCCCAATTTGCGAAGCGCCGCAAGGGTGAAATAGGCGAAGTTCCCGGAGGCGCCGCCGTTCTCATAGATCTGAAATCCATCCGAGCCATCCGCCCGTTTCGATCCGCCCCATCGATGCTCCGGCGTCACATAGTCTTCCCGGCGGACGGGAATCAGGTTGCCAGGCAGGCCGAGGTCGAAGCGGTGGTAGCCCACCTGTTTCATCTTGGCCAGCAGCTTGTCCCAAATCTGATTGCCCTGCTCGGGAGTGACCAACCCGTAGGTCACTGCCATGCCATTGACGAACAGGAAGTAGTAGTCGTGCAGTTTTCCGTCGGCGCTCTTCCAACCGGCCAGCACGCCGGTTGCGGGGTTATAGAAGGTCTTATAGTAAGCGGCCTTCAACTTGCGGGCGCGGCCATCGTACAGCTCGGCATCGCTGGTCCGGCCCAGCATTCGCGCCATCTCCGCCATGTCCCCGAAAGCGCGGTAGGCAAGCGCGTTGGAATAGGCGTCCTTGTGGCCGAAGCCAATGGTGTCCCACCAGTTGGATGGGCGCACCTTTAACTCCACGGGCCAGGAGCCGGAATTTCCGCTGAGCGGATACTCCATGAAACCGTCGCCGTCCCGGTCGAATTCGATCATCTTGCCGGCCCAGCGCTTCAGCGCCGGATAATTCTTGTCCAGCCACGCTTTGTCTTTGCTCGCCATCACGTAATCGGAGGCCGCCATCACGAGCGAGGGATAGGTATCCAGGAAATCGTAGGGCACCTTCTTGTCGCCCTCGTAAAAGGGCATACCGTACGCCACCATTCCGCTCGTATAGCGGTCCAGTGACTGGCGGAGGATATCGAGCGCGCTCAAGCCGTCGGCCAGAGGCGGCGCCTTGACAGCTACCGCCGAGTACTCGTATACCGTAAAGGCGCAGGGATCGCTGGCCGCATGATTCGCCAGCACTCGCAGCCGCGGATTGAGCTGCAGAATATTCAGGAAGTTCCGGCGATACCCGTCGTAGCGCCGGTCATCGGCGATGCCCTTGGCGGGCGGGTAGATGGCCACTACATCGAGCGTGTATTCGATCCGCGGCTGGCCGGCCGTGGCTGGTGGGAAAGTTACACGGACAAAGTTCTTATCGCCGCCTGAGAACGTAGCGGCATTCTCCGTAGCCGACTCGTCCCGCCTGGAGGCGTACCCCAGAGCCAGCCCTTTCGCCGCCGTGGTGATCCGAAAGGTCCCGTGGTCGGGGATATGGAGCAGAGCCGGGAGCCGGAGCGCGCCATCCCCGTTGAACAGCCCCAGCAAAGTCGGATGGCACAAGATCGAATTGAAGTTCAGCAGCAGGGGCTTCGGCGGGTGCTGCTTCGAGTAGGAAGAGCGAATCGTGATTCGCCGCTCGCCGAACGCAAACGCCCACGCCGGGTCCGCCGCTCCAGCGGCGCGGTATTCGATGATCTGCCCGCTCCGGGCGGGCTGGAATCCGGCCACGGCCTCCGGAGCCGGCTGCATGGCGTTGAAGTCCAGTTTGTTCTTCCCCAGCGAATCCACGGCAAGCACCGAGAAGCCCGGCTGCTGAGCCGTCATCTCCACGCGTAGATACGCCGATTGGAACCGCAAGTCCTGCGAAAATGCGGCCCCCGATATCACCAACGTGAACAGCAAAAAGCGATGCATAGATCAGTTCCTTTCAGCTCAGCGGTAACAACGATTGACTGTTACCTGCTCCAACGGGGCAGAGCCGCCGCGCCAGAGGCGCAAGGCCGCCCTGCTAAGGGCTCAGCGCGGCATGGCGCAGAGCAGCGTCATATAGTTGTCCACCAGGAACCCCTCGTAGCCGTGGGGACCGCCGTTCCAGTCTTTCCAGTCATAGGACAGACCATTGGGAGCGCGCCCTTGGAAAGCGCCGTTCTCAAATGCCTGCAACACCGGGAAAAGAATCGCGTCGGCCTCGCTGTTCCGCCCCAGTTTGCGAAGCGCCTGAATGGTGAAATAGCTGAAGCACGAGGATGCGCCGCCGTTCTCATAAATCTGAAATCCGTCGGAACCATCGGCCCGTTCCGGACCGCCCGATCGTTTCACCAGGTGTACATAATCTTCCCGGCGAACGGGAATGAGGTTGCCGGGCAGTCCGAGGTCGAAGCGGTCGTAGCCCACCTCCTTCATCTTGGCGAGCAGCTTGTCCCAGATCTGATTGCCCTGCTCGGGAGTGACCAGCCCGTAAGTCACCGCCGCGCCGTTGACGAACAGGAAGTAGTAGTCGTGCAGCTTTCCATCCACGCTCTTCCAGCCTGCCAGCACGCCGGTGGCGGGGTTGTAGAAGGTGTTGTAGTAGGCGGCCTTCAGCTTGCGGGCGCGGCTGTCGTAAAGCTCGGCGTCTCGCATCCGGCCCGCCATTCGCGCCAGCCCGGCCATGACCCCGAAGGCGTGGTAGGCGAGCGCGTTCGAGTAAGCGTCCTTGTGGGCGAAGCCGATGCAGTCCCACCAGTTGGACGGGCGCGTTTTAATTTCCACCGGCCAGGAGCCGGAGTTTCCGCTGAGCGGATACTCCATGAAACCGTCGCCGTCCCGGTCGAATTCGATCATCTTGTCGGCCCAGCGCTTGACCACCGCATAGTTCTTTACGAGCCAGGCTTTGTCCCGGCTCGTCGTCACGTAGTCGGAGGCCGCGATCACGAGCGAGGGGTAGGTGTCCAGAAAATCGTACGGAACCTTCTTGTCGCCTCCGTAGAATGGCATGCCGTAGGCCTTCAGCCCGCCCGCATAGCGGTCCAGTGACTGGCGGAGAATATCGAGCGCACTCAGGCCCTCGGCGAGCGGCGGCACGTGTACCGCCACCGCCGAGTACTCGTACAACGTGAAGGCACAGGGATCGCTGGCCGCATGGTTCGCCAGCACGCGCAGCCGCGGGTTGAGCTGCAGAATGTTTAGGAAGTTCCGGCGATACCCGTCGTAGCGCGGGTCATCGGCGATGCCCGGAGCGGGCGGGTAGATGGCCACTACCTCGAGCTCGTATTCGATCCGCGGCCTGTCGGCCGTAGCCGGCGGGAAGGTCACGCGAACGAAGTTCTTCTCGCCGCCCGAAGACGTAACGAAGCTTACCGTAGCTTCCTCGTCGCGCCTGGAATCATATCCCAGCGCCAGCCCTTTGGAGGCCGTGGTGATCCGAAAGGTCCCGTGGTCGGGGAAGTGGAGCAGGGCGGGAAGCCGGATTGCGCCGTCATCGTTGAACAGCCCCAGCAAAGTCGGATGGCACAAGACTGAATTGAAATTCAGCAGCAACGGCTGCGGCGGGTGCTGCTTCGAGTAGGAGGAGCGAATCGTGATCCGCCGCTCGCCGAATTCAAACGCCCACGCCGGGCCGCCCTGCGCTTCAGCGGCGCGGTATTCGATGCTCTTTCCGTCTCGCCCGGGATGGAATCCGGTCACGGCCACTGGGGCTGACAGCATGGCGTTGACGTCCAGTTTGTTCTTCCCCAGCGAATCCACGGCCAGCACTGAGAAGCCCGGCTGCTGGGCCGACATCTCAACGCGTAGAAACGCCGACTGGTACCGCAAGCCCTGCGAGAATGCGGCCCCCGATATCACTAATGTGAATAGCAAGAAGCGATGCATGGATCAGTTCCTTTCCACCCATCCGGGATTGAAGCGGGCGAACGTGATGCGTTCAGCCGGGTAGGATTCCCCGCGCTCGTAGAGCACACCGATCATGCCGTCACTCAGTTGAATCACCGTCGAGTACGCGGCAGCCTTAGGGTGTATGGTGCGGCTGCGTGGCCAGGTCTTCCCGCTATCGTAGCTCAGCCTGACCGTGAGGTTTTCCCGCCGCTTGAGACTGGCGGCGTTGGTAAAAACCAGAAGGTCGCGCTTTCCCCGGCGGTAGCGCGTGATGCCGGCATTGCAATCCGGATCGATCAGCGCGGCGTCGTGGGTCATCGGTCCGAAAGTGACTCCTCCGTCGGTCGAAAAAGCGATGGCCCGCGGCGCCTTGGCGGACGCATTTCTCAGGTTCTGTAGAATCACTCCGCCCGCAATTTCCACGTTGTGGCTCTCGTCCGTCCCGGAACCGATCGGAGCGCCGGCTTTCCAGGTCTTCCCTCCGTCGTCGCTGTAAGCATTCCGGGACGCCATCCTGCCATCGGCCTCCGCCACCACCAGGGGAACCAGGTAGCGTCCCGTGCTGGTCTGGATGTCGGTGCCCGAGGTGGCAAACATCGCACGCCACGCCGGATCCTTGACTTGCGGCGTGAGGTCCACAGGGTCCGGCCAGTGGGCGCCGTCGTCGTCGCTGTACATGGCGTGGAACTGCAGGGTAGCAGGCCCCGTGCTCGCGCCGGGTTTCGCTTCGTCGAACCCGATCCCTGGCGGGCCGTAGCTGTGGAAGCACCAGACGCGTCCGTTATTGCGGTCGACCAGCAGCGACGCATCACCCACGCCGCCTTCTTTCACTCTCCGAAGGAAGACTGCCCGCGACCACGTCTTCCCATGGTCGTGGCTGCGGCGTAGCATGAGCGAGATTCGGGCGGGCAAATCGTGATCGCTGTCGTGCCGGGCGTCCACCACCGCAATCAGCGTACCTTTTCGTGTCTCCACCAGAGCGGGAATGCGATACGTGTGGATGCCCGCATCTCCCCGTTGAAACAGATCCACCTGCTCGAAGAGTGGCGCCTCCCCTGCGTCGAGCAACGGCGCGGCGGCCACCAGCAGCGCCGTCCGCCGGCTGATCTCGTGGCTGCTCATTTCAAAAACGGTAGGCGCAGCTTCGATTTTCCGGCCGGGAGCGGATGGCGTTCCCCGTTCCATACAAAGTCGCCTTCGACGCCTTCGGGAAGGCTGATTTCGGCTTCGAGCTTGCCTTCGCGCCGCGCCAGATTGACCGCGACCGTGCCCTTGGGATGCGGAATTGTCCCCGACGCCCGCTCGAGCTTGCCGAGGTTCGGCCGTATGACCACGCGCCGGAAACCAGGCGCCGCCGAGTCGATGCCGAGCACGGTCCGGAACAACTCTATGTTCGGGCTGGCGCCCCAGCCGTGGCAGTCCGATCGCGACGGATCGTTCCGTTCCGCCCACGTGGTCAACCCGCTGGCGAGCATTCTGCGCCACGGGCCGAGCATTTCCAGATACTGGTCTCCGGCTCCCGCGGCGTTCATGGCCGCATGCAGGTAGTAGCGGAAATAGATGGTGCATTGCACCAGCGACTTGTCGCCGGCCACACGCAGAATGAGGTCGTGCGCTTCGGGACCCTTGATCAGGCCTGCAAGAACCGCAAGCGCGTTGGCGTGCTGCGAGAACTCTGATTTCTGGGGCGTGTCGGCATAGAGTTTGCGCGTTTCGTCCCAGTACAGGCGCTGGGCGGAGTCTCGCAATCGCGCTCCGGCAGTTCGGTATTCTCCGGCCAGCGCCTTTGATCCTAGCGTGGCTTCCATTTCCGCGGCCTCTTGATAGGCCAGCAGCAACGGAAGGTCGAGCAAGGCCGAGGAGCCGTCCGGCCCGGCGGGCGCGACGCCTTCCTCCCATTTGTCGATCCAGTCGGTGAAGTTCCACCAGGGCATCCGCCCCAGCGAACCGTTCGCCTTCTGATACCCGGCGTAAAAGGACAGTACGGCCTGGACGCCCGGCAGCATCTGCTTTACGAAAGCAGGGTCGTCCTGATACATCCAGTAGTCGTGCAGCATGCCGATCCACCACAGCGAGAAGGGCGGTATGTACTGCTGGAGCCGGGATGGAGCACGGCTGTAGGTCGCCCCTTCGGCCGTGCGCGACGAATCAAGCTGCTCGATGGCATTTCGCATGAGCCGCCCGTCCCCGGTCATAAACAGAGACACCAGCGCCTGGATGCGCGTGTCGGCGGCGTACTGGAGCTGCTCGTAGTAGGGGCAGTCCATGTAGGTTTCATGCGCGCAGAGCCGCGCGGTGCGCCAGCCCACGTCGAGAATTTTTTGTAGCTCGGCCGGGCCGGCCTCGAAGCGGGCCTTCCTCTCGAAGGGATATCCCGTGTAGACGCCGCGCAGGTCATCGATCGAGAGCGCCTCGTCCTGGGTCTCGATCTCCAGCTCGAGGTAGCGCCAGGTGCGCCACCAGAGCGTCCGGAACAGCCGCTCCGCGCCTCCGTCGGCTATGAAAACGTCGGAGTAACCGATGAACTGCTTGCCCTCGACCTCGTCCCGGTTGGTCTTCACGAGTCCGCCCGGGGCCCAATCCTTGTCGTACTTCGCCGGGACCCACAGGGCTTCCGCATACCGCACGGTAACGACTGCGCCCTTGCCGCCGCTCACCAGCAGCTCGGGATAGGCGGTGGTCAACCAGTTCTGATCCAGCAGGATCTTCGCCTTGGTACGCGCCGGCACCACGACCGGCACGGGCTGTTGCGGAAACCCCGCCGGAACCGTGACGCCGCTCGCTTGCCTCACGCGCGTCAATCGCTGCGGAGTAAGCTCCTCCGTCGGGATGGAGCGAGGCACCAGCATCCACGGACTGGCCGCATCGGATGCGTCCCTCCCGGAAGCCGGCTCGTAAGGTTGCGCCTCCTGCCACTTCGAATCGTCGAAATTCGCCTCCTCCCAGCCCCACGGATAGAGGCCGCCGGCGACTCTCTCGCCCGCGCCCGCCGCATAGTAGGCGGGCAGGTGTACGGGCACAGGCTGATACGCCTCGTCGCGCACGCCTTTCCAGAGTTTTCCGGTGTCGGCGATCTGCTCGGCGGCCGTATCGCCCTGCACCAGCAGCCCCGTGCGCGCCGTGATTTGCGCCAGCGGCGCGTACTCGGCGAAATTCCAGACCACCGCCGCCAGAACGTTCTTGCCCTGTGTGAGGAAGGGGGCCAGATCCACCGTCTCGTAGCGCCAGTGGTGAAGGTCGCCGCGTGCCGGCCCGAGCGCCGCGCGCTGCCCGTTGACAAAAAGCTGGTACCGGTTGTCGGCGCTCACGTGAACCACGAACGATTCCGGCTTGGTCGCCAGCGAAAACGTACGCCGGAAATGATAGACGCCGTAGTCGAACCCAGGTGCGCCGGGAACGGCGATCCACTGGGCGCTCCAGGTGCGCGAGATCAGGCCGGAGTCCGCCCCAGGCAAGCTGGGAAGAACTAACAGGCCGAAGAGAAGTCCGATCGTCAGCCTCATCAGCAGATCAGCCTAGCACGCGCTAGGAGCCGATGGGAAAAGCGCCGGCCGGCGTTCAGGCGCGTTCGAGCTCAAGGCCGGTTCCTCACCTTGGCCAGAGCTCCCGGAGCGGCCGCTTCAGCCCGAAGATCGCCGCTAAGTTTCCGCTTTGACGGCCGATAAGAGAGACGATGAGGAGACCGCAAGCGCTGGCTGCCCGGAAGCTTCGCATCCTCGGATCTTGGTGCTGGCTGGGGCTCCTGCTAGGCGCCGGTTGTACCCGGCCGGATGCCGATTCACACGGCGTCCCGCTCACGCGCGTGGAGCAGATGCATGCTCTAGGCTCCGGCCAGCTCGCCGGGCGGATTCCGGTGCGTCTGACCGGCTACGTGACCTGTGTCGATCCCATCTGGGGTCTTCTGTTCGTTCACGATGCGACCGGCGGTGCACGCGTGGTGAATCCCGTGCTGCCGCCCGGCTTGCGTGTGGGCCAGCGCGTGGAAGTGAGCGGGATTGCCGCCGCCGGTGGGCGCGCTCCCATAATCGTCGAGCCTGGAATCCGGGTCTTGCCTGGCTATGCTAAGCCAGTGGCTCCGCTGCTGGGCGCGCGCGATCTGGCCGCCTCCCCCCTGGACTACCGCGTTGTGGAGATCGAGGGCGTGGTACGCGCTTCGATCTATGCCGAGCACGCCGGACTCCCGCGGCGCAGACTGCGGATTCGTACCGGCGGCCAGGATGTCCAGGCCTGGGTGGTGAATCCGGCCGGGCTGCAGGCGGATTTCGTACTCGACTCCGAGGTTCGCGCGCGGGGAGTGATCGAAAGAGCCACGGATGCCGGCGGCGCCCCGGGGCTGATAAAGCTGTGGGTGGCGGAGACTCGGGATATCGCCATTCTCAAACCAGCTCCGGAACTAGCCTCGCTGCCCATTCAAACAGTCCGGTCGGTCCTCGGAACCAACCCACGGACACCGCCTCCGCATCGAGTGCGTTTGCGCGGGACGGTTTCGGCGGATCCAACCCGGGCCGGCCTGCTCCTCAGGGACGCGACCGGCACGCTGCGGCTGGTGCCCGACTCCGACAATCTTTCGCCGCGCCCCGCCACCGGCGCCGGCGTGGATGTGCGCGGCTTCGTGGACCTGGAGAACGGCTCCATCGTGCTCACTGGCGTGACGGCGAAGAGTGCACACGAGGGGATCGAGCCCCGAAACCAGCCGCTCCCGCGCGGCCGGCCGGCGCTGACCTCGGTACGGGAGACCCACAGCCTGTCGCTGGAGCAAGCGGCCGAGGGATACCCCGTTCACTTGCGCGCGCGAGTCACCTTCTTCGATCCCTCCGGCCCCGCGTTGTTCGTGCAGGACAACGCCAGGGGAATCTATTCCGGTTACCCGCTAACGAATCAGGCGCTCCCGCGGGCACTCCACCTGGGACAGGACCTGGAACTCGAAGGCCATACTGCCGCCGGCGAATTCGCCCCAATAGTGATTCCCGAACGGATCAGGCTCGTGGGCCAGGGCGCCCTGCCGGAACCCGCCGCGGCCGACCTGGAGGACCTTCTCTCGGGAAGCTACGATTCCCAGTGGGTGGCGGTTCGCGGTGCCGTCCAAAGCCTGGAAATGCAAGACGGGCATGCGGTCATGGTTCTCAATCGTGGCGTCCACTCCATCGAAGTGCTGGTGTTTGGAATCGAGCGCCTGCCCGAATCTCTGCTCGATGCCGATGTCCGGATCCGGGGCGTCTGCGCCACTCGCTTTAACACCAAGCGGCAACTGCTCGGTATCTATCTGTTCGTGCCCAACCCCACGTTCATTGACGTGCTGGCCCAGTCCCCCGGGGTCTCCGCGCTGCCAGTGAAGCACATCGTGGAGTTACTGCAATTCTCGCCCGATAACGCCTCCGACCACCGCTCCCGCGTGCGAGGCGTGGTCACCATGACCTTGCCACAAGGGCCTACCTGCGTGCGTGACGCGTCGGGCAGCTTGACGATCCGGAACCACAAGCCGGTTTTTCTCCAAGTGGGCGATATGGTGGACGCGGCCGGTTTTGTTACCGCCGATCCGTTCGGCCCGGTCATGCACGACGCGGAGCTGAACCGGGTACGCTCCGGACCGGTTCCGGCGCCGCTGCGGGCCGGCGCGGACGAGATCCTGGAGGATGGCCGCGACTCGCAATTGGTTCAGCTCGACGCGCGATTTCTGGACCGCATGGCGGGCGTGAACGGCAATACGCTGATTATGCAGGCGGGGCCCACCCTGTTCACGGCGCGGATCGCCCAGACCGGCTGGTTGCCGTTGGAACGAGGCGCGCTGCTGCGGTTGACCGGCATTTGCTCGCTCGAACGCGGCCAGCACCAGGAGCTTCTGCCCGCCTCTTTCTCGCTGCTGCTGCGTTCGCCCGAAGATTTGGTGGTCCTCGAAAAACCATCCTGGTGGACCTTCGGGCGTTTGCTTTGGATCCTGGCTGCCGCCGGGCTCAGCAGCGTGGCCAGCTTTACTTGGGTCGCCATGTTACGGCTTCGAGTCACCCGTCAAACGCGGGAACTGCGCGCCGCCAAAGAGACCGCCGAATTGGCCAGCCTGGCCAAGGGTGAGTTCCTGGCCAATATGAGCCACGAGATCCGCACGCCCATGAATGGCGTGATCGGCATGGCGGAGCTGGCCATCCAGTCGGAAGACCGGCAAGAACAGCGCGAGTACCTGGACCTGGTGAAGAAATCCGGGCAAGCCTTGATGCAGGTCATCAACGACATTCTCGATTTCGCCAAAATCGAGGCCCGCAAGCTGGAGCTGCACCCGGAGCCCTTCCGGCTGGAAGACTGTGTGGCGGACAGCCTCAAGACCGTGGCCATTCAAGCCCATCTGAAGGGCCTCGAACTGGCCTATCGCGTGGCCGGGGATTTGCCTCGAATCGTGTCCGGAGACGCCGGCCGCCTGCGGCAGATTCTGCTGAACCTTCTGGGCAACGCGATCAAGTTCACGCACAAGGGCGAGGTGGTGGTGGAAGTGCGCCCGGCGCCCGCCGGCGAAAACGGCGGCGTGCGGGTCCAGTTCACCGTGAGCGACAGCGGGATCGGGATTCCGAAAGAGAAACAGCGCAGCATCTTCGAGGCCTTCACTCAGGCCGACAGCAGCACCACGCGCCAGTATGGGGGCACCGGACTCGGGCTCACAATCTCCGCCCAATTGGTGGCCCTCATGCGTGGTCGGATTTGGCTGGAGAGCGAGCCCGGCCAAGGCACCAGAATCCACTTTACCGTGGAGTTCGGGATTGCCCAGGAGACCCTCGAGCGGGAGCCGGCCCCAAAGGAGGCCCTGGAGGGACTCGAAGCGCTGGTGGTGGACGACAGTGCCACCAATCGCCTCCTGATGCAGGGCCTGCTCACGGACTGGCGCATAGCGCCCACTCTCGCCGGAAGCGGGCCGGAAGCGCTGGCCCTGATAGCGCGGCGCGCCAAACCTTTCGACTTCATCCTGCTTGACTTCCACATGCCCGGCATGGACGGCTTCGAAGTGGCTGCCCGCATCCGGCAGTCCGGCACGCACCCGGATGCGGTTGTGCTGTTGCTGACCTCGGCGGCGGCTCACGCGTGCGATGCCAGGCGCCGCCACGAGTTGGGGATCCAGGGACACCTGCTGAAACCGGTGCGCGGCTCCGAGCTTTTGCTTATGCTGAGGAGCCTCTACGCCAGGCGCAAGGCGGCTCCGCCCCGGCCGGACGACGCCGCGCCTCCGCCTCGGGAGCCGCTCCGGAGCCTTCCCTCGCTCGCCGGACTGCGCATCCTGGTGGCGGAGGACAACCTCGTAAACCAGCGCCTGGAGCAACGCCTGCTCGAAAAGGCCGGGCACACGGTCAGAGTGGCCGGCGACGGGCGCCAGGCCCTGGAAGCGATCGGCCGGGAGCCCTTCGATCTCGTCTTGATGGACGTGCAAATGCCCGAAATGGACGGATTCGAAGCCACGCGCGCCATACGGGAACGGGAGAGCCGCCTGGGACTATCCAAAATACCCATTGTGGCCATGACCGCCCATGCCTTGGCTGGGGATCGGGAACGCTGCTTCGTGGCCGGAATGGATGGCTATATCTCCAAGCCGATCCAGGTTTCGCAACTGACTTCCGAGATTGGCAGGTTCCTCGCGCGCCGGACCAACCCCACGGCCGGCAGCGGCAGCCCGCCGGTTGTCGGCGCTCAGACGCGTTCGCCGTCCCAGTAGCGATTCGCGGAAGCCTGCGGGTGCGTGTCGCGCTTCCAGTTCTCCAGCCGGGGCCCCGCCAGCCTCGCGGCCCGCTTCCGGACGCGCGCCATCTGGTCCTCGGTCATCGGCCGGAACTGCTGCGCGATCCGGACGTCGTCTTCGATCTGGCCGACCGTGGTGCATCCCAGGGAGAGACAGTGAATCGGCAGGCTGAGCACGTAACCCAGGCAGTCCGGCAGGTACACCTCGCCCAGCAACCCGGCGTTGCCCGTACTCTTCATCCCCTGGATCCCCAGGCCCCGTTCGACCGCGACGGGCAACACCTTTTGCTCGAAGCTCAGGTAGGACGGGTCGGCCGGATTCAGCGGCATCAGAATGGTGTCGTACTTGTCGTACCGCTTGAGCATCTCCAGGTGTATGTCCGGATCGTGGTGTCCCGTGAATCCGATGAAGCGGCATTTCCCGGCTTTCTTGGCCGCCTCGAAAGCCTCGATCGCGCCGCCGGGCCCGAAGATCTGCTCGACCTCGCTCATCTCCCCGACCTGGTGGATTTGCCACAGATCCAGGTAGTCGGTTTTGAGCGCGCGCAGTGATTTCTCGAGGTCCGCTTCGGCGCCCTTGCGGCTGCGCTCGGGCGATTTCGAGGTCAGGAAGATGCTCTTTCGAAACGGCTGCAGGACCTCGCCGAACACCTCTTCGGACCTGCCGCCCCAGTAGATGCGCGCATTGTCGAAGTAGGTGACGCCCAGTTCATAGGCGCGCAGCGTAACGGCTTTGGCGGTCTCGTAACCGCACATGGGGAACCGGCCCCCCGCCTGGCCGATGATGCTGATCTTCTCGCCGGTCTTGCCGAACACCCGCTTGGGAATATCGCCCGCTTTCGGCGTGCCGCCGCGGGCGCTCCGCGCCGGGAGTGTCAACCCGGCGGTAGCGGCGGTAGAGAGAAATGTTCTGCGTCGCATCGGATCTCCTTGTCTGCTTGGCCCTCCCACTGGATGTTGAAATTCTACCAGTAAACGAAGCCCCAGCCAAACGGCCTCTCCGCCCGAGCGGCCCCAACGGCCGGAACTACCTCTCCGAAGCCGCCTTCCAAGTACGTATCCAGGCTCAGTCGCCCGACACTTCCCCCAACGCCGTTTCGGGAGCGTAGGGCAGCAGTCCGAGTCGCGGACAAACCAGCCGGGTGCCCAAGAATGGATGTAGGTTTTCTGCCCTTCGGGTATTTTGGCAGTTCGCGCTTAGGCTGGTTGGCAACTGGATAATCCGCATCAAAGACGACGAAGTGCGCCGGATCCGAGGTCAGGGTGCCCCCTCCCTTCGCGGTGTAGACGGCTGTAATCTCATACGTGCCGGGCGGAATGCGCACAGCCCCGTGAGCCACAGTACCAATTGCGAATCAGCGCATTCGGCCACTGCGGGGGAGATTACCACACGCGAGGCGTCCCCGGCCGAAGGGGCAGTGTCTGAAAAGTGCGTTAATTGGGATCAGGGTTTCTTCCCGTTGGTCTTGATCCCCATGCGTTTCAGGATCTCCCGAGCTAGCGCCTGAAACTCGTCGGCTGCCTCCGCCACTTGCTCGTAATATCCAGGATTGACGTGCCCCCGAAGTTTCCCGATGGCAAGACCCTTCTGCTGCGCCTGGGGGGCGAGGCTATGAAAGTCCTTGATCGCGGCAATTTTGTTACCCCCTTGCGGCACCAAGGCTGGATCAACCTTCCGAATATCCTCGACAATCCTGTCCCGTACCCGAGGCGCGATCTTGGCTTCCCAGTACTCGTGCGGATGGGTCGCAACCCGCCCAGAGGAAACCTTGTAGGCCGATGTAATGTAGCCCAAATATACTGGCTTTCCGTGTATCAGCTGGGCGCGGTCGCCGGGCGATGCCAGTTGTCGAACAGTTTCCCAATCCCGTATCCACCGCGCCAGCGCACGGCCCACGGTGGAGAGTGCTCGAAGCGAGAACAGATCAGCCGCAACGGGTGTGGCAAAGAAGTCCGCATCAAGCAAAATCGTCCTGTTCAGAGGGCCAACGTTTGGTCCAACGTCATAAATGATGATGTCCGCCTGATACTTCTCGCCGAGCGCATGAACCGCCCGCGACAGGGCGCACATCACATCGTAGTCCCGCGTTTTACGCGCAAATGAGCCGGTCCAAGCGCTAGGCAATTCCTCCTCGTAGTCGGCCAGCAGCACATCGCCGGGGCACAGCAGCATATTTTCATTGCTGGCGACTTCAAAAGCCTGGATATCTTTGATGGGGCCTTTCCCGTCCACAACCGGCTTTATCGCCGACCAAAGGGTTCCCCCATTCACGTCGTCCGATTCTCCAAGAAGATCATCAAGCTGCTTTTCCGAAAGGAAAAAGGCGGTCAGGTTGCACTGGGGGTCGGCGTCGATCAGCAGGACCCGCAATCCAAGGTCTACCATAGCGTCGGCCATGTTTATAGCCAGGGTGGTCTTTCCCACGCCGCCTTTGTGGTTGAACAACGCAAGGGTGTGTGCTTTGGGTTTTGGCATAGCTACTCGAATGCTACCACCCCAAAAGGATAAGAGGTTATGCTGTGAGCCGGGGGCCAGCGCCAGGAGATCCGCCAAACTCCAAATCCTTGCCGTAACCCCACTTCCCTCGCGAGGGTGACCCCCAGCGTCTTGTGAATCCGGCAGAACTTGCAGCACGCGAAGTGCAGGCAGTACGCAGCCCACAGGTTCTCCCACTTCTTGCTGAAGGCGTTCTTCAGCCGAGTGAGCCCGCGAGTCTGAACCCTCAACTGGTGGTCCACTGGTTTTCGCCTATAGCATCTCTACCCAACCAGTCTCAGCGCTCCGCCCCTGAGGAACTCTGACTGAAACTCACATTCGTCAACAAAGAAAAGCATTTGCATCAACTCACGAGAAGAGAACCCCAGTTCGTTTACATGCGCGTTGATGAGAACCTTGAGCGTCTCCGGCTGCTCGATTGCAACGTCCGTCTCGACGGGCTCACGTGTTCTGTATCCACGCTTGGAAAAATTCATAAACAGGTACCGACGCTGAGTTTCGGTGATCGTCCTCAGGTCGTATGCCCGCTGAACAAGTGCGGCCATCGACACCTTCCAGATCCGTTTCAGTTGAGCCAGTTTCGCCAAATTCAAGCTGTAGAGCGATGCTTTGACCATTCGCCGAGGCATCAAAAACTCCGCAGCGAACTGATTGGCCTCGTGCTCCATTTCGGGATCCGGAAAACGGTGCATCAGAATGTGCGCCAATTCGTGAGCAAGCGTCAGACGAAGCCGGTCTCCGGTTACATCCGTATTTGAATTGACGATAAAAATTGGAGGATGACCCGGCACCCATTCGCTTATCGCATCAATCTGTCTAGTCCCGAAATCGAGACGTACAACGATGCCACCCGCATTCTCGATTACCTCCGTGACGCTCTTAATTGGGCCGGAGGGGATCATCCACATAGAGCGAACGAGTTTGGCGATCTCTTCAGGGCCTTCGTATTCTGCTGTCTCCAGAGTCCGAAACCCTTGTTCACAAGAGATGCTGGCTGATCGTAGCAACCTGGAAATGCGCATACGTGCGAGATTCATGCAAGCGTGAAGTCGCCTCAGGGTCCGGTCGGGGAGTGCTTGGCGCTTGCGATGAAAGAACACTGTGGCGTTGAACCCAAATACGTGATCAGTCTGGCAAAAGAAGTCAGCAGGAAAGCGAAGAGCCTCAGAGTAGCGTCCGATAGTCTCATTGGACGGAGGCAGCAAACCTGCCTCCATCTTCGAAATCGTCCCCTGCTTGACCGCGAGCTTTTCCGCAAGTTCCCTTTGTGTAAGTCCTCGCGCCTCTCTCGCCAAGATCAGCATGTTTGCGTTCGCGCTCATATTCCCAATGTACGTTGAACGTATCGTTGAACTGTGATTTCAGGTCGGGAGCCGGTCCGCGAAATTCTCATCCTCGGGACCGCTGTCAGGTCAATCCACCATTCCGGCTTTGAATGCTTGCTGCATGGTGGACAGATACTAACGCGCTGAACCCCGGTGCGCTCCAAGTTCGGCGTATATCCGAGCACCAAGACCGCGGCACGCGGCAATAACTCCGACTGACCGCCCTCCAGCATTTCCTCTGCGTGACGCGTCGGATAGATTGAGTAATGCCGCCTCGGGTCTACCTTCTTGACCCAAAGCAGAATCGGACGCGGAGCGGCGACCCTGACAAAGCGGAGATTCCTCCTCCTATCAAAGGCTGGAAAAACGCCGTCAACCCCATCGAAGCGGTTTACGAGTTGCGCCCAAATGTGATCGTTGAGATTGGTTGCGATGCTTCGGGGGCAATGGATCGCAACGTAGTCGGACTGCATGTACTCCGTGTAACCGTCCTGAACAGCCTCAAAAACCGTTTGGTAATACGGCCTTAAGGCCGCGTTCGCCTGCGATTCGCTAATTCGTCCCATAGGCTCCTGGCGAGGAACGTCCTTTCATTCAGTAGTATACGGGGCACAACTGAATATTTCAACAAAAATATTCGTACAGATATTCCAGTCTGCTAACCACCTTGTTTTCTTGGCCTTCGACCGGATCGTGTCTTTCTCTTCGCCGCAAGCTGCCGGAAGCATGCCGGCCCACGCGCGGCAGCAATAGAGCTTCCGCCCTTGTGTCCCAAAAGAGCGGCGGCCGATTTTTCCAAGTCGGAAGATTGGGCCGTCAGGTCATCATTGAGCGCAATGGAAGCGCGGAGAAGTTCCAGCCCTCGCGGAGCGGGGCATTCAGGCAGGTTTGTTGTCGAGAGGATTAGTCCGGCGGTTCCGAGGCGCGCAGAGGCCAGTTCGATCGGACGGCATACCTTCACCGTGCGGCCTGCCGAGCGAAAAAGCAAGCGTTCGCTGTTTTGCTATCAACGTACTTTTCAGACATTTCCAGCCCCCCTGACGGTTCGTCGCCACGCCGCCCACCCGGCGGGATCCGGCCCGCGCCTACCCACCCCCTAAATTGCCAGCCGCCCGCCGGAGGCAAACAGGACGCGCGACACCAAGCCGGCCCGGTTGCGCCACCCATCCCTCGGGAAGGTCGCCGTTCTCCTTCCGCGGACACCTCCAGCGCCGCGCCTGGATGGTCGCCAGCAGTCCTTTCCGGCTCTTGATCCGCGGCGGCCGGTCGTGGCACGTCTTGCCCAATCCCGGCCATCACCCATCCGCGAAGACGATCCTGGCACGAAGCCCCCGCTTTGGCCCGCCCAGGACGCTGGCGCTCAACCGCGCCCAACTCGCCGCGGCGTTCCCAACGAATTCGAAACTATCTTCGCCCTGTTTTCAGTACCTTGCGAAATCCGCTCTCGGGCCCCGGCCGGACCCCTGCTAAACCTGGACTTGTCAGGTCGCCCCGCCGGCGGCCTGGCGCAGCGCAATACGGTTCCGGAACCGTGATCGTCGGACGCTTCGGCGTCCAGGGTGCATTCCCCCGTCCTCGGGAATCTGAAGCAGGCTATATGCACTGTGGAGGGTGAAAGAGGGCTT